>CAFBNE010000093.1_pt1 | contig 13511 bp, 9 predicted proteins | sample 7269181 | NCBI WGS metagenome assembly CAFBNE01 (sample SAMEA6814085, study PRJEB35770) | uncultured Actinomycetes bacterium | biome: Freshwater; feature: Freshwater reservoir; material: water | place: Czech Republic | collected 2017-05-23 | depth 30m m
CCGTACCGGACCGCCCCACCCCTCCCGTCATTTCGTCCAGCATCCGGCGCAAATGACGCAAAACGTGGTCAGGTCAACCAGTCTCAGGTCATTTCATCCAGATGTCCCGGACGCAGGCGACGGGGTCGACGAGCGCGTGATGCTGAGCCGGTTCCGGCGAACCATGGGGGCCGACAATCCGCGCGCCCAGTACCGCGGCACTCCGGATGAAATGGCCAGGAGCTGTTCCAATTGAACACTTTTTGGGTCAGTTAGACCGGATGCTGGACGAAAGGGAGGGGGTGGGTGGGGTTGTTGGGGGTTGGAGGCTGAGGTAGGCGTCGGCGATCGCGAGCAGCGACCACCGGCTCCCATCGTCCGCGGTCAGCAGGTACGCCGGCAGGATGAGGATCTCGCCGGACGGCTGCGTGAACTCTGCCAGCCCGAGCACCGCCTCGGTGACGACGAGCTCGCGGACGGTCGCTACCGCCACTGGCCGGCCCAGGAGGGTGGGCGAGGTTGCGGTGAACGGGGATGCCGGCACCTCGGATGCTGCGAGATCCGCGAACTCCTCGACAACCTGCGTCGGCCCGAACGCGGACCATCCGGGCTTGGCCGAGCGCCGGACCGCCTCCAACGCGCCGAGCACCGGGTAGCCGGGCACCGGCTGCAGCGCGCCGGCGAAGCCGCTCACCGCCGTGATCGCCCCCCGCCGGCCGATGCTCACGCGCCAAGACAACTGCGTCCGCCGGTCGTTGATCGTCTGCCAGGCGACGACGGTCGTCCGCGGCGTGGCGGCGTCGACCTGCCAGTCAATCCCCGTGAGGTCGACTCCGAGATCGCCGAGGAGCGCCCTGGCCGTGTCTAGGGCGCTTTCGCGCGCCGGCACCCTGCCGAGGGCACCGACCGTCGGGTCGGAGAACAGCCAGGATGCCGCGCGGTCGCCCTTCACGATGATGGTCGGGCCGCCCTCCTCGCCGATCCGGATGCCTGCGTTCGTCTCGGCCGCGACCGTGCCCTCCACGCCGAACGTCTCCGCGAGCACCTCCGCGAGGGCCCCGCGGTCGATATCGGTATCGACGACCCGGTAGCCGGTCGCCCTTCCACCTTCGGTAGGCAGCCCCGGGTCGGGGGTGAACACCGAGACGGGCCCCTGTGCCGCTGGCTCGATGCCTACCACCGGCAGGGGGAGTGCGTCTGGCTCCTGCACGATCACCGTGGGCGCTGCAACCGACGGGACGGGGGCCACCGTCGCCGCCCCGCGGCCGATGACCATCCCGACGAGCAGTGCTGCGACCACCGTCACGAAGGCGACGGCCGCTGATGCCGCTCCGCGCGCTCGCGGGCTGGCGGTCGTCCATGGATTCGTCATCAGCACGCCCCCCAGAGCCCGGCGCCGGCCGCCTCGGCCGCCAGCCCTGCCTGGGCGAGCTCCGCCTTCCATGCATAGGGGACGCTGCCGTACTGGCGTTCGCGCGCGTAGCCACCTGCGACGGCGTCGAGGTTGAACAGGGTAAGGGAGCCGTCGGGGGCCTCCCGCCACACGTAGGCGAGGAGTCGGCCGTAGCGGTCCTCGTCGCCCTGCGATACGTCGAGCTCCAGGGTGACGCTCTGGCCGGTGAGCGCCTCCTTGGCGAAGTCGGACGACTCAGGGCCGAAGCACTCCACCGGGGATCCCGGCTTGACGGTCTCGGGGGTGTCGATGCCGATCATTCGGACCGTGACGTCGTCGCCGTTGATTCGGACGTGGATGGTGTCGCCATCGACAACCCGCTCGACGATGGCTCCCGCCACCGCATCGCCCTTCGGCACCAGGTCCGTGCGGGCAGGGGTCAGGTCGAGGGGTGGCGCTGCCGCGGCGCACCCGGCGAAGATCACGGGGATGACCACGAGAGCGGCCGCCTGCAGGACCCGGACGGCCCCCGGTAATCGGGAGGCGAGGGCGTCGGGCACGAGTGTCACAGTAGCGTTTCCCCCATGCGCCTTCACCGCTCGATATCGCCGGAACGACCCCTTCTCGTCGTTGCACTCGATGAGGAGGCGACGCATCTTCATGCCTTCGACCTGCCGATTCTCGTCACTGGCGCGGGCAAGGTGAATGCGGCGGTAGGCGTCGCGACGGTCATCGGGGAGCGACGGCCGAGTTCGGTCATCAACCTCGGCACCGCGGGCGCCTTGCGCCCCGGGCTCACCGGCACCCATGTCGTCGCGAAGGTGACCCAGCATGACCTCGACGATGCTGCGCTGTTCAGCCTCACCGGCCTGCACTTTGGCGAGCCGTTCGACACCGCTTCCGCCGGGCTCACGCTCACGACCGGTGATGCGTTCATTGCCGATCCGGCAGCGCGCGACCGTCTCGCGCAGCACGCCGACCTCGTCGACATGGAGGCCTACGCCATCGTCCGGGCAACCACCGCCGCCCGGTTGCCCGTCACGATCGTGAAGCAGGTGAGCGACGAGGCTAGTTCCGAGGCGGCCACATCATGGACTGAGAGCGTCGATGCGTGCTCCCAGCAACTCGGCGCCTGGGTCCGCGCGAACGTCGCGCACTGACGCTTCGTCGCTCTTCAGGCCTGGCAGCCTGCGCCCTACTCCGCAGCCTCGATCGGCACGACGGTCTCGTCGCCCTTCCCGGGGACAAGGTCGCGTCGCTCGCCATTCGAGCGGACCGAGTTCCTGATGTCCATGAGCAGCCCGGCCGCCGTGAGCACCAGCGAGACGGCGACCACGGTGGTGACGATCTCGGCGACGGATCCGTGCCGCCAGCCCACGACCACGACCACGAGGATCCCGAGCGCGATCCAGACGGAGGCGACAGCTCGGCGATCCTGCGCCGCCAGCCGCGCATAGAGAAGGACCTGGACGAGGGCGAAGGCCGAGCCCTCGAGCGCGAAGAGCCACGCCTCGGGTCCGAGTTCGGCGACGTAGTCCGCGCCACCGAGGACCCGGATCACGAGCGTGCCGAAGAACAGGCTGAACATCGTGATGACGACGCCGAGGCTGGCGGTGAGGCCGGTGGCGACGAGGACCGTCCGCCGCGAGTCGGCGGACGTCATCTTCGGGAACAGGACGATGATGATGGCGTTCGGCAGGAAGAAGGCGATCTTCGCGAGGAGGACGCCCACGGAGTACTCGCCCGATTGGTCCTCGGTGAGGAAGAGCCGGGCAAGGAGGACGTCGATGTTCGTGAGGGTGAACAGGACGATGAGCGCGTGGGCGACGTGGCCGAACTCTGCGGCCCCGCCCTTCGCGAGGCTGCGGCTCCAAGTGCCGGGGCAGACGATGAGGTAGCTGACGATCGCGCCGATCGCGCAGCCGACGAGGATGCCCGCCGAGACCCCGATGATGCTCGGGAAGATGAGGACGAACAGGATGCCGAATCCGGCCCTGCCGAAGCCGTTCGCAATGAAGCCGAATGAGAATCGCAGGTGCTCCTCGCGTCCCTGGGCGATGCCCATGGAGCCGGTGCCGAGCACGACGAAGCCGAGCGATGCGAGGCCCATTGCGACCGCGGCGTAGGGGATGACGAAGGCGATCGACAGGGGCCACGCGGCAAGGAGCCCGAGGGCGATGATCGAGACGCCGATGGTGATCGACAGCCGGATGGCCTGGCCCTCGACCTCCTGCCGGTTCTCCTTGGCTGTCGAGACACGCCTAGCGGTGACGACCTGCATGGCGATGCTGAGGGTTGACACGATGATGAGGATGCCGAGCAGGGCGCCGAGCGCACCGAACTCGGCCTGCGTGAGCCGGCGTGCTGCGATGATCGACAGTGCATAGGCCGCGCCGTTGCCGATGAGGGTCGCCGCACCGACGAAGACCAGGCCCCTGGCCAGGGTCTTTCTCGGCTCGCTCACGCGCAAACCCTAACGAACAATTCCGTCGCAGTGCACAGAGCGAGTCGTCCTGAGGCAATCAGAGCCCATCGAAGTGATTCGACCTCGTGGAAGAGCCCCCGAAGTCGTTCGCGTGTGCCATTCGTACGGTCTCGATCGAGTCGTTTCCGATGAGAAAAGCCCACATTTGGGACAGGTGATACGCATGGGGTGAGTCTGTGAGCCATCCCATAGCCCCCCGACGAGGCGTCCGAAACCCGGTCGTGATCAAAACGTTACGAAGCGGCAAGCACGTAGCGTCCACCGGAGTTGCAGACCCAGGGGCCGCTCGCAGCCAGCGGGCAGTCAGCCACCTGACCTTCAGGTGGCGAGGACAATCCCAAGGAGCCTGATCAATGCGCAGTCCCATCCGTCATTCACTTCGACGTCACGCAGTACGCACCGTCGCCGCAACCGCACTCGCCGGCGCCGTCCTCACCACAGGCGTCACGTCGACCACGGCCCTCGCCGACACCCAACTGGCATCCGCCGAGGCGAATCCCACGCCGGCGGCCGACCCCGTATCCCCAGGCGCCGAGGCACCGCACGAGGTGAGCGGCCGCCGCGCCGCCGTCATGCGCCGTGCCGTACAGCGGGCAAAGGCGGCAGCAGTCGCCAAGGTGCGAGCGCGGATCGTCAAGCTCGCGAAGGCTCAGGTGGGCGACAGCTACCGGGCCGGACGCGCCGGCCCCGACGCCTTCGACTGCTCAGGGCTCACCTCCTACGTCTACAAGCACGCGGCGGGCATCGAACTGCCGCACCTGTCTTACTCGCAGTGGAGCAAGGTCAAGCGGGTCCGCTACAAGGACTCGCTGCCCGGCGACCTCGTCTTCTACTTCCGCGGCGGCGCCCACCATGTCGGGATCTACATCGGCGGCGGGAAGATGGTCAATGCCGTGAACCCGGGCAAGGGCGTGAGGATCGGACCGATCACCGGGTCCTGGTACTCCCGCAGTTACAGCGGGATGGGCCGGCTCATCCAGCCGGCCTGATCGGTACGCCAGCGAAAGGCTCAGTTGGAGTGGTGCGCATTCCCGGGCGATGATTGCGGATGTCGCAGGGGGATCCGCGGCCAATGTCAGCCGCCCCGGCTAGCGTGCCGGTGTGGGGGAATTCGAGGACATCGACGTCGCGGAGAACGCTGCGCTCCAGCGGGCTGCAAGCGAGGCGATCCGGCGCGCGAAGTCATCCGATCCGTTCGCCCCCGTCACCCTCGTCACCGACTCAGCCGCCCAGGCCTGGGCACTCCGCCGGCAATTGGCCGAGGCGTCAGGGCCTGGCACCGGGGTCGTCAACCTCAAGGTGATGACCCTCGCAGAGCTGATGGCCGAGCTGGCTCGACGGGTCGGCCTTGCCAGCCCGGTGTCGGCTGATCCCCTCCTGGCGGCCGCTGTGGTCGGGGGGCTCCTGCGCGCTGACACCGGCCCGCTGTCAGCATCGGCCGACCATCCCCAGACCGCACTCCTCCTCGCCTCGCTCTCCGAGGAGCTCTCCTGGTGCGGCTTGGACGACGCGTCGGCGAGCCTGAATTCGCCCGGGGTGTCGCTGACGGCACGCGCCGCCATCGAATTCGTTGCCGGCACCCGCGAGGCCATGAGCAGCTCCCTAGGGGTTTCGACATGGCACGAGGTGTCCGCGGCGGTGGTGGCTCGGGTGGCAGTCGACCCGCGGGTCGCGATCGACCTCGGGTCGGTCGTGGTCGTGTCGGCTCGGGTGCCAGCGCCGGCCCGGGCCGTCCTTTCCGCGCTCGCTGACCATGCCGCCGTCACGCGCATCACCCTGACGCCGGCCGACGCCCCCATCACGGCGCGCGTCCTGGACTTTCCCGATCCCGCGACCGAGGTGTCGTTCGCGGTGCGGTGCGCGGCCGATGCGATCGCCCAGGGCTTGAGCCCCGGCAGCATCGCCATCCTCTACTCAACCGACCTTCCCTATGCCCGGCTCCTCGAGCGCGGGCTCGCTGATGCCGGCATCGATTGGCACGGTCCGACAGGCCAGACCCTCCGGTCATCCACGGTCGCCCGCTGCCTGTTCGCACTGACCGACCTAGCCGCCGCGCGAACCCCCCGCGACAGCGGCATCACCCGGCCGCTCCTCATGCGCCTGCTCGGGCTCGGGCACCTCGCCGGCGGGCCGGAGCCCGTGTCGTCAGGGCCCACGAGGGCGCTCATCCGCCAGGAGGGCCTGTTCGGCGACGCGCGCACCTGGCTCGGCCACCTCGATGCGATCGCCACCCCGGCCGAGACCGCGACTGAGACTGAGACTGAGACTGAGGATCCCGATGAGGCCAGGCCCAGGCACGCAGGCCGGCTCGAGCCCCATGTGCGGCCCCTCGCCTCCCTCATCCGCGCACTCGATGGGACCGTCGGTCAGATCACGAGTGCCACCACCTGGTCCGATCTCGGGGCCGCTCTCTGGTCCACCCTCGAGACCCTCCACCTGCACGGCACCTGGTGGACCGTCCGCCCCGATGACTCGGCAACCACCGAGTCGGTGCGCGGCTTGCTCCTCGAGGGCTTCCCTGCGATTGACAGCCTCGGCGCCCATGCGCCCCAGCCGAATGCGACCGATGCAGCCCAGATGCTCGACCGCACCCTCGCCGCACGGCGCGGCAGGCACGGTGCGTCATCGATCGGCATTCATGTCGGGCCCGTCTCGAGCAGTCGCTCCCTCGTGTTCGACCAGGTCCTTCTCGTCGGCGCGAGCGAGGGCCTGCTGCCCCCGGTCCGAGGTGAGCAGCCGCTCCTGCCCGATGCGGCCCGACTCCTGCTTCGCCGGGATCCCGACGACCTGCCGAGCTCATCCGAAGTCGAGGGCTTCACAGCGAGCGATGTCCGCGCGGCCGCTGGGTCGGCCAGCTCCTGCATAGCGCTGCTATCGCGGGGGGCGCTGCCGGGCCGCGCGGTCGGGCTGCCGAGCCGGTACCTGCCCTCGGGATCCCCCGACCGCGTCACCTCCACGCGAGCCTCCCTCACGCGCGAACCGGCGCCTTTGGCCGCAGGCGACATCGCAGAACGCCTCGCGCTCTCGAGCCCATTCGCCGACCCGGCACTCCTCCCGCGCATCGCGAGCATCGCAGCATGGGCATCACCCGAGCCGGGCCCGAACTTCGGCGTTCTCGGCATTGAGGCCGGGGGCTGGTCCCTTCACGACATTGACCTCTCCGCCTCGGCCATCGAGCAATTCCTCCATTGCCCGTATCACTTCTTCGTACAGCGGATCCTCGGGTTCTCCACCGATGAGTTCGCCGACACCGTCGAGACGATCGCGCCGAATGACATGGGCACCCTCCTCCACTCGGCCTTCGAGGAGTTCGTCAAGCAATCCCGAGCCATGGGCACCCTCCCTGCGGCTGGCCAGGCCTGGCCGGCCTCAGCCTTGGCCGACCTGAGCCGCATCATCGACCTCGAAGTCCATGCAGCGATCGCCAAGGGCCTCACCGGCTGGCGGCCCGCATGGGAGAAGAGCTACGAGCGGGTGATGGCATCGCTTCCGGCCTTCCTCGACGTCGATGCGACCGAGGTCCGGGCCGCGCCGCCCACCGCGCCTGCGACCACCGAGCAGGGCTTCGGGTTCGAGGGCGATCCGATCGTGGAGTTCCGGGTGACCGAAGATGTCGTGGTCCGGCTGCGCGGTTCAATCGACCGCATCGACCTGAGCGACGACGGCCGCTCGGTCGGGGTCGTCGATTACAAGAGCAACCGCGCGCATGGGTTCGAGGAGAAGCTCGGCAAGCCGAAGAAGGACGGCACCCAGCGCGAGCGGGAAAAGGTTCAGGACCTCGTCTACGACGCTGCCGCCCGCGTGCTGTACCCCGGGGCTGACCACATCGAGGTCCACTTCCTCTTCGTTCCCAACGGGGGCGAGCGCCCCGAGGTCGTGACCCCGGGCCACGACCTCGACCGTGAGAGCGCCCTGCGCGATCTCCTGCTCAGGCTCGAGATCGCCGGCGCAACCGGCTCCTTTCCTCCCAATCCGCAGGGTTCGCGCGACTACTGCCCGGTCTGCAAGCGCCTTGGGCGCCGCGCCCTCATCGTCAGCGGCAAGGCCGAATCCGAAGAGGAGGAGCAGGCATGAGCACCGCCGAGACATTGCGCGATCAAGATGCCCGCACAGCGGCTTCGACGCTGCTGTCCGAGAGCGCATTCATCGAGGCCGGCGCCGGCACCGGCAAGTCGACGACCCTCGTCGAGCGCATCCTCAACACGCTGACGGGTCCGGAGGCCCTGCCGATCACCTCGATCGCGGCGATCACCTTCACCGACCGGGCTGGGGCCGAGCTTCGGCACCGGCTACGCGAGAAGGTCACGAAGCGCCTCGCCAAGGGCACTGACTCCCCGGCGGATCGCCAACTGCTTTCCGCTGCGCTGCAAGACCTTGATGCCGCGGTCATCGGCACGATTCATTCCTTCGCCCAGCGAATCCTGCGGACCCATGCCCTCTCCGCGCGGCTGCCGCTCGCGTTCGCCCCTGCCACCGGGGCCGATGCAGCCGACGACGAACGCTCGCGCGTGCGCTCCGCCATCGAGCACGTCCAGGCATCGCTCGACCCCAGCGCCCTGTCGCTCCTCGCCGCCTACAGCCTTGCGCCCGTCGACCTGCTCGAGGTCCTGCAGCGGCTCGATGCCCAGGGCCTGCGCCTGCACGATGCGGCATTCAGTCAAGGCGGCGCGGACCTCAACGACCTGTGCGCCGCGGCCGCAGATGAGTTCGAGTCCTTCCTGCTTGGCGCACGTGCTGATTGTGGCGACCCCGCTGACAGGCTGATGGTCGCCTTCGAAGAACGAGTCCCCCCGGTAATCACCATGCTGCGTCACGCCGACCCTGCCGAGCTCGCCGCCAGCTGGGCCGCGACCGATGGCACCCATCCGGTCTTCAAGCTGGGCAACGTGGGTGCCGCGCCAGCCTGGGGCCCGGGTGGCGCGAAGGCTCGGCGCGACCTGCTGAAGGAGCTCATCCCCACCTTCGAGGCATGCATGCTGGCTCCGCTCGAGAGCGCGATGCGCGCGGCCTTCGCCGCCGCCTGGCCCGTCATGCGGCAGCACCGCGAGGACCGCACACGGAGCGGTGTCGTGACCTTCGACGAACTGCTGTCGCGTGCCCGCGATCTCATCCGCGACGACCGCGAATGCCGAGCCCTTGTCCACGTGGCCTACCCCGTCGTCCTTGTAGACGAGTTCCAGGACACCGACCCCGTCCAGTGGGAGCTCATCCGCCTCATCACGGCCGATCCCCTCGATCCGAGCGGGCAGCCACTCCCGGGTCGGCTCATTGTTGTGGGGGACCCCAAGCAGGCGATCTATTCATTCCGAGGCGCTGACATTGACACGTATACCGGCGCCTTGGCCGGGTTCGGGCCCACTGAGGGGGCGCTGGGCCCGGTGTTCGAGTTGACGACGAACTTCCGCAGTGTCGCCCCGGTGATCGAATGGGTGAACCGGGTCTTCGCCGCAGCCATGAGAGGCAGGGCCCGGCAGGTGGCCTATCGCGACCTCGATGTGCGGCATCGGCCAGAGGCAGCAGAGCCAGGCCCCGCCGTCACGGTGCTTCGCGACCCGGAGCAGCCGCCCAACGGCGACGGCTCTCGCGCGACCGGCGTGGTGGACTCAACGAAGCTCGAGCCGCGACTCGTCGCGCAGGCGATCGGCCGCGCAGTCAACGACCGCTGGCTCATCACTGAGCCGCAGCCCGACGAGACCCGCGGCTACACGCGGGCAGCGACATTCAGCGACATCGCGGTCCTCTACCCGGCAAGAACCGGAGTCCCGGCGCTCCTTGATGCCATGGACGACGCAGGGGTGCCGTACCGGTCGGGCGATGCTGGCCTCGTCTTCCAGCGTCCAGTCGTTCTGGGTCTACTCGCCGCGCTCACCGTTGTCGATGACCCAGCCGCCGAGCTCGACCTGTGGGCAGCCCTCAAGAGCCCGGTCTTCGCCTGCACCGACATCGACCTCCTGCACTACCGGCGAGCGGGGGGCCGATGGCGTCTCGCGAAGCTGGCTGAGGGCGCCGAAGGCGAGCCACTCACCGGGCCCGTTGCCGATGCCCTGCACCTGCTGCACAGCTTGCGCAGCACCCTGGAGACACTGCAGCCCGTCACCGTAATCGACCAACTCATCATGCGAACCCGGATCATGGAGGCCCTGGCCTTTTCTGCTCGGGGGGGCTTCGATGCAGACTGCGTGCGAATGCTGCGCGCCCATGCGCAGCAGTTTCAAGACGAGGGCGGTATCGGTCTGCCCGACTACCTCGTCGCGGCGGCCGAGGCCCAGACCGCTTCAAGTCGATCATCCCTCCCAGAGCCCGATGTTCGCGACGACAATGCAGTCCGTCTCATGACCATTCACCAGGCGAAGGGCTTGGAGTTTCCGATCGTTGTCCTCGCCGCGATGGCGAACAACATCTACGACCCCTCACCCGCGATTGGAATCGTCGACCCGAACCGCTTCGAGTTCCGGATCACCAAGGACCTCAAGAGCATTGGCTATGACGAGTGGGATGAAGGCGAGCGCAAGCCGCGCAGCGCCGCCGAACGGGTCCGACTCCACTACGTCGCCTGCACCCGGGCACGCGACCACCTCATCGTCTCCCTCTGCGGCGAGCACGGCACGAACAAACGACCGCACTCCTCGCTGCTGTGGGATGCCGTGCCGCGCGACCCTTCGGACGTCACCGCAGTTGTTGAGGTTCCGGGACCGGTGGCGCCCATCCCATCACCACCCGTCAGCCCGCTGCCTCACGATTGGAGCGAGCAGGTCGCCCGGGTCCGAGCACGGAGCCGCGTCCCCTTCATCGCCGCACCGAGCGGGGATGCTGCTGCGTTCCTCGGCCTGCCACTCCCTCCACTCGCGGCCTCTCGCACTTCACCAGCCGATGCGCCCGTGCCATTGGAGACGACCGTGGCTGTCGAGACTCGCGTTGCCCGCGATGGCCGCCCCATTGGACGGGCCGTGCATGCCGCACTCGACACCATCGTGGGCATCGGTGCCCACGTGACCGAAGTCGAGCAAGAGGCCGCGTGCCTGCGTGCGGCACAGGATGAGGGGGTCGCAGTCAATGGCGTTGCAGAGCTGGTGCGGGTGGCCATCGCCTCGCCCCTCATGGCGCAGGCCCTTGCCGCACCTCGGCGCTGGAGCGAGCTCTACCTTGCTGCCCCCGTCGACCATGAGGGCGTGCGCCTCGTCGAGGGCTTCGCCGACCTCGTGTTCGAGGGACCGGACGGTCTAGTCCTCGTCGACTACAAGACCGATGAATCGATCAGCGACGAGACCCGTCAGCACTATGCAGAGCAGTTGACGGCCTATGCGGCGTTGATCGAGCGCGCGACCGGCACCAAGGTGGTGTCCCGGCGCATCCTGCACCTGGCGGCAGGGGGCGCGAGCGAGTTCGAGGTGTGATCGCGCGTCCGAGGTCGCCCCTCCAACAACTGCTACGAGACTCGGCCATGTTAGGGAGCGAGTTCCCGGCTCTGCGCATTTCACGATCGACCCGCTGGGGTTTTGCCACGTTACTATCTATGAAAATAGTATTCGCACAGATAGTAATCCCAAGGGGCAAGCGATCCTGCTTCGCGGGCGCCGTCGCATGGGCAAGTCGGCATTGGTGACTGAATTCGTCCGCAGGTCGGGTGTCCCATCGGTGTACTTCGCCGCCGCCAAGGGGGCGCCGTTGACCGATGAACTCGCTCAACTGACTCTGGCGATCGCCGAGTCCGACCTTCCGCGCGCATCAGTCGCTCGAGGGAACAGTCCGGCGGCCCTCTCGCTCTTGGCAGCAGCCCTGCCGGGTGGCGCCGGCGAACTGCAGCGAATCTGGGACAGGGAGGTGGCCGGCAAGCCGGTCCTTCTCATACTCCTCGGAAGCGACCTGGCCATGATGGAGCAACTCACCGAGCACGACCAGCCCTACTACGCACGGGGCACAGAGTTTGTGCTTCACCCTCTGAGCCCTCGTGACGTTTCTTCGATGACAGGCCTGAATGCCTTCGAGGCATTCGACGCCTACCTGATCTCCGGGGGCCTCCCCTTCATAGTCCGGGACTGGGAGCGAGGGATGTTGCCCGGGACTTCCTTGAAGGCTCACTCAGCCGTTCGACCAGTTCGCTCGTCGTCTCGGGGGAGTGAATACTCAGCGCCGAATTCAGCGCGGACGTGCGTGCCCGCGAGGTCCTCACAGCGATCGGCGGACGCGGCGAGCGGACGTTCACCAACATTCAACGGGCCATCACCGGCATGACGCAGGTGGCCTTGACCAAGAGCCTGAAGGACCTGCAGGACAAGCGGGTGATCGCCGCCGACCAACCACTGTCGATCGTCACGGCAGCCAAGGACAAACGTTGGCGCATCGCTGACCCATCTCTTCGGTTCTGGCTCGCCTTCGTGGAGTCATCCTGTGGCGACGTCGAGCGCGGCAGAGGGGACCTGGCACTCGCGCGCATCACCGCCGGGTTTGAAGCCTGGCGTGGACGTGCGATCGAACCGGTCGTACGTGCGTCGCTAGAACGTTTGCTGCCAGATGAGCAGTGGCCGGCGGTCAACCGGCTCGGCGGCTGGTGGCCACGCAACAACACTCCCGAGGTCGACCTGGTGGGGGCCGATCACTCTCCGGCTTCCGACGTGTCCCTCGTTGGAATGATCAAATGGCGAAGCAAGGGGTCTGTCACGAAGGCCGAGGTTGACGCCTTGGCGGCTGACGCCACGGCCGTTCCCGGGGTCACGGTCTCAACCCCCCTTGTGGCAGTGTGCGCGTCTGGAAGGGTCCGCGACCGCAGGATCACGCAGTCGTGGACCGCCGCGGACCTCTTGAACGCCTGGTGAATCTGGCGCCACACAGACATTGCCGAGCGTCGAGGGTAGACGGAATAGAGCTTGCTCCTCCTCACCGAGTAGATACAGATGCGTCCGGATTTTCAGCGTTGAATCTCGGATCGCTCGTGGTGATTCAACGTCATCGATCTCGCTGCTCCTAGATTTGAAGCATTCCAATGCTGGCACCACCACATACGTACAGCGTCTGCCCGGTGATGAAACCGCTCGCCGGATCGCAGAAGAATGCAATCGCGTTCGCAACATCCGCCGGGCTACCGAGCCTGCCCACTGGTATCCGATCCGCCAACGCTGCCTCCTGCGGAGAATCCCTAGGGGGGATGTCCCAGAAGTTGTCGGTACGGATCGGGCCAGGAGCCACCACGTTGACCGTGATGCCTGCCGGTGCCAGTTCCAGCGACCACGTCCTCGCCATTCCGATCATCCCTGCCTAGGTTGCCGAATACGCAGTCCGGGTGGGCACGCCAAGTGCCGCTCGACTTGAGGTGGAGTTGCGCGAGTAATTGAAGGTCGTCCTCCCCGACATCTGCAACGAGGTTGGGCAGAATGATTCCTGCGTTGTGGATGAAGTGCGTCACGCGTTCACTACCGCTGAGTTCGGGTCATCCATGGCCGAGGCCGCTGATGCCGTCGCTCACGAGGAGGCGATCAGTCGCGAGGAGATCGACGACGTCACAGTCCTAAGCCTGAATACACCGATGGGGTCGGAAATTATGTGAGTTGAAACGCGAAATGTCCCTGCAAATGCTGGAGAATAGGACTTATCTAAGGTTCCATTCCAGCAAAAGCGAAGGACATCCCGCAGGTGCAACTATCTCATACCCCGGCCGCG
>CAFBNE010000094.1_pt1 | contig 13419 bp, 14 predicted proteins | sample 7269181 | NCBI WGS metagenome assembly CAFBNE01 (sample SAMEA6814085, study PRJEB35770) | uncultured Actinomycetes bacterium | biome: Freshwater; feature: Freshwater reservoir; material: water | place: Czech Republic | collected 2017-05-23 | depth 30m m
CCCAGACAAGGCTCATGATGACGAAGAAGGCGACGAACCACAGCCCCGACCACTTGACCGAGCAGGCAAGGCCGAGCGCGACGAGTGCGGCCCAGCGATAGGGGCGTAGACCAAAGCGCGGACCGTACGGAGTGGCGAGTGGGTCGAGCCCTTCGTCGCGGACGAGACGGGCGAGACGGGCACGGGTGTGATCACGATCGAGGACAAGCAGGCCGAAGGCGGCGAGAACCCAGAACCCGAGCACCATGTCGAGCAGACCGGTGCGGCTCATGACGAGGTGGATGCCCTCGACCGCGAGGAGGAGCCCGGCCAGGGTGCCGATGAGATCGGAGCGGGTCATGCGCCGCAGAATGCGGGCGGTCATGAGGATCGCGATGACTCCGAGGATCGAGACGGCGATGCGCCAGCCGAAGGGCGTCGCTCCGAAGAAATACTCGCCCGCGGCAATCGTCCACTTCCCGAGGGGCGGGTGGACAACGTACTCGGGTGCGTCCTTGAAGATGTCGATCGTGCGCCAGTTTCCGTCCGACGCCAGCAGCGTTTCGTTCGCGCCCTCGACCATGTCGCGCTCGACGCCGAACCGGAGCAGCGAGAGCGCATCCTTCACGTAGTAGGTCTCGTCGAAGGCGATGGCGTGGGGCTGGCCGAGGTTCCAGATGCGCAGCACGGCCCCGATCGCCATGACGACGAGGGGCCCGATCCAGCCCCTGATGCCATGCGACGGCATGGGCGGCGAGAGCCGGTCGGGGAGGCCCGCGAGGTCGCGTGCTGGAGCGGATTGCGGCGCTGTCAGGGTCGCGGCGGTCACGCCGCAATCGTAGGCGCTGACCGCGCCGGAAGGTGACCTGCGACGATGCACGCGTGGAGCGAGTGCCGAGCGGTGAATCACGGGAGCCGGGCGCGGTAGGGAAGGTCGTCCTTGCGGCGACCCCGCTCGGTAATGTCGGCGACGCCTCGCCGCGGCTGGTCGAACTCCTCCGGACCGCCGACATCGTCGCTGCCGAGGACACCAGGCGCCTGCGGCGACTGGCCGCATCGCTCGACATCCAGATCACCGGTCGCGTCGTCTCGTACTTCGAGGGCAATGAGCGAGACCGCGCGCGGGAACTCATCGACGAGGCATTGGGCGGGGCGTGCATCGCCGTCGTCACGGATGCCGGCATGCCATCGGTGAGCGACCCCGGCTACCGGATCGTCGCCGAGGCCGCAGCACGGGGCGTCTGGGTGACGGCGCTGCCGGGTCCGAGCGCCGTGCTCACGGCGCTCGCTCTCTCGGGCCTCGCCGTCGATCGATTCTGCTTCGAGGGGTTCCTTCCGAGGAAGGCGGGCGAGCGGTCGTCGCGCATCGCATCACTGGCGGCCGAGCCGCGGACGATGGTGTTCTTCGAGGCCCCGCACCGTCTCCACGCGATGCTCGTCGCGCTCGCTGCCGGACTTGGCGATGGGCGGCAGGCAGCGGTCTGCCGGGAGCTGACGAAGACCTACGAAGAGGTCAAGCGCGGCACTCTCGGTGAGCTGGCGCGCTGGGCGGACTCGGAGATCAGGGGCGAGATCACGGTCGTCGTGGCGGGGGCGAGCGCGGACGAGCAGCGGCAGGTGTCGGGCCTCGTGGATGCGCCGGCGTGGGTGGCGGCCGTCCGGGCACGCGAGGCGGAGGGGATGGACAGACGCTCGGCGATCGCCGAGGTCGCCAAACTCGCGGGCGTCCAGCGGCGATCGGTCTACGACTCGGTCGTCCAAGCGAAGGCGCCGCGACCGTAGAATCGGCCCATGGGTGATGCGGCTTCGAAGGCGTTCTATCTCACGACGCCGATCTACTACGTGAACGATGCGCCGCACATCGGGCACGCCTACACGACGACGGCCGGCGATGTCCTCACCCGCTGGCACCGCCAGAGGGGCGAGGAGGTCTGGTTCCTCACCGGAGTCGACGAGCACGGAACGAAGGTCCAGCGGGCGGCCGAGCAGGGCGGGGTCACCCCGCAGGAGTGGGTCGATCGACTCGTCGCGGACGAGTGGCTCCCCGTCCTGGAGACCGTTGATGCCATGAATGACGACTTCATCCGAACGACCGACCCGCGGCACGCGATGGCCGTGCAGCGGTTCTGGGAGGTCGTCCGCGAGAACGGCTACGTGTACGCCGCGCCGTACGCCGGCCCTTACTGCGTGGGTTGCGAGGAGTTCAAGCTCGCAGGGGATCTCACCCCGGGCACGGGCGAGTTCGAGGGCCAGCAACTGTGCCCGGTGCATGGTCGCCCGGTTGAGCAGGTCGAGGAGGACAACTGGTTCTTCAAGCTGTCGGCCTTCGCCGAGCAACTCATCGCGTACTACGAGGCCAACCCCGATCGCATCGAGCCGGTGAGCGCCTACAACGAGGTGATGTCATTCCTTCGGCAGGGCCTCGTCGACATCTCGATGTCGCGGTCCAGCGTGAGCTGGGGGATTCCGCTCCCGTGGGATGAGAAGCAGGTCGTCTACGTCTGGTTCGACGCACTCCTCAACTACGCGACGGCGGTGGGGTACGGCGCCGATCCCGAGTCAAAGGCCGGACGCGAGTTCTCCCGCACCTGGCCCGCCGACGTCCACCTCGTGGGCAAGGACATCCTGCGCTTCCACGCCGTCTACTGGCCGGCGATGCTCATGGCCGCAGGCCTTGAGCTGCCGCGCAAGGTGTTCGCCCACGGCTGGCTGCTTGTCGGCGGCGAGAAGATGTCGAAGACGAAGCTGACCGGCATCGCGCCGAGCGAGATCATCGACCACTTCGGCTCCGATGCCTTCCGTTACTACTTCCTGCGGGCCATCGCCTTCGGCCAGGACGGCTCCTTCTCATGGGAGGACATGTCGGCCCGCTATACCGCCGAGCTCGCCAACGGCCTAGGCAACCTCGCCTCGCGGGCGACCGCGATGGTGAACAAGTACTGCGAGGGCAGGCTTCCTGCCGCAGGCGAGCTCACCGCGGCCGAGGAGATGCTGCGCGCGCAGCTCGCGGAGGTCGCCGAGCGGGCCGATACCGCGATCGTCGCGCTCGACTTCTCCACCGGGATCGTCGCGGTCAAGCAGTTCATCGACGCCGTGAACCTGTACGTCACCGAGCAGGCGCCGTGGGTTCTCGCGAAGGACCCGGCGAATGAGGAGCGGCTCCACACCGTCCTCAACACGATCTGCGAGTCCCTCCGCGGCATCGCGGTGCTCTACTACCCGCTCATGCCGAAGGCGATGGAGTCGCTCTGGTCCCAGCTCGGGGCTGACGCAGCGATCGGCGCGATCGCCGACCAGCGCATCGGCGCCGTCGGTGCCTGGGGGCAGCTGCCGGCGGGCTCAGTGGTGACGAAGGGCGAGTCGCTCTTCCCCCGCCTCGACGACGCGGCCTGAGAAAGAGGCCTGACGATGCTCACCGCGTCGATCGTCCAACCGCCGCCGGCACTCGCGCGGCCGGTCATCGACACGCACTGCCACATCGACATGCAGGAGCGGGGTCGCGACGGCAGTGAGCCGCAGCCCCCCGATGAGCTCATCGCGCTCGCGGCCTCCGTCGGGGTCACGAAGCTCGTCCAGATCGGTTGCGACGTCGCGTCGGCGCGTTGGTCGGTTGAGATGGCAAGGACGAGGCCGGACGTCATCGTCGGCGTTGCCCTGCATCCGAACGAGGCACCGAGGCTGTTCGGGTCGGGCGGACAGCGTGAACTCGATGCCGCGTACGAGGTGATCGCCGAGCTGGCTGCCGACCCGGTCGTGCGTGCTGTCGGCGAGACCGGTCTGGACTACTTCAGGACAGAGGGCGAGCTGCGCGAGGTCCAGCAAGCCTCCTTCCGGTGGCACATCGAGCTCGCCAAATCGCTTGGCAAGACCCTCGTCATCCATGATCGCGATGCGCACGACGATGTCATCGACGTGCTCGCCCGGCAGGGGGCCCCGCGGACCGTCGTCTTCCATTGCTTCAGCGGCGATGCTGCGATGGCCCGCGTGTGCGCGGAGCAGGGCTGGTACATGTCCTTCGCGGGTGTCGTCACGTTCAAGAACAACGACTCGCTGCGCGAGGCGCTCGCGGTCGTCCCCGATCACCTCGTCCTCGTCGAGACCGACTCCCCGTACCTCACCCCGGTGCCGCACCGGGGCAAGCCCAATGGCTCGTACCTCATGCCGCTCACGGTCCGGTGCATCGCCGAGGTCCGCGGCCTCGACGAGGCTGCTGCGGCGACCCTGCTGTGGGACAACGCGCAGCGGGCCTTCGGCGAGTGGTAGCCGAGGACGCGGCCGAAGGGTCGTCACGCGAATCACGAGAGTCACGAGAATCTGGCGAGCTGCTGGGGGCTCGCGAGATCCGCGAACTGGCGGAGCGGCTCGGCGTCCGGCCGACCAAGCGCCTCGGCCAGAACTTCGTCATCGACCCGAACACCGTGCAGCGCATCGTGCGGACTGCCGCACTCCCGGAGGGCGCATGCGTCCTCGAGGTCGGCCCTGGCCTCGGGAGCCTCACCCTCGCACTCCTCCAGCAGGCCGGTCATGTGGTCGCGGTCGAGATCGACCCCGTGCTGGCTGCGCAGCTACCCCTCACCGTCGCGGAGCATCAGCCGGCGCGCTCGCACTGCCTGACCGTGATCGAAGCGGATGCCCTGCGCATCCACGATCTGCCGCGCCCGGTCGATGCCCTCGTCGCGAACCTGCCCTACAACGTCGCGGTGCCGGTGCTCCTCACCCTCCTCGAACGGCTACCGTCGCTGCGGTCAGCCCTCGTCATGGTGCAGAAGGAGGTGGCCGAGCGGCTCGCCGCCGTGCCCGGCTCGAAGATCTACGGCGTGCCGAGCGTGAAGGCGCGCTGGTACGGCGAGGTCGCCTATGCCGGCAATGTCTCCCCCCGGGTGTTCTGGCCGGAGCCGAATGTCGACTCGGGCCTCGTCCGCATCGAGCGGACGAAGCGGCCGGCGGGTCGATCAGGCCGCGAGCAGGTGTTCTCGGTCATCGATGCGGCGTTCGCGCAGCGTCGCAAGTCGCTCCGGGGCGCGCTCGCTGGACTCGCCGGCTCGGCGGCCACGTCCGAACGTGCCCTACGCGAGGCGGGCATCGACCCGCGTACCCGCGGCGAGGAGCTCTCGATCGAGGATTACGTGCGCCTGAGCGATGCTCTCTTCCACGGAGCTGAGGAGGAACTGGGGCTCGAAAGCCAATAGCCTTGGCGCATGGTGTCCGCATCGGTGACCGTTCGGGTCCCTGCGAAGGTGAACCTCCAACTCGCGGTCGGGCCCGAGCGCCCTGATGGCTTCCATGAGCTGGCGACGGTGTTCCACGCGGTGAGCCTCTTCGACGATGTCGTCGCCCGGCGCGTCGACCCAGGGGCTGGGATCTCGCTCACCATCTCGGGCGAGGGCGCGGCGTTCCTCCCGACGGACCGGATGAATCTCGCATGGGCCGCGGCCAGGCTCCTGGCCGACCATGCAGGGGTCGATGCTGACGTCGCGATCCACCTCCACAAGGGCATCCCGGTCGCGGGCGGGATGGCGGGCGGGAGCGCTGACGCAGCGGGGGCCCTGCTTGCGTGCGACCACCTATGGCAGCTTGCGACCCCGCGCCCGGAACTCATGGATCTCGCCGCGCAACTCGGCTCGGACGTGCCGTTCGCCTTGCACGGCGGCACGGCCATCGGCAGCGGCCGGGGCGAGCAGCTCACCTCGGTGCTCGCGCGAGGCACCTTCCAGTGGGTGTTCGCGCTCGCCGAGGGAGGCCTGTCGACGCCGGCCGTCTACGCGGAGTGCGATCGCCTTCGCGGGGGCGTGATCATTCGCGAGCCGTACATCTCCGACAACCTCATGCAGGCCCTGCGCGCCGGTGACGCTGTCCTGCTCGGCAAGGCGCTTCACAACGACCTGCAGCCGGCGGCGCTCTCGCTGCGCCCCGGACTGCGCAAGGTCCTCGAACTCGGTGACGACTATGGCGCGCTCGGCGGGATCGTCTCGGGCAGCGGGCCGACGTGCGCGTTCATCGCGGGCGATGACGAGCAGTCCCTGGACCTCGCGGTCTCGCTCACCGCTGCTGGCGTGTGCCGGACGGTGAAGCGTGCGGTAGGCCCGGTTCCGGGCGCCCGGATCGTCTGGTGATCAGTCGTCGAACTCAGTGACGAGTGTTCGAAGCGCGGTGGCGAGCGAAGCCTGCTCGTGCGCCGATAGCGCCGCGAGGATTGCGCGCTCGCGCTCGAGGAGGTCGGTGAGGGCGCTGTCGACCTCGCGCTTGCCATCGTCCGTGAGGACGACGCTCACCCCACGCCGGTCGAGTGGATCCCGCTCACGACGGACGAGCCCACGGGTTTCGAGCCGGTCGACCCGGTTGGTCATCGTGCCGCTCGTCACTAGGGTCTGGCTGCCGATCTGCCCTGGCGAGAGCGCATAGGGCGGGCCCGCCCGGCGCAGGGCGGCGAGGACGTCGAACTCCCAGGTCTCCAGCCCAACGGCGTGAAATGCGGCGCGGCGGGCGAGGTCGAGGTGGCGGGCGAGCCGGCTCACCCGGCTGAGAACCTCGAGCGGCGTGACATCGAGGTCAGGACGCTCTCGCCGCCAGGCGGCGACGAGCTGGTCGACTTCATCGCTCACGGGGGGATCGTACGTCAAGAGTCTTGATGACGAGAATCTTGACGGAGTGGAGTGCGGGTGGAAGAAGGAGTGTTCGGGCCCTGTCAGGGATCGATGAGCGTTCCGCTGGGCCGCTGCTGAACCTTCCAGGCGTCGGCTAGGGTCTCCCCATGCACCCCAGCGCGAGTCGATTCACGGGCCCAGCCCGGGTCGGCCGCGGCGTGCTCCTCGGCACCGCCGTCGTGCTCCTCACCGTCACGGGCCACACGGCGGGCGGGACTTGGAGCGGCCAGGACATGGTCTCCCTGCTGCTCCTGTGGCCGCTCGCGGTGGCGCTGAGCCTCGTCGCCGCGGACCGCCGGCGCTCGGCCGCGTGGCTGTTTGCGTTTGCATTAGGCATGCAGGCGCTCTTCCACGTGCTCTTGTCCATTGCCTCCGGCCACGGGCCCCATGCCGCGCCGTTCCTGCCCTCGTCCACGATGATCGTCGGTCACCTTGGCGCAGCAGCCGTGACGGCCCTGGTGCTCGCGCAGGGTGATCGACTGCTGCACGCCTGGCTGGCGCTTTGGGGCATGCTCGCACGTGGTGTCGTCACCGTCACGCCGATGCGTGTCATGCGGGCGCCCGGGCGCCTCGCATACGTCGGCCCGTTCGTCCACGATTGGCTGAACTGCACCGCAATCAGCCGCCGCGGGCCCCCGGAGCTCGGCTCCTAGCTCCGCCACATCCAACGCGCCTCGGCACTGCCGACGCGTAAATGCGCGCGCGCCATCGGCTGCGCTGAACTATCCCGCTTCCATCACATCATCGTTCGCTCCACCATTCGAAAGGCTTTTCCATGCATGCATTCTTGACATCGCGTCGATCCCTCGCAGGGGCCGCGACCGGACTCATCCTCACCGGGGCCATCGCAGTCACCGCAGCGCCGAGCGCCAGCGCCCACATGGGCGTGGACCTGCACGGCGCCACCCCGACCGCTGGCAGCGGCAGCACGATCTTCCTGCGCCCCGGGCACGGATGCGACGGCGACGCGACGAACTCAATGACCGTCACCGTTCCCGATGGCGTGACAGGCGCCAAGGCCCAGCAGAAGACCGGATGGAAGGTAACGTCGGACGGAAAGACCATCACCTGGTCCGGTGGTGCCCTGCCGGATGACGAGTTCGACGACTTCGGCATCAAGCTCACGTGGCCGAAGCTGGCTGATGGCGTGACCTCGCAGAAGTTCTACTTCAAGGCAGTCCAGACGTGCGACCCCGAGATCGAGGTCGCCCGCAGCGGCAAGTCAGCGACGGTGACCGGCAAGCTTCCGGCGTACGCGGGCGAGAAGATCGCGCTCTTCGTCGATGGGATCCCATTGACCGTCCGCGACGTGACGGTCGGCGCCGACGGCACCTTCACCGTGAAGACGACCTCGGCGAAGGTGCCGGAGGGCAGCGACGTCACCGCTGAGCTGAATGGCCGGCTCGTTGGCAACTCGATCGCGGGAACCGATGCCTGGGTGGAGATCCCTGCGGCAGGGTCAACGGCATCCCTCGCGAGTCCTGCGCCCTCGGTGACCGTCGTCGCAGCGGTTGCGAAGTAGCGAATGCGTCTGGCCCTCGTGGCTGCGGTGTTGGGTTCACTGGCTCTGCTCGTGAACCCAACACCTGCATTCGCCCACGCAGACGTGCACGGCAGTTCACCGCGCAACGGCACTCAAGTGTCTGTTGCTCCCAAGAAGGTCGTCATCACCTTCACCGAGGACGTCACGTTGGACTCCTTGGCGCCTCGCCTCGTTGACGGAGCCGGGCGCACCGTGCCCTCGACCGCGGCCATCGCTGGTGCCGTCCTCTCGATCACCCCGGTGAAGCCGCTTGGCCGCGGCATCACGTCGGCAACGTGGCACGTGATCTCAGACGACGGCCACCCAATCTCAGGGGCGCTCGCATTCACGGTAGGAAAGTCGACCCCGCGAGGCCAGCGCACGAGTATCGTCACGATGCCTCGGATCGCCACGACCCTCAGTGGCGATCGTCCCGGACCCCTCACGCTGACAATGACGAGTACGGCGAAATCAGGCGAGGTGACGTGGACGAGTGATGCCATGCCAGAGCCAATCATCTGGACGATCACCGGCAACGGCACGACGGCGAAGGCATCCGGGGTTCTGCCCCTCGCCGGGACCTGGCGGATGAGCGCGATGCTTGTCACGTCGAGCTCGCAGATGGTCATGCCCTCAGGGTCGGTTGTGCTCAGGGCCCCGGAGTCATCGTGAGGCGTGGCGTCGTGAGGCGTGGCATCGTGAGGCGTGGCGCCCGGCGCGTCTGGGCAAGGGCCGGGGTAATCACCGTGATGCTCGCCGGAGCGGTGGCGCTGGGCGTAGCCCCTGCGGGCGCCCACTCGCAGTTGCTGTCGACGAGTCCGGTGGACGGCGCCGTGCTTACCGAGCCCCCGTCGAGTGTCGTCCTCACCTTCAATGAGGCGCTCATCCCTGACGTCGACAGCATTTCGATCAACGATGCCACGGGGAACGTCGTTGCCAGCCGATCGGTGGAGCCGGTGGGCGCAACGCTGAGCGTGCCATGGCCCGACGGGCTGCCTGCTGGCGCCTACCAGGTCGCGTACCGGGTGGTGTCGGGCGATGGCCATCCGGTGACCGGGGCGATCACGTTCACGATCACCGGCGCGGGCGGCCCAGCCTCAGGGGTTGCGTCGCAGCCTGAATCGAGTGCTGGGCCGGTGTCCACCGCAGAGCCGGTGGTCGCGTCCGACGCTGCCGAGGGCAGTGCCGTGATGCCAGTGGTCTTTACAGCACTTGTCGTCATCCTGCTCGGCGGGGCGGTGTGGTTCGCGCGTCGTCGCGTCGGCCCCCGAGATCCCGGTGGCGCAGATGCCGGTCGCGGCCGGCGAGGATGAAGGGCAGCGCTACTTGCCGACGGTGATGAGCCGGGGCTTGGACTCCATGCCGGCGAGGCCGTTCCAGGCGAGGTTGACGAGGTGCGCGACGACCTCCTCCTTCTTCGGCTTGCGAACGTCAAGCCACCATTGGCCGGTGAGCGCCACCATGCCGACGAGCATCTGCGAGTACATCCCGGCGAGCTTCTTGTCGAGCTTGTGCGAGGCGAACTCGTCGGCGAGGAGGTGCTCGACCTGGGCAGCAACATCGACGATGAGGCTCGCAAAAGTTCCGGTGGTCTGCGACACGGGTGAGTCGCGGACGAGGATCCGGAAGCCGTCGGGGTAGCGGTCGATGTAGTCGAACAACGCGAGGCCGGCCTGTTCTAGGAGTGCCCGGGGGCCGCCGCCGGTGAGGGCGTCACCGATCGAGGCGAGGAGATGGTTCATCTCGCGGTCGACGACGACGGCGTAGAGGCCCTCCTTGCCGCCGAAGTGCTCGTAGACGACGGGCTTGGAGACGCCGGCCTTCGCGGCGATCTCCTCGACGGTCACGACCTCGAACCCCTTCTCGGCGAAGAGTTTGCGGCCGACGTCGAGGAGTTGCTCGCGCCTCTCCTGGCCGCTCATGCGTATCCGACTGCTTGACACGGGCCTGCGAGCGTCGCGTCGTTGGAGGCTTGAGATCTCGGTGATGTCGGCCAGCGGTTCGTCGTCGAACTCCGCGGGATTCTGCTCGGTCATGCGACCGGGGCTGGAACGGGTGCTGCCTTGGCTGCAGCGACCGCCGCTGCGTAGCCGCGAATGCGATGGGCCATGGCCGGGTCCTTGAGCTTGGTGGCCAGGCGCAGTGGCTTGGGCCACCTGACGTCGGTGATGAGTCCGATCTTCTCGAGGCGCCTGATGAGGAAGGCGCTGATGTCGATCTGTCCCTTGAGGACCCCGTGTCGCGCCGCGGTTGGGTCGACGTGGTGGAGGTTGTGCCAGGACTCGCCGAACGAGGGGATGGCGAGCCATCCGACGTTGCTCGATTGATCACGCGAGGTGAAGGGCCGGGTGCCGAAGACATGGCAGATCGAGTTGATCGACCACGTGACGTGGTGGACGAGGGCGATGCGCACGAGCGTGCCCCAGAAGAAGCCGGTGAGGACACCCATCCAGGACCACGTGATGAGGCCGCCGAGGATGGCGGGCAGGATCATCGAGCCGATGACGATGAGGGGGAACATCCGGCCGATCCGGTTGAGGTCCTTGTCGCCGGCGATGTCCGGGGCGTAGGTCTCGATGCTCGACTGCGGCTCGTCGAAGAACCAGCCCATGTGGGCGAAGTACAGGCCCTTTGCGATCGCGCGCTTCGAGGTGCCGAATCGCCAAGGGGAGTGCGGATCGCCGATATCGTCGGAGAACTTGTGGTGCTTGCGGTGGTCGGCGACCCACTGGGTGATCGGGCCCTCGAGGGCCATCGAGCCGGCCACGGCGAGGGTGATCTTGATGGCGCGGGGGGCCTTGAACGACCCGTGGGTAAAGAAGCGGTGGAAGCCGATCGTGATGCCCAGGGCCGTCAGTGCCCAGAAGCCGAGGACGAGGGCGATGTCGGTCCAGCCGACAAAGCCGCCCCAGGCCACCGGAATCGCTGCGACGACAGCGAGGGGCGGGATGATGACGAACAGGGCGATGATGGTTCGCAGGGCTCCGCTGAGGAGGACTGGGTCGGGGTTCGAGGGGGAAGGCAACTGCAGGTCGGGGGCGGTGGTCATGTGGGCGCTCCTCGGTTATTGACGGACCGGGTGAGCGCTGCATTACCTACGCTCGCGTAACTTACGGTAACGTAACCTAGGTCGTCTGGTCAATAAAGGCGTAAGGCCTAGGGTTGGGGCCTTCCCAAGTCGGCGTCTCGGCGCCTTCGGGGAGCGTGCCCTTCCCGGGTCGTCTAGCGGCAGGACAGCGGACTTTGAATCCGCCCGCACGGTCCGTAGACCGTTGCGAGAATGGCCGATTTGGCCTAGTTCTCAGCGTAAATTCGGCCCGTTTGCGGTGGCGGGCACTCTGAAACTGTCTCATCGAGACTCGTCGTTTCTCGCTGTTTGCGGGGCCGGTGCCGGGCGCGAACCCGCAAGAAGTCCGGGCGCAAGGTGCTGCTAGGCAGGCGCGCTCGAACTCGGCAAGCAGTTCGTCGCACCAGACCACCTTGAGGACCTCGGCGGAGTGGCAGCGCATGAGCAAATCCAGTTCACGGATGCCGAGTAGGACGTTGGTGCCGGGCAGGATGCGCTGCACGCGTCAGTACTCGGCGCCGTCGGCGAGCAGTCCGCCGATCAGGTCGTCGCCGGGTCGGCGATCATCATGGTGATGACCGCGAACATCGGCTTCAGAGTCTTTCCGCGCATTGGCGGCGAGGACTTCAATGGCCCGACGTCAGACTTCGAGCAGGTGGCACAGATTCTCGAGCAGCAGTTCGGATCGCCCGATTCGGACGCTTCGATTCAAACAGGTTCCGCGCTCGCGGAGGCCGCGGCGTCCGTTCCCGGAGTCCTGCGTGCGACGGCCTCCTGGGGGTCCGGAGTAGAAATCCTCCGCAGTTCCGACTCACTCGGGGGACTGATCCCTGTGACCTTCGACCCGTCGGCCGAGAATCCCCAAGAGAGATTGCTGATGCAGTCGAGCAGACGGTAGGCGAGCAAGAGTTTGGCTCCATTGCCGTCTATATCGTTGGTGGTGCTGCGATTTCTTAAGCCATCAATACCCGGATCAGCAAAGATCTGGGGACAGCCTGAAGAGCGGCACCGAGTCGATGGCAGGGATCGCGAGGGCCAACGTCGCGAGGCAGTGCAACGGTATGTGAGGGCACTGTTGCATTGACGGATTGTCGCAAGAGGCTCGCCCGATAGCGCCGATTTATACGCAGAAAGTTCGACCCTGGTGTCAGGCGAACTGGGAGTTGAGTCGTCGGTTTTCCCAGCAGGGGATGGTGACGGTGGGGAGTTCGCCTTGGCGGAGCACGGGTGAGTAGGCGCGTCGGTCGATGATGTCGTCACCTTGGTTGAGGATTTCGCCGCCGGTCCCATACCCGACAATGCCCACCGTTTCGCGGGCATTCCTACGTGAGGCACGGAAAGCATTTCGCGGGCACTTTCGTGAGTCTCGTCGACCACTTGACCGGGTTCGTCTCGACTCCTAGCCTTCAATGGTGCAGTTGAAGGGAACTTTGGACCGTGGGTCGAACCGGTGTGGCGCAGCGCGCCTGATCGCCTACCCCTGTTCGGTGCTACTTGCGGCCACGAGTGTCCTGGCTTTAGCGCCGGCGGCCGAGGGCGGCCCGAAGGCGAAGGCACCGGTGACATGGTCCTGGAACGGTAAGGATGCCTGGCTACCCAGTGCGAAGGCTCCGAACTGCGGGAATGTTCGACTGCAACCTCCCGCACCGGTCGCTGCCCTCGATGGCTGGCTACCGCCTGGGCGGCTCAATGAGACGGCTCGGTACTACAAAGCGCACGGCGCCCTTCGCTTTGCTGACCCGAGCGCGAATGGAACAGTGGCCGCTGCCGTCGATGGCTACTTCGTTCGCGGGGCTGCATACCGGGAGAACCGTGATGGGCAGATGAACGGGCCGGGGTCGTCGGTTCAGTACCTGGTCGACATTCAGCACCCCTGCGGATTCCTGGTGCGCTATGACCACCTGCGAACCCTCAGCCCAGCACTCCAACGGATCTTCGATCGCAGCATTCCGGTGGGCGATGACTCGAGGACCACCAACGTGAAGCCCGTGAAGATCTCCAAGGGGCAGGTGCTCGCGACCGCGGTCAGTGTCCCCGACCAGCCGTCACCGCGACAGTTCGACTTCGGGGTGTATGACCTGAGGCGTCAGCAGCAGTCGTCCCACAGCGGCGCATGGCTCGCGGATCATGGGAGCGGCGCCGAGTTGGCAAACTTCGCGGTCTGCTGGCCGCGGTTGATGGGATCGACAGGTGCCCAGATTGAAGCG
>CAFBNE010000095.1_pt1 | contig 13267 bp, 12 predicted proteins | sample 7269181 | NCBI WGS metagenome assembly CAFBNE01 (sample SAMEA6814085, study PRJEB35770) | uncultured Actinomycetes bacterium | biome: Freshwater; feature: Freshwater reservoir; material: water | place: Czech Republic | collected 2017-05-23 | depth 30m m
CACGCACTACATCCAGCCCACGCTCGTCGTCGATGCGCCCGAGGGCAGCGAGATCCTCACGGCGGAGGTCTTCGGTCCCGTCCTCACGATGCAGACCTTCGAGACCGACGAGCAGGGCCTCGCCCTAGCAAATGGAACCGAGTTCGGCCTTGCGGCATGCGTGGTCAGCAGCAAGCGTGAACGCGCCGAGGCCTTCACCAAGTTCCTCGTCGCCGGAACCATCTGGGTGAATTGCTTCTTCGTCCGCGACCTTTCGGCGCCATTCGGCGGGTCGAAGCGGTCGGGCATCGGCCGCGAGGGCGGCCTGTGGTCCTTCGACTTCTATGCCGACGTCAAGAACACCGTGTTCGCACCGAATGGATGGAAGGACGGATCAACCCATGGGTGAAGTCGTAGCAGCAGGGCTGCTCTCACACGTCCCGACGATCATGCTGCCGCGGGAGATCCGGCTCGAGCTCAATGAGGGCAAGGAGATCTCCCTCGTCCCTGCGCTCGAGAAGCTCCGCCGTGATGTCTTCGACACCTACGACTACGACACCGTGGTCCTCCTCGATTCCCACTGGTTCACGACGGTCGAATTCGTCGTGTCATCGCACGGTCGCCGTGCCGGGCTCTTCACCGCTGAGGAGCTGCCGCGCGGCATGTGCCGCATCCCCTATGACTGGAAGGGCGACCCCGAGCTCGCGAATCTCATCGCGGCAGAGGGCGAGCCGAACGGCACCTGGATCACCCCGATCGACGACGAGTACCTTCCGCTCTACTACCCGTCGGTGAACATCTGGAGCTACCTCGGCAGGGGCAATCCGGACAAGGCCTGGATCTCGATGAGCGTGTGCCAGACGGCCGACACCGAGGACTTCCTGAGGGTGGGGCGCGCCATCGGGGAAGGGATCCGCAAGAGCGACCGCAAGGTCATCATCATCGCAACCGGATCCCTCTCCCACACGTTCTACCCGCTGCGCGAGCTTCGAGGCCACGAGGCCAGCGACCCCTCGCACATCTTCAGCGACGAGGCCCGCGAGGCCGACCTTCAGCGCTTGGCCTGGTTCAAGGAAGGTCGCCACGACCGCGTCCTCGAGACCATGCCCGATTTCCTCAAGGTCAGGCCCGAGGCCAAGTTCGCCCACTACCTGATGATGGCTGCGGCACTCGGCGAGCAGGAGTTCACCGCGCCCGGCGAACAGATCAGCGATTACGAGAACTCCATCGGCACGAGCCAGGTGCACGTGTGGTTCGATCGGCCAGCAGGCGGCTGGACTTCAGGAAAGGGAGCAGCGTGACCGAGTTTCGTCGAATCCTCCTCGAGGGGGCCCCGGTCCTCACGACACGCCATGGCGATGAACTGGTCGCCGGTGATGGCCGCAGCATCGGCATCGACGAGGCCATTCACCTCGCGCCCTGCGAGCCCACGAAGATCATCGCCGTCCACCTGAACTACGACTCCCGCACGCAGGAGTTCATGACCAGGCTCCCACCCGCACCCACCTACTTCCACAAGCCGATCACGGCGCTCAACGCGCACAAGGGCGCCGTCGTTCGCCCCGATCGCTGCAAGTGGCTCAACTATGAGGGCGAGATCGTCATCGTCATCGGACGCACCTGCCGCAATATCGCCCCGGACGAGGCGGCGGACTACATCGCCGGCTACACCGTCGGCAACGACTATGGCCTTCACGACTTTCGCGACACCGACGCCGGCTCGATGCTTCGGGTCAAGGGCGCAGATACCCTCGCCCCGATCGGTCCCGGCCTCATCACCGACTGGGACTTCCGCGGCAAGCAGATCCGGACGATCGTGAACGGGGTCGTCCGCCAGGACGACACAACCGATGGCATGGAATGGGACATGCACTACCTCGTCGCCGATATCGCCCGCACGATCACGCTCGTCCCGGGTGACATCCTCTTCTCCGGCACTCCGGCGACCTCCCGCACGGTCTATCCGGGAGATGTCGTCGAGGTCGAGGTCGAGGGCCTCGGCACGCTGAGCAACCACATCGTCCAAGGACCGACTCCCATCCGCTCCGACGTTGGTGCGCAGCCAACCGAGAGCGAGGAAGTCATCTCCACCGCAAAGGGCGGCGACTGGGAGTTCCGCGGCATCAGGACACCCTCAAAGGATCTGTACCCGTCACTAGTGGAGGAGAAGTAGCAGTGGTCAAGATCACCGTCGACATGGACAAGTGTCAGCACTACGGTCAGTGCTGCTTCGAGGCCGAGGATGTCTTCGCACTGGACGAGTCCGGCAAGCTCGTCTACTCGAAGGAGGCCGACGAGTCCCGTCGCGCCGATGTCGAGAGCGCTGCCGATGTCTGCCCGATGCAAGCGATCACGGTCGAATAGCCGATGCAACGCGTGGTCATCGTCGGCGCCGGCCTAGGCGGCCTTCGTGCCGCCGAGTCGCTTCGCTCAGCCGGCTACTCCGACGCGATCACCATCGTCGGCGACGAGGCATACCTGCCCTACAACCGGCCACCTCTGTCAAAGGAGGCCCTCGCCGGGGGGGTCGATATAGAGAGCCTTGAGTTCCGGCGCAAGGCAAGCGTCGATGACGTCGAGTGGCTCCTGGGATCACCGGTCGTCGGGTGCGATCTCGCCGCTCGGACGGTGACCCTGGACGGCGGAGCATCCCTCGATTTCGACGGACTCGTCGTGGCTTCGGGAATCCGGCCGAGACGACTTCCCATCCCCGGGCCAGCGGGCGGACGGTTCGCCCTGCGCACCGCCGCCGACGCCCTCGCCGTCCGCGAGTACCTGATACCGGGCGCAGCCATCATCATCATGGGAGCGGGGTTCATCGGCTGCGAGGTGGCGGCCACCGCGATCAAGCTCGGGTGCAGCGTGCACGTGGTGGCCCTCGATGAGGAGCCGATGGTGCGTCCCCTCGGCCAGGAGCTCGGAGCCGCAATGCGGCGCCGGCACGAGGCCCGGGGAGTCCGATTCCATCTCGGGCACACGATCGTCGCCTTCACCGGGGATGAGCACGTTCGGTCGGCCTCGTTGAGCGACGGCACCGAGCTCAAGGCCGACATCGTCATCGAGGCGGTGGGATCGGTCGCGAATACCGAATGGCTCAATGGCAATAACCTCAATCTCTCCGATGGGCTGCTCACCGATAGCTGCATGCAGGTCGAGACCCCCCTCGCTCCCATGGTCGCCGTAGGAGACCTCGCCCGTCATCCCAATGCCCTCTTCGGCAGTGTGCCCCGCCGAATCGAGCACTGGAATATCCCGACCGAGACAGCCCGACGGGCCGGTCCCACCCTCGCATCGCTCCTAGCTGGCGAGGAGCCGGACCGCTCCCCCTTCATCGCCATGCCGGCGTTCTGGTCCGACCAGTACGAGACCAAGCTGCAGTCATTCGGCATGCCCGGCATCGCCGACAGGACAGAGGTCACCTCCGGCAGTGTCGACGGAGCCTGCATCATCGAGTATTTCGATGCCACCGGCCTCGTCGGCGTGATCGGCGTCGACCGAACGGCCGAGCTCGCCCCCTACCGAAAGGCCCTCCTTGCTCGCTCCTGAACCCGCAGCGACCAGTGAGGCAAGCACGTCACTGTCGCTCGGGGTTCGGCGACTCGAAGCCCTTGACCATGCTGCCGGGCTGGTGGCGCGTGCGTGGGCCGAGTTCGACCAGGCTCGCGAGACCGAGATCGCGCCGTCTGCACAACTGCTTGCGGATCTCCGCACACCGCTGCCCGAGCACGGCGACGACGTCATCAAGGGCCTGAACGATGCCTCGGCCGTCCTCGATGCCTCCCTCGCCCAAGCGCGGCCCCGCTACTTCGCTTACATCGGCTCTAGCGGCCTCGAAGTGGGGGCACTCGCCGACCTCCTCGCCCACTCCTACGACATCAACCTCGCCCTCGATGCGGGCGCGGCATCACTGCTCGAGGCGCAGGCCATCTCCTGGCTCGGGGATTTCCTCGGGTACCCGGCCCTGACGGGCTCATTCACGAGCGGCGGCACGGTGAGCAACCTGACTGCGCTTGCGGCAGCACGCGAGCGGGCGCTGCCGGGGAGCCGTGCCCATGGGCTCAGCGGCGTGCGCTGCGCCGTGTACTGCTCGCAGGAGGCCCACTACTCGATCAAGCGGGCAGCGGAGATCCTCGGCATCGGCCGGGAATGGGTACGCACCATCCCCATCGATGCCGAGCGACGCATGGACACGATCGCACTCGCCGAATGCATCGACGCCGACATCCGCGAGGGCATCACCCCGATCGCGGTCATCGCGACCGCCGGCACCACCCTCACCGGGGCAGTCGACCCGCTCGACGATCTTGCCGATGTCTGCGAGCGCACGGGTGTCTGGCTGCACGTTGACGGCGCCTACGGCCTGCCAGCTGCTGGCGCACCCGCCACCTCCGACCTCTTCATCGGACTCGCGCGCGCTGACTCCGTGACGGTCGACTGCCACAAGTGGATGTTCGTCCCGAAGGCCTGCAGCGCCGTCCTCGTTCGCGACCCGCGGACCCTGTCGAACGTGTTTGCGCACGACGAGGCCTACGTGCCGCATGCCGGGGAAGCCCTCAACGCGGTCGACATAACGCTGGAGTACTCGCGTCCGATGCGGGCGCTCAAGCTCTGGCTCGCTTTCAAGGTGCACGGAGCTGCGGCCTTCCGCGCCGCCATCGCCCGAAATTGCGAGCAGGCGCGTGATCTCTACGAACGTGCAGGCGCGCTCGACGGCGTCGCCGTGCTCACATCCGGTCCGCAACTGTCGATCGTCCCCATTCGCCGCACCGTGCCTGGGTGCCCCGACGAGAACGCCCACAATGCCGAACTCTGCACCCGGCTCCAGGCCGATGGCCGTGTGTACGTTTCGCCCGCGACGATCGACGGTCAAGTGTGGCTCAGGCCCTGCTTCACGAACTTCCGAACGACTTCCGAGGACGTGCACCTGCTCCTGAGCCTCATCGACAGCGAGGGCGCTGACTGCTCGCATCACGGGTAAACTCCTGATATGCCGCCGCCATCCGTGTCAGTGACGCGTGACGGCGTGTGCTTCCCGCAGGGGGGCGATGGCCTGCGCAGCACCGGGGCAACGGGCCGGGCGATCTTCGCCGACAGCGCCCGCGGCGTCGATGCCGCTCTCGCGGAGCGCATCGAGCACACCCGCGACTGGAGATCGGGTTACCTTCGGCCGGTTCGCGACATCGTCGCGGCGGCCACGAAGAGCCCCGATGCCGCCCTCACCATCTCCAGTGACGGCCTGTCGTCAGCGCACCGTCGCTTCCGGTTTGCGAGATCCGGCGCCGAGCAGTCCATCTCCGAGGTCATGGCCCAACCAGGCGAGGCCCTTTTCGATTCGGTCACCATCGAAGGCCGGGTGGCCGCCGACCGGGATTTCTCCCTTCCCTACGAAGGCAAGCGGCTCTTCGGAGACGACCTCCGTCGCCAGGTGGACCGATGGGTCCTTGACGGCATCACGGAGCCGAGTTTCGCTGAGGCCATCCATACCCTCATGGACAACCCTGATTGGCTCGATCTTCGTGACGTCGACATCGCCCTGCTCGGCGCCGGGGCGGAGATGGCACCGACCCGGTCGCTGCTCCGATGGGGGGCCCGGGTCCACGCTGTCGACCTGCCCCGCCCCGATGCCTGGCGGCGCCTCATCGAGATCGCCCGCAATACCGCCGGATCCCTGCGCGTGCCCGTCCGTCGCGGCGACCAAGGCAACGCTCCGATCGTCACCGGCGGCGTCGTCCATCCCGATGACGACACCGCCATCGCAGAGGTAGCCGGCGCCGATCTCCTCGCTGACACTCCGCACATTCGCACGTGGCTCGATGAGATCGAGGGCCCACTCATCCTCGGTACCTACGTGTACGCCGACGGTGCCGGACACGTCCTCCTCTCCATGGCATCCGATGCCATCGCAACCGATCTCATCGCCCGGCGCGGCAACGTGATGCTCGCGTACCTCGCCACCCCGACCGACGTGTTCATGGTGCCGATGAGCGCCGTCGAGGAGTCTCGCCGTCGGTGGGAGACCCGGGGCATGAGCGGAATCCTGCAGTCCCCGCTTCGCCTCCTCAATCAGTTCCAGCCGAACAACCCCGAGACCATCTTCACCAGCGACGGTGTCGAAGTCGGCCTCAACGACTCCCTCGTGCCCCAGCAGGGGCCCAACTACGCTCTCGCGAAGCGCCTTCAGCGGTGGCGCGCCCTCAATGCGAGGGCGGCCGGCACCACCGTGTCACTCAACCTCGCCCCGCCCACCCGCACCCAGTCCGTCGTCAAGAACCGGTTGCTGGCAGCCGCGTACGCGGGAGCCGGCCGCTTCGGGATCGAGGTGTTCGAACCGGCGACGTCAACCGCGCTCATGGCCGCACTCCTCGTGCACGACCTTCGAAACCCCGCCGCGGCGGCGAATCCTGCGACCTCCCTTAGCAATCCGATGGACCTGTTCGTCCAGGGTGCGAATCACGGCGGCCTCTGGCGCGCCGCCTACTCACCGCGCTCTGTGCTCGGCATCGCGGCCGTGCTCGGGATGTTCGAGTCGCGGGCCTAGCCATGCGCGCCAATGCCCTCCGCCGGCTCGGCACCTGCGTGGTCGCTAGCGCCCTCATGAGCACCGGCGTCCTCGGGCTCGCGGTCGCCGGTGCGAGCAACTCATCGGCGGACGAGCCGGCCCCGACGCCGTCGGCGACAGCACCGGCACCGGCAAGTTTTCCGCTGCGGCCAGGCGATGAGGGCCCCCTCATCAAGGTGCTCCACGAGCGTCTCGCCTGGCTCGGGTACCCAATCTCGGGCTCCGAGGCAGCGCGCGACACCTACGGGCCTTCGACCAGTCGCGCACTGGCGAGCCTCCAGAAGAAATTCTGGCTGCCGAATGATCGCTACGTCACGCGAAAGACCTGGGACCGGCTCAGGACTCTCGCCGGCCCGGTCGGCGAACTCCCCGAGGCGTGCACGAGCGAGGATTCCATCTGCATCAGCACCCAGCAGAAACTCGTGCGCTGGATTGTCAATGGCAAGGTGGCGATGAGCGCCGACGCGCGCTTCGGGCTGCCCCAGGCCGCGACCGCACGCGGCACCTTCACCGTCACCCGCAAGAGCCGCGATCATGTGTCGTCACTCTATGGAACGGCAATGCCCTTCTCGCTGTTCTTCCATGGCGGCCAGGCTGTCCATTACTCGGCGTACTTCAAGCGAGACGGCTACTACGGTGCATCGCACGGCTGCGTGAACCTGCGTGATCTCAAGAAGGCCGAGTGGCTCTTCAACAGCGCGAAAGTCGGCGACCGCGTCCATGTGTACTGAACAAATAGCTGTGTACTGAACAAATAGCCCCCGGTTCAAAGCTGAAGGCCCGCGCGGCTGGGGGGCTGTCGCGCGGGCCTTCTGGACCCGAAGGCCCTGCCACCCGGGGGGCGGGCGACGATATGAGTCTGCACCACCGGAGCCCTCCCTGTCACGATTGTTAACACTTTTCTGGCTCCTTTGCGGCGCACGTCACACTTCCGCACCATGATTAACTTCACCCATGGCTGACGAGCGCGGGGTCCTTCTCATCGGGTACGGCCTCGCCGGGCGGGTCTTCCACGCTCCCCTCATCCGCTCGACGCCGGGTCTATCCCTGCGGGCGGTCGTGACGGGCGATCCCGAGCGCCGCGCACAGGCAACGGCGGACCTGCCGGGCATCCGCCTTCACTCGACGGTCGAGGAGGCCTGGCAGCAGGTCGACGACATCGACCTGGTCATCATCGCCTCGGCCAACCGAACCCATGTTCCGCTGGCTATCGAGTCGGCGCGACTGGGGTTGCACATGGTCATCGACAAGCCGATCGCTGCAACGGCATCGCAGGCCGGGCTCATTGTCGAAGCGGCTGCCGCCGCCGGGGTGCAAGTCCATCCCTTCCAGAACCGGCGCTGGGATTCTGACTTCCTCACCCTTCGCGGCCTCTTGGAACAAGGGGTGCTCGGGCGCATCCACCGCTTCGAGTCCAGGATCGGGCGGCTTCGCACCCTCCCGAAGGGCAACTGGCGGGAGTCCGCTGACCCTGAGGACCACGGGGGCGTACTCCTCGACTTCGGCGCCCACCTCGTCGATCAGTCCCTTGCCCTCATGGGCCCGGTCATCGCCGTGAACGCCTTTGTTCGATCGGTTCGCGACCCTCACGCCGCGAACGACGACATGCAGATGATCCTCACCCATAGTGATGACTCCCTCAGCCTCCTCACGGCCAGTCAGGCCGCTGCGTTCGGCGACCCACGATTCGTCCTCCTCGGCACCACCGGCGGCGTCCGGATCAACGACTCGGATTCGCAGGAGTCCGCCCTCAAGGCAGGCGCCCTACCTTCGGATCCCTTCTGGGGGGTCGAGCCCGCAGGGGTCACCGCGCAGTTGCGCATCGGCGAGACGAGCGGGGAGCTAGTCGATTCCGAGATCGAGTTGGCCGCCGGGAGATGGAACACCTACTACCCGGCAGTTCTCGCTTCCATCGTGACCGGTTCACCCGCCCCGGTTTCATGTTCGGATGTCGTCGAGGACCTACGGGTGCTGGACGCCGCGAGGCGGTCGGCAGACACCGGCGAAACCGTTCGACTCAGCCCTCCGGCTGCCCACGGGTGACCCGCCACTCATTCACCAGCTCAAGGGGCTGACCGGGCGCCACTAGGGTCACCGGCGCTACGAGTCCGTCATTGATCCCATTCGGCGGCCCGCTCTGCGGCTCGATGCAGATGAAGTCAGGCAACTCGTCGAACACGACGAACCACGGATGCGAGCTCGACAGGTCGATCCTCAACTGGCCCGGCCACTCGATACAGGCGGCCCTTGCTTCCACGAGGAAGGCGTCATCGAAGGCGCGGCGCGACAGGTCGATCGGGGTCATCGCCCCCGACAGCCGGAAGGCCTCCATGCGCTCGGCGAGCAGTGGATCGGGCAGGCTCCATTGCGCCCCGGTGCCATCGCCCAGTCGACGCTTGAACCACGGGTGCCAGCCCAGGACTGCCGGGAACGCCTCGCCCGCTGTTTCGAGCTTGAGCACCGTTGTGACGGCATCCGCTCGCAACCGCCAAGTGCTCGTGAGACGGCCAGTCCACGGCCAGTCCGGCCCGAGATCGGCAACGGTGATCGCCTCCGCGCCCTCGTCGGTCGCTGTGCTGCTCACCAGTTGCGCGGGTGCGTCCAGCACCGTGCCGTGCAGTGCCCATTCACCATGGCTCGGCGGCAACGGGTAGGCATTGCCACCACGTCGCAGGACGTTGTCGCGGACACGGCCCGCCCAGGGGGCCATCGGGTACATGCCATATTCAACGGGCTGGCTCGACCTCGCACCGAGGACCTCGCAGCCATCGATCAGCCAAGAGATTGCCCTACCGCCGGCGGCTAGGTCCAGGCTCAAGGACATGCCCGGCGCAGTGAGTTCGACGAGGTCAGGCACCGTCCTCCTTCGTCAGTGAGTGACGAGAGTGATGGACCTCGACAGCGCACCTAGGGGGTCAGGCAGGAGAGAGGCGAACACCCCCTCGGCGGCACCGATGAGAGTGGAGTCGTGTCCGAGCCCCGGTGCGACCACCGTCACCTGCTCCCGCGAGGGCCGGATCGAGTTCCCGACCCTGTCGAAGAGCACGCCGCTCACCTGAGGGAGGAGGTCGGCGAGGTGCCCGCCGAGGACGATCACCTCGGGGTTGAAGATGTTCACGAGGTTGCCGATTCCGGTGCCGAGCCAGTCGCCTGCATCGGCGAGGGATTGCTTCGCCTGCGTATCACCGAGTTCCGCGGCTCTCACCACATCGATGACGTCAGCCGACTCCGGGGCAAGTCCGGCACCGCGCACGATGGCATCGTGGCCGATCATGGTCTCCCAGCAGCCCCGCGAACCGCATCGGCACACCTCGCCGAGCGGGTTCATGACCATGTGGCCGACCTCGCCGCCATAGCCGCCGGCGCTCGACATGAGCCGGCCGTCCAGAACGATTCCGCCGCCGACCCCGACTTCACCGGACAGGTAGATGACGTTTCGCGACCCTGCCGCGGCGCCGCGCACATGTTCCGCAACCGCACCAAGGTCGGCATCGTTGCCGATCACGGTCGCCGGTGCATCGCCGAACTCCGATCTCAGCGCCGCAGTGACGAGCGCCCCCAGCGGCACATCGACCCATCCGAGGTTCGGTGCGAGGCGAACAAGACCGTCGCTCAGGTCAACGATGCCGGGTACGCCGACGCCGGTGCCGATCCACCGCGCGCCCTCCGGCACAGAGGCGGCGAGCGCATGGGCCATGGAGACCATCTGCTTCACCCCGGCCGATGGCTTGAAACCCGTACGCCGGTGCACCTGCTCCTCGCGCGCGAGGACGCGTCCACCGAATCCGACGACTGCGCCTACGACCCGCTCGACGCGAACATCGAACGCGATCGCCACGGCCGACTCGGCCACCGGCGCCACCACGAGTGATGGACGGCCAACGCTGCCGGTTGCCCCGGCCTGCTCGACGACGAGCCCTGCATCGGCGAGTTCAGCGACGAGCACGCCGACCGTGCTCCTGTTGAGCCCGGTGAAGGCAACAAGGTCGGAGCGGCTCGCCGGGCCGCCGACATGCAACCGGCGCAGGATCCGCGCGAGGTTGTTGCGGCGGACCTCGTCCTGCGTTGCCGCTGAGAGGGCCACCATCTGGATGTCGCTACCTGCCTGATGCCGACGAGCGTCGGCGCGACAGCGCATCGACGCTCGCGGCAACGAGCAAGACCCCACCGGTCACGACGTACTGAATTCCCGACTGGGAGGTGATGAGAGGCAGACCGTTGGCGATGACCGCGACCACGAGGCCACCGACGATCGCATCAACGACCCGCCCGCGTCCTCCGAACAACGAGGTGCCGCCGATAACCGCAGCGCCGACCGCGAACAGCAGGGTCTGCGCCCCGCCTGTTGTCGGGGACACAGAGTTGTCGCGCGAGGCAAGGAGGACGCCCGCGACCGCAGCGAGGGTCGAGCAGATCATGAAGCAGGTGATCTTGATGCTCGAGACCTTGATGCCTGCGCGTCGCGCAGCCTCGGTGTTGCCACCGACGGCGTAGACGTGGCGCCCGAACGAGGTCCGGCTCAGCAGGAAGGTGAGCCCGACGAGGAGTAGGAGCACGACGAGCACCGCCCACGGGACCCCCTGCAGGATCGGGATGCACCCGACCGGCTCATTCGGCGGGCCCATGATGACGCAGGACTGCTTGCCGGCGCGGACGATCTGCCGCTCGCCGTTGAGGAGGTACACCCCGACGCCGAGCAGGATCGCCAGTGACACCACCTTGGCCGCCCAGACCGACGCTGACGACCCCGATAGCCCTGCTGCCTTGCGCGCACGGATCGCGCGGAAGGTCACGAATGCATACCCGAGGATGACGAGGAGCCACAGCAGCCATCCAGTCCAGACAGGCATGTTGCGGTTCATGATGGCGAGGAGGAAGTCGTTCTGGATGCCGATCGTGCCGCCCTCGCCGATGATGAGGAGCATGACGCCCTGCAGTCCCAGGAAGGCTGCCAGCGTCACCACGAACGAAGGGATACCAAGACGCGCCACGAGTAGGCCGATGATGAGACCGATCACGAGACCCGTGAGCAGGCAGGCGATGAGCGCCAACGGCCAGGGCAGCCCGTATTTGGTCAGGCCAACGGCCAGAACTGCGGCCGCAGTGCCTGCAGCGAAACCTGCCGACAGGTCGATCTCGCCGAGAAGCAGGACGAACACCAGACCCATCGCGAGCACGATCACCGCGGTGCCCTGGTTGATCAGGTTCGCGAAGTTCAGCGCCGTGAAGAACGTGCCGCCCTGCAGAATGCTGAACAGAGCAATGAGGACGATGAGGCCGGCAACCGCCGGAAGCGAACCCACTTCACCGCCCTTGACCCGGATGAAGTAGTCGCGAAGGGCCTTGCCGAGACCTCCGGTATCGCCCGCCTCGGGGATATCGACATCGGTGACCTGGGTCGCGCTCATGCGACGGCTCCGTTCGCGAGGATTTCGGGTTGCAGGCCGATGTCTCCACTGCGACCGGAGGTGATGAGCTCGACGACCTGCCCGTGCGTCACGTCCTTCGTGTGCACCTGCGCAGCCATCATGCCGAGATACAGGCAGGCGATGTTGTCCGCGACTTCGAAGACGTCGTTCATATTGTGAGAGATGAGGATGACCGCGAGGCCATTATCTGCAAGGCGGCGGACGAGCTTGAGAACCTGCTCAGTCTGCGCTACACCGAGGGCCGCCGTGGGCTCGTCGAGGATGACGAGTTTTGAGTTCCACAGGACGGCACGGGCGATCGCCACGGTCTGCCGCTGGCCTCCTGAGAGGCTCGACACCTGCTGGCGCACCGACTTCAGGGTGCGGACGGACAACCCCGCGAGGGTCTCCTTCGCACGACGCTCCATGGTGATCTCGTCGAGGATGACGCCCTGCTTCTCCTCGCGTCCAAGGAACATGTTGTGAACGACATCGAGGTTGTCGCAGAGCGCGAGGTCTTGGTACACGACCTCGATGCCAAGGGCGTTGGCCTGTCGCGGCGCATGAACGTTAGCCGGGGAGCCTTCGAAGAGGTATTCACCCGAGTCGAATGAGTGGATCCCCGCGACCCCCTTGATCAGGGTGCTCTTGCCCGCTCCGTTGTCCCCCACGAGGGCTGACACCTGACCTGGATAGGCGTTGAAGTCGACGCCGCGAAGGACGTGTACGGCACCGAAGCTCTTGTTCACGCCTCGGAGTTCGAGGATGGGCGCGGGGTTCGTCATGGGGTCACTTTCTCGCAAGTACGGGTGCTTTCGTGTGGAAATGCACCAAGTGCGTCACTTAAGGGTGACGGTGGGGACGGGCGAAATGCGCCCGTCCCCACCGTCGAGCGAACTACTTGACGCCGTACTTCTCGCAGGCGGCCTTGAGCTCATCGGTGGTGCAGAGCTTGTCGGCCGTGGTGAAGCCGTCAGCGACGACATCCTTCACGGTCTCTGCCGTGATGCCGACCGGGACGAGGAGGACACTAGCGACATCCATGCCGGTCTCGCTGTCGGCGGTCACGCCGGTTGCGAGCGCATCTGCGCTGGCCTGGTCGCCGTTGCTCAGCGCGATTGCGAGAGCGGCGGCAGCCTCAGCCTCAGCCTTGATGGCCTTGTAGACGGTCATGCACTGGGTGCCGAGGAGCACGCGCTGCAGGCCCTCATCGGTCGCATCCTGACCGGTGACCGGGATCTTGCCGGCCTGGCCGTTGCGATCGAGGACGGCGATTGCCGCGCCACCGAGACCATCATTCGCCGAGGCAACGCCGACGAAG
>CAFBNE010000096.1_pt1 | contig 13022 bp, 12 predicted proteins | sample 7269181 | NCBI WGS metagenome assembly CAFBNE01 (sample SAMEA6814085, study PRJEB35770) | uncultured Actinomycetes bacterium | biome: Freshwater; feature: Freshwater reservoir; material: water | place: Czech Republic | collected 2017-05-23 | depth 30m m
CATGTCATGCCGGACTCCAGGCTCTTCCTCGCCGGCGACGTCCGGGCGAACGAGAACCCTGATCTGGCCTCCCTTCAGACCGTCTTCATGCGCGAGCACAACAGCGTCGCAACGCGAATCCAGACGACGAATCCGACCTGGACAGACGAGGAGGTCTACCAGGCCGCACGCCAGTACGTGATCGCGGAGGTCCAGGCAATCACCTACAACGAGTTCCTGCCCTCACTGCTCGGCAGGTCCGCCGTCGGCGGCTATTCAGGTTACGACTCGCGAGTGGATCCATCCATGGCCAATGAGTTCGCTGCCGCAGCATTCCGTTACGGTCACAGCCTTCTCGACGGTGAGCTCCCACGGCTCAACAATGACGGCACCCCGACATCCGCCGGACCCATCACCTTGCAGTCGGCATTCTTCAATACGGGCGTCTTCAATCCCTCACTGCCGAACCACGAAGGCGATATCGACCCGTTCCTCAAGGCAGCAGCCACGGGCACGGCCCAGGAGGTCGACCTCCTCGTCGTCGACGACGTCCGCAACTTCCTCTTCGGTCCTCCCGGAGCGGGCGGCCTCGATCTTGCATCACTCAATATCCAGCGGGGACGCGATCACGGGCTTGCCGACTACAACACCGTCCGCGAGGCCTATGGCCTAGCGCGGGTGCGGACGTTCGACCAGATCCCTTCGGACCCGGCAGTGCAGGCCAAACTGCGGACCCTCTACGGAACGGTCGACAACATCGACCTGTGGGTGGGCGGCCTCGCCGAGACCCACGCTCCAGGGGCAAGCGTCGGTCCGCTGTTCCAGCGGATCATCGCCGATCAGTTCACCCGGCTGCGCGCCGGCGATCGCCATTGGTACGAGAGCATCTTCAAGGGAGACGACCTCAACCGGCTGCGCTCGACGCACCTGTCCGATGTCATTGCACGGAACACCTCGCTCACCACCTTGCAGCGCAACGTGTTCTTCTCTACGGGAGGCAGCGGGTCATAGTCGAAAAGACGCTCGGATCGGCCCTTGAACGAAAGCGTTCAAGGGCCGATCCGGTTCCTCCGCCATATTCGCCGGGGCTTTGGAGTGCAACAATCTCCCCTGCCAGCGAACTCGAGCCCGATCACTCCACGTCCTGAAGGATTCCGTCATGTTCCGCACCGTCAAGGCCAGACTCCTGCTCCTGAGCATTGGCTTCGCCGCGAGCGCATTTGCCGCCGCCGTCATGAGCCTCGCCTACAGCTACCTCACATTCCAGATCTCCGGAAAGGCGAGCATCGCGGTGATTGCGAGCGCATTCCTGGTGCTGCCACTTGCGATCCTCGTGAAGGCCTCAGGGGCTGTCCTGCAGCATCGATCCCCAACGCTGGTCCTCGTCACAACGAATATCGTCACGATCGCCTCCTACCTAGCGGGGACGATCGCCATCATGGCCGGGTACATCTCGGTGCCGTTCCTGCTCCTCATGGCCCTCATCGCTGGCGTGGGTCAGGCGTTCATCTACCCCGCCTGGATGGTGCTCATCGCCCAGACGGCTCCGCGCGATCGCATCGAGGAGGTCAATGCGGGCCTCAGCGCTTGGTGGGCAATCGGCGCGGTCGCCGGGGTCCTCGCGGGCGGACTCATTCAGGGCCAGCTCGGCCCAGCCTGGCTGTTCATCGCCTCGTCCATCGCGATGATCCCGATGGTGCTGGCCGTGGTGGTCGTGCATCCGGCACCGTCCGGCGAAGCCGAAGCGCCCCCGGACGAGCCCGAAAGGGCCGCGGCGCCGACGCTGAGGCAAACTCTTCGCTACGTTCGACGGACACCTGTCCTTTGGACAGGCCTCATCCTTCTCGTCGTCAATGAGCTCGTCGGCTACTCGCTCCTCAGCATCATGCCGGCCCTGGCCAACGAGGTCGATCCGACTCCGGAGACATACGCACTGCTCATGGCAGCGTTCTACCTCGGCCTGTTCTTCGTCGACATCTGGATGCACCGGGTCCACCGCCACCGCTCATTGCGATCGCTCATCGTCATCGCGCTCGTGGCGCTCTGCACGCTGCTCGTGCTGTCGCCGCTCTTGGGGCAGGTGCCGGATGGCCTGTTCAAGCTCATCATGTTCATGATCATCCTGTCCCCGATCGGGCTCATGATCGTCGTCATCGAGACGTTCTACGAATCAGCCCAGCAGGTCGGTGGGCCCGATGACGGCCACGTGCCCTACGTGCTCGCCTTCTTCAGCGCAGTCGGGGCGGTCATTGGTACGGCAGGGGGATTCGCGCTTGCAGCCGTTATCGACCTAGGAAGCGTGTTCCTCGCACTCCTCATCGCCGGCCTCGTGTGGGGAGCTTCCATTCTTTACGTGAGCCGGGCGAGGCACCTTGACCACGTGGACTCGATCGCCAACGACTGAGCCACTCAGCTCGCATGATCAGCCAGCTCGCACGATCTGCGAGCTCACACCATCGCCCAGTTCACACGATGGGCGCGCGAAGCCGCTCCGGGAGCAGCTCGGTGATCGTCGCCCGCACGAGCGCCTCCGATGCCACGAAGTTCTGAGCGTTGATCGCGTACTTCAGCAGGACGTAGACCCCGACGACATGTCCGCCGAGGTGGACCTCCTGCGCATCGGCACCGGTGTTCAGCGTTCCGGGAGCATGGCTCTTGGCGGACTTGTGCGACGAGAAGCCTCCGTACGTGCGGGGCACGACCGAGACGACCTCCCAGCCCTGCAGCCCGTGGCGGTTGATCTCGTCGAGGAGGCTCGTCAGTCCGCCTGCGGAGCCGAGCACGTTCATCCTCGCATCGACCGGGAGGTGCTTTTCCGCATGGACGTATGTCGTGGTCCCGTTCTCGACGAGCAGCCGAAGGCGGGCGAACTCCTCCGCCTCGTACCTGGCGATATCGGCCTCGCGCTCGAGGGTGAGCCGGGCGATCCGCTCGGCTCGCAGCCTCGCCTCCTCGGCCTGCCGCTCGCGCTCCTCCTGCTCGGCAAGACGCTGCAGTTCCCGCCTCTCGGCCTTCTTCGCCTTGTTGAACACTGCATCTCCCTCATCGGCACGACCTGCGGGCTAGCCCGTCTCCACCATTGCGAACGGTGACGTAGGCAACGCCTGCCGAGCGTAACGAATGACCGGCACCTCGCGCGGAAGTTGCCGGTGCCCGGATCAGCGAGTCAGGCGACCCGGCCCGGATTCGCCACCGCGTAGGCCACCGCGTCGAGGACCTCAGGGTCCCAGGTGAGGCCGCGTTCCATCGGCAGGTCCAGCAGGTGGGTGAAGAAGATGCTGTGGACGTCGGGAAAGGTGCGGGTCGCACGGCTCGGGAGAACCGTCGACGAGACATTCGCGGCCAGCGCACTGCCGATCGCGACGAGCCCGTCATTCGGCCAGACATCAGGCGCACCGGGCTGCGAGAAGTGGTCGCCGCCGAGGAGCACGACCGGGATGCCCTCGAGTGCGGTGCCCTGCCGCTCATTCCAGCCATCGGTCCCGCCGAGGTAGCGGTCGGTGACCTCCTGCCCTGCCCCTTGCGACGACTCGCTCACCAACTGCGCGAACTTCGTCATCGACGCCTCGCAGGTCGGATCCCCCTGGCAGTCAGCGATCGGCACGTCGCCTGCGGCGTAGTCGGCAGAGAAAGCACCCGTCCAGGGCGTGCCGATCGTGGTGAGCGAGCGGAAGGTCAGGGTTGCGCCCTGCTCCTTCGCGAGCCGGATTGCCGCGCGGGAGAAGAGCCCGCCCATCGAGTGGCCGACGACGTCGAGGGTCGTGACGCCGTAGGCCTCCTGAAGGTGCTGCCAGAACCGCAGCAGGCTGGCCCCCGCAGCGTCGATGTCGCCGACAGCGTTCACGGTCATCGAGGCGGGGAGCACGATCGGCGCCCCCGAGAAACCACCCCATCCGGTGTCCTCGACCACCTCGCCCTCACCGGCCGCGGCAGGCGACGTGAACACCTGATGGCCCGCGTTGAGCAGGGACTCGCGAAGCGCGGTGTCGGTGTTGCCAGCTGCCAGGCCCGAGCCGCAGCCTTCCGTGGGAGTCGTGAAGGGGCTGACCGCGGCACCTCCCGAGACGATGACCACTGCATGACTCTCCGACATTTCGACCTCCATTAGGTGCGTTCGTTCATTGTCGCCGACATCGCGAGCGGCCCCACTGCCGTCGAGGGCCGTTTGGCCCACGCTAACAGGCACTTCGGCCCTCACCTAGGGTCGAAGGATCCCATACCTTGGGGGGTATGAGGAATCTGCTGATCCTAGGCGGCGGTACGGCGGGAACCATGGCTGCCAACAAGCTGCGCAAGTCACTGCGCCCGCAGGATTGGGCCATCACCGTCGTCGACGCCGATGACGCCCACCACTACCAGCCCGGATTCATCTTCATGCCCTTCGGAACCTACCGGCCGGAGCAGGTCACCAAGTCCAGGCGTGCCCATCTGAACAAGGCCATCCCGCTCATCTACGGGTCGATTGACCGGGTGCTCCCCGACGAGCGGCGCGTGCTCCTCGAGGACGGCCTCGAGCTCGGCTACGACATGCTCATCATCGCCACCGGGGTGACCCCGAGGCCGGATCAGACACCGGGCATGCTCGAAGGCGAATGGCACGAGAGCATCCACGAGTTCTACACCTACGAGGGCTCGATGGCGCTCGCCGAGAAGCTTCGGACCTGGGACGGAGGCAGGCTCGTCATCAACATCGTCGAGATGCCGATCAAGTGTCCCGTCGCACCACTGGAGTTCACCTTCCTCGCCGACGCCTTCTTCCAAGACAAGGGCATGCGCGACAGGGTGCAGATGACCTACGTCACCCCCCTGCCCGGCGTATTCACCAAGCCGCGTGCCGCCGCCGCATTCGGATCAACCCTCGACGATAAGGGCATCGCCGTCGAATCAGACTTCATGATCGAGCGCGTCGACCCCGAAGCCAAGACCCTCGTCTCGTACGACGAACGCGAGATCCCCTTCGACCTCCTCGTCACCATCCCGCTCAACATGGGCGCCGACTACGTCGCGCGGTCACGCCTGGGCAATGAGCTGAACCTCGTTCCCGTCGACAACTTCACCCTGCTCTCCAAGGACTACGACACGATCTTCGCCCTCGGCGACGCAAATGACATTCCGGCGTCAAAAGCCGGCTCGGTCGCGCACTTCGAGGTTGACGTGTTCATCGACAACTTCCTCGAGCACGTGGCCGGCCAGCCGATGAGCCACCGCTTCGACGGCCACGCCAACTGCTTCATCGAGACCGGCCACAAGAAGGCGATGCTCATCGACTTCAACTACGAGGTTGAGCCCCTGCCCGGCCGGTACCCCTACCGCATCGGTCCCCTGAGCCTGCTCAAGGAGACCCGGGTGAACCACCTCGGCAAGTTGGCGTTCCGCTGGACCTACTGGAACGTCCTCATGCCGGGGCACTCAATGCCCGTCCCCGTCCACATGTCCATGTCCGGAAAAGCCAAGGAGTGACATCACATGCCCACGACGACCATAAGCGGCCGCGAGATCACCGTCGATGACGAAGGCTTCATGACCGACTACTCCCAATGGGATGAAGGCCTCGGCGCATCGCTCGCGACCGCGATTGACATCGAGATGACCGATGAGCACTGGAAGGTCATCAGGTTCCTTCGCGAGGACTACCTCACCCAGGGCGAGACCCCGACGATCCGGCGGATCACCAACACCGGTGGCTTCGACACCAAGCGAATGTTCACGCTCTTCCCGAAGAAGCCGGCAAAGAAGATGGCCTACATCGCCGGCCTTCCCAAGCCGCACGGCTGCGTCTAGATCCGACAACCAACAGGAGAGCGTCACCAACCACCAGGAGAGCGTCACCATGACCATGCTCAGCGAGGCAATCGTCCCTTCCTTCGACAGCCATGAGGAGACCGGCCGCAAGCTCGCCATCATCTGCTCGAAGGGCAATCTCGACATGGCCTACCCCGGCCTCATCCTCGGCAATGCCGCGCTCGGCGAGGGCGTCGAGGTGCATATGTTCTTCACATTCTGGGGATTCGAGATGATCACGAAGGGCCGGATGGAACACCTGAAGTTCAGCCCGGTCGGGAACCCCGCCACCCACATGCCCCAGGCGCTCATGCCGATGCCCGGCATGACCGCGATGGCGACCAAGATGATGAAGAAGTCCATCGCTGACCTCGACGTGCCTGAGGTGCCGGAGTTCCTCGACCTCATCACCGCCTCCGGGGGGCACCTGTGGGCATGTCAGATGAGTGCCGACATGAATCATGTGACGATGGCCGACCTCTACGACGGCGTCGAGGGCATCATCAATGCCGGAGCGTTCATCGAGAAGACCGAGGGCGCCCAGATCATCTTCATCTAGTAACGGCCATCGCGGCACGCATGTCGCGGCACGCATCTCGCGGCACGCATGTCGCGGCGCTTCGTCAGGTCGCGCGGGGACCGTTGCGCTCACTAGCCTGCGCCTGGGCCACGTTTCGCTCATGCAGCTCCCGCATCTCCGGGTCCGCCAGACGCGGGTCCCTCGACCAGTGGCCGTCGTGGGCTCGAAGCTCCCCATCACCTGGTCGGCCGAGGATCCCGTCGAGGTAGATGCGGTCGGCTGTCACGCGCGACATCGGGTCGTCCGTTGGCGTGCCATGGCCCGGGACGAGGATTCCGCAGCTGCGGACGACGTCGGCCAGCCGGTCGAAACCGGTGAGGTACGGGTGCAGATCCGGATCATCCTCGTCCGGGTACGGGATCTCGACGTCGCTGAGCATGTCGCCGCAGATGACGACCCGCGCATCAGGGATCTCCAGCGCGAGGTGACCGCGGGCGTGCGCGTCATGCTCATGCAGGACGATCTCCCGGCCCGCCCACGGCAAGCGGTAGCCGGCCGGCAGCCGGGTCGCAGGCGGGTACGGATTGCCCGGCACATCGCGCGATGCACGCGGTGCACCTGGCGCGGCATCGACCCGGCCCACGAGCTCGAGGAGCTCATCGGGCAGGTCGCCGATGAGCGGCCGCAGGAGCCGCTCGCGATCCGCCTGCCACGAGTCGACCGTCCACGGGGTGGCCCACCTCGGCACTGCCGGCAGCGATGGATGCCACATCACGTGGTCGTAGTGAAGGTGGGTCGCAATCCCGGCAACGCAGGTGGCGCCGACCGCTCTCAGGAGATCGGTGACGTCGGCAAGCTCGTCAGGATCCCATGACGGATCGATGACGATGGCCTCGCCTCCTGCCACCACCACGGTCGTGTTCGTGGCATACCTTCGGGAGGTCATGACGAGCACTCCCTCGGCGACCTCGACGGCAGCGCGCGCCATCAGTCGCTGTCGACAGGTCGCGTGGTCGCCGCTGCAGGGATCGCGCAGGCCACCTCGCCTCGGAGCCTGATCCGAAGGGCGACCGCCATGAGCCCGATCGAGATCACGGCGATGATCGGCTGGACGGGCGCGAACCAGGTAACTGCGCCAGAGGCGCCGAGTGCGAGCAGCACGAGCTTGTTGCAGACGGGGCAGCCGACGGCGAAGAAGGCCGCGAGGGTTCCGGCCATGCCGAGCTTGGACGCCCGGTCGAGTTCAACCTCGGATGACTCCGATTCAGTGCTCCGCTGGCCAGCGCTTGCGCCGCCGGGTTTCGCCTGGCGCGCATACGTCGCGATGAGGAGTCCGCCGAGTATGCCCGAGATGACGACGATGGGGTACGACCACCAGCTCACGCCAATGGCCCTGCCGAACACCGGATTGGGGATGACCGCTGTGGGGATGGCGATCAGCACCGCGGTGAGAACCGCTGCGACGAGGGCGACGGCCCAGCGCCGGTGCGACCAGCCGGTTATCGCCTCCCACTCGCGTCGCATACTGACAAACGATACCCCCTTGGGTATCCAAGGGCACCGCGCCGGCGATTTCCGCCCCGCCGACCGCCCGTCCGCGCGTCGGTGGCGGCACGAACGCCACCGACTAGATTGAGCCGGGGCCCGACGACGAGAGGACCGGGGTGGACGGTCACGTGAGCGACGTCAGCGCCGTCAGCGCCGTCCTGCGCGACACCTTCGGCTTCAGCGAGTTCCGCGGCCAGCAGCAGGCGATCATCGAGCGCACCGTCGCCGGCCTCGACAGCGTCGTGCTCATGCCGACCGGTGGCGGCAAGTCGCTGTGCTACCAGATCCCATCGATCGCCATGCGGGGCGTCGGCGTCGTGGTATCCCCGCTCATCGCGCTCATGCAGGACCAGGTCGACGCCCTGCGGCTCCTCGGCGTCAGCGCCGCCTTCTGGAACTCGAGCCTGTCGGCTGCGGAGGCGTCCGACGTCCGAAGGGACCTCCTGCGCGGGGACCTCGACCTGCTCTATGTCGCCCCCGAGCGCCTCATGCTCCCCGACTTCCTCGACACCCTCGAGCAGGTCGCCGCCGGCCCCGGGCTCGCGCTGTTCGCGATCGACGAGGCCCACTGCGTCTCGCAGTGGGGCCACGACTTCAGGCCCGAGTACCTGCGCCTCTCCGAGCTACGGGGCCGGTTCGCGCACACCCCCCGCATCGCGCTCACCGCGACCGCCGATGCCGTCACCCGGCGCGAGATCCACGACCGGCTCGGCCTCGAGAGCGCCGAGGAGTTCGTCTCGAGCTTCGACCGTCCCAATATCCGCTACACGGTCGAGATCAAGGACGACCCGAAGGGTCAGCTTCTCGCATTCCTTCGCGAGGGTGGTGGGAGTAAAGGCGAGGGTCGTGACGGCGAGGCCGGCATCGTCTACTGCCTCTCGCGGAAGAAGACCGAGCAGACCGCCGAGTGGCTGCGGGCCGCCGGCTTCGACGCCGAGGTTTACCACGCCGGGCTCGACCAGGAGACGCGGCGGCGGGTCCAGCAGCGGTTCAGGCGCGACGACGGCGTGATCGTCGTCGCGACCATCGCCTTCGGCATGGGGATCGACAAGCCCGACGTCAGGTTCGTCGCGCACCTCGACCTGCCCAAGAGCCTCGAGGCCTACTACCAGGAGACCGGGCGTGCCGGGCGCGACGGAGAGCCCGCCGAGGCGTGGATGGCGTACGGCCTCGCCGACGTCGTGCAGCAGGGGTCGTTCATCGCCGGGTCCGATGGCTCCGCGGAGCACAAGCGGGTCGATCAGATCAAGCTCGACGCCATCCTCGGGTACGCCGAGGCCTCCGAATGCCGCCGCCGGGTGCTCCTGAACTACTTCGGCGAGCAGTCAGGGGCCTGCGGCAACTGCGACACCTGCCTGACCCCGCCCGAGCTCTGGGATGCCACTGTCGCGAGCCAAAAGGCGCTCTCGGCAGTCGTCCGAACCGGCCAGCGGTTCGGCGCGGGCCACATCATCGGGGTGCTGCGCGGCGAGCGAACCCCACGGATGGAAAGCCTCGGCCACGACCAGCTGCCGACCTTCGGCGTCGGCGCCGACCTCAGCGCCGATGAGTGGCGCGGTGTCATCCGACAGCTCGTCGCCCGCGGCGTCCTGCACCCCGACCCGAGCGCCATGGGCGCCCTTCAGCTCACCGAAGCGGCGACCCCAATCCTCAAGGGGACGACCACCGTCGAATTGCGCCGGGCCTCAGCCAGGGCACCGGCCGGGCGGCAGAGGCGCGCAGCGGGATCGGCGGGCCCGGCTGCGGACGTCTCGAGCGCCGACCAAGCGCTCTTCGAAGCACTGCGCGCGGTCCGCAAGGAGCTCGCGGCAGCCGACGGCGTGCCAGCGTTCGTCGTGCTGGCCGACAAGGCCCTGCGCGAGATTGCGGCGACAAGGCCGCGCGACCTCGAGCAACTGCTCGAGGTCAACGGGATCGGCCCGGTGAAGGCGGAGCGGTACGGCAGCCAGTTCCTCGCTGCCGTAGCTCAGGAGTAGCAGGCTCTTCGCAGTTGAGCGGAGTTCGTCAGTCGAGTTGGGCCAGGATCCGATCGCAGTGCGGCGTGAGGTTCTTCGATGCCCGCTCAAGTACCGCTTCTGCACCAGGGACGGCGATCATGGAGTTGACGGCCGAGTCGAACGCCTTCGGAAAGCCGCGAGCAAGCTGACTGACTCGGGCGGTCAGCGGGTCAACCGGTATGCCGAGTGTTGTCGCGGCCCGTTCCCACTGCCGCTGACGGATGCGGGCCACCGACCGCTCACCGCCAACCGAGACCGCAACCGAGCGGTCTACGTCCCTGCTGTCGTACACGAGTCCTGTCGCGAGGTCGTACAACGGGGCAACCCACGTGGCACCGGCCGACCGCAGGATCGAGATGTTCTTCGAATGCCCGTCAGGCGCCCCCGCAACCACGTTGATGATGAGGAAGTCAGCGAGCGCAAGGATGTCGGACTCCTGCCGGGTGGATTCCTGACGGATCACGCGGACCATGTCACCGAGGGTCGGCCCGCCACGCTGCTCGAATTTCGCAGCCGGCAGCCGGCCAAGGGCCTGACAGAAGTCCTCCTGGTGCAGTCTTCCGATCCCGCCTCCATCCATGGCGAATCGATCGAACCGGTCAACGACGATCGCCCACTCGTCCTCGAATCTGACGAACGTCGACTCCGCAACCTCGAGCCCCAGTGCGGAAGCTGCCGACATCGTGACGTGCTCGACGAGCGCTTGGTTCTGAAGATGCCTGATGCCCGGCTTGATGATGTGGGTTGTCGCGGCGGCACCGTGTGCTTCATGCCACCTGCCGTCGATCCGCGCGAGCGCGAACTTCTCCTGCTGTCCGCCGAGTGACCAGTGTTCCTCCGGCATGGTCCAGGACGCAGGGTCCTGTCGCAAGTCGCGCAGCCGCCTGGCGAGGTCCGTCTCGCTCACCTCGACATGATCCCCTTGCCGGCTCACCATGCGATCGATGTCGCCGGGCAGGCAGAACTGCACGGCACCCGTGCAATCCCAGCCCATGCTGGCGAGCATGCCGAAGGGATCATCAGCGCTGGTTCCGGTTCGGATGGCCCAGCGCTCCCTCGTTGCCTCACTCTCCGGGAGGAGTCCTTGCAGATACGGGGCCACTCGCCTCGACGGACTCGTCATGGTCGTCAATGGCAGTCGCGCGGATAGGGCTACCGTTCCATTGCGTGCATAATCGGCGTCGTAGTTGAACGTGGGTTGGGCTGTTCCGTCCTCGCGTTCCAGCCAGCCAATCGGGGTACCGGCCAGGAGCACTCGCAGCCTCTCCCCCTTCACCCTCCACCCGGTGACCGGGCCACCTGCGCGGCCTCCTGCCAGGCCTGTTGCCGGCGATCAGCGGCCGCCGAACGGGACTTCGCGACGGCAGCCTCTGCTGCGATGAGGTTCGGCAGGTGCCCTGCCTCCGGCGCATCGCTGACATCTCCCGAGTCGCTCGCCCGTGCGAGGAGTCGCAGGTCGAGGGCGGTGAATAGGCGCAGGATCGACTCAAGTTCTGCGCGACGGTGCCCGGACTCCAGCCTCGCGATCCAAGCACGGGAGACGCCAGCACGTTGGGCCGTCTCGACCTGGGTCCAGCCACGCTCGTTTCGGGCTGTGCGCGCGAGGGCGCCCAGTTTGGTCCAGTCCGAGAGGACCGTGTCTGCCATTGGATTGCCTTCCGTTCACGAACGACGACAACGTCCGTGCCCGCGTCCGCGGGACTCCCGCCTGATCTTTGAGTATCGTCGGAGGCCGATGAGAGGACGTGGCATGAACCGCGAGCAGTTCGAGAAGATGAAGTCCGTTAAGGGGTTCATCGCGGCCCTTGACCAGAGCGGCGGCAGCACCCCGAAGGCCCTGCGCCTCTACGGCATCGGCGAGGGCTCCTACTCCGGCGACGAGCAGATGTTCGACCTCGTTCACCAGATGCGCAGCCGCATCGTCACGAGCCCGGTGTTCAACGGCGACCGAATCCTCGGCGCGATCCTGTTCGAGATGACGATGGATCGCGACATCGAGGGCCTCGGGGCCGCCGCGTACCTATGGGATGTCAAGAAGGTCGTCCCGTTCCTCAAGGTCGACAAGGGCCTCGCCGACGAGGCTGACGGCGCGCAGGTGATGAAGCCGATGCCGAACCTCGACGCGCTCCTCGCGCGGGCGAAGGACAAGGGCGTCTTCGGGACGAAGATGCGCTCGGTCATCAAGCTCGCCAACAAGGCTGGGGTCGATGCCGTCGTCGACCAGCAGTTCGAGATCGGACGCCAGATCCTCGGCGCCGGCCTCATCCCGATCATTGAGCCTGAGGTCGACATCCACAGTCCAGAGAAGGCCGCCGCCGAGGACCTCCTCAAGCAGGCGCTCCTCGACCAGCTCGCGAGTCTCACCGATGACCAGGTCATCATGCTCAAGCTGACGCTCCCGACCACTGACAACCTCTACGCCGAGCTCGTCTCGCACCCGCGCATCCTGCGGGTTGTCGCGCTCTCCGGCGGCTACTCGCGCGATGAGGCCAACGCACTGCTCGCCCGCAATCACGGGGTCGTCGCGAGCTTCTCCCGCGGTCTCACCGAGGGCCTCACCGCGCAGCAGAGCGATGCCGAGTTCAATGCGGCCCTTGACGCCTCGATCGAGAGCATCTACCAGGCCTCGCTCACGTAGACACGGGCATTCCCTGGCCCTAGGCGCAGGCAGCGCCCCTGGAGCGAGTCCTCCAGCCTCAATGGGAAGGCGAGGTGCTACGGCCCGAGCAGACCCAGGGGGACGACCGCGATGCCGTCAGGGCGAAGGTAGGCCTGTTCCCCGGTGGTGATGATCACCTGGTCGTGGACGTCGCCGCGGCGTAGGCGCGCAGCCACGACGCGACGGTTGCCGGCCGTCAGACTCGCAGTCTGGCCTCTTCGAGATCGGAGTCGACGATCCGGCGGCCGTACTCCTTGCGAGATTCCGCACCGACCTAGCCGGGTTTATCTGCCCTGCACCGAACATGTGCGGTCGATGTCGCCCAGGTGGATTTCCGCGGTGGCTTTCCGTGATCGCCGGGCAAGGCGCCATCTCAGGGGTTGACGATAAGCCTGAATACACCGATGAGGTCGGAAATTATGTGAGTTGAAACGCGAAATGTCCCTGCAAATGCTGGAGAATAGGACTTATCTAAGGTTCCATTCCAGCAAAAGCGAAGGACATCCCGCAGGTGCAACTATCTCATACCCCGGCCGCG
>CAFBNE010000097.1_pt1 | contig 12763 bp, 11 predicted proteins | sample 7269181 | NCBI WGS metagenome assembly CAFBNE01 (sample SAMEA6814085, study PRJEB35770) | uncultured Actinomycetes bacterium | biome: Freshwater; feature: Freshwater reservoir; material: water | place: Czech Republic | collected 2017-05-23 | depth 30m m
CCGAGGGCGATCGCGCCCATGATCAGGATCAGGGTCTGCTCATCGAGTTCCCAGACTGTCCAGAACAGGAATCCGACAGCGCCGAGGATGACCGTGGTGACCGCAAGGATGACGAGCGGCGGGCGGGGCCCGGTAGTGCTGGCGACGATGACGGACAGTCCGGCGTAGACGAGAGCCAGGGAGCCGCCGAGGATTCCGGAGATGACAGGCAGCGGGAGCTGCTCCTCGAGGGCTAGGCCCACCTCGGTCAGCGCGATAGCGGCGGAACCGAGTCCGAGCACGAGCATCGCGTGCCCGAGGAGGAATGTCTCAAGGTGCCCCGTGAAGGTGGGGAGCGGACGGATCGCGACGTATGTGAAGTACTGCCACCAGATGACGGTGAGGAGCAACAGCACGAGGAGCACGCCGAAGACCCGCGGGTTCGCCCCCTTGGTGAAGAGCACGGACATTTCAAGGAACGTCTCGCCGAGCATGATGAGGACCAGTCCGCCGAGTCGCTCGACGAGGTGATGCATGTCGATTGACCCTGCCGAGTAGAGGCGGGGAATGAAGCGGGCGAACATGGGCACGAAGCCGATGAGCGCGCCGATGATCAGGACTGCGGCGTTCAGCGAGTCGGGGAGGACGGAGGCTGACAGCAGGAATGCAGCGCCGAGGATGAAGGCCGCCGACTGGCGTCGATACGGGCGGTCGTCGTCCTTTGACGCGCGATGTGCTCCCGCCCACATCGCAGCGAGGATGAGCATCGCAACCCCGAGGGCGACGATCCCGACATCGCCATCGACTCGGCCGCTGCTCTCCGTGGATGCGACGGCATACACGAGCATGATCATCTGAGCGATGACGACCAGGCGACGCCAGGTGGTGTCGCCTGGCAGCCTGTTGAAGATGAGCGTGGTGCTCAGCCACATGGCGAAGACGACCAGAGCGATGGCCGAAAGCCAGAGGAACTCGGGCCAGCTCAGGTACTTCGCCAGCGACCCGTAGATGAGCAGCATCGAGGCTGCCACGATCAGGTCGTAGAACAGCTCGATCCACGTCACCCGTTTCGCGGGGATGAGCTTGGGCATCTGAGCTCCTCGTTCGTCCGGTGAATCGTGAGTGTGCCCTACTCCGATCCGCGGGTGCGAAACGCTCAGGTGAGTCTAGGGTTCAACGCATGGACAACCGAGCAGAAATCCTGGCGACCGGGTCGCGATGGGTGCGGTCGGCGCGCATCACCATCAACGCCCCGGCGGGGCAGATCTTCGACGTCGTTGCCGATCCAGCACAGCATCGACGCTTCGATGGCTCCGGCATGGTCGAAGGCGTCGTGAGTGGTCCTGCTCGGCTCGAGCTTGGATCCCGATTCGGGATGGGGATGCGCTACAAGCTGCCGTATCGGACGAGCAATGAGGTGGTCGAGTTCGAAGAGGGCCGCCGCATCGCCTGGTGCCACTTCAACCACCACCGCTGGCGTTATGAGCTCGAGCCGGTGGATGCCCAGACAACGGTGGTTACCGAGACATTCGACGGGTCGACGGCACGCTTCCCCCCGGCCCTGCTCCTCATCAATGCATACGAGGGCAATCAGGTCGCCGTTGCGAAGACCCTCGTGCGGCTCAAGTCGCTCATGGAGGACGGCGCGGCTGTCCGCTAGCGAGGTATCCGGTGAGCGCGCACCTCGAGGCGATTTGGAGCCTGTGCGCCATCGCGCTGCTTGACCCAAGGGTCCGGACGCCATCCGGTGACCGTGACACCCTGCGCGCTCTCGAGTCGCTTGAGCCGCTGGGCGCCGATCAGCAAGCCGACGCCCGACAGAAGGGCGGTTGCCGCAGCCATGAGAGCCGCGATCGCCGTGTCGCCGGTCATCTGCAAGCCCGCGATACCGCCGATGACCGCGAGAATGACGAGAAGAATGCCTACTGGAATCATGCCGCGCTCCATTGCGTGTTGCCTGCGGACGGCGAGCCTCTTCGCTTACGTCGTCAACGGTTCCGGGGAAGGACGCAGGTTCTTGCAGGAGCAGGGTATGGGCCAAAGGGGGCATTCTCAGGGATGACACGCGGTCATGCGGAGATGATGTTCGCTCGTTCGCTTGCCTACGGGCGATCGCTGTGCTCTTCACGTGCACCCAGCAGGGCGTCGAGGTTGTCGTTCCGGAACTTTCCGCCGGGATCCATCCGGTTCGCGAGCGCGGCAAAGTCGCCGAATCTCGGATACCGACGTGGGAGTGACTCGGGGCTGGCACTGTAGAGCTTGCCCCAGTGGGGGCGCCCGCCCGCTGCGCCGAGCAGTGCGTCGATCTCAGGGAGGAGTTCCAGAGCGTCGGGGACCTTCTTCCAGGTGAAGTGGATGCCGACGGTGTCACGGCCATGGGCGCCGCTGAGCCACAGGTTGTCAGCGCGCATCGTGCGGATCTCCGACACGTGCAGGTGCGGGTGGATCCGGGGGGCGAGTGACTCGAGTGCGCCGAGCAGCCGGACGGCTTCAGACCGTGGCACGAGGTACTCGGTCTGCAACTCGTCGCCGGAACTCGGGGTGAAGTCGAGCTTGAAGTGCGGCAGCGCCTCATGCCAGGGCAGGAGGGCGCCCTGCTGCTCGGTGCAGTGGACGCCGTCGTGGTCGGGCAGCGGATGCCGCTTGCCGTGGGCGAGCTGGCCACCCATCCACGAGGCACCGGCTGACTGCTCGCCTGCCAAGGGGGCATCGACTCCCTCGCGGCGCTTCATCCAGATCTTGCCGGTGAGGTCGGGGGCCCAGCATGTGAAGAAGCTGACGCTGTAGGCGCTCGAGAATGCCTCGTCGAATCGGTCGAGGAGCGCGGCGTGCGTCACGCCGTCGAACACGAACTGGCGAACCTCGAAGCGCGGCTCGATGCGCAGGAGCACGCGGGTTGTCACCCCGAGCGCCCCGAGTGCCACCACCGAGCCCTCGAAATCAGGGTCGCCCTCAGTAATGGTGATGAGCTCGCCGGACGCCGTCACCGTCTCGATGCCCGCGACCGACGCAGACAGCGTCTGATTGCGATCGCCCGAGCCGTGGGTGCCGGTCGCGATGGTGCCGGCGATCGAGATGTGCCCGAGCGAGGCCATGTTCGGGACGGCCCACCCCTGGGCATCAAGGAGCCGGGCGGCCTCGCCGTAGCGCATGCCCGCCGGCACCCACGCGACGCAGGCCTCGGAATCGATCTCGATCGGGCTCCCGAGGCCCGCCACGGACACGTGGACCCCAGCCGTATCGGCGATCGCATTGAACGAGTGGGCGGTGCCGAGGGCTCGGATGAGCGGGGATGAAGCCACGAGCAACTGGAGCTCGCCGAGGGTGGCGGGAACCTCCACCCTCGTTGACTTGAACTCCACATGGCCGGACCAGTTGCGCACCGCGTGCCCCGCTTTCGTCAGACCAACCCTAGCGAGCCTAGGGAGTGCCGGTGGGAGTGCTCGTGCTAGCCGCGCGCCGTCTGCGACGGCAGTTCGCCGAATCGCTTGCGGTAGAGCTGCGCGAAGCGGCCAAGGTGGTTGAAGCCCCAGGCGTAGGCAATGTCCGCGATGCTTGCCTGATCTGGGAGCGATGACTGCAGCTCGGCCCGGACGCGCTGGAGTCGAAGGTCGCGCAGGTACTCGGTGGGGCTCATGCCGATGTGCGCGCGGAATCCGACCTGCAATGACCGGATGCTCACACCGGCCGCCGCGGCGAGCTCGCTCAGTGTCGGGGTGCACCCGGGGCTCTGCTCGAACAGGATCAGCGCCTCGCGAATGGCCCTCGGTGCGGCCGGCCGGACATCCTTGGCGAGGTTGTCCGAGTAATTGTGCCGGTGGGTGAGCAGGAGGCCGGTGAGGATGAGGTCCTCGAGTTGATCGAGGACGAATCCCTGCATGGTCAGCCCCTCTGCCTCGGCATCCTCGAGCGCGATATCGATGAGGTGACGCCAACTGCGGGCCCGCGGTGTCGTGAGGTCCATGCCGAGGTCGAATCGGAGGGGGGCGATGAGCTCATGGCCGAGGAGTCGCTTGAGTCGGTCCTCGGCGGTCACTCGCGGGACATGGACGAGCAGGTGGGGGGAGCCGCCGTGCCAGGTCATGCGAAGCGACTCGGTCGGGTTGGGCACCGAGGCACGGGCCGGAGTGGACACGACGGTGGTCCCGCCGCAGGTAACCGTTGAACCTCCGGCCAGGGGGATCTGGATGAGGAAGAAGGACGAGAGTTCGCCGGGGTCGATCTCGACCTCGGCGCCGTAGTCGAGGTAGTTGAGCCCGATCTGCCCAAGGTTCACTCGATTGTGGACGGTCCGCACCTCGCCGCTCGCGGCCGTCGTGACGAGCCGGTGCGGGCAGAACACCCGCGCGACCTGCTCGCGTGCCTCGTCCAGGCTCGTTGTCCGAAAGAGGTTGTGGGTGCGAAGGAGCTCAGGGGGCGGCAGTAATCCGACCGGCATCGCGACCTCCATGACATTGACCCTCGAATGCTGCGCTCCGGCACAGTTGCTGTCAAGCGATTTGCCCTGCTGCCCTTGCACATCGGGGATATCGCCTGCGCAATACGGATACTCGCGAGGGCCGGCCCTGCATAGGCTCGGTGCTCGACTCCACCGGCCGGGACGATCCTTAAGAACCGGACGCCACACATGAGAAGGGAGAATCCATGCTGCTCGAAGGCAAGGTGGCGATCGTCACCGGCGCGGCGACGTTGTTCGGAAGAGAGGTTGCGCGGACGCTCGCTGGGGAGGGCGCGTCCGTCGTCCTCGTCGACATCGATGATGCAGGCGGCAGGGAGGCGGCCGCCAGTATCGGGGACCGCGCCGTGTTCGTCTGCGCAGACGTGACGAACGACAGTGATGTCGAACGGATCATCTCTGTGACGCTCGAGCGATGGTCCGGAATTGACGTCCTCGTGAATCTTGCCTGCTCGTACAACGATGCGGGGGCCGAGAGCACGCGGGAGCAGTGGCTCTCCACCCTCAACGTAAACGTGGTGAGCATGGCCATGCTCGGGGCCGCGGCTCGGCCGCACATGGCTGGACGAGGAGGCAGCATCATCAATCTCTCGAGCATCTCGTCCAAGGTGGCGCAGACCGGACGCTGGGTTTACCCGGTGAGCAAGGCGGCAATCGTGCAGCTCACCCGGAATATGGCGATGGACTACGCGGCGGACGGCATCAGGGTGAATTCGGTTTCCCCGGGATGGACGTGGTCGGCGATCATGGACACGCTGAGCAAGGGTGACCGCGCCAAGACGCATGCGGTCGCAGCGCCCTTCCACCTGACCCGTCGTGCCGGCGACCCTCAGGAGGTCGCCCAGGTCATCGCCTTCCTCGCAAGTGACCGAACCTCGGTCGTGACCGGCGCGGACTGGGCTGCTGACGGCGGCTACTCGGCCATGGGCCCTGAGCAGGCGGCTTCGGCCATCCCGTTGCTGGAGGCCTAGGTGGTCATGCGAGGGGCCCGTCAATCGAGTTCACCACTCGATTGACGGGCCTCTCGCTCGTCGGCTGGCCCTGCTTCTGCTGGATCGCCTCAGCAGGCCTACGTGGCCGCCGAGTTGGCCGAAACCCTTGCGGCATTCCGGCTGACGACAGTTCGAGTGAGCTTCGCGTAATTCTTCGGGTTGATCGGCAGCAGCCATTCGTTGAATCGCGTGAAGCCACCCACCCCCACGCGCAGGTCGGTCAGCAGCTCGTCGACGTTGTGGATCGAGAACGGGATGATGTTCGTCCCGCGGGCGTGCTTGCCCTCCGTCCGCTTCTCCATCCACGCCAGGCGCTTGGCTATGTGGTCGAGTTGATCCTGCGTGCTCGGAAGCGTGATGTCCCCGAGGAGGTACGCCGCGAGCCACAGTGCGCCCATCTCGCAGTTGAGCTGGCTGAAGAACGAGGAGTTGTACCCGTTGAAGGCGAGGTTCGGGACGTCGACCGGCAGGAGTTGGCGGTAGAGCTCGAAATTTCCTCGGTCATCGGTGATTCGCTCGAGGATCGCGTCATCGAGGAACGGCACCCGCTGATGGAACCCGGTTCCGCAGATCACATAGTCGGCCGGGATCGTCTCACCCGTCGACAGCGTCACCTGGCCGGCGGCCATGCTCACGATCTCGCACTCGCGCTTCACGGTGATCTGACCGCTCTTCACCTTGTCGAAGAATCCGTCTGATGCCAGGCTGACCGTGCTGCGGGTGATCGTCTCGAGCGAGTTGTGGGGATTGAGATTGACCTTGGGATCGTCGAGACTGAACTGGCTCGTCACCACCGATTGCACGCTTCCGAGCATCGACACTCGGAGCTTGTTGCCGCCGGCGTGGAACCACTTCTCGAAGCCCTTGAGCTCGATGTAGGGGAAGAGGGCCTCGCCCATGCGGGTGAGGAGGAGCATCTTGTAATTGAGAACGTTCTTGAATTTCTTGGGAATCTTCCAGATGATCTTCCTCGCGACGATGGTCGTGGAGGCGCTGATGCCGACAGTGGCGTTCGCTACGTCGCACGAGGACTTGCCGAACCCCACGACGACGACGTTCTTCCCGCGGACGTCCTGGACGTCATGGAAGTCGACCGTGTGCAGGATCCGGCCGCCGCCTGCGATGAACTCATCCTGGCCACTGAACGAGGGGACGGCCGGGTCGCTGAAGATGCCGTTGCACACGACGAGGTAGTCGAAGGCTCGGGTGGAGCGAGCGCCGGACGATGTCACGTCCAGTGTCCAGATGCCGGATGCCTCGTCGAGGCAGGCATGCGTCACCTCGCTCTTGAGGTTGATGCACCCGCGCAGGTCGAAATGGTCCACGTAACCCTCGAGGTACTGCTGCACCTGCTGCCCTGACGGCCACTCGGGGTAGCCCTTCGGGTAGGGGTAATCGGTGAGCGCGTAGGTGCTGCGCACGTTCTGGGTCGTCAGGCCCGGGTAGCGTCGCGATGTCGTCCACACGCCGCCGACCTCGGCGTCCTTCTCGAATACCGTGACGTCGAAGCCGAATTCCCTGAACACCTTGGCTGTGCTGAGCCCGCCGAAGCCGGCTCCGATGATTGCAATAGTCCGTGTCATCTGGCGAACAGTACGAACACGAGCCGCGCTGCCCTAGCCGCTACGCGATGGGGATATCCGGTTTGCGCAGTGCCTTGCTAGGCGTGCTCCGGCCCCGAGATCGCGCTGCCCGAGAGAAGGACTAACTCAGGAATCGGCACCGATCGAGAAACCGGCCTCGATGTCCTGCGGCCGGTAGGTCTTGAAGGCGATGTGGGTCTCCGTCGAGAGCACGCCCTCGATGCGTCCGATCCCGTCGTTCACCACGTCGGCCACTCGGTCGTGATCGACGACCTCGATGAGCGCGACCATGTCGATCTTGCCGGTGACGGAGTAGACCGAGCGCACTCCCTTGATCTCGGCCATCGCCTGGCCGACCTCATTCACCTTGCCGGGAGCGACCTGGACGAAGCACAGCGCGGAGATCATGGCAGCACCCTATCGACGTCGGCGAGTCCGAGGTAACGGACGGCGTTTCCGCCGAGGAGTGACGTGCGCTCATCGCCTGAGAGGAATGGCGCCCCGCGAATGAGGCTTCCGACTTCACCCTCGCCGAGGGGGTAGGGGTAGTCGCTGCCGAGCATCACCTGCTCGGCTCCCAGCGTGTCGACGAGCAGTCGGAGGGCGGGCTCGGTGAAGACAACGGAATCGACGCTGAACCGCCTGAGGTAGTGGGAGGGAGGATGCTCGGACGTCGCGATGACATCGGGCCTGGTGTGCCAGGCGTTCTCGACCCGACCGAGCCAGAAGGGGAACGAGCCGCCGCCGTGGGCGAAGCAGATGCGCAGGTCATTGCTGATGGTGTCGAATCCGCCGCCGAGGATGAGCGCGAGGATCGACAGGTGGGTCTCCGCGGGCATCCCGGCCAGCCACTGCCCCATCCAGCGGTCGAGCCGCGGGGAGCTCGGCAGGTCCCACGGGTGGACGAATACCGGCATGCCGATCGATGCGCAGTGCTGGAGGAAGGTGACGATGCCGGCATCATCGAGATCGCGATCGCCGACGTGATTGCCGATCTCGACGCCGGCGTGGCCCGCTGCGCGGCAGCGATCGATTTCCGCGCAGGCGGCATCGGTGTCCTGCAGGGGGACCTGGGCGAAGGGGAGGAGTCGGCCGGGTGCCGGCGAGCAAATCTCGAGGGCGAGGTCGTTGAAGATTCGGCTCACCTTGATCGCCTCGCCGGCCGGGCGCGCATAGTTGAAGAAGACCGGGGTGGGCGACGCCACCTGAATGTCGATGCCGTTCGCATCCATGTCCGCCAGTCGGCGCTCGGCGTCCCAGCATTGCGAGCCGATCCGCCTGAACTCCTTGGATCCGAGCATGATCATGGCGTCGTGCTCGGACTCGACGCGCAGCCACGGCCACTCGGCGTCCGCTCCGGTCTGGCTCGCCAGGTCGGGCCAGCCGAGGGGCACGTAGTGGGTGTGCACGTCGATGGTGAGAGCGCTCACGGCACCGGTGCCGTTCATCCCTTGCCGGGGTGCACGGCTCCGCATTCAGCGCAGGTGCGGGCGCCGTCCTTGTCGGAATAGAAGCGCTCGAAGGCGGGCGGAAGGTCGGCGACGATGTCGCGAACCTGGAGCTCGACGGAGTAGATCAGGTGATGGCACTGCAGGCAGTGCCACTGGAACCGCTCGAGCACGCCCTCCTCGCGGATGCGCTCGATGACGATGCCGATCGAGCCGGCCTCCGGTCGCTGGGGCGAGTGCGGGAGTCCTCGGGGAAGCAGCCACATCTCGCCCTCACGGATCTCGACGCTTGCCGGTCCTTCGGGGGTCATGAGATCGACGTGCATGGTCCCGTGCACCTGGTAGAACCACTCCTCGTACGGGTCGACGTGGTAGTCGGTTCGGCTGTTCGGCCCGCCGACGACCTGGATGATGAAGTCGCTCGTGCCGAGCAGCATCTGCCGGTTGTTCACGGGTGGCTTGAGCAGGTGCTCGTGCTCCTCGACCCATTTCTCGAAGTTGATAGGCGGCATCACGGTCGTCATGCCGTCACCCTGCCATGAATCGTCCGCCGTTGACATCGAGAACGGCGCCGGTGATGTACGAGGATTCCTCGCTGGCGAGGAAGAGCACCGGGTCGACGCACTCGCGCAGATCGGGCATGCGGTGCAGCGGAATGGCGTCGAGCACCTCGTCGCGATCCTTCTCGGCCATGGCGTCGAACATCCCCTGAAGCCGGCCCGTGAGGAACAGGCCGGGGGCGATGGCGTTGACCCGGATGTTGTCGGGCCCGACCTCGCGTGCCAGGCGGCGGGTGAGCCCGAGGACCCCCGCCTTGGCTGCGGCGTAGGGGATCCCGGTGACCGGGCTCGTCGACCGGCCGCCGATGGAGGAGAAGTTCACGATGGTCCCGCCGCCCCTGGCCTTCATGTGAGGAACGGCGGCCTGTGCGCAGTTGAAGGTGCCCTTGATGTTCACGTCGATGACGAGGTCGAGGTGCTCCGGTTCGATGTCGTCGATGTCGCGCGGGGTGCCGAGGCTTCCGCCTGCGGCGGCGATGAGGATGTCGATCCCGCCGAACGCAGCAACGACCTCGTCGACGCCGCGGGCGACGCTCGCGCGGTCCCGAACATCGACGATCGAGCCGAGGAACCCGGTGCAGTCTGCCGGCCCGCGAAGGCTCGAGGCGCCCTTCAGCTCGGCGAGCGCCCGGTCAATGGCCTCCGGCGAGGTGTCGAAGATGGCGACCCGGGCGCCCTCGTCGGCGAGGGCGGCGCTGATGGCCTGGCCAAGCCCGCCGGCACCCCCGGTGACGATGGCGATCTTGCCGGTGAAGCGCGGATTGCGGTCTGTCATGTCCGTATCCTCCCTGTGTCGGTGGCCGCCATGGCGGCGGCCCGCTGGGACTTGGGCGATGAAACTCCCCGATGGTGTTGCATAGGGCTGACTATTCCGTATTATTTGCGACAGTCAATTATCCGCAACACTTGGCACAGGACGGAAGCCCATGAAGATCGCGGTTATCGGCGGCGGCCCGGGAGGGCTCTACTTCTCGAGCCTGGTCAAGCAGCTTGATCCGGCGGCAGACATCACCGTCTGGGAGCGCAATGCGCCCGATGACACGTTTGGCTTCGGTGTCGTCTTCAGCGACCAGACCCTGAGCGGGATCAAGGCATCGGACCGATCGGCATTCAACGACATGGGCAGCTCGTTCGCCTACTGGGACGACATCGACGTCACCATCGGCGACGAGATGGTGACGATCGGCGGCAACGGCTTCGCGGCCATGAGCCGCAAGGAACTGCTCCACGTGCTCCAGCGGCGGGCCATCGACCATGGGGTGAACATCCTGTTCCGGACCGAGGCTCCTCCGGTCGAGGACCTCATGGCATCCCATGAGCTCGTGCTCGTATGCGACGGCATCAACTCGCCCATCCGCGATGCCTACTCGGCTGAGTTCGGCACGACGATCGATCCGCGCAGGTGCAAGTTCATCTGGCTCGGCACCGACACGGTCTTCGACGCGTTCAAGTTCTTCGTCAAGGAGACCGAATGGGGCGTGATGCAGGTGCATGCCTACCCGATGGACGCAGACTCGAGCACCTTCATCGTCGAGATGGACGAGGGAGTGTGGCTCCGCGCAGGCTTTGACAAGGTCGATGCCGCCGAACTGCCCCCCGGCGTGAGCGACACCGAGAGCATCGAGCGCATCGGCGAGATCTTCGCTGACGCCCTGGCCGGCGGCAGCCTCATCGCGAACAACAGCAAGTGGGTCACCTTCCGAACGATCCGCAACAAGACCCTCGTGCTCAAGAACATGGCGCTCCTCGGCGATGCGGCGCACACTGCGCACTTCTCGATCGGGTCAGGCACGAAGCTCGCGATGGAGGACGCCCTCGCGCTGGCTGCCTGCATCTTCGAGCAGCCGACCGTGGACGCCGCGCTCAAGGCCTACGACGAGGAGCGGCTGCCGGTCATCAAGAGCACGCAGCGGGCCGCCCAGGCGAGCCTCGTGTGGTTCGAGGAGATCGGCCAGTACGTCCACCAGGACACCATCCAGTTCGTCTTCAACATGATGACCCGCAGCCGTCGCATCACGTATGACAACCTGCTCGAACGCGATCCGGCGTTCGTCCGCAGGGTCGACGATTGGCTGCTGGACAGCGAGATCGCCCGTGGCCGCGTGCCGGCAGAGACGTCCGCCCGGCCTCCGATGTTCCTGCCCTTCAAGTTGAGGGAACTCGAGTTGTCGAACCGGATCGTGGTCTCGGCGATGGACATGTACTCGGCCGTCGAGGGGTTCCCCGGCGAGTTCCACCTCGTGCACCTCGGGGCCCGGGCGCTCGGCGGTGCCGGGCTGGTGATGACGGAGATGGTCTGCACCTCTCGCGACGGCCGGATCACGCCCGGCTGCACCGGGATCTGGAATGACGAGCAGGAGGCCGGGTGGCGTCGCATCGTCGACTTCGGCCACACGACGCAGGCGAAGATGGGCATCCAGATAGGCCATGCGGGGCGCAAGGCCTCGACCCGGGTCATGTGGGAGGGCATCGACCAGCCCCTCGAGTCGGGGAACTGGCCGATCATGGGACCATCGCCGATCCCCTACCACGCCGAGTCGCAGGTGCCGCGTGAGATGACTCGCGCCGACATGGATGAGGTGAAGGCCGATTTTGTCCAGGCGACTGCGCGCGCGGCACGCGCCGGCTTCGACCTGCTCGAACTCCATTGCGCCCACGGTTACCTGCTGTCGAGCTTCATCACCCCGGTGAGCAACCAGCGCACCGACGAGTACGGAGGCTCGCTGGAGAATCGGCTCAGGTTCCCCCTCGAGGTGTTCGACGCGGTCCGCGCCGAATGGCCGGCGGAGCTGCCGATGAGCGTTCGCATCTCCGCCTCCGACTGGGTGCCGGACGGCCTCACAGAGGAGGAGTCGGTCGCGGCCGCGCGGGCATTCAGTGAGCACGGCGCAGACATCATCGACGTCTCGACAGGGCAGACGACAGCGGCGGCCGTGCCCGAGTACGGGCGCTCCTACCAGACCCCGTTCTCCGATCGCATCCGAAACCGGGTCGGCATCGCCACGATGGCGGTCGGCGCGATCAGCAGCTGGGACGACGTCAACACGATCATCGCCGCAGGTCGCGCCGACCTGTGCGCGATCGGGCGCCCGCACCTGTTCGACCCGGCGTGGACCCTTCATGCGGCAGCTGATCAGGGCTACCGGATCGCCTGGCCGACGCCCTATGTCGGCGGCAGTTGGAAGCCCCCGGCCGGGCGCAACGAGGACCCGAAGCCGCGCCTGCAGCTCGTCCCTGAGGATTCGCAGGTCGTCGGCCGGCCGAGCCGGTGGCGACCGAACTCCTGAACTGCATCACCTACCGCGCCCGGTTTCGGTAGCGTCATCAATCACACCCGATGAAAGGAACTGCACATGGCTGATCTCTCCGGCTTGGCCGCCGCCCTCGTCGACGGTTCGGTCGAAGTCATCGACCTGACGTCGCCCCTCCACTCAGGCACGCCGATCCTGGGCTTGCCGCCCGAGTTCGGCCAGACTGCGACCTTCCAGCTCGAGCTCATCAGCGAGTACGACGAGAAGGGCCCGGCCTGGTACTGGAACAACTTCCACACCGGCGAGCACACGGGCACCCACTTCGATGCGCCGAACCACTGGATCACCGGCAAGGACCTCGACGACGTGAGCCAGGTGCCCGCCCAGCGGCTCATCGGCCCGGCCGTCGTCATCGACACCACCGCCCAGGTCGCGGCGAACCCGGACTTCTGCCTCGATGTCAGCGATATCAAGGAGTGGGAGGCCGCCAACGG
>CAFBNE010000098.1_pt1 | contig 12693 bp, 10 predicted proteins | sample 7269181 | NCBI WGS metagenome assembly CAFBNE01 (sample SAMEA6814085, study PRJEB35770) | uncultured Actinomycetes bacterium | biome: Freshwater; feature: Freshwater reservoir; material: water | place: Czech Republic | collected 2017-05-23 | depth 30m m
GCTTCTTATCAAGGGTTGGCTCTAGGTACGAAGGTCCATTCGGTCCTAGGTAACGCACTGACATCCGCTCGGCGATGGGTACCCAAGCCCCGCCCACGTTCGGGGGTTCCACGAGAGTCGCGGTGCACTGAGCAATGACTTTGCGTAGTGCGCCCTCCTCATCGACGGTGATCGCGCAGCGAGATTCCTTCTGCAGGAATTCCGCCCAAGCAGATTTCATTCTCGGAATAACCCAGAACGACTCACCGTCCCACTCGTGCCAGCACGGCACGACGTACGGCCACCCCTTGTCATCAAGGCAGGCGAGGCGCGCGACCTTACCTTCGGCGAGGAATGCGTCGAACTCCTCCCTCTCCAAGCCTCCGAGTTTCCCCCGCCAACTTTCGTCTTTCATGACTTCTCCTCTCATGGGCCATCAGTGATGGGGCCAAGCCTCGGCTCCCAATGGCTCGTGTGTGAAGTCTCTTGACGGTTAAGAGTTGACAGAGCTCAACTTGGCGCTTTGATCCAGGTACCTGAGTCGACGTGTTCATCCCACTCTTTGAGGAAGGCGCGAATCCTTGTGATGATGTCAGTCGGGAATGAACTGTGGTCGCTGCCCGGGGTTTGACGCTCGATAATCCCGAACCACACCGCAACGAGCCTCGACCACGACGCAAGAGAATTCGTGAAATGGACGTGACTGCGGAGATCGGCGTCGAAGCATTCGAGTACCTCGGCGTGTTCGTCATCGGCCCTCCTGTCCATGACGAGATGCAGGTCCTGACCGGGGCGAGCATTGGCGAAATACTCAACGAACCGTTGGAAACCGCGACCGGCGGCTGCTTGGTCAGCGGCGCCAACGATCGTCCAATTCACCGATTCAAGGGCCGTGAATCCGGGCGCGAGTCCTTGCGGGATACGTTCGCAGTCCGCACGTTCAAGGAGTGCTGCCCGCATCGCCGCCGGATGATCCGCGGGATCCCACCCCTGAATCTCGTCATTGTCAGACAGGCTGAGCATGATTGCGTTTCGGCTCGGAGCAAGGAATAGCCCCAAGACGTCGGTGACATTAGCCATCATCTCGGGGACTGTTGAGAACTGATACGTGTCGCGTCCCAATGGCTGAACCCCGTACTCTCGCCAACAGCGAGCGACCGTCGAATTCCCTACGCCAAGCCTGCGCGCCAGCGACCGACTCGACCAATGAGTGAGGCCTAGGCTCTGGGGCGGGGGCTTCAGCGTGGCGGCGATAATCATCTCGTGACTCACGTGCCGGGGACGCCCCTGCCTTCGCTCGTCGTAGAGTCCGGCAATGCCTTGATCCCGAAATCTCTTCCTCCAGAGGATCACCGTCGGGCGGGAAACCCCAACCAACTCCGCGATTTCCGTGTTCGAGGTCCCCTCGCCCGCGAGCAATACGATGTTGGCGCGCTGGGCCAGACTCGTCCGAACGCTCGAAGCGCGAGCCAGGTCCGTCAGAGCATCACGCTCGTCGTCAGTCAGATCAATTGCGGCAGCAGGCGAGGCGGGCATGCGCTGACGACTCAGCCCGCGGAATCTTGATTCATTAGCGACACCCGCTGCAGCGTCTCATTCCACAGATCCGGCAGCGCCTCGATAGCCCAACTGGCGGGATATCCCTCGGGTTACCGAAACGAGGACCGGCCCTAACTCGTGAGCAACCGCGAGAGTCATGCGCATATCCGGACCTGCCAGGCTGACAGCAGCGACGGGCCCGCCATCATGTCCGAAGATGGGCGCGCCAATGCAACGGATGCCATCCTCATTCTCCACGTCATCGACTGAGTAGCCGCGCTCGCGAGTGAGCGCGAGATCTGTCCGAAGCGCGTCACCATCGGTGATTGAGAACCGAGTGGTGGCCTCAAGCGGCAAGGAGCAAACATCGTTAATGAGCGAATCAGGCGAGAAGGCCAGCAAGGCCTTGCCTAGTCCAGTTCTATAAATCGGGTTCATGGCGCCAATTTGGCTGTGCATGCGCACAGCATGAGGGCTTTCCACCTTGTCAATGTAAACGACCCAGGGGAAGTGAAGGATCCCCAAGTGCGTTGTCTCCCCCGTCCGGTTCGTCAATTCCAGCATTGCAGGGTGTGCGATTTCCTTGACATCGGTCTGTCGTAGGAAGTTCATCCCCATCACCAAGAGCATCGGTCCCGGACCGTACCGGCCCATCTCATCCATTCTGAGCATCGCCTCATCACAGAGCACGCCCAAGAGTCGGTGGCACGTCGTCTTCGGAAGTCCGGACGCCTGAACGATCTCTGCCAGTCGAAGCGGCTTTTGTGCACGAACACCCACGACTTGAAGGAGCAGAACCGCCCTAAGAAGCGAACGGGTCGACCCGTCAGTGCCTCCGCCACTAGTTGCCGATTTGGACAGCGCATTCACCGGGTGCCACGAACCTCTCGAATCGATTGCCCACATGCTAGCCGAGTTGAGCGGAGACGGAGTCCCGCATGACACCGACTGCAGGCGAGTTCACACCCCAAGAGACCGGCCGCGGCAAGTGTCGTAGGTTGCCATCCACGGGCTGATCTTCTCAAAGGCCGCGCAGAAGTTGAGGACGTCTGCATCTCCGAAGCGGGAGCCGATGACCTGCATTCCCACGGGTAACCCGTCGGCGAGGCCCACGGGAATCGATGCGGCCGGGTGTCCGGTGAAGTTGGTGAGGTAGGTCATGCACCAGCCAATGGACGGATCCACCGCAACACCCTCAATGGCGCTCGGGCCAAACGTCTCCCCCGGAATTTCGTCGTTCAGCACAGGCATAGCCGCAACCGTTGGAGACAGAAGGATATCGACCGATTCGAAGACTCTCGAAAAAGCATCCAGGACGTTCGACCGCATGGAAAAATCAGCGAGCAATTCGGGCAACGTCATCCGCCGTGCGTGCTCGACCCAACGCAGGTATACCTCGGGAAGGGCGTCCTTGTTATCAGCGATAAGGTCCGCTCCTGCCTCCCGCATCGACTCAATGACCCCGACATTGGCGATCATGATCTGCCGGCACCACAGGTCGCTCAATTCCTCCTGGCTATACGTCAGGCCCGGGTCGATGCTCACAACCTGACCCCCGTTGGCCTCGACCATATCCACCGCACGCAGGATGCTTGCGCGAATCTTCTCTTCCACCGGAAAGATCCCAAAGTTGGGGCTGAACCCAATCCTCAATCCAGCAAATGACGTTGCTTTACCGACTGTCACGGAAGTGGATCCGCGGCTGAACGGGTCCCGACCGTCGAAGCCGCTCAGACAGTTGAGTACGAGCACGGCATCCTCCACCGTCCTCGCGATTGGTCCCTCGTACAGAAACGGCATCATGTTTCCAAATGCATTGGGGCGAACGACCGAAGGAACTCGCCCAAACGAGGGTTGATAGCCGAAGGTGCCGCACCATGCAGACGGGATCCGAATTGAGCCGCCTCCATCGGTTCCCTCAGCAAACGGGACAAGCCCATCGGCCACTGCAGCGGCACTTCCTCCCGAGGATCCCCCTGAGTTCCTTCGAGAGTCGAAGGGGTTGCGCGTGGGACCGAACGTGGGATTGTCACATGTGCCCCGAAAGCCCATGACCGGACTATTCGTTTTGCCGAGAATTATGGCGCCCGCAGCCTCAATTCGTTGAGTGAATGTGCACTCTGCGTCAACGACACGCTCCCGCAGCGAGGGTATGCCGCCAAACGTCGCGGGCCACCCCCGCTTGAAGTCGAAAAGGTCCTTGATGAGCGTAGGCACCCCATGCAGTGGGCCGACGACATCGCCGCGGAACACCTGCTGCTCGGCAACTGCCGCCGAGATTCGCGCATCCTCGAATCCCTCGTAGACGATGGCATTTATGGATGGGTTACGAATCGTGATCCGGGTAATGGCATCGTCCACAACCTCGACCGGCGATATCTCCCGATCAGCGATTCGACGAGCGAGTTCGGCCGCGCTTACGTACGACAATTCAGACATTCTCGCAGGTTCTCACATGAATGACGGCCGTCGCTACCGAATGATCAATCATCGGTAGTGGTTCACCTGCCCCCTGCGAGTTCCGTTTGATCTCAGTAGACGGCGCCAGCGAAAGACCCTGTGGGATCTAGCCCGACTCCCCCGGGATTCGGTCCGCCAGCAGGGGCTGCCTTGGATCCCACGTTGACCCGTCGCGCTCGTCCTTGCGCCTGCGGGCAATCGCCGACAGGGCCTCAAGCACCACGCGGTTCCCGAGGAGCACGGTGATGTCGGCATGGTCGTACGGGGGCGACACCTCGACCACATCCATGCCCAAGACCGGCAGTTCGTAGCAGATCCGTCGCACCGCATCGAGGAGCTCCCGGGCGCTCAGCCCGCCCGGCTCGGGCGTACCGGTGCCCGGCGCATGCCCTGGATCGCACACGTCGATGTCGACGCTGAGGAAGACGCCGTCGCAGTCGTCCATGGCGATGCCGAACGACTCCGTGAGCACCTCGTCGAGCCCCCTCGCCACGATCTCGGTCATCTCGTAGGAGCGCATCCGTTGCTCGGCCATCCACTCGAGGGTCTCGGGCGGCGGCCAGTAGCCGCGCAGGCCGATCTGCAGGAATCGATCGCCCCGCGCCGCCCCCGACTCGATGAGCCGACGCATCGGCTGGCCGTGGCCGATGAGGGATCCGAATTCGATGTTCCCCGTGTCCGCATGCGCGTCGAAGTGGATGACCGCGACCCGGCCCCAGCCCCGAGCCCGGGCGACCCCGGTGACATCAGGCCAGGTGATCGTGTGATCGCCGCCGAGGACCAGCGGGATCGCGCCAGTGCGGGCAACGCGCTCGATTGCGGCCTCGAGGTCGGCGCAGGATCGGGCCGCATCGCCGCTGAACATCTCGACATCGCCCGCATCGACGACTCGGATGTCCTGCAGGCCATCGACACGCATCGCGAGCGAGGGCCGTGATCCGTCATGCGGGAGGTAGCACGTCGACCGCATCGCGCCCGGGCCCAGCCTTGCTCCGCTCCGGTAGGAGGTACCTCCGTCGAATGGCGCGCCGACGATGACGACGTCCGCGCCCTCGAAGGTCGACGGCTCGTCGAGATCGCAACGATCAACGCCGAGGAAGGTGAGATCCGGACCGAATTGCGAGCCGTAGCGGGTCATACCCGACCCTAACCTCTCGCCGAACCCTCCGCGGCGCTCGCCACTAGGAGTCGAACCCGAGTCCGAGTCGGTCCAAGGCCCGCAGCCACAGATTCCGTCGACCTCCGCCTCGATCAGCCGCCGCGAGCGATCGCGTCGTCCAGTTGATTCCGAGGGATCTCAGGGGTTCGGGAGGGAACGGCAACGGCCGGCTGCGAACCATCTCGAGCGAAGTGCGCTCCGTTGCCAGGCCGTCGAGCAGGTCGAGCATAACCTCGGCCCCGAAGCGGGACGACCCGACCCCGAGCCCGGTGTAGCCGGCGACGTAGGCCGTCCGCCCGCCGTGCGCCGTGCCCCAGAAGGGACTGAACCGCGAGCAGGTATCGATCGCCCCTCCCCAGCCATGCGTGAACGACAGTCCCTCCAGCGCAGGGAAGATCTGGAAGAAGTGCTCGGCGAGCCGGGCGAAGGCCTCGTGATCGACCTCATGCTCGATGCCGAAGCCATTGCCCCGGTGGTAGATCGCGTCGTAGCCACCCCACAGGATCCGGCCGTCGTCGGTCGTTCTGTAGTAGTGGAACTGGTTCCCGGCATCGCTCATGCCCTCGCGGCCATCCCAGCCGATGGCCGCCCACTGGTCCCCCGTGAGCGGTTCGCTCATGAGCACGTAGTCGTACACGGGCACGACGTAGCGGCTCACTCGCCTCAGCAGCGGCGGATACGCGTTCGTAGCGAGGGCGACGCGCCCAGCGGTCACCTGCGCCCCCGCAGTCGAGGCCGACATCAGCCCGCCGTCACGAGCCAAGGACACCACCGGCGTGCCCTCGAAAACCTGGACTCCCAGCGATCGGCAGGCCCGCAGGAGCCCCCACGCCAGCCGCGCCGGATCGACGAGGCCGATGCCCGGCTCGGCGATAGCGCTCAGATAGCTCGCCGATCGGACGCGAGCGCGACTGCCGGCCGCATCGAGGACCTCGACCGGCTCCCCCAGGGCCTGTGCGACCTCGGCTGCCCGGCGCAGTTCGCTGACCTGGTGCTGCTCGACCGCCACCGTTATCTCATCGACGCGCCGAAAGCCGCAGTCAATGCCGAAGGACTCGATCGCGGCCTCGATCGCGTCGAGGTTCGCATGGCCGAGTCGCAGCAGCTTCGGCATCTCGCCGGGCCAGCGCTCGGAACCGTTCGCGATCCCGTGGGTGAGCGACGGCGAGACGAATCCGCCATTGCGACCGCTCGCGCCGTCGGCGATTCGGCCCGCCTCGACGAGGACGACGTCGCGCTCGGGGTCGCGCTGCTTGGCGAGCAGGGCGGTCCACAGCCCGCTGAAGCCGCCGCCGATGACGAGCAGGTCGCAGGTGAGGTCCGCGGCGAGCGGCGGGATCGGCTCGGGCCTAGCGGGGGTATCGAGCCAGAAGATGGCGGCGCGCAGGCCGATAAGGGATTGCTGGGCGGCGTCGCCCGGGGTACTGGAGAAGAGCACGAGGAGCCTTTCGAAGTCGGCGGCGTTATGAAGCCGGAGCCGGCACTCCGACGTCCCACCAATCCCTTCGACACCTCACGCGTGGCCGACCCAGCTGTTGGATCGGCGTCTACAGGCCCACAATAGTCGGGCCAGACCCACGAAACCCGGTGAACCGCCTCACTAGCGGCGGTAGGCGTCCGCCTCGATCTCGACGAGCATCTCCGCGTTGATGAACTGCAGGCCCGCGAGCATCGTCGCGGCCGGGCGGATCTCGCCGAACAGCTCCCCGTGCGCCCGGCCCACCTCATCCATGTCGGCCGCATTCGCGAGGAACACTCGCGTGCGCACGACGTCATCGAGGGTCATGCCGGCCTGGGCCAACGCCTCTGCAATGACCGTGAATGCGGTGAGGGTCTGGTTGTACGCATCGCCCGCATGCTGCAGCACTCCGCCGACGGTCGCCGTGGTGCCTGAGACATGGACGTAGTCGCCGGCCACGGTCGCCCGCGAGTAGCCGATGACCGACTCCCACGGCCCGCCACTGGAGATCAATCGGTCGGCAGCCATGCGTGCTCCTTCGGAATGCGGGTTCTGGTCGTATTGGTTTCAGATCGCGGACGAGCCGCTCAGTTCGCGGCCAGCGCCTTGCGACGCCGGTACTGGATGAACTGGCTCGTGAGCACGATGAGGAGCGCGATGACGAAGACAAGGGTCGCCAGTGCGTTCACCTGCGGCGGGATGCCGCGCTGCGCCGCCCCCCAGATGTAGATCGGGAAGGTCACGAGCGTGCCGGCATTGAAGAAGCTGATGATGAAGTCGTCAAAGGAGAGCGAGAAGCCGAGCAGTGCCGCCCCGATAATGCCCGGCAGCACGAGCGGAAAGGTCACGTACCGGAAGGTCGCCCTCGGGCTGGCGTACAGATCACGTGCCGCCTCCTCGAGTCGGGGGTCTAGGCCCTGCAGTCGGGCCTTCACCGTGACGACGACGAACGAGATGATGAACATGATGTGCGCGATCGCGACCGTGACGGTGCCGAGCGGGAACCTCAGGTTCAGGAACAGGGCGAGCAGGCTCGATCCCATGACGACCTCGGGAGTCGCCATGGGCAGGAAGATGATGAGGTTTGTCGTGCTGCGGCCCCGGAACCGGTAGCGCACGAGGGCGAAGGCGATCATCGTTCCCAGGAGGGTCGCCACGAGGGTCGACACCAGGCCGATTTCAAGGCTTGTCACGAACGACGAGCAGACCCCCGGGACCCCGCAGAGGTTCGTCCAGGCGTCGAAGGACAGCTCATTCCAGGAGATATTGAACTTGCCGGCCGGCTTGTTGAAGCTGAGGGCGGTCACAACCGAGATCGGGATGAACAGGTACACGAGCACGAGGATGCCGATGATCGAGACGAGATTGCGTCGAAGCCAGCGCATCAGACGAGATCCTCCGTTCCGGCCCGGCGAATGTAGGTGAAGACCAGAATGAGGATCGCCGCCATGAGCGCGAATGAGAGGGCGCTCGCCGTCGGATAGTCACGAAACTCGATGAAGTTCGTCTGGATCGCATTCCCCACCATTCGGTCCTTCGTCGATCCGAGAAGCTCCGCATTGATGTAGTCGCCAGCAGCCGGAATGAAGGTAAGGAGGGTTCCGGCCACGACCCCCGGCATCGAGAGCGGCCAGGTGATCTTCCGGAATGCGGTCACGGGCGATGCGTAAAGGTCGTTCGCGGCCTCGATGAGCCGAGGATCGATCCTCTCGAGTGCGGCGTAGAGCGGGAGGACCATGAACGGCAGGAAGTTGTACGTGAGCCCTGCGATCACGGCGATGCTCGTATTGAGGATTCGACCATCCGGCAGGAGGTGCAGCGCATTGAAGAACGAGGTCACCGGGCTCTCGTCAGCGAGGATTGTCTTCCAGGCGTAGGTCCGGAGCAGGAAGGAGGCGAATGACGGCGCGATGACGAGGACAAGCATGAGGCCCCGCCACCGGCCCGAGCGGAACGCGATGAAGTAGGCCAGCGGGTAGCCGATGATGAGTGCGAGCAGGGTCGCGATGCCCGCGTACGCGAAGGACCTGACGAATGCCGGCCAGTACTCGGCCAGCGCGGTCGCGTAGTTGCCGAATTCGAGGCCCAACTGGTAGCGGCCCGACTTTCCGGGAACCGGCGTCTGGAGGCTCGTAACGAAGAGCGTGACGAACGGGATCGCGAAGAACACCGCGAGCCAGGTCATGCCCGGGAACAGCAGCACGTAGCCGGTACGCGACCTGCGCTGGGCGACGGTCGATGGCGGTGCCACCGCAGCCGATGGGAGGACGGGAGCCATCGCTGCTACTCGCCGTCGCCCGCGGCTGGCGCTGAATCCACGGACTCCAGGGCGAGCACGGCCGAGTCGACACCGGCGTGAATGTCCTCGTTACCGTCGAGTCCGAAGGAGTGGCGAGGCGACCAGTGGACGACCACCTCGTCGCCCACCTCGCAGCGATCGCCGACGATCAGGTTCTGCTCGAAGACGACGAGCTCCTGGCCCCACGAGGCCTGAACGAGGTACTGGGTCGAGACCCCCGTGTACGACACGTCGGTAACCCGTCCCGACAGGACGTTGTGGCCCTCCGGCACCCTCGCAGCGTCCGGGGCATCGAGCACGGTCATCTTCTCCGGGCGGACGCCGAGGATGATCGATGCTCCCGTGGCGGAGCTGCGCTCCCGTGGAAGCCGGAAGCTGCGTTCGTGCGCGGCGACGTCGAGCATCTCCCCGGCCCCGGAAACCCGGCCCTCGATGAGATTCGACTGGCCGAGGAAGTTCGCGACGAAGACCGTCCGAGGGAGCTCGTAGATCTCGGCGGGGCTGCCCATCTGCTCGATCCGACCGGCGTTCATCACCGCGATGGTGTCGGCCATCGTCATGGCCTCCTCCTGGTCGTGCGTCACGTGCACGAAGGTGGTGCCGACCTCGGTCTGGATCCGCTTGAGCTCGATCTGCATCTGCCGGCGCAATTTGAGGTCGAGTGCTCCGAGCGGCTCGTCGAGGAGCAGGACATCAGGCTTGTTGATCAGTGCGCGGGCAACGGCAACCCGCTGCTGCTGGCCGCCCGAGAGCTGCGTGGGCTTCCGCCTCGCGAGGTGACCGAGCTCGACGAGCTCGAGCATCGCCTCGACAATCGGCTTGATGTTCTTCACCCCGCGGCGGCGAAGGCCGAAGGCGACGTTCTCGAAGATGTCGAGGTGCGGGAAGAGCGCGTACGACTGGAACACCGTGTTCACCGGGCGCTTGAAGGCACGCAGCCTCGTGACGTCCTTGTCACCTATCCTGATGCTTCCGGACGTCGGATCCTCGAGCCCGGCGACCATGCGCAGGGTCGTGGTCTTGCCGCAGCCTGAGGCCCCGAGGAGGGCGAAGAATGACCCGGCGGGAATCGTGAGCGTGAGGTCGTCGACCGCGGCCACCTCGCCGAACCGCTTCGTAAGGTTCACCAGGTGCAGGTCCTCGACCTGGTCGGTCTTGCTCAGCTCAGCCACGACAGCATCTCCCCACGCGATTGGTATCAGGGCAAAGGATATGGGGACCGGTTGGTCCCGGTCCCCATATCCGGATGATCACTCACAGCACCCGCCTGACGGTCCCCCTCAGATCAGGCACCTCGTCAGTTGCCGATCGCCTTCTGGAACGCCCGCTGGTAGGCGATGTCCTGCTCACCGGTGAGGGTCATGAACACGAAGGAATTGTCGAGGGTTGCGGCGTCAGGGAAGATCCACTGGTTATCGACGAGGGCCGGGTCGATTGCCGCCATCGCCTCCTTTGCGCCCGCCACCGGCGAGATGTACTGCACGTACGCGGCAACCTCGGCTGCGACCTTGGGGTCGTAGTAGTAGTTCATGATGAGCTCGCCGTTCTTCTTGTGAGCGGCAAGGGCAGGAATGAGCATGTTGTCGGTCCACAGGGTTCCGCCCGTCTCGGGCAGTGCCACACCGAAGTCCTCGCCGAGCTGGATCATGTCGCCCGACCAGCCGATGACCGCGATGACATCGCCGCTCTCGAGTGCACCCGCGTAGTCGTTTCCGGTCACCTGGCGAATCTGCCCGCTGTCGACCTGCTGGGTCAGGGCCTCGATCGCCTGGTTGAACTGGTCCTCGGTGAAGTTGCTCGGGTCATTGCCCTGCCACGCCATGATGATGCCCATGGTGTCGCGCATCTCCGAGAGCACCGTGATGCGCCCCTTGAGCGCCGGGTCGAACAGCTGATCGACCGAGGCCATCGAGTCGGTGCCAGTCGCCTCCTTCAGCTTCGCCTTGTTCCAGCCGAGCGCGCCGAACCCGGACTGCCACGGCAGCGAGTAGTCGCGGTTCGGGTCGAAAGCGACCCCCTGAAGCTTGGGGATGAGGTTGACCGAGTTCGGGATGATCGCCTTGTCGAGCTTCTGGGCGTAGCCGTTCTCGATCCACAGGGCCGCCATCCAGTCGGTGAGGACGACGATGTCGCGGCCGATGTCCTGGCCCTGCTCGAGCTGGGTGCGGACCTTGGCGAAGAACTCGTTATTGTCGTTCACGTCCTCGGTGTACGTGACAGCAACGCCGCTCGCCGCCTGGAACGCCTCGAGGGACGGCCGCTTGCCGGACTCCTCGTCGATGTCGATGTAGAGCGGCCAGTTCGACCAGTTGGCGACCTTTTCGGTGTCAGACTGATCGGCGGCTGCTGCCGCACTCGGGGCACCGGTAGCCGATGCAGCATCGTCGCCACCCGTGCCGCAGGCTGCGGCCGCGAGGGCCACGCCGCCGATGCCGGCCGCCTGGAGAATCCGTCGCCGCGAAAGCGAGGATCGTACCAATGCGGAGATGTCGCGCGCGGCCTTCGTCGGCTCCTGGGTCATGGGGTCCCTTCCAATTGGACGGCAGGCATGTCGATTGAACAATCTTCCTGGTCGCATACAAGCACTCCTCGTGGCACACTTCAAGTCCACCGGTGAAATGGCCGTCGCCTCGCGCGGACGCATCTCTAGGAAGGCATCACTCGTCCGCGTCTAGTCAACCGTCACCGGAATTCGGGCGTACCCCCGGACAACGAAACCGTGCTCGGGCACCGGGTCGGACGAAATCCGCAATTCGGGGAACCGCGTGAACAGCAGTGGGAGAGCGATCTGCATCTCTCGCCGCGCCAGCGGTGCACCAAGGCAGAAGTGGGCTCCCGCGCTGAAGGTCAGGTGCGGGTTGGGATCGCGACGTATGTCGAAGCTGTCCGGCTCCATGAACTCAGCCGGATCGCGGTTCGCGGCACCGAGGAGCAGACCGATTCTCTCGCCCTGCTGAATCCGCAGCCCTTGAAACTCGAGCCCTTCTAGGGCCGTCCGCTCGAAGAGCTGCAGCGGTGCATCAAATCGCAAGAACTCCTCGACGGCGCTTTCGCCCAGGCGCTGTGGATCACTGCAATACAACTCTCGTGACTTCGGCCGGCTGAGGAGCTGGAGGAGTCCGGTGCCAAGGGCATTGATCACCGCTCCTGTACCGCCATTGAACAGCAGCACCGCATTGGCCACGACCTCGCGGTCGCTGAGGGTGTCAGGTCCCTTCTCCACCATGGCGCTGATGAGATCGCCCGTGGGACGGGCTCGACGCTCGGCGGTGAGTTCTGCAAATCGTTCCGCGAGGGCATTCGTCGCTATCCGGCCCGCGACCTCTTGGTCCGAACCCCGATCGACTTCGAACAGTGCGACCATTGCCACTGACCAAGCCCTGACGTCGGCGCGCAGCTCCTGCGGAACACCAAGTAGCTCACTGATCACGCGAATCGGCAGAGGCTCCGCGTAGTGCCCAACCAGGTCGACCTCCTCCCCCTGGCCAGACCTAACCGCCATTTCGTCCAACAGCTCATTGCACACCCGCTCGATAAGCGGGCTCAGGCTTGTGATGCTGCCACGAGCGAACCACCCGGCCATGGCTCGGCGCATGCGAACGTGATCCACTCTCGGCGCATCGAGCGCAGCACTCGAGTTCAGCCAGTTGAACGTTGCCCATTCCGACTCGGGCAACCGATCCCGAAAGACTCTGTCGACCATGGGATTTCGCAGCATTGCATTGGCATTCGCATAGCCGGCCACGAGCCACATCTGGAGTTCCTCGTGCCATACGAGTGGCCCGGCCTCCCTCAGCC
>CAFBNE010000099.1_pt1 | contig 12578 bp, 9 predicted proteins | sample 7269181 | NCBI WGS metagenome assembly CAFBNE01 (sample SAMEA6814085, study PRJEB35770) | uncultured Actinomycetes bacterium | biome: Freshwater; feature: Freshwater reservoir; material: water | place: Czech Republic | collected 2017-05-23 | depth 30m m
GCAGGTAGTACAGCTTCGCCCGACGGACATCGCCTCGCGAGACGACCTCGATCTTCTCGATGATCGGGGTGTGGAGCGGGAAGATTCGCTCGACACCGACACCGTAGGAAACCTTGCGCACCGTGAACGACTCGGCGACGCCTGAGCCTGCCCGGGCAATGACGACGCCCTGGAAGACCTGGACACGGGTCTTGTTTCCTTCAACGACCTTCACGTGCACCTTGAGGTTGTCTCCGGCGCGAAAGGCGGGGATGTCGCTTCTCAGCGAATTGGCGTCGACAACGTCGAGTGTCTTCATTTTGTGTCTCTTCCTGCAGGCGCCACAGGTCGCCCACGGTTGTGGGAGCGGATCTGGCTGCAGGTGCAGCGGTCGGATCACGACGCCGGTGCACTCCCCTGTGGCGGAGGGCTTCGGCAATTGCTCGTGAGCGTGCCCATCCTGCCATAGCGCGTCCCCGCGAACGAATCGGCCCACGGCAGGCGGGCCGCAGGGCTGATTCGCGGGGCCCGCTCTTCGGGCGGATCAGCGAAGCAGGTCGGGGCGGTGCTCCTTGGTTCGCGCACGTGCCTGCTCGCCTCGCCAGGCGGCAATGTTGCCGTGATGTCCGCTCAACAGAACCTCGGGAATCCCCAGCTCGCGCCACACCGGTGGCTTCGTGTACACCGGGCCCTCGAGCAGTTGCTCCATGGCCCCGGCTGCGAAGGAATCATCCTCGACGCTCGCAGCGTTCCCCAGGACTCCGGGCACAAGTCGCACGACCGCCTCGATCATCACGAGCACCGCCGCCTCCCCTCCCGCGAGGACATAGTCGCCGATCGACACCTCATGGACGCCGGCCCAGTCGCTGCGGCCCGCATAGTGCGCCATGACCCGGGTGTCGATGCCCTCGTAGCGCCCGCAGGCGAACACCAGCCAGTCCGCTCCGCTCCACTGCTGTGCCGCCTGCTGACTGAATCGCTCGCCGGAGGGGGTCGGGACGATGAGCGTCGGGCGACCCCCGGGTTCCGTCGCTGCGATGTGATCAAGGGCCTCGCCCCACGGGGTCGGGCTCATCACCATGCCGGGACCGCCGCCGTAGGGGGTGTCATCGACGGTGTGGTGGCGGTCATGGGCGAACGATCGAAGGTCATGGACACGGAGGTCGATGAGTCCGCCCCCGACGGCCTTGCCGACGAGCGACAGGCGCAGGGGCTCGAGGTAGTCGGGGAAGATCGAGACGATGTCGATCCGCACGGCTAGTCCTCGGGGTCGATCAGTCCGGCGGGAGGGTCGATGACGATGCGTCGCGCGGCGATATCGACAGTCGGGACGAAGAGTGCGATGAAAGGGACGAGGAGATCGCGCTCATCCGGGGTCTGGATCGCGAGCATGTCCTGACTCGGCAGGTGCACGACCTCGGTCACGACGCCGATGACGCTGCCATCGAGGCCTTCGACGGTGCATCCGGTGAGCGCGCTGTCGTAGAACTCCTCGGGGTCCTCAGGGGTCTCATCGGCGCCCCGCTCGACCTCCACGACGAACCCTCGAAGGGACTCGGCCGCGGTGCGGTCGAGTACGTCATCGATGGTGAGCAGGAGCCTGCCGGAATGCCAATGGATCCGATCGACGGTGAGCCGCCGATCGGATCCATGGACATAGAGCACGGTGCCGGGCGCGAAACGCTTGTCCGGCTCGTCGGTGCGCACTTCGACGGTCACCTCACCACGGATGCCGTGGGGGCGGCCGATGCGACCTACGACAACGCGCACGAGGGGGTGCGAAACTCGTCAGCGCTCGGCGGCATCGAGGAAATCGATGCGCACCCCGCGGCCGTCGTTGAGCGCAGTGATGACCGAGCGCAGTGCGGACGCCGTGCGCCCCGCCCTGCCGATGACCCGTCCCATGTCGTCGGGATTCACCCGGACATCAAGGCACTGACCACGGCGCTGGCTGCGCTCACTGACGGTCACGTCCTCGGGATGATCGACGATTCCGCGTACGAGATGGCCGAGGGCCTCCTCGAGCATCAGGCGACATCCGTGGGCTCGACGCCAGCCTCAGCGACCTCGACAGTCTCGGCTGCCACTGCAACCTCGACCGCTTCAACGGCCTCGACCGCTTCAACGGCCTCGACTGCTTCGACGGCCGCGACCGCCTCTGCTGCGTCTGCCTTCGGCGCCTCAGCCGGCACGTCGAGCTTCGGCTTCTTCGCCGGGCTCTTCGGCTCCTTCGCGGCCTCCTGCACGGCGGCTTCGAAGACGAGGACCTTGGCGATCTTGGGCTCGGCAACACGGAGCGTGCCCTCGGTTCCGGGCAGGCCCTTGAAGGTCTGCCAGTCACCGGTGACCTTGAGGATTGCCGTGACGGCCGACGTGGGCTGCGCGCCGACGCCGAGCCAGTACTGCGCCCGCTCAGAGTTCACCTTGATGATGCTCGGGTCGTTCATCGGCTGGTAGATGCCGATCTCCTCGATCGCACGGCCATTACGGGCGGTGCGAGCGTCGGCGACGACGATGCGGTACTGGGGCGCATGGATCTTGCCGATGCGCTTGAGCTTGATTTTTACGGCCACGGTGGGCGTATCTCCTGTTATCTGGGACGGTGCGCGCCATCCGTCGCGTGGGGACACGACATAGGGCGAAAACCTTGCGGGGTGCCGCGCCGGAGGGATAGAGGGCCAACCGGAACGGCAAATGCCCCCTCATCCTGCCAGACGCCGGGGGGTGATGAACACCAGTCCCCCCGAGCACGGGGATCAGCTCCCCCCGCGCAGCAGGATCAGCGCAGGATTCGGCAGGCTTGCGCAGCCCCGGCCACTAGCCGAGCAGGCGCTTGAGCTCGTCCGGCAGCTCGAGGGTCGTGAGGTCCTCCGCCGGCCCGGGGCCCCCGATTCCGAGCATCGAGCCGGGACCCGACGCGGCAGAAGCCGAAGCCGAAGCCGCCTCCGGCAGGCCAGCCTCCTGGTCTGCGCGCTTTGCCGGGTTGCCTGATCGTCCCTTCTTGGACTTGCCCTGCCCTTGCGACTTGCCCTTGGACTTCTTGCTCCCGCCGCCCATGCCCGGCATTCCGCCCATGCCCGGCATTCCCGGCATGCCCCCGCCGCGGCCCATCTGCTTCATCATCTTCTGCGCCTGGGCGAACCGATCGATGAGGCCGTTCACCTCGGTGACGGTCGTGCCCGCACCCTTGGCGATGCGCAGGCGCCGTGAGCCGTTGAGGATCTTCGGGTCCTTGCGCTCGCCCGGAGTCATCGACTGGATGATGGCGGCCACGCGGTCAAGGTCCTTGTCGTCGACCTGATCGAGTTGGGCCTTCATATCGCCCATTCCCGGCAGCATCCCGAGGATCTTTCCGAGCGAGCCCATCTTCTTCACGGCCTGCATCTGCTCGAGGAATTCGTCGAGCGTGAAGTCCTCGCCCTTCGCGACCTTCTTCGCCATGCGCTCGGTCTGCTCTGCGTCGAAGGCGCGCTCGGCCTGCTCGATGAGGGTGAGCATGTCGCCCATGTCGAGGATGCGGGATGCCATGCGGTCCGGGTGGAAGACCTCGAAGTCGGTGAGCTTCTCACCGACCGAGGCGAACAGGATCGGCTTGCCGGTGACGCCCTTGACCGAGAGCGCTGCGCCGCCGCGGGCGTCGCCGTCGAGCTTCGTCAGGACGATGCCATCGAATCCGACCGCCTGCATGAACTCCTCGGCGGTGCGAACGGCATCCTGCCCGATCATGGCATCGACGACGAACAGGGTCTCGTCGGGTTCGGCCGCGGCCTTGACCTCGCGCAGTTGCTGCATGAGCTCCGCATCGATGGCCAGGCGTCCGGCCGTGTCGACGATGACGACATCGTGCTGCTTTTGCACCGCGAAGGCTCGTGCGTCCCGCGTCACCCGCACGGGATCACCGACGCCGTTGCCCGGCTCCGGGGCGAAGATCGCGACTCCGGCACGCTCGGCCATGACTCTCAGCTGGTCCACCGCATTCGGACGCTGCAGGTCGGCGGCGACGAGCAAAGGGGCGTGACCTTGGCCCTTGAGCTGGAGCGCGAGCTTGCCTGCGAGCGTGGTCTTGCCAGCACCCTGGAGCCCGGCGAGGACGATGACGGTCGGTGGCTGCTTGGCCAGGCGGATCGGCCGCGCCTCGCCGCCGAGAATGGTGACGAGCTCCTCGTGGACGATCTTCACGATCTGCTGCGCCGGATTCAGCGCGCCTGACGCAGCAGCGGCGAGCGCCCGCTCCTTGACGACGGCCGTGAAGGCCCGAACGACCGGGACCGCCACATCGGCCTCGAGGAGGGCCGTTCGGATGTCGAGCACCGTTGCGTCGACATCGGCCTCGGAAAGACGGCCCTTGCCGCGCAGTCCCTTGAAGGTGCCGGCCAGCCGGTCTGAGAGGTTCGCGAACACGGGTTCAGGGTACTTGCTGCTCGAGCACTCTCGTCACCGTCACCTCAACTGCCGCCGCATGCTCCCTGGAGAGCGGCAGGCCGTCGAAGTCCACGAGGAAGAACACGTCGACCGCCTCCGAGCCCAGGGTGGCGACCTTGGCCCCCGTGATCCCAGCCCCGGCAGCCGACACCGCAGCGGCAATTCGGTGCAGGAGCCCTGATTCGTCGTGAGCCCGGACCTCGAGAATCGTCGCGCGGTTCGCCGCGTCGGTGATGACATCGACACGGGGTGCCGGCCGCGTGACAGCAGGCGCGCGCGCATACGCCGCGTCGCGCTCGACGAGCCGCGCCTGCACGTCGATGGCACCATCGAGCGCCCGCCGCAGGTCCTCGGCGAACTGGCCGACGCTCGGCGGATCGCCGAACATCGGCTGGACGGTCCAAACCTGGGCGGCGCGGTCGCCGACGGTGACGACTCGGGCTGCCCGAACCTGGAGTCGATGCAGCGAAAGCAGGCCCGCGACAGTGGCGAGCAGCCCCACTCGATCGGGCGCGGCGACCGTGACGTTGAAATGGTCCTCGTGCGGCTCCATGAGGACCACGACCCCGCCCTCGGCCAGGGCCGCCTGCTGCCCCTCAGTCAGTGTCGGCGCCTGCGGCGCAGGTCGCCCCGCGAGGACCTCATGGCAGCGGCGCGCGAGGTCATCGACGAGCCTGCTGCGCCAATCGCTCCAGGCGGCCGGACCGGTCGCGAGGGCGTCGGCCGTCGTGAGTGCGGTGAGCAATTCAAGGCACTCGACGCTGCCGATCCGCTCCGCGACCAGTGCCACGGTCGCAGGGTCATCGAGATCCCGCCTCGTCGCCGTCTCGACGAGGAGCAGGTGCTGCAGGACGAGGGTCACGATGATCGCCGCCTCCTCCTCGTCGAATCCCATCATCGGGGCCAAGGTCGCGCAGATTTCGGCGCCAACGACACTGTGGTCGCCTCCTCGGGCCTTGCCGATGTCGTGCAGCAGCGCTGCGACGAGGAGCAGGTCCGGACGGTCGACGGTTCGCGCGAGCGCACTGGCCTGCACGGCCGTCTCGACGAGATGGCGGTCGACGGTGAATCGGTGGACGGCATTGCGCTGCGGCGCCGAGCGCACGACCTCCCAGCCCGGCAGGATGCCCGCGATGATGCCCGCCTGGTCGAGCGCCTCCCACACGCCGATGGTCGAGGCGCCCGCGCCCAGGAGCGACACGAATGACTCCCGCGCAGACCGGGGCCAAGGGCGCGGGAGCGGCGCTCCTTCGTCCGCGAGCCGCTGGACCGTGATGGGGGCGAGCGGGAGACCCGCCTGAGCGGCCGCGGCAGCTGCTCTCAGTGCCAGCGTCGGGTCCCTCTCCGGGCGGGCGTCGGTTGCGAGGACCACCTCCCCCGCCTGCACCACGACTCCATCGGCGAGGGGGACGCGCTGGGCACCCGCCCGGTGCACCTGGCGCAGCGCGAATCGCGGCGCCTTGCCTGTCAGTCGGCTCACCCGGTGCCAGGTCGAGTCCGAGGCGTAGGCGATCGATCGGGCCGCGGCGTAGACCTGACGCAGCAGCGCATCGGCGTCCTGGAGCCCGAGTGCGGCAGCGACCTGCTCCTGCTCCTGGAGGCGGAGCACGTCGCTGGATCGGCCGCTCCCGGCATGAAGTGCCCACCGGACATCGAGGAGGAATTCAACGGCCTCCTCCCAGCCCGTATGCGGGATGTCCGTGATCCACGATGCGGCGACGGCCCGCAGGCAGGTGGCCTCGCGCAGGCCTCCGTACGCCTCCTTGAGGTCTGGCTCGAGCAGGGTCGCGAGCTCGCCGAATCGCTCGCGGCGCACGTCGACGAGCCCTCGAAGGTCCGGCATGCGCTTCGTCGACATCGAGCGCCAGTCGGAGAAGACGCTGTCCTTCAGCTGGCTTGCCACCGTCTCGTCACCGGCGACCACCCTGGCATCGAGCAGGCCGAGAAGGACCTTCATGTCCTCGCTCGCGAGCCTACGCGCCTCGCCGAGAGTACGGATGCTGTGATCGAGCCGCAGGCCGGAATCCCAGATGGGGTACCAGATCCGCTCGGCCGTGCGTGCGGCTCGCCGCGGATCGGTGCGGTGCAGCACGACGAGGTCGAGATCACTCCCGGGAGCGAGCTCCATTCGGCCATGACCGCCTACTGCGAGCAGGCACACGTCGGCGCCGCTGCCCTCAGCCGAGCGGAACAGGCCCCGGAGCCAGTCGTCGGTGACCATCGTCAACGCCGTGCGTCGCCCCGGTCCGATCGGGCCGGGGCGACGCACGAGTTCGCTGCGCGCATCGAGGAATGAGTCCATGATGGTTGGCGTCGCAGTTCGAAGGCCGCTAGAGGGCTTCTGCGCCACGCTCGCCGGTTCGAACCCGCACGACCGACTCGACGGGAACCATCCAGACCTTGCCGTCGCCGATCTTCCCCGTCTGGGCGGCACCGACGATCGCGTCGATCACTCCCTCGGCATCGGGATCGTCGACGAGGACTTCGACGCGCACCTTCGGCACGAGGTCGACCGTGTACTCCGCGCCCCGATAGACCTCCGTGTGGCCACGCTGGCGGCCGAAGCCTGAGGCCTCGGACACCGTGAGGCCGTGGATTCCCTTGGCCTCGAGGGCCGCCTTCACGTCCTCCAGCTTGAATGGCTTGATGATCGCGGTGATGAGCTTCATGACAACTCCTCCTGCTTGACTCGGGCTGCGTGTCCGACGCCGGCGAAGATCCCGCCGCCACCCGACTCTCCAAGGACATATGCCGACTCTGCGTGCTCGGCCAGGTCGATTCCGCTTACCTCCGCGTCCTCCGCGATCCTCAGGCCGATGGTCATCTTGATGAGGGTGCCGATGATGAAGGTCACGATGAGCGAGTAGAAGAGCACTGCGCCAGCGCCGATCGCCTGCTTGCCCAGTTGATCGGCCCCACCACCGTAGAGCAGGCCGTTCACCCCTGCAGGCGCTGCCTCAGTCGCGAGGAACCCGATGAGGAGCGTGCCGACCAGGCCGCCGACAAGATGCACGCCGACGACATCGAGCGAGTCGTCGTAGCCGAACTTGTACTTCAGTCCGACGGCGAGCGCGCACAGCGCACCGGCTATGGCGCCGATCGCGATTGCCCCGAGCGGGCTCACTGCCGAGCAGGCTGGGGTGATTGCGACGAGGCCCGCGACGACGCCTGAGGCCGCACCGAGGCTGGTGGCGTGCCCGTCGCGGATCCGCTCGGTCACGAGCCACGCGAGCCCGGCGGCGCACGTCGCGATGAAGGTGTTGAAGAACACCACCGAAGCCGAGTTGTCCGCCGCGATCTGGGATCCGGCATTGAACCCGAACCAGCCGAACCACAGCAGTCCGGCACCGATCATGACGAGCGTGAGGTTGTGCGGCTTCATCGAAGTCTTGGGCCAGCCGAGCCGACGTCCGAGGATGATCGCGAGGACGAGTGCAGCCGCGCCCGCATTGATGTGCACCGCGGTGCCACCGGCGAAGTCGATGACGCCGAGCTTGTAGATCCAGCCGCCCTCGTCGCCGTTGAGGTTGAACACCCAGTGCGCGACCGGGAAGTACACGATCGTCGCCCAGATGCCCGCGAACACGAGCCATGCGCTGAACTTCGTCCGATCCGCGACCGCGCCCGCGATGAGCCCGACGGTGAGGCACGCGAACATCGCCTGGAAGGCGACGAATGCCATGGCCGGCACGCCTGCCTCGGGATCATCGACCATGAGTCCCTCGAGCCCGAGGTACTGCGTCACATTGCCGAGCAGCCCGGCCTGGCCGTACGAGTCGCCGAAGGCCATCGAGTATCCGTAGATCACCCAAAGGATGCCGACGATGAAGAGCGCGCTCATGATCATCATGAGCATGTTGAGGACCGACTTCGAGCGGACCATGCCGCCGTAGAAGAAGGCCAAGCCCGGGATCATGAGCAGCACGAGCGCGGATGCGGTGAGCATCCACGCGGTGTTGCCCGTGTCTAGCGCGGATTCCATGTGAGTCTCCCTCTCGTAGGGGGTGTTCCCTGGGCACGAGGGTGGACGCATGACGTTTCCGCCGGATCGTCCCCGCGTTACTGGGCGATCACGCGGACGGCCGCCCGGTAACGTCCGTGTTACGAAGGGCGGGTCTTGCGCAGATCATTCCTTCAGGACTTCGACTCCTTCAGGACTTCGACTCCTTCAGGACTTCGACTCCTTCAGGACGTCGCCGTCAGCGGCGAGACGGCGACGTCAATTCGCCACGAGCGCGTCGACGAACTCGACCGGATCGAACGGCGCCAGGTCATCGGGGCCCTCGCCGAGCCCGACCAGCTTCACCGGGACGCCGAGTTCGCGCTGCACGGCAATGACGATGCCGCCCCGCGCAGTGCCGTCGAGCTTCGTCAGGACAATCCCCGTGACGTTGACCGACTCCGCAAAGACACGTGCCTGGACCAGGCCGTTCTGACCGGTGGTGGCATCAAGGACGAGGAGCACCTCGTCGACCGCTGACTGCTTCTCGATGACGCGCTTCACCTTGTCGAGCTCGTCCATGAGGCCCGCCTTGGTGTGGAGCCTGCCAGCCGTGTCGATCACCACGGTGTCCGCTCCGGACCGAACTCCGGCCGATACCGCGTCGAAGGCGACCGCTGCGGGATCGCCGCTCTCGGGGCCGCGAACGACGGTGGCGCCAACCCGGTCGCCCCACGTCTGGAGCTGGTCGGCGGCTGCCGCCCGGAAGGTGTCGGCTGCGCCGAGCACCACCGACCGGCCTTCGGCCACGAGGAGACGGGCCAGCTTCCCCGTGGTCGTCGTCTTGCCAGTTCCGTTCACGCCGACGATCATGAGGACGGCCGGCCGGCCGGCCGCCAAGGTGATGAGCTCGCGGTCCAGGTTCGGGTCGACGAGGCTCAGGAGGGCCGCGCGAAGGGCCTCCCGCACGTCGTCCGGGGATCGCGAACCGCCCTCGACCTTGAGCGTCGTGCGCAGCCGCTCGATGATCTCGTTCGTCGGGCCGACTCCGAGATCGGCGAGGAGGAGTGTCTCCTCGATCTCGTCCCAGGTCGCTGCATCGATCGAATCGCGACTGAGCAGCGCGAACAGGCCGTGGCCGATCGCGTTATTGGAGCGCGCCAGCCGCGCACGAAGGCGGTGAAGGCGACCGGCCGCCGGATCTGGGACCTCGACCTCGAGGAGCCCCATCTGGGGCGCAGTCGGCGAGGGCGACTCGGTCGGCTCGAGCAACTCGGTCAGGTCAGCCGCTGCGACCACTCCGGCTGGCGCGGGCCCTGACTCGACGGGGCGTCCTGAACCGCCGCGGCGCCGGACCGCCACGGCGGCAATGACAAGCACGAGGATGACCGCAACGGCGATCCCGGCATACACGAGGCTCGAGTCCATGGCGGACATCCTCTCAGGCGGTTGCGGCCTCGCGTAGCCGCTGGCCGATCACCTGGGTCACCCCGTCGCCCCGCATCGACACTCCGTAGAGCGCGTCGGCAATCTCCATCGTGCGCTTCTGGTGGGTGATGACGATGAGCTGCGAGGTCGAACGGAGCTCCTCGATGATGTCGATGAGCCGGCCGAGGTTGACGTCGTCGAGGGCGGCCTCGACCTCGTCGAGGACATAGAACGGGCTCGGCCGGGCCTTGAACAGGGCCACGAGGAAGGCAACGGCCGTGAGCGACCGCTCGCCTCCGGACAGGAGGGACAGTCGCTTCACCTTCTTGCCCGGTGGCCTGGCCTCGACATCGACGCCGGTGTTGAGCATGTCCGAGGGGTCGGTGAGGATGAGCCGGCCCTCCCCCCCCGGGAACAATCGGGCGAAGACGCCGGTGAACTCCCGCTCGATATCGCGATAGGCCTCGGTGAACACCTGCTCGACGCGACCGTCGACCTCCTTGACGATGTCAAGCAGGTCTTCGCGCGAGCGCTTCAGGTCATCGAGTTGCTCACTGAGGAACGTGTGGCGCTCCTCCATCGCGGTGAACTCCTCGAGCGCGAGGGGATTCACCCGTCCGAGCAGCGCAAGGCCCTTCTCGGCCTCCTTCAGCCGCTTGGCCTGCTCAGCCCGGACGTACGGATAGGGCTCGGGCTCGGGGGCGTCGGCCGGAACCTCGTCGCCCGGCGCCACCGGGCTTGGCGGAACGAGCTGGTCTGGCCCGTACTCCGCGATGAGGACGGCCGTATCGATACCGAAGTCCTCGAGGACCTTGTCCTGCACCTGCTCGATTCGCATGCGCTGCTCAGCACGGGCGACCTCGTCACGGTGCACGCTGTCCTTGAGCAGGTCGAGTTCGGCGCTCAGCTCACGGATCCGGCCGCGGACGACAACGAGGGTCGCATCGCGCTCCTTCGTGATCCGCTCAACCTCGAGTCGGGCGCGGCTCGCATCGGCCACGGACGCCTCGATGCGCGACAGCGCCACCCGTGATGCGATGAGGACGGCCTGGGCCACGACGAGCTCGCGCGCACGGCGTTCGCGACGCTCGACCGCCGCGACGCGGGCCTGCCGCTCCGCCTTCGCCGCGCGTTCGAGCTGCTCAGCGCGGATTCCGACCGCCGCGACGCGCTCCTCGCCCGTGCGCAGGGCCAGCCGGGCATCGACCTCACGCTGCCGGGACTCCTTCGCAACGTCTGCCAGCTCACCGCGCAGGTCCTGAAGGTCGCTCGCCTCAGGCTCGACCCGCGCCGCGTCCAGCCGCTGCTGGAGCTCTGCCACCGCAGCGTCGTCAGTCTCGCGAGCAGTCTGCGCCGCAACCAGCGCGAGGCCGAGCCGCTCGGCCTCTGCCGCAGCAGCACGGGCGATCTGGCCGAGCTGGCCGAGCTGCTCCGCGACGGCGGCCATCCGGGCATCGGACTCGTGCAGACGGGTGAGCGCGTTCTCGACTCGCTCGGCAGCCTGCCGCTGAGCCTCTTTCGCCGCGACGAGGTCGAACCTCGACCGTTCGACGGCATGGGTTGCGAGCTCCAGAGCGGCCTGCGTCTCGTCGTAGGCGGCCTTCACTTCGAGCAGGCTCGGCGCGCTCGTCGATCCTCCGTGGACGACGCCGTCGGCGAAGATGTCGCCCGCCTCTGTGACGAACACGAGGTCGGGGCGCTCCGCTTGGGCGCGGGCCACGTCGTCGAGGTCGCCGACGAGCACGCAGCGAGCGAGAAGCCGGTCAACGACCGGTCGGACGTCATCCTCACAGGTGACGGTCTCGCGAAGCCATCGACCGACGGTGACCTCGGCTCCAGGTCGCGTGACCGCGTCATCGACAGGGCTCAGGCCAGTCACGACAAGTGCGGCGCGGCCAGCGTCCTGCTCCTTGAGCAGCACCAACGACGAGACTGCGGCGTCGAACCCTCGCACGACGACGGCGTCGGCGATATCGCCGAGTGCGGCCGCGACCGCCGCCTGGGCGCCCGGCTCGATGTGGAGGAGGCTCGCAAGCGATCCGAGGACGCCGGAAAGCTGCTCCGCGGAGGATACGAGCACGGCGGCGGCATCCTTGCGGGAGAGTCCGAGCTCAAGTGCCCCGAGGCGGGCGCTCAACGCACCCCGTTCCCGCTCGTTCACAGACTCGGCGGTGCGCAGTTCCTCGACCGCTGCATCGGCGAGCTCGAGCAGGCTGCTTGCGTGCTCATACTCGTCGTCGAGGCCCAGCTCGCCCTCGTCGAGGCCAGCCACCTGCACCTCGATCGACTGGAACTCCGCCTGCGCTGCATCGCCACGCTGACGCGCCTCGGCGACGGAGGCCACGAGCCGTTCGATTTCATTGGACCTGGTCTCGAGCCGCGATCTCGCCGCATTGACCTGCCCGGTGACCTTTGCCAGCCCCTCGCGGCGGTCAGCGGCCGCCCGCTCCGCATCGGCGATCCGGCGCTCCTCGAGCGCCGCCGCCTGCTCAGCAGCGTGACGGGCAGCCTCCGATGCCGACAGGGCCTCACGGGCCACCTCGACCTCGCGACCGAGCTCGAACTCCTGCTCACGCAGGCCGCGCGCCTCGGTCTCGATCTGCTCGGGGTCGCGGCCGGAGGACTCCTCCTCGGGCTCGGGCTGCAGATGACGGGTTCGCTCAGCGCCGACCTGGACGAGGCCATTGAACCGCTCACGCAGTCCGCTGAGCGCGAACCACGTGTTCTGCGCATCAGCAACCCTCGGAGCATCGAGCTCGACAGCCGCCTCGGCCTCGGCCTCCTGTGATCGCAGCCCCGCAAGCAGGCC
>CAFBNE010000100.1_pt1 | contig 12499 bp, 12 predicted proteins | sample 7269181 | NCBI WGS metagenome assembly CAFBNE01 (sample SAMEA6814085, study PRJEB35770) | uncultured Actinomycetes bacterium | biome: Freshwater; feature: Freshwater reservoir; material: water | place: Czech Republic | collected 2017-05-23 | depth 30m m
CGCGACCGGGCTGCTGCCGGCGGTGGTGGTCCAGCCCATGATTCGGTGTCCGCCGTGCAGCCCGGCGTCGTCATTGCGGCCAGCGCATGTGACACCCGTCGATGAGCCGTTCGTGACCTCGTCGAAGGTGTCCTGGAACAGTGCGCCCGACATGTCGGCGTCATGGGTGATGAACGGGGTGATGCGATCGTTGAGCACGGGCGCGAAGTACAACTCGTCATCGATGGTGAAGTCGGTGATCCCCGCGCAGATCGGATGCGACGGGTCGGCGACCTCCACGTTGAAGGTGGAGATCCGGTAGCCCGAAGATGGGAGGTCCTCGCCGCGCATGCGCGCCGGCCGGTAGTTGAATCGGCCGCCGATGGCCTCGGCCCACCCCTCCCAAGAGGGCCAGGCCGAGATCGCGTGGTGGAGGACGACAATCCCCTGACCGGAGTCGAGCAGCCCGACGAGCGCCTCGGCGACCCCGGGACCTGGCGGAATCGGGGCGGGCTCGGTACCGCGCGCGAGCGCAAGCCCGGGGATGTCGTGCAGGAGGATCGCATCCCAGCACCCGGCGTAGGCGGGGTCGAGCCAAGCCTGTGCGGTCGGCTGGGTCGCATGAGCCCAAACCCATCCTCGATCGCGGCAGACGGCGCTGATCGCGCCGAGGAAATCGTCAAGGGCAACTCGGTGCCCGCCGGTGACGACGAGGATTCGCTTGCCTGCAGTCATCGGAACTCCTGCCATGAAGGCGGCTCGTGGAGTGACGGGGTCACATCCATGGACGGGGGCTTACGCGGTCCGCCTAGTTACTATAGTCTGCTTCCTATAACTGTGAGGAGCATCTGAATGACGGAAACACCGGCCCCCAGCGTGACCTACGGGCCCCCTGAGGGCTATGCCGCGGGCGCCACTCGCGATCTGGTTGTGGACCTCCACCGGCGAATGGTGCGCATCCGGATGTTCGAGGAGTCCGCAGGCAAGCTCGTCGAGTCAGGCGACATGCCAGGGTTCCTCCACCTGTACGTGGGCCAGGAGGCCGTGGCCGCTGGCGTCATGTCGGTGCTCGATGACGTCGACCAGATCACCTCGACCCACCGTGGTCACGGCCATGCGATTGCCAAGGGCGCGGAGTTCCGCCCGATGTTCGCGGAGCTGTACGGCAAGACCACCGGCTACTGCAAGGGCCGCGGTGGCAGCATGCACATCGTCGACATGAGCCGGGGCATGCTCGGCGCGAACGCGATCGTCGGAGGCGGAATCCCGATCGCGATCGGAGCGGCATTCGCGGCCCAGTACCGCGGTGACGGCTCGGTTGCCGCCAGCTTCTTCGGTGACGGCGCGACGAACATCGGCGCCTTCCACGAGTCGGTGAACATGGCGGCGGTCTGGGACCTCCCGGTCCTGTTCGTATGCGAGAACAACGGGTATGCGGAGTTCACTGCGCAGGGCAACCACATGCGCCTCGACGACATCGCCGAGCGGGCGAACTCATACGGCATCCCGGGCGTTGTCGTCGACGGGATGGATGCGCTCGCGGTCCGCGCGGTCGCGAAGATCGCCGTGGATCGCGCCAAGCGCGGCGAGGGCCCGACCCTGATCGAGGCCAAGACCTACCGCTACTTCGACCATCAGGGCATCAAGGGCATGCGCATCCCCTATCGCGATCCCGCCGAGGTCGAGGCGTGGAAGGCGCGCGACGCCATTCGGCTGCTCGAGGTCATCGGCGTCGAGCGGGGCCTTGCCACGCCTGAGGACTTCGCGGCGACTTGGGCGCAGACGGAGGCGGAGATCGCCGACGCCATCGAGTTCGCCCGGAGCAGCCCCGATCCGGATCCGGCCGACATCCTCGACGACGTTTACACCGTCTGAGCCAGAAGGAACCCCCGTGAACACGCGTGAACTCACCTACGTCAAGGCCTTCAACGAGGGCATGCACCAGATCATGGCCGAGGACCCGGATGTCTTCCTCATCGGAGAGGACGTCGCGGGCTACGGCGGCGTCTTCCACATGTTCGATGGCCTCCTCACCGCCTACGGCGACAAGCGAGTGAAGGACACCCCGATCGCCGAGCAGGCGATCATCGGTCTGGGCGTCGGCGCTGCAGCGCGTGGCCTTCGCCCCGTCTGCGACCTGATGTTCATGGACTTCATCGGGGTGGCGATGGACCAGATCTTCAACCAGGCCGCGAAGATGAAGTACATGTTCGGTGGCGCGGTCTCCGTTCCACTGACGATCACGACCGCCGGTGGCGCCGGGATGTCCGCGGCTGCCCAGCACAGCCAGAGCCTCGAGGCATGGCTGGCGCACATCCCCGGGCTCAAGGTCGCGATGCCGGCGAGCCCCTACGACGCGAAGGGCCTCATCGTCGGAGCGATCCGCGACGACAACCCGGTCATCGTCGTCCTGAACAAGAAGATGCTCGGAGTCAAGGGCCCAGTCCCCGAGGAGCTCTACGCGATTCCCCTCGGCGTCGCCAATGTCGTCCGCGAGGGCGACGACGTGACCATCGTCGCGATCGGGCGCATGGTGATCGAGGCCACCAAGGCGGCTGCATCGCTCGGGGAGCTGGGAATCTCCGCGGAGGTCATCGATCCGCGCACCGTCCAGCCCCTCGACATCGGCACCATCGTCACCTCCGCCAAGAAGACCAACCGTGTCCTCATCGTCCATGAGGCCGTTGAGTTCGGCGGAATCGGTGCGGAGATCTCATCGCAGGTGCAGGAGTCCGCGTTCGACTACCTCGACGCGCCGGTCACCAGGCTCGCAGCGCCCTTTGCGCCGGTGCCGTACGCACCGATCCTCGAGAGCGCCTACGTTCCGGATGCCGCGAGAATCACGGCAGCCGCGCGCAAACTGGTTGAACGGAGCTAGTCGTGGCCATCGAAGTGCTGCTGCCCAAGCTGGGCCTGACGATGGAGGAGGGCACCGTCGACGAGTGGCTCGTGAACGATGGCGACCTCATCGCCGTCGGCACGCCGCTCCTGCGCCTGGCGACCGACAAGATCGATGTCGATGTCGAGGCCGAATCCGAGGGCATCCTCGCCAAGGCCGTCCCGAACGGCACGACCCTCGCACCCGGCTCGGTGCTCGGATGGCTCCTCGCCCCGGGGGAGGCTGCGCCCGGAGGCGCTGTCGCGCCAGCAGCCGCGCCAACCGCACCGGCAGCTCATTTGGGCCGGCAGCTCGTTTCGCCGAACGCCCGCCGTGTTGCACAGGAACTCGGCATCGACATAGCCGCCCTGCGCGGCACCGGTCCGGGCGGCCGGGTGGTGTCCGAGGACGTCGAGGAGTCCGCGCTGGCGCAGCCAACGAAGGTCACCTCGCCGCTCGCACGGCGAGATGCCCAGCTAGCCGGCATCGATGTCAACGGACTGCCGACCGACACCGGATACGTCACGCGCAAGGACGTCCGCGAGGCGATCTCAGGTCAGGGGAGCGGCACACCGGCCTCGACGGCGCCCATCTCGCCCGCACCGGCCGTCATCCCGCCCGGCCAGGAGAGCTCGTCGATCATCCCGTTGAAGGGCATGAGGGGCACGATTGCCGCGCGCATGGTGCAGAGCCTGACCGAGATGGCCCAGCTCACCCACGGTTATGAGGTGTGCACGGACTCAGTGGTCGAGCTCCGCGGAACGCTGAAGGAGCAGTACCGCGACTTCGGCCTTCAGGTGCCGTCACTGAATGACTTTGTCGTTCGCGCTGCCGCCCTCGCCCTGCGCAAGCACCCGATTCTCAACGCCACCATCGTCGATCGCGAAATCCACCTCCTGCGCCGAATTCACATGGGCATGGCTGTGGCTGTCCCGGGTGGGCTCATGGTCCCGGTCATCCGCGACGCTGACACGCTCTCGATCTTCGAATTGGCCCGAGCAACCCGGGACCTGGCCGAGAGCTGCCGTTCAGGGTCGATCTCGCTCGATGCCCTCGAAGGCGGATCATTCGCGGTAACGTCACTGGGCACCTATGGGGTGGACTTCTTCACCCCGGTCATCAATCCCGGCAACGTCGGGATCCTCGGTGTCGGCCGTCTTCGGGATTCCGGTCGCTGGGATGACGACCGGTTCGTGAAGACCCAGGTCCTCACGCTCAGCCTCACCTTCGACCACCGTGCCGTCGACGGAGCACCCGCTGCAGAGTTCCTCCAGACCATCGCAGAGCTCCTCGCACGACCCCTGGTGCTGCTCCCGGGAGCCTGACATGCCCGTCATCCACCTGGTGCGGCACGGGCAGGCGAGCTTCGGCACCGACAACTACGACCTTCTGTCGGAACTCGGCCACGAGCAGGCGACTGCTGCCGGACGAGAGCTCGCCCGCCGCGGGTCCCGTACACCGATCATGGTGAGCGGTTCGCTCCAGCGGCAGCGTCGCACCGCCGAGATCATCGCTGGCGAGCTCGGTGTCGCGGTCCGCGAACTGGGCACCGATGCGCGCTGGAATGAGTTCGATGCCCACGCGCTCGTCGACGAGAGGCTCGGTGGCGCCGGCGCTTCCGGGGGACTTTCCTCACAGGAGTTCCAGGTGGAGCTCGATGAGGAGATGCAGGCCTGGATCGACGGCGGGGGCCCATCGTGGAGTGCCTTCAGCGATGGAGCCCTGGAGGCACTCTTCGACATTGCCAAGCGAACTCCGAAGGGCTCCGATGCCATCGTCGCGACGTCTGCGGGGGTGACCGCAGCCGTGGTCGGGCAACTGCTGGGCCTCGATGCCCGCGGCGTCATCGCCCTCAATAGGGTCAGCGTGAACGCGTCGATCACGACCGTGCTCTCAGGCTCGCGCGGACTCTCGCTTCTCACCTTCAATGATCATGCGCACTTCATCGGGCGGGCGGGGCTGCTCACCAATCGCTGAATCGCAGCCGGTGATCCCGAGGTCGCGTGGAAGCACAGGACGCGCGGGCTTCAGGCCGGATCGATCGGCTGGGTGAAGGTGAGGGCCGGACGGATGCCGAGGGCAATGAGGGCTTCCCTGAAGTCCTGCATCGCGGGACTGTGACGGTGCTCGTCCACGGCTGCGTCGCTCTCGTATCGTTCGAACACGCTGAAGGTACCGGGCTCGTCCCGGTGCTCATTGATCGAGAAGAGGGTGGTCCCAGGCTCGTCGGCTGCGGCAGACTGCAGCGCCTGAATCGCGGCGAGGGTCTCAGCCCGCCGTCCTTGGGGCGAGACGAGTGTTGCGAGCACTCCTGTTGCTGCCATGGCTGGCCTCCAATGCTCCGTGTCGAGTGTGCGCTGTGGCTAACCTGGCTGGTGATTCGGCACGTTCCGCCGCTGATTCGCTGATTCGCTGATTCGCTGATTCGTCTATTCGGCAAGTCCTGGACGGGCGACCGGCTGCTACATGGTGCGAACTGGGTCGGAGCCGTCCCAGCCCTGAGCGAGTTCGGCGACCCTCGCATAGTGCGCCCGCAGGTGCTCGGTTCCCACGTAGATCTCGATGAGTCCGCCGATCGTGCTGCGGCCGTCAAGGAAGTGGACGCGCATGCCTGAGGACGAGATGAGCTCCATCATCAGCGGGAAGCCCTGCTCCTGGAGCGCCGCACTGCTTTCCTCGAGGTCCTGGACGAAGTAGGCGTAGTGGTTCACCTCATTGGGCGCCGAGTGGCGAAAGGCCGCGTTCAGCGGAGCGGGCGTGCACTCGTGGAGCTCGACGAGTTCGAGCATGAGCGGTCCCCACTGGCCGAATGCGGCACTGTGGTCGTAGATGGCCTGCTGGCCGTCATGGGTCGCGACAACCTGCATATGGGGCCGGATGAGAAAGGGACCGGCGCCAACGCGTTCGGCCCACTCGCGACAGGCCGCCTCGAGGTCGGGAACCGTGTACGCGATCTGGACGAGTTCGGTCGGAAGGGCCGATGCCGCCATCAAGAGCTCCTTCGAGGTGCGTCAGGGATATTTGTCTCTCTCGCAGTTACTGTACCGTGTCACAAGTTGTGTAGTCTGCCTTCAGCATGTGCCGCTGATCGCCCGCGAGGAGCCCTGATGGCCAAGGTCTACAACCACCCGATAACGGGAATGGTTTACTCCGTGAACGAGGTCGGTCTCGTCGACGTCCGTGATCCGAACTCCGAGAGCTACGGGGTCTTCGATGACAAGGGAGTGTGGTTCGAGGGGGATATCCGCGACGTCGACTTCCAGGTTCTCGGCTGGGTGGGGCGCACGCCAGAGGCTCGCGCCCGTCGTCAGGAGAACTCATGATGCAGACGACCGCGGTCATCCTCGCGAGGCGGCCTGAGCGTACCTTCGTCGCAGAGGATCTTGCCCTCGGCACGATCGATCTCCCTGATCTGATCGCGGGGCAGGCGCTCGTCCGGAACCAGTACATGAGCCTTGATCCCTCCACCCGGGGGCGCATGGATCCGGGGGAGAAGCAGTACACGACGAACTTCGCGGTCGATGGTCCCCTCGATGGCTCCGCGGTCGGGGTCGTCGTCGAGTCATCATCGCCGAAGCTCCCGATCGGGGCGACTGTCCGGCATCGCATGGGATGGCGCGAGTACGCCGTTGTCGACGACGCCGCAGCGACCGTTTGCGACATCTCGGTTGCCCCGGCCACCGCATGGCTGAGCTCGCTTGGGCAGACCGGGTTCACCGCCTATGCGGGCCTGCTTCCCGTCGGCAGGCTGCAGCCGGGCCAGACCGTGCTCGTCTCGGGCGCCGGCGGCGCCGTTGGCTCGATGGCGGGTCAGTTCGCCCGGCTCATGGGCGCCGGTCGTGTGATCGGGAGTGCGGGCGGAGCCGAGAAATGCGCGTGGCTGCGCGATGACTGCGGATTCGACGCTGTCATCAACTACCGCGATGGTGACTTTGCCGCCGAACTGCCGCAAGTTGCCCCCGATGGCATCGACCTGTTCTTCGACAATGTGGGCGGCTGGCAATTGGCAGCGGCGCTTGCGAACATGAAGATCAATGGCCGAATCTCCATGTGCGGCGCGATCTCGAACTTCAGCACGCAGGACCAGCCCTCGACCGCGGTTCTCATCGAGACCATTCTCAGGCGGGTCACGATCCAGGGCTTCATCGTTCGTGACTACGAGGACCTCCGGCCCGAATTCGAGCGCCGCGTGAGCGACTGGCTCGCGAGCGGTGAGCTCGTCGATCGTTCGACAATCGTCGAGGGCATCGCCAATGCGGGAGCTGGCCTGGCCGGGTTGCTCTCAGGCGCGAACGTGGGCAAGGCCCTCGTCCGGCTCTCGGAGTAGCAGCGGCAATGGGCATCCAAGTTGTCGATGCGAGCCTGTTCTCATCCCTTGATCCGGTCGCGCTGCAGGGCTCGGCGTGCGTAGCGTGCGCAGCGCACGTGTTTCCGGCACAGGCCACGTGCCCGATGTGCGCAGGCACCGAGGTCTCCGTGGTCGCGCTCCCCACGACGGGCACGGTCTGGTCGTGGACCACGCAGCACCACGCCCCGAAGCCACCATTCCGCACCGATGAGTTCGCGCCCTTCAGCATCGGCTACGTCGACCTCGGGCCAGTCATCGTCGAGGGCTGGCTGCTCGGCAGGATCGAGTGGGTGATCGGTGAGCCAGTCCGGCTCGCGCTCGCGAAGGCATGGACCCAGGACGGCGAGCCGGTCTTCACCTACGGATTCGAGTCGGTCGCATGAGCGGGGCAGCGAATGACGTGTACCTCGTCGGCGGATCACGAACTTCGTTCGGCCGATTCGAGGGCGATGACCAGGATCTGGCGGAGCAGGCAGTTCGCGGCGCCCTCGGCGACTGCGGCCTGGCCTGGGGAGACGTCGAGTTCGCCGCCGGCGGCACCAACGGCGAGACGAAGCCCGATAACCTCGTCTCGCGGATGGGCCTGACTGGGATCCCGTTCGTCACCGTGAAGAACGGCTGTGCCACGGGCGCAGTTGCCCTGGGCACGGCTCGCAATGGCCTCATCGCCGAGCAGCGCGAGATCGCGTGCGTGGTCGGATACGACAACCACGCACGCGGCGCCTTCAGTGCATCGCCTGCGCGCTATGGCATCGGCGCCTGGTACGGCGCCACTGGGATGATGGTCACGACCTCATACTTCGCGCTGAAGATCCAGCGCTACCTCCACGAGCACGACATCGATCCGAGAACCCTCGGCTACGTCTCGGCGAAGGCGTTCGACTACGCGGCCTCTCACCCGCTGGCATGGCGCCGCACCCCGGTGACCATCGACGAGGCGCTGGACTCCGACATGGTGAACGATCCGCTGACTCGGCTCATGTTCTGCTCACCCGACGCCGGAGGCGTCGCGCTCATCCTGGCCCGGGGCCCGCGGGCATTCGACCTGTGCGACAAGCCGATCCGCCTCGCGGCCGTCGAACTGCGCGGCCGCCGCCCTGGCTCCTTCGAGGTCTTCTCCCCTTGGCTGTCCCCGGGGGTCCGGACCAGTCCTTCGGTCGACGCGGCAGCGGCGGCGTTCCACGCGGCAGGCGTACGGCCCCAGGACGTCCAGGTCGCCCAGGTGCAGGACACCGAGAGCGGCGCCGAGATCATTCATCTGGCTGAGACCGGCCTATGCCTCGCGGGGGAGCAGGCCGCTGGCTACCTCGATGGCGACTACCGGGTCGATGGCCGAATCCCGGTGAACACCGACGGTGGCTGCATCGCCAACGGGGAGCCAGTCGGTGCCTCGGGGCTTCGACAGGTCCACGAGGTCATGACCCAGTTGCAGGGCAGGGCTCTTGGCCAGCAGGTGCCTGGCGATCCGAGCATCGGATTCACCCACGTCTACGGAGCCCCGGGCATCAGCGCCTGCACCGTCCTCGTCGCCGAAGGAGCATGATCATGACCGAACTCGACCCGGCCCACCTCGAGGACTTCCGCACCGAGGTGCGCGCCTGGCTCTCAACCTTGGCCAAGCCGCGCGCCGAGGAGGTGCGGGTCTGGGGCGAGGGCGACCCAGATCTGCAGATCTTCCGGGTGATGAGCGAGGAGGACGAGCGCGCGCACCTGGACCGGGTGCGCGCCTACCGCAGGCAGCGGTTCGATGCGGGCTACGGCGCATTGACCCTGCCCGTGGAGGTTGGCGGCAGTGGACTGCCGAGCGTCTATGCCGTCGCCTTCGCCGACGAGGAGAGGGCATTCGACATCCCGCCGTCCTCAGAGATCATCAGCGTCACGACCGGGCTCATCGGCGCGGCCGTGAGCGTCTTCGGCACGCAGGAGCAGCGGGAGCGCTATGCGCGCCCCTTCCTGCGGACCGACTGGCTCTGCTGCCAGCTGTTCAGCGAGCCCGGCGCCGGGTCGGATCTGGCGGGGCTGTCGATGAGAGCGGTACGCGACGGCGACTCGTGGATCCTGGACGGCCAGAAGATCTGGACCTCGAATGCGCAGGTTTCCGAGTATGGATTCCTCCTCGCCCGCACTGATCCCGATGTCGTGAAGCAGGCGGGGATCACCGCCTTCCTCGTTCGGATGGATGCCCCCGGCATCGATATTCGGCCCATCCGCCAGATGAGCGGACCCTCATCGTTCAACGAGGTCTTCTTCGACGGCGTACGGGTCGAAGACTCGCTGCGCATCGGAGAGGTGAACGACGGCTGGCGGGTCGCCACGGCGACCCTCGGATTCGAGCGCTCCTCCTCGGGCTCGGGCCATCGGCGCAAGGGGGGCACTGCCGATGATCTCGTGGCGCTGGCACGCTCCCTCGGCGTGAGTGCCGACCCGGTCATCCGACAGCGGATCGCCGACGTCTACGTCCGCACGCAGCTGCATGCGGCAATGGTCGCGAAGGTCGCACGCGCGAACGCAGCCGGCGACAAGCCGGGCCCTGCCGGCTCGCTCGGGAAGCTTCTTGCATCAGACAACCTCGTGCGCATCGGCAATGTCGCGAGCGAGCTCCTCGGGTCGGCATTGGTCGCGGACACGGGCGAGTGGGGGCAGTTCGCATGGTCAGAGCACGTCCTTGGCGCCCCCGGCTACCGCCTCGCGGGCGGGACCGATGAGGTGCAGCGCAACATCATCGCGGAGCGAGTGCTGGGGCTGCCGCAGGAGCAGCGGGCAGATCGCGCGCCTTTCTCGCAGTTGAGCCGAAGCTAGGGCGTGTCTCCACTGCTGAGCAGGCGTGAGGCTGGTCTATCGGGACATGTCACGTACTCCTGTTCTTTCTGACGGGATGCGGGCTCCAATTGAGCCGTGGCGCCTTCACTGAAACGGGCTTCGACAAGCATGCCTTGATCTAAGGCGACGGCATGGTCCTCGCCTCAATCGTGCTGAGGCATAGCAGTAAATCGTGCTGAGGCGTAGCAGTAAATCGTCCTGAGGCATAGCAGTAAATCGTCCTGAGGCATAGCAGTAAAGCGCGGACGTCAGGATGATCGGGCTGCATTGAGCATCTGCACGCTCACCGCACTGAACCAGATCTCTGTCAGGCTGAAGGCGTTGGCAGACACGGCATTCTGTGTCGCTGACTGGTTTCGGGAAAGCCCCTTGGCCCACGCTGCACTCCATGCCGCGCCGCAGATGTCGACCTCTTGGCTCCCAAGGGACTCAACCCCTGCATCTATGAGCCGGGCCGTTGCCTCGATATCGCGTTCCATGGCAGGAGCATCCTCGGCGTAGGTCACGGAGCTTCCGAACCCATCGGTGCCGAAGACCTGCAGTGCATCAACGCGGGCCGCGCTGAGCAGGTAGTAGGCGATCGCCTGAGCGACACCCTGAACCTGCTCGCCCAGTGGGGCCTCGTCGCGGGGCAGGTTGGTGGCGCGCGAGGCCAACTGCCGTTCGGCGGCGGCGATGAAACCGGTATCAGTGGGGTCTTCCTCTTGGTGTGGGCCGAAAACCGCGAGAAGATACGCGCTGTTGGCATCGGCTGCAGCGAGGAGGAAGTGCGAGTAGCCGGAGGCGAAGTCGGCAGCAGATGCAGCATCCACGGCCGGTGAGTTCGACATCGAATCGAGGATCTGCAGCGCGTCAGGCAGGAACTGATCAAGCCCCGCTCGCTGTCCTGCCAGGGTCATGGCAGCGGCAACCAGTACGTCATCAGCGACACTGGTGGCAAGGCCGTCCCGAACGGCTCCGGCGTAGGCATCGGCGAGCACCGCCCATCGCAGGGTGGTCGGAAGGAGGGCCTGCTGCCCCTGCCCGAGATTGGGCATCGCCCGTGTTTCAGTGATGGTTGCCTCCGCTTGCGACTGAATCGCTGCCGCATCGGCGAGCAGGGCCGAGCGCACTGACCCGCTGCCCTCGATGCGAAGGCGTGACGAGGTCTGCTCCAGGGCGATCTGGCGCACTGATCGCTTGTAGGCATCGGCAGCCAGACCATAAGCGGTCGGGTGGTCGTCATCCTCGAATGCTGCACGCGCAGCCTGCAACTCCACGCCAATTGTCGAGCGACCCTTGCCCATCGCCACGTCATCGAGCACGTTCTGCGTGTTGCGAATGAGAGCGCTGGTGACGATGGTCGCCGTATCGGCGATGGGAGATAGAAGACCTGCAGCGCTCAGGGTTCCTTTCGCGGAAATGGCGTGACCCGTGAAGAGTTGGTAAGCCTCGGCGATGGAGCCGACGCCGCGAACAGCAACGCCAAGACTCGAGCCGTAGACGACTGCGTCGATGCGCTCGCCCTTGAGGTTACGGAAGAAGAGGTTGTCGGTTGGGAGGAGCACTGTCCCGAAGTTGTTGTCAGCTGCGGCCTTGATCTTGGTGCCAACGCCACCGATGCGGCCGATGGAGCCGTCGGGAGAGACCGTGCCGGTCATCGTGACAGTGGGGTCAAGTGGCCGACCGCGTATCGCAGCGAGTGTGCCGACGGTGAGAATCGCGCCCGCTGAGGGTCCGTCTATCGGGCCGGTGATCGTGTACGTGGCACTGAGATGGCGGGGATCCACCCCGGAAAGCAGCGTTGCGGTGGCCACGGCGCTGGCGGTAGCAGCTCGCCATGCGGGGCCGGCACCGCTCGCGTCAACGTCCTCCAGGTTTACCGCGAAGTTAGGGGTGTCTGCCGACGTGTTGACGGTAATTCCGGCGGGCTCGATCCCGCCGACTCCTGAATCGTTCGCCCATAGTGCCGGGACGGTGATGCCACCGGCGGTCTCGTCAGGTTGACCGCATGCCGACAGAAGCAAGGTCAAGCCAAGGGTGATAGAGCAGACGGTCGCGATCGCGCGGATTGGCACGATGGGTTACTCCTAGCGAATGGCCCTACACGAGTTGAATCTCGAACATCTTCCAAGACGTGTCTGGCCGGCGGTTGTCCATGAAGTGGTGTCTGCGCGGTGATGATCCGAGCGTGAGTGGGGAGCGACGCTCGATTCAAGTCGGCCCGTGCCGAAGGGTCCCGCAACGCGCGGTTGGGCCGTGATGGCCAAACCGCACGCTAGGCCCGGCCTCTCCCCGTAGATCACGCGTGACAGAAACCACGACAGAGAGGACGAACGCTGTGATGTGCGTGGGGGTCCTCATTGGTGATGCCCACAGGCGTGAGGGGAGGCAGGGATGCTGGACCTGCTACTTGACGTCGATGAGGAAGTTGATCCAGTCGTCGTCGGCTTGGCGGGTGACGGTGATCGACATTCCGCAGTCGTTGTAGGTGC
>CAFBNE010000101.1_pt1 | contig 12170 bp, 9 predicted proteins | sample 7269181 | NCBI WGS metagenome assembly CAFBNE01 (sample SAMEA6814085, study PRJEB35770) | uncultured Actinomycetes bacterium | biome: Freshwater; feature: Freshwater reservoir; material: water | place: Czech Republic | collected 2017-05-23 | depth 30m m
TCCTGGAGCAGCAGGCGCGAGCCGGCGCAGCACACGTGGCCCTGGTTGAAGAAGATGCCGTTGACGATGCCCTCGATGGCCTCGTCGATCGGGGCGTCCTCGAACACGATGTTCGCGGCCTTGCCGCCGAGCTCGAGGGTCAGCCGCTTGCCTGTGCCCGCGACGGCCCGCTGGATCGACTTGCCGACCTCCGTCGAGCCGGTGAAGGCGACCTTGTCGGCCCCCGGATGCTCGACGAGCATCCGGCCGGTCTCGCCGGCGCCGGTGATGATGTTCACGACGCCCGGCGGCAGGTCGGCCTGCTGGCAGATATCGGCGAACGCGAGCGCGGTGAGAGACGTGGTCTCGGCGGGCTTCAGGACGACGGTGTTGCCGGCGGCGAGCGCGGGCGCGATCTTCCAGGCGAGCATGAGGAGCGGGAAGTTCCAGGGGATGACCTGAGCCGCAACGCCGATGCTGCGGGGGTTCGACCCGAGCCCCGCATGCTCGAGCTTGTCGGCCCAGCCGGCGTAGTAGAAGAAGTGCGCGGCGACGAGCGGGATGTCGACGTCGCGCGACTCCCTGATCGGCTTGCCGTTGTCGAGGGTCTCGAGGACGGCGAGCTCGCGGGACCGCTCCTGGATCAGGCGCGCGATGCGGAAGAGGTACTTCGCCCGGTCACGTCCGGCCATCGGCCCCCACACTCGGCCATGGGCCCGGCGAGCGGCGCTGACAGCCGCGTCGACGTCGACCTGCCCGGCGCTGCTGATCTCCGACAGCACCTCCTCGGTCGCGGGGTTCACGGTCTTGAAGGAGCCGCCGCCCGCCGGCGCGGTGAACTCCCCGTTGATGAAGAGCCCGTAGGAGGACGCGATGTCGACCACTGCACGGGATTCAGGCGCTGGCGCGTACTCGAAGGTCATTCGTCTGTCCTGTCAGTCGATCGTGACGTAGTCGGGGCCCGAGTAGTGGCCGGACGCCATGCGCTGACGCTGCTGGAGCAGGTCGTTCAGCAGGGTCGAGGCGCCGAACCTGAACAAGTCCGGGGTGAGCCAGCGATCGCCGACGGTCTCGTTCACGATGACGAGGTACTTGATGGCGTCCTTGCTCGTGCGGATGCCGCCGGCGGCCTTCACGCCGATGAGCCGGCCGGTCATCGCCTCGAAGTCGCGGACCGCCTCGAGCATGACGAGGGTCACCGGGGGAGTGGCAGCCGGCACGACCTTGCCGGTCGAGGTCTTGATGAAGTCGGCCCCCGCAAGCATCGCGAGCCAGCTGGCTCGGCGCACGTTGTCGAGGGTGCGAAGCTCGCCGGTCTCGAGGATGACCTTCAGGTGCGCCTCGCCGCACGCATCCTTGACCGCGACGATGTCGTCGAACACCCGCTGGTACTCGCCGGAGAGGAAGGCTCCGCGGTCGATGACCATGTCGATCTCGTCGGCGCCGGCGGCCACTGCGTCACGGGTATCGAGAAGCTTGACGGCGAGGCTGGCGCGTCCGCTCGGAAAGGCGGTCGCGACTGCCGCGACGTGGACCCTGTCGCCGACCACTGACCGAGCCGTGGCCACGAGGTCGCCGTAGACGCACACGGCGGCCACTGGCGGCGCGCTCGGATCGGTGGGGTCGGGACGCAGGGCCTTCGCGCACATGGCCCGCACCTTGCCGGGCGAATCCATGCCCTCGAGGGTCGTGAGGTCGACCATGCTGATCGCGAGGTCGATCGCCCAGGCCTTGGACGCGGCCTTGACCGATCGCGTGCCGAGCGCTGCCGCCCGGCCGGCTGCCCCGACCTCGTCGACTCCGGGCAGTCCGTGGAGGAACTGCCGGAGCGATGCAGCGGAGGTGGTGGCCCCCGCGAGGGCGGCCGGGAAGGTGACCGTCATATGGGTCACTCTAGCCACGGAGCGACGGCGCCACGCAGGGCTTCCATCCGTCGCGCGGCCGATGCCCGAGCCGTTTCGAGGCCGGTGCCGTTCGGATACTCGATGACCTCGAGGTAGCACTTGATCTTCGGCTCGGTCCCGCTCGGCCGGACGATGATGCGGGCGCCGCCGGCGAGGGAGAACCGAAGGCCATCGGTGGGCGGGAGGCCGTCGGTTGGCCGCTCGAGGTCGTCCATGCCCAGTACGTCGATGCCGGCGATGCTTGCCGGCGGGTTCGCGCGGAGGCCATGCATGATGCCGGTGATCTGGCCGAGGTCGCTCACCCGGACGGACACCTGCGACGTCGCGTGGATGCCGTGCTCGCGGTCGAGGTCGTCGAGGACATCGGTGAGCGAGCGTCCGTGCTCCTTGAGCGCAGCCGCCATCTCGATGACGAGGAGGGCAGCCGAGATGCCGTCCTTGTCGCGCACGTGCAAGGGGTCGATGCAGTAGCCGAGCGCCTCCTCGTACCCGTATTCGAGGCCGGGCACCCGGGCGATCCACTTGAACCCCGTCAGGGTCTGGGTGCTTGCCAGGCCGTGCGCAGCGGCGATCGCGTCGAGCATCGAAGACGAGACGAGCGACCGGGCGAAGACACCGCTGGTCGTGCCGCGCTCGATCATCCACCAGCCGAGCAGGGAGCCGACCTCGTCGCCGGTGAGCATCCGCCACTCGACTGGGGACCCGTGCGACCCGGGCGACCCAGGAGTGCGGGGTATTGGAACCGCGACCGCGCATCGGTCGGCATCGGGATCATTCGCGATGACGAGATCGGCGGACGCCCGCTTCGCCTCCGCGATCGCGAGGTCGATGGCGCCGGGCTCCTCGGGATTGGGGAACGCGACCGTCGGAAAGTCGGGGTCGGGCTCGAACTGGGCATCGACGCGGATCGCGGCCGGGAACCCTGCCCTGTCGAGCACCCGTTCGAAGGTTTCTCCGCCGACCCCGTGGAGCGGGGTGTAGACGACGCGGGCCTGGCGCGGCGAGTGCCGGCCGACGAGGGTCGCGACCTGCGTCACGTAGTCGTCGAGCACGTCATCGCCCAGGGTCGTCCAGTCGTCACTCAAGATGATCGACGAGAGAGGCCGGCCTGCGATGGACGCAATGAAGGCGCTGATCTCGGCATCCGCGGGCGGGACGATCTGGGAGCCCTCGCCGAGGTACACCTTGTAGCCGTTGTCCTGCGGCGGATTGTGGCTCGCCGTGACCATGACGCCTGCTGCGCATCCGAGATGGCGGACCGCGTAGGCGAGCACCGGGGTCGGCAGCGGCCGAGGCAGGAGGAGCGGGGTGAGCCCGGTGCCGGCGAAGACCATCGCCGAGTCGCGCGCGAAGACGTCGGAGTTGTGGCGGGCATCGAACCCGATCGCCACGGCGCCGCCACCCCGCTCGCGCAGGTACTCGGCCAGGCCGGCCGCCGCCTGCATGACCACGACCCGGTTCATGCGGTTGGGCCCGGGGCCCAGGCGCCCGCGAAGGCCGGCGGTGCCGAACTCGAGGCGGGAGCCGAAGGCATCGGCGAGCTCTGCGGCTGCCTTCGGGTCGTGCGCCCGTGCTGCGCCGATGGTGTCGAGCAGTTCAGCCCGGGTGCGGTCGTCAGGGTCCTCATCCGCCCAGGCCAGGGCCTGCGAGATGACGTCCGCGCTCCCTCGGGCGAGTAGACCCCCGTTGCCGGCCATCAGATGTCCCGAAGCACCCGGGCCAGGAGATCGCCCATGCGCGTTGCAGCCGCCTGCCCCGCCTCGAGCACCTCGACGTGGTTCAGGGCCTTGCCGCTCATCCCGGCCGCGAGATTCGTCACGAGCGACAGGCCGAGGATCTCCATGCCGAGGGACCGGGCGACGATCGCCTCGAGGGCCGTGCTCATGCCGACGAGGGTCCCGCCGATGCTTCGCACCATCGTGATCTCGGCGGGGGTCTCGTACATCGGCCCGTGGAACTGGGCGTACACGCCCTCGGGCAGGGAGGGCTCGAGCTGGCGGCAGAGCGCGCGCAGGCGCGGCGAGTACAGGTCGGTCAGGTCGATGAAGTGGGCTCCGTGGAGCGGCGACACGCCGGTGAGATTGATGTGGTCGCGGATGAGCACGGGTGTGCCGGGCGACCATGCCGGGTCAAGGCCGCCGCATCCATTCGTGAGGACCATCGTCGTGCAGCCGGCAGCGGCCGCCGTGCGAACCGCATGGGTCACGGCATCGACCCCGCGCTCCTCGTACAGGTGTGTCCGGCCGAGGAACACGAGCACCCGACTGCCGCCCGCGTCGATGCTGCGAACCCGACCGGCGTGGCCTTCGACGGCTGGCGGCGTGAAGTGGGGCAGGTCGGTCACCGGGAGGTCGGCGATGGTGGTCCCGAGCAGGTCTGCGGCCGGGACCCATCCGGATCCGAGCACGACCGCGATGTCATGTCGCTCGATTCCGGTGAGTGAGGCGAGGGCGGCTGCGGACTCGGCGGCCCTGGACTGGGCGGCGATCGTGGAGGGATGGTTGGTCACCGGATGAACCTACTGCGCCGGGGGCACTCAATTCAGAAGATGCGACCGGGCGAATGCGATCCCCCTGGGAATTTCGCTACTCGGCGGCGATGTGCAGGCGCCGCGCCGCCTCGGCGATCGAGCCGGACAGGCTCGGGTACACCGTGAAGGTGAGGGCGAGCTGGTCGACGGTAAGTCGCTGGTCGACCGCGAGGGTGAGCGCGTGGATGAGCTCGCTCGCGTGCGGGCCGACAACCACGGCACCGGCCACGATGCGCGTGCCCCGGCGGCAGATGATCTTCACGAAGCCGACGTCGATGTCCTGCATCTTGGCCCGCGCATTCGTCGCGAGGGGGAGGAGCACGACGTCGCCGCGGATCGTTCCGTCGTCGAGGTCCTTCTGGGTGAGCCCGACCGTGGCGATCTCGGGATCGGTGAACACTGTGCTCGACACCATCGTCCGATCGAGCGGGGTCACGGCATCGCCGAGCGAGTGCCACATCGCGATCCGGCCCTGCATGGCGGCGACGGAGGCGAGCATGAGCACGCCCGTGCAGTCGCCCGCTGCGTAGATGCCCCGTGCGGAGGTCCGCGAGACGCGGTCGACCGTGATGAACCCCGCGCTGTCGGTGGCGACCCCGGCCTCGGCCAGCGCGAGCTCGTCGGTGTTCGGCAGGGATCCGACGGCCATGAGCACATGGGATCCCGCGACGACTCGTCCGTCCGAGAGGTTGACCTCGACCCCCGAAGGCGTCCGGACCGCGCTCACCGCCCGAGACTGCCCGATGATCTCGAGCCCGCGTCGCGAAAAGACGTCCTCGAGAACGTGCGCAGCATCGGGGTCCTCGCCGGGCAGCACGCGATCGCGCGACGACACGAGCACGACCTTGCTCCCGAGCGCGTGGTAGGCGCTCGCGAACTCCGCCCCGGTCACGCCGGATCCGACGACGATGAGGCGCTCGGGCAGTGCCGGCAGGTCGTAGAGCTGCTCCCAGGTGAGGATGCGCTCGCCATCGGGCATGGCATCGGGCAGGGTGCGGGGCCTCGCGCCCGTGGCGATGAGGATGGTCTCCGCGGGAATCTCGCGATCCGATTCGCCCGAGGCGCTGACGACGACGGCCTGCTGCCCGCGCAGGCGTGCCCTTCCGCGAATGACTGTGGCGCCCTCCCGGACGAGGCGATCGCGGATGTCGTCGCTCTGCGCCCGGGCGAGCTCCTTGACGCGGCCGTTGACGGTGGCGAGGTCGACCGAGATCGAGGCGTCGCGTGACTCGCTGCCGTTGATGAGGATGCCGAGGGCGTCGCTCTCCCTGGTGCGAGTGATGACGTCGGCGGTTGCGATGAGGGTCTTGCTCGGTACGCAATCGGTGAGGACGGCCGAGCCACCGATGCCGTCACGTTCGATGAGCGTCACCTCCGCGCCGAGCTGCCGGGCGACGAGTGCTGCCTCGTACCCTGCGGGGCCACCACCGATCACCACAACGGACGACACACGAGCCATCCTTGCGTACCCCTTGCAGCATCCGGACGGTGGTCCGGAGTCTGCGCCTTATCCGAGGCTCACGGTGCTCGCAGGCCTACTGTGGCTCCATGACGCTCTACGCCGCGTACGGGTCGAACCTGAATATGCATCGCATGGCTCAGCGGGCACCGGCCTCCCCGGTGTTCGGCATCGGCTGGCTGCCGGGCTGGCGGCTCACCTTCGGCGGGGAGGACGTCGGATGGGATGGCGCCCTTGCGACCGTGGTCGAGGATCCGGTGGATCGGGTGTTCGTCATGCTCTACGACGTGCCGCATCAGGACGAGATCGCGCTCGACGCCTGGGAGGGCACGGACCTCGGCCTGTGGACGAAGATCCGGGCGAGGATCCACACGATGGACGGCGAGCAGCTCGCGTGGATGTACGTGCTCGACGCCTACGAGGGCGGGTATCCGTCGAAGCACTACCTCGGCGTCATAGCCGACGCCGCCGAGGCTGCCGGGGCACCGCGTGACTACGTAGAACGCCTGCGAGAGCACCCCTACCGCACGGCAATCGAGGACTGACCCCCACTCCCGGCATTTCATCCAGTATCCGGTCCAAATGACGAAAAAATGTCCGATATGTCGGAATTCGTGGTCACTTCATCCGTGGGGCAGTAGGGGGCGGACGTCAGAAGTCCCCGCCGCCGCCGAAGTCCCCGCCCCCGAAGTCCCCGCCGCCGAAGTCGCCGCCCCCACCGCCGCCGAATCCCCAGCCGTCTGAGCCTGCGCCACCGATCCCGGCAGAATCGACGCCGCTCGCGCCGGACGTGATCCCCGGCATCGACCACATGCTGCTGATCATCGTTCCCATCATGACCGCCGTCATGACGTTGCCGAAGGGTGAGTAATAGCCCTGGGCATACGGCGCGTACTGCGGGCCGGCCTGCCAGTAGGGCTGGCGGCCCGCTGGGCCATCGACCTCACGTGCCGCAGGGCTGCCGCCCGTCTCGACATCGGTACGGCAGGCTGCGCACATCGGCACCTCGCGGGTCGTGAGACCGGGCGCCTGCCACTCGACATCGCCAACGCTCGGGCCGTGACGCGGATCGACGAAGCATGGTGCCCGGCGCTCGGGGAGCGGACGACCATCCGCGCGGGCCTCGAGGCAGGCCACGGCGAAGCGACCGTCTTCGAGCGAGGCGGTGATGGCGGATGCGTCGCCCGGCGAGCGCATGGTGACCACCGAGACCTTGGCGGCCTCGTAGTCGTCGAGGGCGCGCTGCAGATCGCCGCGCCCAGCCTCGTCGAGCGTCTTGCCGCTCATGTCGAACCGCGCGAGCCGCTCGCCGTACTCGGTGACGTCCTCATCGATCACGCGCCTGACCTGCGCGAGTTGCAGGGCCTGCTGACGACGTCGCCGAACGATGACGACGACGAGCACGACCATGGCACCGGCGAACAGGACGAGAAGGATGACGGACCCGCCTGTCCCGCTTTCCTCATTGGATGCCGAAGGCGCAGCGCCATTGAACTCAGCGTCGGCGAGAGTGACGAATTCAGTGAGGACCGCAGCGAGACCGTTGTCCTTCTGGGCGCGGAACGCGGTTGTGGCGAGGCCCGAAACGCTGCCAGAGGTGGAGCCGGCGCGGAAGGCGTTGCCGACCACCACCCCGTAAATACCGCCGATCCCGACCGCATCCTTGAGCTCGACAAGCACTGAATCGGGGTCAGCGCCCGCGGATGAGGGGAGGACGGCGATGAAGATCGGCAGGCCGGTGGCGGCGATTTCGCCCGACAGTGCACTGGCATCGGCCGCCGAGAGGGGGAGTTCGGCCATCGGATCGACGTAGACCGAGGCACCGCCTCGCAGGTCTGCGGCTGCTGAGTCGATGGATCCCGCGGCAAGGGCGGTTGGTGCGCTGAGCCCGAGCGTGACCGCCGTGGCAAGGAGGAGTGACTGGACGATTCTGTTGATCGGCATGGAAACACCGTACGCCCTGCCCCAGGAAGATGCGTCGCGCCTCGGCAGTTGACGACGCCGCCGGGACGAGATGACCAGTAATCACGTCATCTGACGAGTTTCGGGGCCGTTTCGTCCAGCATCCGGATGAAACGACGGGGGAGGGGTGGAGGTGGTTACTGGGGGACCTCGGCTTGGACTGGCGGGGCTAGAAGTCGCCGCCCCCGCTCTTGCCGCCGCCGCCTCCGCTGCTGCTGCCGCCCCCGCCGCCGAAGTCTCCCCCGCCGAAACTCCCGCCGCCACCGGAACTGAAGTCGCCGCCATCAGTGCTGCCGCCCCAGTTCGTGCCACCAGACCGGCCGCCAGACCATCGAGATGAATGGCCGGCACCCGTGCCGAAGCCCACCATGGTGCCCGCCCACACCGGGACCATGACGCTGTCGTAAGGGGAGTAGTAGCCCCTGGCGTACTGCGCGTATTGCGGACCGGCCATCCAGTACGGCTGCGCCCCGGACCTGGTGCCCACCTGTCGGGCGAGCGGGCTGTTGCCGGTCTCGACATCGCTCTTGCATGCCGCGCACATCGGCACCGCACGGGCGCTGAGTCCGGGGGCCTCCCACATGACGTCAGCGACGCTCGGCCCGTGCCGCGGATCGACGAAGCAGGGGGCGCGGCGCTCCGGAAGCGGTGTGCCGGCGAGGCGCGCCTCGACGCAGGCGAGCGAATAGCGGCCCTCCTCGAGCGGTGCGGTGACGAGCGAGGCGTAGCGCGCGCCGCGGAGTCGCTCCGCTGCACCCTTGGCCTTCTCGTAGCTGTCGAGGGCGCTTTTCAGCTCCGCGCGGCCGGCGTCGTCGATCTTCGAATTCGACATGTCGAAGGCGGCGAGGCGCTCACCGAACTCGGTGACGTCCTCCTCCACCGCGGCCTTGACCTCGGCGAGATCGAGCGCCTCGCGCTTGCTCTTGCGGACGAAGTAGAGGATGACGAGGACGATCGCCGCGATCGGCAGGCCGAGACAGAAGAAGAGACCGAAGATGATGCCGACGATTCCGGCCTCCTCGGTCGAGGCGTCGCCGGAACCGCCACCGCCACCGCCACCGCCATTGAACTCAGCGTCGGCAAGGGTGACGAACTCTCCCAGGACCGCGGCGACCCCGTTCTCCTTCTGGGATCGGAATGCCTCCGTGGCCAGGCCCGCTGCGCTGCCGGTAGTCGAACCGGCGCGGAACTTGCCGCCGACGACGACCGCGTAGATCCCGCCGAGGCCCACGGCATCCTTGAGTTCGATCAGGACTGAGTCGGCATCGCCGGTCGAGGCGGGCAGCACGGCCATGAAGATCGGTAGCCCCGTTGCCGAGACCTGGCTCGTGAGCACTTCGACATCGCTGTCGGACAGGGCGTTCTCGGCGGTCGGATCGTTGTAGACCGACTCTCCGCTGGCGAGGGCGGCGGCAGCCTGGTCGACCTCAGCGGACGCGAGCGCCGCCGGGGCCGTTGCGAACAGGAGCGCGGCTCCGAGGAGGAGCGGGACGAGAACACGACGTGGCGACATGGGGGTCAGGCTACGCGGCCGTGCCTTGGGCGCGAGAGGTGCTGCCGAAATTGGGGCCCTCAGCCCTTGATCTCGCACAGCACGGTGCCCGACGAGACGGTGGCACCCTTCTCAGCGGTGAGCCCGGTGACGGTGCCGGCCTTGTGCGCGGTGAGCGGCTGCTCCATCTTCATTGCCTCGAGGACGACGATGAGATCGCCGACGGCGACGACATCGCCCTCGCTCACCTCGACCTTCACGATCGTGCCCTGCATCGGGGCGGTGAGCGAATCGCCCGAGGCGGCGCCGGCGGCCTTCTTCGCCGACCGCTTGGCCGGGCCTGCGCCCTTCGCCGGCGCGGCGGTACCTGCCCCGGCGGTCCCTGCCCCGGCGGTCCCTGCCCCGAGACCTGCGGGCATCGTGACAGCGACCCGCTTGCCGTTGACCTCCAGGACGATGGTCTCGCGCTCGTGGTCGCCCTCGTCCTGGGCGGCAGTGCCGGAGTAGGCAGGGATCTGATTGTCGAACTCGGTCTCGATCCAGCGGGTGTGGACGGTGAAGGCCTCGTCAGGGCTCTCGGGAGCGAATGCGGGGTCGCGCACGACCGCACGATGGAAGGTGAGCGCGGTGGCGATGCCGTCGACCTCGAACTCGTCGAGGGCTCGCCGCGAACGCTCGAGGGCCTCGGCGCGATCGCGACCCGTGACGATGAGCTTCGCGAGGAGCGAGTCGAAGTTGCCCCCGATGACGTCGCCGGCCCGGAAGCCCGAGTCGACGCGGATACCCGGCCCGCTCGGCGGCCGCCAGGTGCTCAGCACGCCGGGCGCAGGGAGGAACCCGCGGCCCGGATCCTCGCCATTGATGCGGAACTCGATCGAGTGACCACGCAGGACCGGATCGGCGTAGTCGATGACGCCGCCCTCGGCGATGCGGAACTGCTCGCGGACGAGGTCGATGCCGGCGACCTCCTCAGTGACCGGATGCTCGACCTGGAGCCGGGTATTCACCTCGAGGAAGGAGATCGTGCCGTCGACGCCGACGAGGAACTCGCAGGTGCCGGCGTTGGTGTAGCCGGCCTCCTTGAGGATGGCCTTGGAAGAGGTGTAGAGCTCATCGAGCTGGTGCTGCGACAGGAACGGCGCAGGCGCCTCCTCGACGAGCTTTTGGTGACGGCGCTGCAGCGAGCAGTCGCGGGTCGATACGACGACGACATTGCCGTGCTGGTCGGCGAGGCACTGGGTCTCGACGTGGCGCGGATTGTCGAGGTAGCGCTCGACGAAGCACTCGCCCCTGCCGAAGGCCGCGATGGCCTCGCGCACGGCGGAATCGAATAGCTCGGGGATCTCCTCGATCGTGCGGGCGACCTTCAGGCCTCGACCGCCGCCGCCGAAGGCTGCCTTGATGGCGACGGGCAGCCCGTGCTCCTTGGCGAAGGCGACGATCTCATCGGGGCCCTTGACCGGCTCAGCCGTGCCCGGGACCTGCGGGGCACCGGCCTTCTGGGCGATATGTCGAGCGGAGACCTTGTCGCCGAGCGACCTGATCGCGGCGGGCGGCGGGCCGATCCAGGTGAGGCCGGCGTCGATGACGGCTTGGGCGAAGTCGGCGTTCTCCGAGAGGAATCCGTACCCGGGATGCACGGCGTCGGCGCCGGAGCGCGCGGCCGCGTCGAGGATCTTGTCGATGACGAGGTACGACTCGGCCGCTGTGCTGCCGCCCAGCGCGAAAGCCTGGTCGGCCAGCTGCACGTGGAGGGCATCGCGGTCGGGATCGGCGTACACGGCGACGGAGCCCAGACCGGCATCGCGGCAGGCGCGGATGACCCGGATCGCGATCTCGCCGCGGTTGGCGATGAGGACGGTGCGCACATGTGCTCCTTTGGGTCCGAGGCAGGGCGCCGGCAGCCTCCGTCGGCCATCATGCGCTAGGGCAGCGTAGCGATTCGCGTTACGTGGATGTCCACAGGTCGGGCCAACTGAGCCCAAGATCACGTGCGAGATCGCGCATCGTCGGCATGGAAATGCCGATGACATTGCTCGGGTCACCGACGATGCGACGGATGAACGGGGCGCTGTGCCCGTCGAGGGTGAAGGCCCCCGCCACGTTGAGCGGCTCGCCCGTGGCCACGTAGCCGATGATCTCCTCCTCGCTGAGCTCGGCGAAGGTGAGCCCGGTCGTGGTGGTGGTGCCGGTCGAACGGTTGCCGCGGATGGCCCAGTGGCCGGTATGGAGGTGGCCGGTGCGCCCGGACATCGAGCGGATCCTGTCGATGGCAACGTCGCTCGTGAGCGGCTTGCCGTAGGCGATCCCGTCGAGGTCGAAGACGGAGTCGCAGCCGACGACGAGGGTGTCATCGCGGCCCGCGAAGTGGGCGGCGACGTCTAGGGCCTTGGCCCGGGCGAGCGCAAGGGCGAGTTCGGCGGGCCCGATCGGCTGCAGTTCTGCCGTGAGCGCATCCTCGTCGACCTGGCTCACCTGGACGATTGGGGTGATGCCGGCCTCGGTGAGCACGCGCCTGCGCGCTGGGGAGGCGGAGGCGAGGACGAGTCGGACGACGCTCACCTCGGCAGGGTCGATGCGCGCCAGGCACCGAAGCCGGGTCGCTGCGAGGGGCGTACCTGCCTGCTCTTGCGCGCCCACAGGCTGAAGTGGGGCGCGGCCGGCGCGGCCCTTCGCGACCTCGTGCTTACGGCGGCGATGATCGCGGCGAGCTCCTCCTCGCTTGGGTCGCCCGAGATCACCCTCAGCACGGGCGGGCCAGACTCCGGGTTCACAGGGGGATGTTCCCGTGCTTGCGCGGCAGGCGATTGCCGCGCTTGTTCCGCAGTGACCGCAGGGCGCGCA
>CAFBNE010000102.1_pt1 | contig 12130 bp, 12 predicted proteins | sample 7269181 | NCBI WGS metagenome assembly CAFBNE01 (sample SAMEA6814085, study PRJEB35770) | uncultured Actinomycetes bacterium | biome: Freshwater; feature: Freshwater reservoir; material: water | place: Czech Republic | collected 2017-05-23 | depth 30m m
GCAAGAAGGACTCCGGTGAGCGAAACGACCTCGAGTCGGGCATGGCCAAGTACCTCGCAAGCGAGTACTGCAAGGAGGTCGTCGAGGACTCCTTCCGGATCCACGGCGGCTACGGCTACAGCAAGGAGTACGAGATCGAGCGCCTTTACCGCGAGGCGCCGATGCTCCTCATCGGCGAGGGCACCGCAGACATCCAGCGAATGATCATCGGACGCCGTCTTCTCGAGGAGTACAAGGCTCGGACGTGATCGTCGGTTGACCATTGCGGCTCGCCAGGGCCCGGATCGACGGTCCTGCGGCTCCGCAGTCCTGCGGGGCTCGGCACCTGTTCAGAAGCCGGCCCGCTGCCTTGTGCAGCGGGCCGGCCTTGCTTTTCGAACTCGCGATGGCTCTTACGCCGCGACGACCGCCGGTTGTGCCCCTCTGGCCCCTCTGCCAACTCGACCGCCGGCCTCTCCCCGACCGCCAAGCCGATCTTGCAGGCTCGTCCCGGTCCACGCCTCGAAGATGTCCGCATGCAGCGTCGAGGCGGCACCACTCGCCAGCGTCACACCTGCGCCGCCCGTCGCGGCCCCCGGGTACCGCACCTCGATGACAACCTTGGGTACCTGCACCGGATGATCAGCCGGGCACACCGGCGCCTGCCCTGCGAATTCGGTTGCGAATACCAGATGCGAAATGTGGTTTGCGCTGTCAAGGCTCGTTCCATCCCAGCATTGCGGAAAGGTGATCTGCGCGACGAGCTGCGAGGCCCCCGAGCACACCGGCACCGAGGCGGCACTCGTGCCGAACACCGGGCGTTGGCCTGGGGTCGCGCAGCCCCATGCTGCCGTCTGGTCGGTTCGGCCGGAGACCGCCATGAACCCCGCCGGGAACGCGGTCACTCTTCCTCCACGGCCTTCGTATCGCACCCGCGCGCCGACCGGCGCGACCCGCACACCGTCCTGGTAGAGCGCAGGCACCCAGTAGGCCGAAAGATCCCGTCGATCGTCGCAGGTGGTCGACCCAGTGAGCAGGGATGCTCCGGTCGAGTTCTCGTCGGTCGTGGTGTTGCCGAAGAACTCATGCAGATGACTCATCCCCACATGCCCCGGCATGACAATGGGATCGGCGGAGTCAGCATGGCTGAACCCGCATGAGACAGCCAACCCTCCACCATTGCCTACCGTCCGGCCATTGCCGTTCCGGTCACCTGGCTGAGCCTGGGCGGGCAACGTCGACAGCACGAGAGCACCGGCGACCCCCGCCGTCAACGTCACTGCAAGAACGGCTTTCCGCATAAAATCCATGACATCTCCTCAGTTCAAAGTCTCGGTGTTCCCCAGGTTGGCGCCAGCCTGCAGGACGCACGATCAGAACGAATTCGCGCTCGGTAAGCACCTGGTAAGCGTTGCTGCGTCGGATCACAGCGACCAGGCCGCCATGGCCCACCGGGTCGCTGTCAGGGTTCAGATCCCTGCAGCGCCACGCATCGCACAGCGAATGGGACAGCGAATGGGATGGGGATGGTGAAGCCCACGCCGACGTGCGGTGGGTCGGATCTCACCTGACCCCTGGCGACGTCCGTCACTCCTCCCCGTGCCCGGCGAGTGGGTCCTCTCCGAATTTGTTCGGCGGATCAAGGGAACTAGTGCTGCCAGTGCACTAAACGACTATGCTACCAATCGCTTGGTTGATACATCAGCCGTAGCACAAGGGAGTGTTGATGACACGGATCAACAATGTGGCACCGATGCTTCTCACTGTGCTCGCGGGCGGACTACTTTCCGTGCAGTCGGGAATAAACGGCCAGTTGGCCGACCGTTCACAAAGCTGGCTGATCGCCGCACTTGTTTCATTCAGCGTCGGAACGGCATTGTTGAGTGCCCTCATTTTCACCAGATCCGGTGGCCGCGCCTCCATGATGCGGGTCGGTCGGGACCTGCGCTCGCGCTCCCTGTCCTGGTGGGTGCTCACAGGTGGCCTGCTGTCCGCTGGCTACGTCGTACTTCAGGCGGGGACCGTTACAACTCTCGGTGTTGCGATGTTCTCACTGGCGGCGATTTGCGGCCTGAATGTCGGATCACTTCTCGTTGACAAGTGGGGCGTGAGCCGCGGTACGGGAGTGCCCCTCACGCCACGTCGAATAACTGCTGTCGTGATCTCGCTCATCGCGGGCCTGCTCGCGGTTGTTCCCTACCTCGGCCTGCAGTCTGCGCCGACCATCTACTTCCTCCTCGTCGTTGCCGCCGGAATCGGCGCAGCGATTCAATTCGCGATGACCGCGCGTGTAGGCGAGGCTTCAGGCGATTCGACTGTCGCAGCCTGGGTGTTGTTCGCTGTAGCCACTGTCTTCCTGCTCGGATTGGCCATCAGCCAAGGCTCGTTCGCAAATAATGGGACAAGCAGTCTGATCAATGCGGTAGCAGCCTCACCGTGGCTACTCATCGGCGGCCTTCTCGGTTCGGCTGTAGTGATTGTCAACGCGTACGTGGTGCAGCGCACCGGAGTACTCGTCTTTAGCCTGAGTCTCATTGCGGGGCAGTTGATAGCCGCGCTCATTATCGATCAGATATCGGGTGTCCTCACGAACGCATCATTCGTAGTCGGGGCGTGTGCACTCATGATATTCGCCACGGCGATATCTGCCGGTGGCCGCGGAACAGCGGCGAGGCCCACCGAGGAGAGTCCATCATTGTCCAGCAGCGACACACCCTTGACGTAGCAAAACCTCTGGGACACAAGGACCAGGGCGCACTGCGTCTGTTCACCCCGGATGCAGGCCCGACTGCGCGTGAAATGACAGACTTCACCTGATTTCCGGTGCCAGCCCGCTTCCGTGAGATACACCCGAGCGGTCGAACGCCTCTGGACGCGACACTGTTGCACCCAAGGACTACTCGTGATGGGCCAACTGCGGTTCCCCAGTTTCAGTATGGGCTTCGCGGTGGCGATACGCCCGGGGCATCCTTCCCCAAGGAGATCTGCATCCACGGTGCTGTCGGCTCGACTCCGCTGCCGCGCCAACCGACCGGTTTGGTCGGCAAGCATCAGATGGCGTGGGCCTTCAGTCGCTCGTACGAGGGCATCGCCCAGGACACCAGATCGGCCGCAGCTCCTGCGAGGTTCGGCAGCGGGCCTTCAGCGCCCTCAAATCCGGTGCTGCGGTGCACCGCCTCGTACCAGTGGGGCGCCCACACACCGTCGCAGGGATGGCCTCCCGCTGGCCACCGGGTCATTCGCTCCGTGTACTCGATGCCCACGGCTGCACAGAGCTTGGACAGCACGCCGCTCGGGTCGGCTCGGATGTCTGCGCTGTCGACGACCACGGGAATATCGCCCGCGAAGGCGGCCACCTCGTCGAAGAGATCAGCCTGCTGAGCGAAGCCGATGTCGTCGAGGGTCACGCTCGCGCGCTGGCGCGAATAGCTGGCGACCACGCGGGCCGGATGCCGAATGAGGAAGACGTTGACGCACTCGCGCATGAACGAGCGGTCGAATGCCGGAATCATGTGAAGGGTCATGTGCTTCTCGTAGTACACAGGCGCGCCCCCCGGAATCGGGCCAATGCACGCCAGCGCAACCTTCTCCGGATCGCACTCCCCCGCCGCGATGACCTCATCCCGCAGGGGGTGGTCGATGCCGGTGGCGGCGAGGTAGGCCGGATAGAAGGGCTCGTCCCACACCGCGCAGTCACCGCGCGCCGCGAACGAGTACATGAGTGCCGTCGAAAGGTTTCGCGGCCCCGACCACACGGCTAGGTGCATGACGCGATCAGGTCGCCGTAGAGCGCACGCAACCGCGCGGTGACGGGCCCCATCTCGCCTGTTCCGATGACCCGGCCATCGATCGAGCCCACCGGCGTCTGGGCGCCGAAGGTTCCGGTGAGGAAGACCTCGTCGGCGGAGTACGTGTCGACAAGGCTGAAGTTGCGCTCGTGGACGGGGATGCCATTCGCCCGGCACAGCTCGATCACCTTGTGCCGCGTAATGCCGTTCATGCAGTAGTCCCCCGTGCTCGTCCACACCTCGCCCCGCCTGACGATGAAGAGGTTGCACGAGTTGGTGGTGTTCACGAATCCGTGGATATCGAGCATGAGCGCCTCGTCGGCCCCGGCCTTGTCGGCGGCGATGCACGCGAGGATGCAGTTGAGCTTCGAGTGGCTGTTGAGCTTGGGGTCCTGGGTCATCGGGAGGCCGCGAAGATGCGGCACCGTGGCGAGCCTGATCGGCCTGGGGATCGACGGCTCGGAGTGCTCCATGATGATCACCATCGTGGGCCCGGACCTGCTCAGCCGCGGGTGCTGGAAGGGCCGCACCTTCACTCCCCGAGTCACCATGAGCCGCGCGTGAACGCCCGTGTGCATGCCGTTGGCCCGCTGGGTGTCGACCAGCGCGTCAGCGACGCCCTGACGGTCGAGCGCCATGGTGAGGTCGATCGCCTTGGCCGCCTCGAACAGCCGGTCGAGGTGCTCGTCGAGAAACGCCCACGTGCCCTCGTGCAGGCGGAGGCCCTCCCACACGCCATCGCCCATCATGAATCCAGAGTCGTACACGCTGACGCTAGCCTCGGCCCGGGGCACCAGCCGGCCGTCAACCCAGATGAGGATCGACTCGTTGCGCGCGTCATCCTCGGCCCCGTGGGTATCGGCATGATCGGTCATCGGAGTCTCCCCTCGTGCGGTGGCGTGTCTTGGAAGGTACACGAGACGGTGCCGCAGGAGTGCTGAGCGTGCGGCTCCCGCGCAACGAGCCTCATCGGCGAGGACGATGGCGCTGCTACTGTCGGCACGGCCGAGAGTCATCGCTTTCGAACGAAAACAGCGTGCACCTAGCCGAGGGAACCAGATGCTTGCTCCGATTGGACGGTTCTCCCTCGCAGGGGTCGCGCTCGCGACCTGCTTGGGGGTCGCGGTCACGCCACCCGCGCATGCGGCAGAAATTTTACCGACCCTGCTCGCCAAGGTGGCCACCACGACGGTCCCCCATGACCTCATGGTCAGCGCCACGGGCAGTTCCCTCTACGCGATCTCGAGCACCGGACTCCTCACCACCTACGACATCACAGGTCCGATGCCCGTTGAGTCATCGTCGCTACAGGTTGGCAACGCCATCGCGAACGCCTACTTCACGACCGGGCCGACCCCTGGTCACGCCTACGTCTACGGACAGCAAGCGGCACCCAAGTCCGGGTACAACAACTTCCTCTTCGACATTGATCCGGCGTCGAACTCCACGGTCTCGTCCGCCTTCATCGATGCAGGCGACCTCTCAAGCCCTCCCATTCCGGCCAATCTTCCGTCCGTCAACGTTCCGCTCGGCCAGCCGATCACAGGCGTAGTGGTGGCCGACCTCACCGGCAGGTACATCCTGGCTGCTGCCGAGGGCGATGAGATGCTCGTCATCGACACGGCAGCCAATCAGGTGACCGGTGCCATCCGGGCAGGCGACGGCCCGCTCATCACCCGAGCGTTGGACCCGTCCAACCGACTCTACGTCAGCTACGGCTCCCCCGAGATCCGCGTCATCAACCTCTCCCTCCTGGGTTCATTGCCCCCGGCGCCGACCGGGGTGAGCGCTCATGCTGCCTCCCCGACTTCCGCGGCAGTCCGGTGGTCAGCCCCATCGCCTGCGAGCCCCGCCACAGCGGGGAACGAGGTCACCGGATACATCGTCACCGCCTCACCGGGCAACCGCACCTGCTCCACCTCGGGCCTGGCCTGCACCGTGCAGAAATTGACCCGCGGTCAGAAGTACATCTTTAGCGTGCAGTCCCAGAACGCCATGGCCCGCAGCGCGCGGGTGAATACGGCACCGGCCCTTGCGCTGCAGAAGGCGACCCGGTGCTCTAGGGGTGGGCCGTGCGCAATCGGCGAGATCGGCCCCGGCGGCGGCATCGTGTTCGCACTGCCGACGACGAAGGGCAATACGGGCAGGAAGACCTACGAGGCTGCTCCCAATTCGTGGAGCGGTGGATCGCAGGACCCGGCTCTCGAATGGAGCCAGGCCCTGACCGCATCGGCCGCCTACCGAGGAGGCGGAACGACCGGTTGGAAGCTGCCGTCCATCGCCGAGCTGGGCTGGCTGTACAAGCAGCGTGCGGCGGTCGGCGGGTTCGCCCCGACCCGCTACTGGAGTTCAACGGCAAGGAATGAGTTCATGGCCGACAACTACTTCTTCAACAGCGGACGACGCGGGGAATACGGCAAGGACAGCGCCTTCCTCGTGCGTCCGGTCCGGCGCTTCTGATATGCGTACGACGAGAAGGACATAGCAATGCGGTGCAGTCGAGTGAATCGACTGCACCGCATCGGGTTGCACTATTCAGCCGCAGCGACCTCAGACTCGATGAAGGCCACCTGGCACTCGGCCGACGGCTCGGCATCACTGGCATCGGGACAGACGAATGAACGCGACATGATGTAGGCGTTGAGGTTCTCGATGATGTACTCCGAGCTGATCATGTCGCCGTCGGTGCCCAAGCCGAGCCCGGTGCAGGTGCCCGCGGCCTGGTCGAACACGGCGGTGCCGCCGTTCTCGCTGTTGAAATCGCACAGCACCTTGACGAACAAGACTGCCTGATCTGCCGACACTCCGCCGGTCGTTGCTGCGGCCTGCGCGGATGCCTCGGCACTGGGCTCGGTCGATTCCTCGGCAGCACCCGCTGGCAGGCTCGCGCACAGTGGCGTCAGGTAGGCGAGCACGTAGTCGCCCCACGCCTGCCATTCTTCCGGCGTGGAGCCTTCGGACAAGGAGATCGCACCGTCGATGTCGCTCGCACTCATCGGCGCAAGATCCGTGCAGGCTTCGGCTAGTACCGCAGGGTCCGTGGCAGCGGGGTCCTTGGACATCGAAGCCCAAAGGTCATCCGCTATGCCGGCGGGGCGGGGCGGGTTCCATGCTGCGGCGGACGGAGCGTCGGCGGTCGAACTGCCACCGCACCCGGCGAGCAGGAGCGTGGCGGTGATGGCGAGCGAGCCGATGACTGCTGCTGCCTTGGGGCGTGAGCGCATTGAGTCCTCCAGGGATGTCGGCGGCCGCGAACGCGACCGCTGCCCGCACGCTGACACGAGCCACCCAACGCTGGCAACGACGGAGGGCAGTCCTATGAGGGACGCCAACGGCAAACGTGGTGCTATCCCCCCGGTTTCTGCGGCCGGCCTCGTGAGCGGGCTCACGGTCATTGCGATGGCCCGCCAGTCTGCGGGACTGTGCCGTCAGCGGGCGTAGTCGCGGTCGCCATCATCACGGAAGGACGTTCATGCATTCACGAACAGGCGCAGTGGCCATCATCGGCTCACTCGCAATCTCCAGCGCTCTCCTGCTCGGCGGTTGCGGCGGCAACTCAACCACGGCAGCAACATCGTCCGCAGCAGCCGCTGCCGCAGCGTCATCCGGCGCAATGAGCGCGGGGCCTGTCGCGGCCACTGAGTGGAACCCGCCCCGACCCAGCGGCGTCGAGGATGACGTCTGGGCCTCCATGGGCGCCGACCCTGCCGCATCGCTCGACACGCCGGAGGAGCTAGCCAAGAGCTGCCAGGGCCTCAAACCGCCGAGCCCGTCTGACATCGATGCGCTCGTCGCGATTGCACCGAAGTCCAATGCGCAGGAGTGGACCGCCTACGGGGACTACATGTACGCCTATGCAACACAGTTCTGCGCGAACGCCCCGGATCCGGAGCCGGTCGTGTACGAGGCCGCAGGGGCATGCGACCTGGAGGCATACGCCTACTGCATCACCCCAGACATGGACGGTCAGACGATCGAGATCCAGGATCCGGACCAGGCCTTCATCGACATCGCCGGAGTAAGCGTCGCCTGCGAGGGCACGGGCATGGCGAGCACGATGTCCTTGGCCGGCCCCGACGGCGACTTCAGCTTCACTGGGATCTACACGATGGGGAATCCGGGAGTGGCCGGCGACGCAGTATGCACCGTCACGGGCAACGCCGACGGTGCCACCGTCATGACGCTCAACGTCACGGTCCTGGACCCCGCATAGTCAAATCGGTGAGGGTGCGCGCCAGCACTTGCGCACCCTCACCGTCGACTCGGAGCCAGCACCCCTTCGAGCCATTCGCTACATGACGGCGATCATCTTGGAGTCACCCTTGTCGAATGCCACGTCCTCCAGATCGACGTCGCCCCGGACGGTGTAGTGCACCCGCTCGTTGCGCCAGTTCGAGCCATATGACAGCGCACTGTCCATGAAGCTCCACATCAGTCCGCCTGAGCTGGACGCGAGCTGCGGGTCTATCGGCTGGAAGGGGATGACGAACCGGATGGTCCGCTTCTCATCGGATGCGATCTCGAACGGTGTCTCGTCCATGAAGTGACCCAACTGGACGGTGTGGCTCCGCTGGACCCATCGGTCCTCGTATCGCTCCGTCGTCGAGTTATAGTCCGACTCGCGCTCGTCCCATGTGTGCACCCGCTCGAATATCGCCTCGACATCCTTGACGAGCTGGTCACTCTTGGCCGTCAGGACGATGTCGCCCACAAGCTGGCCCGAGCTGCCATCGATCTGCCCGGGTACGACGAGCTCGAACTTGATCGTGCCGACCCCAAGGCCGTTCTTGAGCTTCTTGAAAAATGACATGCGCTGCTTTCCTCTCATCGAGCGGAGATTTCGTTGGTGCCGCGAGCACCGGTAACTGAGTTCGACCCACTGAACGGGATCCAGCGGAGGTCAGAACCAGTCATTCACCGATCTGGGCGGCAGGTCGCCTCAAACGATCGAACTCATGTCTCCCTCCCGTCAACGACGGGTCGCTCTTTCCCCCGCTTCGACTGCGGATCCGGGGTGCTAGCCACACATAATGTCCGGCCGCCCCATGGCATCGCAGGCGGGCGTTGACGGGTCGCCCGACTTCTGTGATGGTCCGACCTCAGCGCTCCCCCCACACTCCCGGTCGATTGAACCTACTCCCCACAAATTGAAGGACGCATCATGCGACCACACTCCACCAAAGCAACCGTTGCCCTCGTCCTATCCGTCATCGCCGTGCTCGTCTGCCCGGTCCTGTACTTCGCTGAGTACGTTGCGCTGTTCGGCGTTGCGACCGTTTCGTCTGAGGAAAGCAACCCCGTCTCGTTCACGGTGGCCCTGATCGCCATCTTGATCGGACTCGCCCTCCTCTCGTTCGCCCTCCCCATCACCGCGCTCCTCATCGCGTCTCGGGCGCGTCGCGATGTCAGGACTTCACCCGAATCGTTGTCGGGCAGGCCGATATCGCTAGCGGCGAGCATAATTTCGGCAGGAGTCATCGTCGTTCTCGCCCTTGGACAGGCCTTCGTGGCCCTCAGCGCCGCTGGAGTCTGCAGTTTCGACGGCTGCTTCTAACAACGGTCGACGCCACCGGCCTCCGCCATGCCGCAGTGTGTGGCTATCCCCCTGATTCCTGAGCGGTAGGAGAACAGTGACCCTCTGGCGTTGACCACCGTGGCGCGAGTACGAGAGAGTTATCAAGTCATCAGGTCCCCGTACGAGACAGTTCTCCGGTCATCAGGTTCCCGGTGGGACCAACAGCGAAAGGCGCGCCCCGTGAATGCCCCTCACTACCCGCAAGCACAACAATCACCGTCCGGCGTCGATCCGCTGCGGCATCGCGCCTCCTCCAAGGTGAAGCCGGCACGGGCAGGGCTGCGCCGCTCGCTTCTCGCTGCCGCAAGCGCCGCTGCGATCGTCCTCGTCTCAGGCTGCGCGACCGCCGATCTGAGCATCGACTCCAGCGCCCGGGTGACGGGCACCATCAGCGTCGATGTGAGCAAGGAGTCGCTGGCTTCGGCGAACGTGACGACCGTCGATGGGTTCAAGCAGGTCATCGAGGCACGGCTTGCGACATCCCCCGGAGCCGGCCAGCTCTTCGCCGATGCCGTCTACACCGACTCCGACTCCGGGTACAACGTCACGACCACCTACTCGAGGGCATCCTTCGATGACTCCGCCAAGACGTTCGCCCGGATTGCCGGAACTCGCATCGCCTTCTCCATGGACACCTCGGTCTTCGACCCGGCGCTGCTGGGCATCCCGGCCCCTGCCGCGACCGCCGACACTGTCGACCTTACGTCCGCGACCGTGACCGTGACCGTGAAGTTCCCCGGCAAGCTCTACCGGTACAGCAAGACAGGCGCAACGCGCGTTGACGCGAAGACCGTCAAGTGGGAGGGCACCGCGGTGGACCTCGGCGTGGTGACCGCCTCCTCCCGGCGCCGCTAGGCCTTTTCACAGGGGGCTAGCACCCCACTTTCGCAAGGCGACTGTCTATTGATGTCCTGGCACTTGCGCATTTGGCGCGCAGGGCGCAGGCTTCACCGAGGCTTCAGGCATAGCCCTGATCACTGAACGGCGAAATGGGAGAACTCATGCTGGCTCGGACATCTCGTCGAATGACCACGCTCGTGCCGATCGCGGTGCTCGCCTGCGTCCTGTCGGCGTGCGGTTCGAGTGCGCCTGAGCCCTCCGGGGCCTCTGCGTCGGCGCTGTCAGGAGTCAATACCGGGACGGATGATGCGGCGTCATCGCAGGACAGCTATCCCCTGCCCGACTGCACGGGCCAGGATCCGGCGAACTGCTCCTACGACGGGTTCGACCCGTCGGTCGACGGCTTCAGCTTCGCGAACTGGGGCGAGACCGGCGAACTCGACGCGACGGGCATGGTGGCGCTGTTCGGGGCCAAGGCCGTTTGCGCGAAGAGGACGTCGAGCGGCTGCGTGCTCTACCCGGCTGCCAGGGAGTGGGCAGAGCAGGTCAACGAGGCGATGGCCGGCGGTCACTGCGAGGGCATGGCGGTCATGGCAGCGCGCCTGTTCCGGGGCGACGCGCAGCTCGCGGATCTCGATCCGGACGCGGAGTCGACCTTCGACCTGGCCTTCGAGGACCCTGATGTCGCAGGCGCGATCGACCTGTGGTGGTCGACGCAGATGCTCGCGCCCGTCCAGGAGGCCTACATGGCCTTTCATGACTACCAGCCCTCTGAGATCGCGGCGGAGCTCGCCGTCGGGCTCCAGACCGGCGAGGGCTACACGATGGGGATCTACTCCCCTGATGGTGCCCACGCGATAACCCCGTTCGCCGTGACTCAGGAGGGCGACCGGATCGCGATCTCGGTCTACGACAACAACTTTCCCGGCACCGTGCAGCGGATCATGATCGACCCGGCCACGGAGCAATGGAGCTATGCCATGGGCTCGACGAACCCTGACGAGCCGACCGGCGGCTGGGAGGGCGGCATCGGCACGATCGAGCTGACCCCGATGGCGAGCCGCGGTCTGCCCGTCGCCGCGCCATTCGACGATTCCGCCTCGAAGGGCGCTGTGCGGGGCAATACGGTGTCCCACCTGCTCGTCACCTCACCGGACCCCCAGTCCCGTGTCGGCTTCGACGTCACCGTCGATGGCCAGACCTACGACACGACCGATCCCGCGGTGGTCCTGCCCGAGGGCGTCATGGCGCGATCGACCCTCGGCGCGGTCCTGTCCGGCAAGGGGATGGCGGTGACCGTCGACCGCTCGGTCGTGAAGTCGTTCAGCGCATCGCCAAGGGCGCGGAACGGCAGCTCGGGCCAGACGCCAGTCACGATGTCGATCGACTCTGTCGGCAGCCCCCGCATCACCGTGCGGGCGGCGTCCTCCGAGGCCACCGAGGCCGACACCTCGTTCACCGTCAATCGCCGCGGTCAGGTCGAGGTGGCGTCGGCCGATGGGTCGCAGGCCGATGTCAACGTCTCGAACGGGCTCAACAGTGTCGACTTCCCGCTGCCCGACGACATCGACATGACCGTCGACACCGGGGGCGACGGCGTCGCCGACATTGAATACCTCGACGAGGACGGCAACGTGGTCGGCGAGTTCGCGGTCGACGATGAGACCGAGAACGGCGACGTCATCGACGCACTGGCCGAGTTCGACGAGGACTCCGGCGAGTTCGACCTGAGCGAGGACGTCGCCGAGGCAGACGAAGTCGACCAGGCAGCCCTCGACGCGTTCGCGGGCGACGGCTCTGCCGACGATTACTCCGGCGCGGACGCGCAGGACGACTCCGACGCAGACGCGCAAGACGACTCCGACGCAGGCGCGCAAGACGACTCCGACGCAGGCGCGCAAGACGACTCCGACGCAGGCGCGCAAGACGACTCCGACGCAGGCGCGCA
>CAFBNE010000103.1_pt1 | contig 11870 bp, 10 predicted proteins | sample 7269181 | NCBI WGS metagenome assembly CAFBNE01 (sample SAMEA6814085, study PRJEB35770) | uncultured Actinomycetes bacterium | biome: Freshwater; feature: Freshwater reservoir; material: water | place: Czech Republic | collected 2017-05-23 | depth 30m m
AGAACGGTGACCGGAGGAGCACTCGTACCACGTGTGTGAACGCAGCCGGTGAGTACAACCTCAGCGGCCGCGAGGCCGCCGAGATCTTCGACCGGCAGATTGACGTGATTGCCGAGTCATGGCGTGACGTAGCGGACGAGGTCGGGCTGACGCGTGAGCAAGCTGACAGTCTGTTCGGTACGACGATCCTGCCGCCGAACGCCCTGACGTAGAGGCATCGCCGCGACGATGGCAATGGCTCACCGAACCAGTGTTGAGCCGCTCCCCAGAACCGTTGACGAACTGCAGCGGAACGGCATTCTGGCACGAAGGGGACAGTCAGTGAAGGCGCTTGATGGAGTCGATAACGAAGTCGGGATCGGAATTCGCGAGTGTCGCAGTTGGACATTGAGTGTGGCAGATGTTCGAGTGTCGTTTCCGAATTGAGTGTCGTATCCGAGTTTCCGAAGGGCGGCCTTGCGACACTTCCACTGGATTCCGCAACGCTGACGTCGACCGTGATCCCCATCGGTCGGCTTCCTGAGCGAGCAACCAGTCAGTGAGCCACGCGCGTCGCACGAGCCGACGGGTGCTGAGCTGGGAGTACCGCGGCCCGACCCCAATGGGCCAGTAGCGGTAGAGGGTGGCCCGAGAAACCCGAGCCTCGCGAGCGGCTTCCGAAGCGGTCAGCCATTCATTTTCAATGTTCACGCCCTTCAACTGTGTCTGCCTGTGCTCCCGGCGCATACGACCTGAGACGGTCTGGAACAATGTCGGGGCGCGGCAGACAGTCGAGGGGCCCGACAGGGCACTTCTGGGGGTCTGGCGGGGCATACGCGGGGCGCAACCGGGGCTCGAAAGAGGCCAGAAAGCAAGGAGCCCACGCGGGACAACGCCCATTCCCGGGTCGTCTAGCGGCAGGACAGCGGACTTTGAATCCGTCAACGGTGGTTCGATCCCACCCCCGGGAGCTCGAGCGGGCAAGACCACGATCATCGGGAATTCTGCGCCTGCCGAGCCTGATCCCGTGAAGTTGCATTTCGGGCCGTGCCGACAACGTAGGCTCTGAATTATCGGGGATCACCCAGCCAAGCACGGTGCGCGGAAGGCAACATCATCGTCAATCAGATACGTACTGCGACCCCCCCCACCCCGACGACCGAGAGCTTCGCGACCCACCCGCCCGGCCCCCTGGACAAAACCGTCCTCGGCGTGTTCGTCGTCATTCCGCTGCTCGCAGTGGTGATCGGCGTGCCCATCGCCTTCGTCAATGGCTGGGTGAGCGTCCTGGATCTCGTCATGCTCGTCGTCATCTACACGGTCGGCGTCCACGGGATCACGATTGGGTACCACCGCCTCTTCACCCACGATGCCTTCAAGGCCGGACCCAAGATGCGTGCCTTCCTGGCGCTCGCCGGAAGCCTGGCGGTGGAGGGCAGGGTCGTCGACTGGGTCGCGGATCATCGCAAGCACCACCAATTCTCAGACGCCGATGGCGACCCGCACTCCCCCTGGGAGTACGGCCCCGGCACTCGCGGCCTCGCCCGCGGGTTCACCCACGCCCACGTCGGCTGGCTCTTCACCTACGCGGGCACCGATACCCGCAAGTACGCGCCCGATCTCATCGCGGACCGTGCGATCGACCGCATCTCGAAACTCTGGCCCGTCATCGCGGTCATCAGCATGGTCGTGCCGACTGCAATCGGCTACGCGGTCGATGGCTGGGCCGGCGCGCTCCAGGCCTTCTTCTGGGTGACCCTCGTTCGGGTGGCGCTCGTCCATCACATGACCTGGTCGATCAACTCGGTCTGCCACGTCTGGGGCAAGCGGCCCTTCGCGACCCGCGACCGCAGCGCGAACGTTGCGTGGCTCGCACCCATCTCGGGCGGAGAGTCGTGGCACAACTACCACCATGCCGACCCGACGAGTGCCCGCCACGGAGTGCTGCCGTGGCAGATGGACACCTCGGCCGTGGTCATCCGACTCATGGAGCGCATGGGCCTCGTGAAGGACGTCAAGTGGCCCAGCGCTGAGCGAATCGAGCGAAAGCTTGCCAAGTCGGCGACCCCATCGGTGTCGGCGGACTCCTGAAGGATCACCAAGGCAGACGTCAGCGGTAGAGTTCGGGCGTCCAGCAGGCTCGCCCTTCCGCCCACGGCCCGAGAAGGTGGCCAGTGCCCGTGAACCGTCCGTCCGTCGTCGTCATCCTCGCTGCAGGCGAGGGAAAGCGCATGCGATCCGCGACCCCGAAGGTGCTGCATTCGGTGGCGGGCCGCACGCTCCTCGGGCACGTCATCGAGGCCGCATCGACCCTCGAGCCCCTGCACCTCGTCGTCGTCGTGGGTCACGGACGCGACCTTGTCACCGAGCACGTCGGCGAGATCGCCCCTTGGGCCATCACGGTCGTGCAGGAGGAGCAGCGCGGCACCGGCCACGCGGTCCGGGTAGCCCTCGACGCTCTCGCCGGCCGGGACATCGACCTCGGCTCGGGACCGGTCGTCGTCCTCACCGGCGATACCCCGCTGCTCACCGGGGCGACCCTCGTCTGCCTCATGAGCGAACACGCCTCTTCGTCCGCGTCCGCGACCGTCCTCACGGCCCGGCTCGCAGACCCGGCCGGATACGGCCGAGTCGTCCGCGACGCCGAGGGCGCAGTCAACCGGATCGTCGAGCACAAGGACGCCAGCCTCAACGAGCTTGACATCACCGAGGTCAACTCGGGCATGTACGCATTCTCGGCCGATGGGCTTCGGGCGATGCTCGGCCGCGTCACAACCGAAAATGCGCAGTCCGAGGAGTACCTGACCGACGTCATCGGCCTGCTGCGATCAGACCATGAGCCAGTCGCGGCGTCGCTGTGCACCGACGAGTCCGAGATCCTCGGGGTCAACGACCGACTCCAGCTCGCACAGGCGGCCGCGATCATGCGCGATCGCATCAATGCCAGGTGGATGCGCAATGGAGTCGCGATCCTCGATTCCGCAACGACGTGGCTTGATGTCGATGTCGAGATCGAGGCCGACGCCACGCTCCTGCCGAACACGACGCTGCGCGGACCGACCTCTGTCGCCGCCGGCGCTCGCCTCGGTCCGGGCACGACCCTGACCTCGTGCGAGGTGGGCGCGGATGCGTCCGTCATCCACACCTGGGCCGAGCTCGCGGTCATCGGCGCACGGGCGTCGGTCGGGCCGTTCACCTACCTGCGTCCCGGTACCGTGCTCGGCGAAGGCTCGAAGGCCGGTGCCTACGTCGAGATCAAGAACTCCACGATCGGCGATGGCTCGAAGGTCCCGCACCTGTCCTACGTCGGCGACGCCGAGATCGGCACCGGGTCCAACATCGGGGCATCGACAGTGTTCGTCAACTACGACGGGGTCGAGAAGCACCGAACCATCGTCGGCGATCACGTTCGGATCGGCAGCGACACCATGCTCGTCGCGCCGGTGACGATCGGGAACGGCGCCTACACGGCCGCCGGCTCGGTTATCACCGACGACGTTCCCCCCGGCGCCATGGCGGTCGGGCGGGCACGTCAGCGCAACATCGTCGACTGGGTGCTTCGTCGCCGGCCGGGCACGTCATCGGCCCAGTCGGCCGCGGAAACCCTCTCACCACATGCATCTCAGGTTCCGAACAAGGCCCAGGAGGACCGTTGACCAAGCTCGTCGTCCCAACGCAGAAGCGACTGGTGCTCCTTGCCGGCCGATCCCACCCCGAACTCGCTAGCGAGGTGGCGGAACGGCTCGGCATCCAACTGTCGCCGACCCTGGCGTACGACTTCGCGAACGGTGAGATCTTCGTGCGGTTCCAGGAGTCGGTGCGCGGGTGCGATGCGTTTGTCCTCCAGAGCCACACGACCCCGATCAACACATGGATCATGGAGCAACTCATCATGGTCGATGCCCTGAAGCGGGCGTCCGCGAAGCGCATCACGGTCATCGCGCCCTTCTACGGCTATGCCCGACAGGATAAGAAGCACCGCGGACGTGAGCCGATTTCCGCCCGGCTCATGGCGGACCTGTTCAAGACCGCCGGCGCCGACCGACTCATGTCGGTCGACCTCCACACCTCGCAGATCCAGGGGTTCTTCGACGGCCCGGTGGACCACCTGTTCTCCCTCCCACTCCTCGCCTCGTATGTGTCAAGCAAGATTGAGGACCACCGCATTACCGTGGTCTCACCCGACGCCGGCCGGGTCCGCGTCGCCGAGCGCTGGACCGATGTCCTCGGTGCGCCGCTGGCGATCATCCACAAGCGCCGCGATCCCGATATCCCCAATCAGGTCAGGGTCCTCGAGGTTGTGGGCGATGTGCGCGATCGCGTGTGCGTCGTCGTCGACGACATGATCGACACGGGCGGCACGATCGTCAAGGCAGCGGAGACCCTGTTCGACAACGGAGCGGCCGACGTCATCGTCGTCGCCACGCACGGGATCCTCAGCGACCCGGCGCGTGAGCGCCTGCAGAACTCCCGGATCTCCGAGGTGGTCGTGACGAGCACGCTCCCGATACCGGAGGAGAAGCGCTTCCCGAAGCTGACGATCCTGTCGATCGCCCCGATCCTCGCGACGGCCATCCACGAAGTGTTCACCGACGGGTCCGTTACCAGCATGTTCGAGGATGCGCCGGTTGGGGGGTCGTCCTCGCACTGATCCTGCGAGGGTAGACTTCCGTTAACTCCTCGGCGAGGGTGTGCCGCCAGCACATTGGTGCACCGTGATCGACGTGGTCGGCGCCCGACGCGCTTCGCCGAGGTTGACCGACGTACAAGGAGAATGCTCGTGCCTGCAATTGCCATCACCGCCTCCCCGCGATCCGAGTTCGGCAAGGGTGCCGCGCGCAAGCTGCGCCGTGCCGGCCAGGTTCCCGCAGTCATCTACGGCCGTGGCGCAGAACTCGTTCATGTGACCCTTCCGGCCCACGAGCTCGGCCTCGCCCTTCGAACGAGCCGTGTGGTCTTCGCCATCGACTACGCAGGCTCATCGATCATCGCGAAGCCGCGCGATGTCCAGCGTGAGCCGGTTCGCCGGATCATCGAGCACATCGACCTCATCATCATCTCCAAGGAGGAGGCGGCAGAGCGGGGCGCGATCGCTGACGCGATCAGGGCCACCGAGGCTGCCGCGACTGAGGCAGGCATGGATCCCGCCGCGGCCGTTGCCGCGATGGAGGACGCAATCGCCCACGGCGAGAGTGCATCGGACGCAGCGGACCATGCGCTGTCCGATGTGCGCGAGAAGGCCGAGGGCTACGCAGAGGCAAACGCCCAGGCCGCAACCGAAGAGGCTGTCGAGCCCGCGGCCGCAGGTTCCTGACCGCCCACAGCACCAGAGCGCGCGGGGTGAACGGCTAAGGGGGCGAGACGTCCATGACCTGGCTCATTGTCGGCCTTGGCAACCCCGGTCCGAAGTACGCCGCCACCCGTCACAACATCGGCTTTGCCGTTGTCGACGGGCTGGCGGTGCAACTCGGGGCCAGGCTTGCCCGTCATAAGCGAGCTATGGCGCTCGCTGCAGAGGGCCGGCTCGGAGCCCCGGGATCGGGTGAATCCGTGGTCCTCCTGGAGCCCCTCTCGTTCATGAACGAGTCGGGCGGTCCGGTGAAGGCGCTCATGGGCTTCTACGGGGTCGATGCCGCGCAACTGATCGTGATCCACGACGAGCTCGACCTGCCGCTCGGGAGCATCCGGACCAAGCTCGGCGGTGGCGACAATGGCCACAACGGTCTACGGAGTATTCGATCATCCCTCGGCTCGGGAGACTTCTTCCGGGTGCGCGTGGGTATCGGCCGTCCCAATGGCCGTCAGGATCCCGCCGACTACGTGCTCTCGGGGTTCGGGTCAGCGGAGCGGGTCGAACTGCCCGCGCTCACCGAGCGGGCGGGCCAGGCCGCCGAATCACTCGTGCTGGAGGGCCTCGAGCGGACGCAGCAGGCATTCAATGACTGACGAACGAACGACCGACCGACCAATCTGGCGGAAGCCAGCGCGAGATGACATGACTGGAGGCGATGAGCATGCCGATCGATGCTGAGAGCACGCTGACCGATGCTGAACTGTCCCAGGTGATCGCGCGCGAGGCCGGGGCGATGCTGCTCGCCCTGCGCGAGTCCTACGGGGTCGTCGATCCAGGCGACCGGGAGCAGGCAGATCGCCTTCGCAAGCAGGGTGATCTCGTCGCCCACGAGTTCCTCGCGGCCGCACTGGCAGAGCATCGTCCCCACGACGCCCTGCTGAGCGAGGAGGGCAAGGACGATGACCGCAGGCTGACAGCCGACCGGGTGTGGATCGTCGATCCGCTCGACGGCACGTGGGAGTACGGACAGTTCCGCGAGGACTTCGCCGTGCACGTCGCGCTGTGGGTAGCGGCAAGTCAGGTATTGGCGGCGTGCAGTGTCGACCTGCCCGCCCAGGGCATCACCAGATCGGTGCTCGACGAGGTGAGCGGGCCGGGAGCCCTGCCGGTTGATCGCCCGATCCGGGTGGTGGCCTCGCGGTCACGGCCGCCGAAGTCCCTTCAGGCTGCGATCGAGATTCTCTCCGATCGCTTGGCTCAGGCCGGGGTGACCGACCAGGGCGTCGAGATCGTCGATGTCGGCTCTGTCGGGGCCAAGGTGAACGTGATCTTGTCCGGACGTGCCGAGGCCTACGTCCACGACACCGGATTCTACGAGTGGGATGTCGCCGCGCCCTTCGGAGTGGCACGCCACTATGGGTACGAGGCCTCGCACGTCGACGGCCGGCCGATGACCTTCAACCACATGCCCCCCTATGTGACCGATCTCGTTGTCTCGCACCCGCTCATCGCCGCGGCCCTGCGAGAGAGCCTCGCGCAGGCTGCCCACTCGTGAGCCTCGCCGGACTGTTGGGCGCTGTCGTCGACGCGGCAGCCTTCCGTGAGATTGCAGAGGTGGCCAGCCGGACGGGTACTCGCTCGGCAACAGTCGTCGCGCCCACCGCCCTCCAGCCATTCGTCGCAGCGGCACTGGCAGCACCGGCGCCGATCGGCGGGGGTTCTCCGCTCCTCATCATCGCGGCTACGGGGCGAGAGGCCGAGGACGTAGCGGCGAGCCTTCGTGCCCTCCTGCCCGGCCAGCATGTCGCGGTGTTCCCTTCCTGGGAGACGCTGCCGCACGAGCGGCTCTCCCCCTCGTCCGACACGGTCGGCAGGCGGGTGGCCATCCTGCGCCGGCTGGCCCACCCCGATTCCTCGGACCCGCTCGTGCCACCGGTGGATGTCGTCGTGGCGTCCATTCGGGCGATCCTCCAGCCGATGGCTTCGGGCCTAGGAGATGTCGAGCCCGTCCGCCTGACCGCCGACTCATCTGCGGATCTCACCGAGACCGTTCAGCGCCTCGTCGACATGGGCTACGAGCGGGTCGACCTCGTCGAGCGACGCGGCCAGCTCGCGGTGCGCGGCGGGATCCTGGACCTCTTCCCGCCCACTGACGAGCACCCGCTCCGCGTGGAGTTCTGGGGTGACTCCGTCGAGGAGATCCGCACCTTCGCGGTCACCGACCAGCGTTCGCTCGAACTGGCGCCCCACGGCGTCTTCGCCGCGCCGGTGCGCGAGTTGCTCCTCACCCCGGTGGTCCGCGAGCGCGCCCGGCGGCTGGCCGAGGGCGTACCGGTGCTCTCCGACATGTGCGATCAGCTCGCCCAGGGCATCTGCGTCGAGGGGATGGAGGCGCTCACCCCGGTGCTCGCCGATTCGATGACGACCCTGCTCGAGGTGATGCCCGCCGACGCGAGCGTTGTGGTCCTTGACCCCGAGCGGATCCGTAGCCGCTCGCACGACCTCGTGCGGACGGCGGAGGAGTTCCTTGCCGCCTCGTGGCACAACGCCGCCGTCGGGAACCAGACCCCGATCGACCTATCCGGCTCGAGCTACCTGTCGATCGACGACATCAGGGCGACGAGTGCGCGCACGAATCGCCAGTGGTGGGAGATCACGCCCCTCACCGTCGATGCCGAGACCCGCGACGAGCCGGTCATCGATGTCGGCGGCACGGCGCTCGAGTCCTACCGGGGTGACGCCGCGGCGTCACTGACCGACATCGCGGCCTGGGCCAAGGCGGGCGAGCGCATCGTGCTCCTCTGCGAGGGGCATGGCTCGGCGGAACGTTTCACCGAGACCCTCGCAGGGGAGGACATCGCGGGGCGCCTGGTGGCGGATATATCTCAGGCGCCGGCTCCGGGGATCGTCACCGTATCGACGTCGCGCATCTCAATGGGGTTCCGGCTTCCAGGGATCGGGCTTTGCGTCATAACCGAGCAGGACATCCTCGGGCAGCGGGCGTCGACGAAGGACATGCGCAAGATGCCGTCACGGCGCCGACGCGCGATCGACCCGCTCTCCTTGGAGGCCGGTGACTACGTCGTGCACGATCAGCATGGCGTCGGGCGCTACGTCGAGATGGTGCAACGCGAGGTTGCCGGGGCCACCCGCGAATATCTCCTCCTTGAGTACGCGTCGAGCAAGAGGGGTCAGCCGGCAGACCGACTCTTCGTCCCCACCGACCAGCTCGACCTCGTCTCGCGCTATGTGGGTGGTGAGGCCCCGGCCGTCCACCGACTCGGCGGCGCGGACTGGCAGAAGGCCAAGGGGAGGGCCCGCAAGGCGGTCAAGCAGATCGCGGGCGAGCTCATCCGGCTGTATGCCGCCCGCCAGGCGACCAAGGGATTCGCATTCTCTCCCGACACCCCCTGGCAGCACGAGCTCGAGGATGCCTTCGCCTACGTCGAGACCCCCGACCAGTTGCTGTGCATAGACGAGGTCAAGCGCGACATGGAGGAGCGGGTCCCGATGGACCGCCTCATCTGCGGCGATGTCGGGTACGGCAAGACCGAGATCGCGGTGCGGGCTGCGTTCAAGGCTGTCCAGGATGGTAAGCAGGTGGCGATCCTCGTGCCGACGACCCTGCTCGTGCAGCAGCACTTCTCGACCTTCTCGGAGCGGTTCGGCCCCTTCCCGATCCGCCTTGCGGCGCTCTCGAGGTTCAACACGGAGAAGGAGTCCAAGGAGGTGCTCGCTGGCATCGGCGACGGCACCGTCGACGTCGTCATCGGCACGCACCGTCTCATCACCGCCGGCGTGCGGTTCAAGGATCTCGGCCTCGTCATCCTCGACGAGGAGCAGCGGTTCGGGGTCGAGCACAAGGAGCACCTCAAGGCGCTGCGGACGAATGTCGACGTCCTCGCGATGTCGGCGACCCCGATCCCGCGCACGCTGGAGATGGCCGTGACCGGGATCCGCGAGATGTCGGTGATCCAGACCCCGCCGGAGGAGCGTCACCCCGTCCTCACCTTCGTCGGGCCGTACGACGACAAGCAGATCACTGCGGCCATCCGCCGGGAGCTGCTGCGGGACGGGCAGGTGTTCTTCGTCCACAACAGGGTCGAGTCGATCGACCGTGTCGCGTCGCGCCTGCGCGATCTCGTGCCCGAGGCGAACATCTCGGTAGCGCACGGTCAGATGGGAGAGGGGCCGCTCGAGCAGGTGATCGTCGACTTCTGGGACAAGAAGATCGACGTCCTCGTCTGCACGACCATCGTTGAATCCGGTATCGATATCCCGAACGCCAATACGCTCATCGTCGACCGGGCTGACATCTTCGGCCTCAGCCAGCTGCATCAGCTCCGGGGCCGGGTGGGTCGAGGCCGCGAGCGTGCCTACGCATACTTCCTCTACGATCCGCAGCGTCCGCTGACTGAGACCGCCCACGAGCGGCTTTCGACCATTGCCCAGCACACCGATCTCGGATCGGGCATGCGAATCGCGATGAAGGACCTCGAGATCCGCGGGGCGGGCAACCTGCTCGGCGGCGAGCAGAGCGGTCATATTGCCGACGTGGGGTTTGACCTCTACGTCCGGCTTGTCGGCGAGGCCCTCGCGGAGCACAAGGGCGAGAGCGAGCAGTCCTTCGCCGAGATCAAGGTGGAACTGCCCATCAATGCCCACATCCCCCATGAGTACATCCCGCATGAGCGGCTTCGGCTCGAGGCCTACAAGCGCCTTGCCGACGCTGCGACCGACACTGCGGTTGACGAGGTCACGGCAGAGCTCACCGACCGGTACGGCTCCCTACCCGACCCGGTGCTCTCGCTCCTAGCCGTCGCGAGATTCCGAGTGCTCGCCCGTACGGCGGGCCTCACCGAGGTCAATGCCCAGGGGTCGTTCATTAGGTTCCACCCAGTGGAACTGCCCGAGTCCGGGCAGATGCGCCTGACCCGGCTCTACCCGCGCACGCTCGTCAAGGCGGCAGTCCGTACGATCATGGTGCCGAGGCCGGTCACCGCGCTCATGGGCGGGCAACCGGTCGTCGACACTGAATTGCTGGAATGGGCGGCTGAATTCATTCGCGCAATCCTTCCGCCGCCGAAAGAATCCCAGACCCCGAACGCACTCCAGACACCGAACGCGTAGGAGCCATCGTGATTTCGTCCCACCTGCCCAGGCTCGCCGCCGTGGTCGCCGTCGCGGCCATCGCAATCGCCGGTTGCGGCTCGCCGACCCCGGGTGCGGCGGCGGTGCTCGGCGACACGAGGATCTCCGAGACCGCGCTCACCAAGCAGGTGCAGGCGGTGCTCACGGCCCAAGGGAAGGGGCTCGACACCGCTGACGCCGCCCTCACCTCCCAGACCCTTGATCGCATGATGAAGAGTGAACTCGTCGATATTCTCGCGGTGCAGGCGGGCGTCGAGATCACTCAGGCCCAGATCGATGCCCAGTTGCTGGACTACGACGCCCAGGCTGGTAGCCGCGCCGAGGTCGAGCGCATTTTCCTTGAGCAGGGCATTGCTCCGAGCCAGATCACCGGGATCATCGTCCTGAACCTCCAGGCGAATGCGCTCGGTCTCCAGCTCGCTCCCAACGCCGATGCTGAGGCTCAGGGCCAAGCGGTCGTGAAGGCAATCACCGTCCTGAGCGAACTGCTCGAGACCGAGGTAAGCCCGCGTTACGGAACGTGGGACGCGGCCACCCTTCAGGTCGGGGCAGCGCCGGACGACCTGTCGTCACCCCAGGCCGAGTAGTCCCGGCGAGGGTCGATAGGCGAGAGGTGGCCGAGATGACGACGCAAACCGGGCACGCCTTCATTGAACTCGTGGCGGTCATGGACCGCCTGCGCTCACCGGGTGGTTGCCCGTGGGATGCCCGACAGACCCATCACAGCCTCGTCGAGTACCTCGTCGAGGAGACCTACGAGACGGTCGAGGCAATCGAGACCGGTGACCGGGCAGGCTTGCAGGAGGAACTCGGCGACCTGCTGCTGCAGGTGGTCTTCCACGCACGCATTGCGCAGGAGGATCCGCGGGCGCCGTGGGATATCGATGACGTGGCAGCGGGGATCGTCGCGAAGCTGGTCGCCCGGCACCCGCATGTCTTCGCCGGCGAGGTCGCCGGTACTGCCGAAGAGGTCGAGGCGACCTGGCACGCGCGCAAGGCGGTTGAGAAGGGACGCTCCTCTGTCACTGACGGAATCCCGATGCAGCTCCCGGCCCTCGTGCTCGCCGCGAAGGTGCTCGCCCGATCGGTCGCGTTCACCGACGATCTCGGCGTGCCGAACGCCATGGAGCCCGCCCTTGCCGCGGTCGCCGGAATCGTCGACGAGTCGGAATTCGGGGATCTCCTCCTAGGGCTCGTCGCGATCGGACGTGACGTGGGCTGGGACGCCGAGGCGGCTCTGCGCGGCGCCACCCGCCGGCGGATCGACGCAATCCGCGCGCTGGAGGGCACCGATGGGTGACCCGGTAGGTAAGAGCGCGCGCGGATAGGTGACTCAGGGATCCGGCTGAGCGGGGTCGTCCCTGAGTTGTTGAAGGGTGAGGCTCTCGAGTTCGGATGTCAGTTCGCGTAGTCGTCTGGCGTTGTCGAGGAGTGGGCGTATGGCGTC
>CAFBNE010000104.1_pt1 | contig 11748 bp, 14 predicted proteins | sample 7269181 | NCBI WGS metagenome assembly CAFBNE01 (sample SAMEA6814085, study PRJEB35770) | uncultured Actinomycetes bacterium | biome: Freshwater; feature: Freshwater reservoir; material: water | place: Czech Republic | collected 2017-05-23 | depth 30m m
CCCGATGACAACGGCAGCCCAGACGCGGCCCGTTCTTGTCGACACGAATGTGGCCTCCTACATGCTCGTTAGAAGCGGCGAGCAGCGTGCCCTGTGGTCTGAACATCTACTCGGCCGCGTGTTGGTGATTGCAGTACAAACAAGGGTCGTGCTGCTCGCCCTGCCTCTCACGAACAACTGGGGAGAGAGGAAGGCAAATCGGCTCGTCGAAACACTCGAAGGGCTTCCCGTGGTCCCGGTCGATGTCGAGGCCCAGCAGCGTTACGTGGCGTTAAGCGCATGGGGCCGGCGAACCGGCCACGCCATAGGGCAGCCCGCCCAAGTCGCGGACCGATGGATAGCCGCCACTGCCCTGGCACACGATCTGGAACTTGCCACACAAGACGGACACTTCGACGGAATCCCGGACTTGAAGAGACTCCCAGCAGTCTGAGGCCCACCGATAGATGCTGAGGACTAGGCGGTCCGGGCGGACAGCGCCAGGCGAGGGGCCACTCGTGCAGGCTCAACTGCTCCTTCCACTCTTTTGACCCGAGACTGATGAAGGGGCGGGGCCGACAGCAGCAGGTCGGTCTTCGCGTCGTAGGCATTGAGAAGTTGCAGGCGCCGGTCACCCGGCGCGCTGGATGGCAGAATCATACGGGGAGTGTAGGAATGGGGGCGCAGAATTCGGTGAGGTCTCCCCCGGTTGCGCAGTCGGAGTCCTGGTGATCTCGATGACGGTGGTGTTCGCTCGCGGCGAGCCTCGATCGTGCGGCAACGCTGAACACCCTGCTGGCAATCGAATCCTTCCGTGCCGGCGTACGAATCGGATACTCGCCGGTATCTGTCCCGTGCCGGTGATGGCACAGAAGTGCCCCGCACCTCGAATGTATGCTGCGCAGTCACTGTGTAAGGACGGAGACCGGGTGGCACGCGTTGACCGACCAGGGGTGACGTCGCGGATCCGTCCTTCCCCCGGCCGCAAGCGCACCTGGCAGATCTCCCCGGACCAGTCCTTCCCGCTTCCGGTCATCGTCGACCACATGTCCGTCGAGCCGGAAACCGGCGAGGTGTCATGGCTGATCGAGGGGACGATCGACCTGATCGACGGCGAGCCCGCCCTCGTTCGAATGACTGCCCATGTTCCGTCCGGCATGGATCCGTACCGGATGCAGCGCGAGTTTCGATGGGCATCACCACTGGAGGTCGTGAAGGTCGGCATCCCGGTTCTGCTCGGCCGCGGGATCGACCCCTTCACGCACGACCTTCCCCTCACCGGGTTCCCCGCCGCAGCAGAGCTCAAGCGCCCCGCGAACGAGCAACTGAGTGAGGACTTCCTCGAGTCCATCGCACGCGAGTACCTCGCCATCGGACGCGGCTACGCGAGGGCCATTTCCACCGAACGCCGAGTCTCGGAGCGGACGGTGGTGAGCTGGGTGGAGAAGGCGCGCAGGCAGGGCATCCTCTCGCGCGTGGCCCCGGGGAGCTGCGGAGGTCACATCATTCCCCGGGCGAAGAGGCAGCCCGCCCGCTAGCCCGCGCTTCCTCGCGACCAATAGCGTCGCAGGTGGAGCAATCAGGGCACCATCCATGATGTTAGGTGGGGTAGGCTGGCCTCATGGTCAGGATCCCATCCCTCGTTGCCGCAGGACTCGTCGCCGCCCTTGCCGCCACCTTCACCCCCATCGCCGCCGGGGCAGTACCGGCGCCCACCGCGGTCGCACTCGCGCAGCCCGTGCCTATCGACCGGAGCAGGCAGATGCCCGCAGCCGATCGCGCAGCGATCGACACGGCAGCCGCTCAGTACCTCGGTCAGTCAATCGACAAGACCCCTGGCCTTTGGCTCGCGGTCTGGGACCCGGAGAAGGGCTACTACGAGCAGGGCTACGGACAGGCTGCGATCGGTGGCGCACCAGCGACCACCAAGGATGCGTTTCGCATCGGATCGATCACCAAGACGGTGTTCGCCACGGCCGTCCTCGAACGGGTGTCCGGAGGGCAGCTTGCTCTCACGGACACGGTCAGGGACCTCGATCCGGCCCTCGCCAGGAAGTACCCGGCCATCGCCAAGGCCACGGTGAAGCAGTTGCTCGGCATGACGAGTCGAATCCCGGACTACGCCGACGCCGCAGTGGGAATCATGGTCAGCGACCCGCAGCATTCGTTCACCCGCGACGACCTCATCTCGCTCGGGCTGGCGAAGGGCAAGGCAATACCAGCGCCCGGGGGATACTCCACGACCAACTACATCATTCTCGGCGAGGTGATGAAGAAGGTGACCGGACTCACCCCCGAGCAGCTCGTGAACGCGGTCTTCAGGCAGTCCGGCATGAAGCAGTCCAGGCTCCCCGCGGGACCGAATGTCCTCCCGAGCCCCAAGGCGACCGGCTATTCCGGCGAGCTTCTCACCGCCGAGTTCGGTGCGCTGTCGCCCTCCCTCACCACCACTTCGGATGTCGGGGCCTGGCGCATGGACTGGGGCAAGGAGGGGGGTGGGGCTTACTCGAACATCGGCGACCTTGCCAAATGGGGAGGTCTCTGCCTCGGAACGAGCCTCCTCCCGCCGAAGTTGGCGACCCAGCGCCTGAAGACCACGAAGATTGACGCCGGGAACTACGGCCTTGGGATCATCAGACAGGGTGACTGGCTCGCCCACAGTGGCCAGGCCATCGGATACGAGGCGAACGTCGCCTGCAACCCGAAGACCGGCGCGGTGGTCGCGTTGGCCGTGAACTCGACGTACGGGATGCTCGACGTGAACGGCGCCATCGGAGACGCTGCGTACCCGGCCTACGCCAAGGCCGCCGGGGGATGATGCGGCGACCGGCGGCAGGAGACGCCCCGTTCAGCCCTCAGCCGGGCTGGTCGATGCACTCGGGGTCAATGCCGGGGTCGGGGCGCCCGAGGTTTCCGCGGTTGGGTCATCAACCGGAGCGATGAGCGCAGCAGCCGCGCAGCCAGGCCCCGAGGTAGAAGGCGAGGGCGATGCGAGGGACGCCGCGACCTTAGCCTCGCCGACGATCTCGGTAAACTCCCGGCCGATGACGACATCGACCGCCTTTTTGCTTCGATCGTCCGGCAGCATCTCAGCGCCGGGGAGGTAGTAGGCCAGGAGCTTCGCCCCCTCCGCTCCCTTGGGGCCGTATCGGATCTCCGCCACGCCGACGACCTTCTGCCCTTCCGGGTCGTTCGCAACCTCTTTCACTTCGAACCCGCGGGCAGCAAGCCCATCGGCGGTGGTGCCTGCGAGCCCCTGCCGCTTCGTCCCGTTGTAGACGTTGATCGTCACCCGGCTGGTGCGCGGGAGTACCTCGGCCGGCGTCACCATGGTCGTCGAGCAGGGCAGCGGAGCGGCGCTCACGGTGGCCACTCCGGCCTCGTCCGCAGCCGGGGTGCCCTGGTCGCGCAACAGCACTGAGATCGCGAAGCCCAGTCCAAACAGCGCCAATGTGCCTAGGCTCACCATGAGCAGGATCGCCCACACCGGCCTGCGTCGCTTTCGCGGATGCCGGATCACGCTTTCTCTCAACGCATTCAACGCCGGCCTCCTGTTCGCCGTAGTCCCAAGTAATCCTGCACCAGCCTGCCACACTCCTGTTCAAGCACTCCGCCAACGACCTCCGGGCGATGGTTGAGGCGCCGATCGCGCACCAGGTCCCAGGCTGAGCCCGCGGCACCGTACTCGTCATTCCATGCTCCGAAGACGAGCCGCGCAACACGCGACATCACCACCGCCCCTGCGCACATCGGGCAGGGCTCAAGGGTGACGACCAGGGTGCAGCCCTCCAGCCGCCAATCGCCAACCGCCGCTGCAGCTGACCGGAGCGCGAGGATCTCCGCGTGGGCCGTCGGATCGACTGCACGTTCACGCTCATTGCCTGCCGCCGCGAGGACCTCCCCCTGCGAGTCCAGCACGATCGCCCCGATGGGGATGTCGCCGGCCGCCCCGGCCTTCACAGCCTCAGACAGCGCCAGGCGCATGGCAGCGGCATCAGTAGTCGTGATGCGGGTCATCCAGCCGGCATGGCGGCGGACAGTTGCGGCAGGAAACCCACGCGCTTGGCGATCAACCGAACCTGCTCGTCCGGGTAGAGGTCCGCGTCCCCGCACAGCAGGGAGAGTTCGGTCGCGTCCAGACCGAAGTCCGCGAACAGGGCCAGGTCGCCGACCGGCTCGAACTCCTCGAGGTCATCCTCGTCCTGCTCCAGCCCGACGAGGTCGGCCAGCTCCTCGGCGAGGTCCCAGTCGAGGATTGCCGTGCCATCGCTGATGAGTGCACGCGTGCGATCGCCCATCTGACGCACGGCGACGAAGAATTCGTCGGAGACGCCGACCAAGCCAAATACCCCGCCCTCGCCCGGGAATTGCCGCAGTGCGGCGACGAGCGCATCAGCCGAGGACGTGCTTCGCTCGGGGAGCGTGAGCACGGTCCACAGGCCCTCCTCGCGCCAGCAGGCAACCGCAAAGTCGATCGATGCTGCATCCGCGCCTTCGCTGCCCATGGGCTGATCGTGGCACGTCGGGGTAGGCTGCGTCACATCGGCGACTACTCTCGCGCCTATGCGCACTCTTGTCATCGACCACCCACTCGTCGCCCACAAGCTCGGACGCCTGCGGGCCGAGGACACCTCGTCCGCGACCTTCCGGCTCCTCGCTGAGGAACTCGTCACACTCCTCGCATACGAGGCGACGCGGACGCTCCTCGTCAAGCCGGTGGAGATCAGGACTCCGGTCGGCCCATGCACGGCCCTGGAGATGGCTGAGCCCAAGCCCCTGGTGGTCCCGATCCTCCGTGCCGGCCTCGGCATGCTCAATGGCATGGTGAAGCTCATGCCGACCGCAGAGGTCGGATTCCTCGGCATGGTCCGTGACGAGACCTCGCTCACCGCAACGACCTACGCCGATCGACTGCCGCACAATCTCGCGCACCGGCAGGTGTTCGTCCTCGACCCCATGCTCGCCACCGGCGGAACCCTCATCGCCGCAATCGACCTGCTGCTCGAGCGCGGGGCCCGCGACGTCACGGCGATCTGCCTGCTCGCTGCCCCCGAGGGGATCGCGCGCCTCGAGGCTGCCTACGACGACCGTGGGGTCGATGTGACGGTCGTGACGGCCGCCGTCGACTCGCACCTGAATGAGAAGGGCTACATCGTGCCCGGACTCGGAGACGCAGGCGACCGCCTCTACGGCGTCGCAGAGTAACCCCGCAACTCATCTGCCCCGGAATCCGGGCCGCCTGAACGAATCCGACCTGAAATCCGTCCGATTCGTTCATCTCACCCATGCAAGCGACCTGACTCTGAGCAGGCGCGACCCAGCCGCCGGGAGCGCGGCAAACTGGGCCGGATGAACGAATCAGCCCCCCAATCGTCCGACTTCGTTCATCTCGCCCCGATTCCGGGCCGGATGGCTAGTGCCTACGGGGGTTACTCGTGCCTGCGGGGGTTAGAGGGCCTTGAGCGCGGCTACCACCTTGGTCAGGGAGTCCTTTGCGTCTCCGAAGAGCAGGGTGGTCTTCGGGTCGAAGAGCACCTCGTTCTCGATGCCGGCGAACCCCGGGCGCATTGATCGCTTGAGGAACACCACCTGCTGCGCCTGATCCACGTTGAGGATCGGCATCCCGTAGATCGGCGCCGACTTGTCGGTGCGCGCTGCTGGGTTCACCACGTCGTTCGCCCCGACGACGAGGACGACGTCGGTCATGGCGAACTCCGGGTTGATCTCGTCCATCTCCTTGAGCTGCTCGTACGGCACGCTCGCCTCCGCGAGGAGGACGTTCATATGGCCCGGCATACGACCGGCCACCGGATGAATCGCGTAATCGACCTCGACCCCCCTCGCCGTCAGCAGATCGGCGAGCTCGCGGAGGGTGCCCTGGGCCTGGGCGACCGCCAGGCCGTAGCCCGGCACGAGGATCACCTTGGCCGCGTAGGCGAGCATGATGGCGACATCATTCGGACTCGCCGACCGGACCGGCCGATCAGGGTCGCCCGTCCCGGATCCGCCCGCCGTCGTGCCGTTGAACGCGCCGAACAGCGTCGCGGTGATCGGCCGGCCCATTGCCTTGGCCATCTCCCGCGTCAGAAGCGTGCCCGACGCACCGACGAGCGTCCCCGCGATAATGAGGAGCACATTGCCCAGGACGTAGCCGCTGGCGGCGACCGACAGGCCGGTAAAGGCGTTGAGCAGCGAGATGACGATCGGCACGTCGGCCCCGCCCACCGGCAGGACGAACAGGATCCCGAGCACGAGGGACAGCACCAGGAGTGCGACGAGCAGCCACGTCTGGGGCGCAGCGACCAGCCAAACCGCCGCCACGAGCGTTGCCGCCGCAACGAGGATCGTCACGAACCTCCCGGCGGGGACGATGACCGGGCGCGAGGTCATGAGTTCCTGCAGCTTCAGGAACGTCACGATGGAGCCGCTGAAGGAGATCGAGCCGACGACCACCGTGAACACGGTCGCGGCGAGGGCGACCGGCTCGCCGGCACCCGCCTCGAGGTATTCCACGACGGAGATAAGCGCGGCCGCGCCGCCACCGACCCCGTTGAAGAGGGCGACGAGTTGCGGCATCTGGGTCATTTTCACCCGACGGGCAGAGATTCCACCGATCGCACTGCCGACAAGGATGGCCGCGATGATGAGGAGGAGGTTGCTGAGCTTGATGCCGCTGAAGAAGAGGACGACGGTCGCGAGAAGCGCGCCGGCAGCACCGAGCAGGTTGCCGTTGCGGGCGCTCTTCGGGGACGACAGGCCCTTGAGCGCGAGGATGAAGAGCACCGCCGCGACGAGGTTCGCGAGCTGGGACCAGGAGGAGCTCATGCCGAGCCCCCGGCCTTCTCGGTGGGTGCGGGCCGTTTCGGCTTGAACATCTCGAGCATCCGGTCGGTGACGACGAAGCCGCCCACGAGGTTGATCGACCCGAGCAGGATCGCGATGACCCCGAGGGTGATCTCCAGAGGATGCTCAGCCGAGCCCGTCACGATGATGCCGCCGAGGAGGACGATTCCGTGGATCGCATTCGCCCCGGACATGAGCGGGGTGTGGAGTACCGTGCTCACCTTCGACACGACCTCGAGGCCGACGAAGATGCTCAGCACGAAAATCGTCAGCAATGCGATGCCGTCCATGGGTCACTCCCCTCCAAGCAGCGCCGTGCGCGCTGCCTCGTTGCGGACCTCGCCGTTCAGGACGACGGCGCACCCGTCAATGACGTCGTCCTGCGGATCGACGAATACCGAGCCGTCTGCAACGGTCAGCCCGAGCAGCGCAAACACATTCATCGAGTACAGCTGCGAGGCATGGACCGGCATCTGGCTCGCGACGTCACGCGCACCCCACACGAGGACCTCGCCGAAGCGGACCCCCTCCCCCGCGACGGATCCTTCGACGTTGCCGCCGCTCTCGCTCGCAAGATCGACGACGACAGAGCCCGCAGACATGGCCTCGACCATCGAGCGCGTGACGAGGAGCGGTGCTTCGCGGCCGGGAATCGAGGCGGTCGTGATGACGACATCCGAGGCGGCCACGTACGGGGCGAGGAGCTCGCGTTGATGTGCCGCACGATCATCGGTCATTTCCCGGGCGTAGCCGCCAGCACCCTCGAGTTGCTCGAGGTCGAGGGTGACGAATACCGCACCCATCGACCGGACCTCGTCGGCGCTGGCGGGCCGGACGTCGTAGGCCGAGACTCGGGCGCCAAGCCGCTTCGCCGTCGCGATCGCCTGGAGACCCGCGACCCCGGCACCTAGAACGAGGACCTTTGCGGCCTGCACCGTGCCGGCCGCGGTCATGAAGAGCGGGAAGAACCGTGGAAGGTGATCAGCCGCCACGACCGCCGCCCGATAGCCGGTGACGAGCGCCTGCGAGGTCAGGGCATCCATCGACTGCGCGCGAGAGATCCGTGGGAGCAGGTCGAAGGAAAGCCCTGTCGCCCCCGCATCGCGCAGGCCGCGCACTGTCTCGACATCGGCAGCCGGGGACAGGAACGAGATGGACACTGCCTCCGCCTTCATGCGCGAGGCGTGCTGATAGTCGAGGGGCCGGACGGAAGCGATGGCATCTGCGTCGGCGAAGGCCCCACCGACGTGGGCTGCCTCGATCACCGTCGCGCCAGCATCCCGGTAGGCAGCGTCCGATGCGAATGCATGGACGCCTGCTCCTGATTGGACATGGACATCGAAACCGAGTTGCGTGAACTTCGAGACGACCTGCGGCAAGATCGCCACGCGTCGTTCACCAACTCGCGTTTCGGCAGGAACGAAGACTCTCACGGTGCGCAGCCTAGGCTCTTGTCATCGCTGATTCCGGCTGAGCGGGCGTTCGAGGCAAACGAGGCCCGTGTGGAGAACATCACGCTACGATCGCGATGTGATGTTCTCCATGTTTCTGCTGTGGATCGTCGTGTTCGCCGGCATCTTCCGCGGCGCCCGCTGGACCATCCCCGTTGCAGTGGTGACGATGGTCTGGAGCCTCGTGCTGCTCAACCTGCACATGACCGACCCGATCCCCTTGAATTTCTAGGACAGGCGCCCGGTGAACCTGACAGCCTCCCGACAACTGTTGATCTTTCGGATCATCAACATCGCTGCGCTCATCGGCCTGCTCGGTGTGCTCACCGGCTCCCTTGACCTGCAGATCCTCGTCGGCGAGCAGCCGTGCCCGCTTTGCCTGCTGCAGCGCTCGGGGATGATCGGCCTCGCGGTCGGTCCCATCATGAACCTGCTGTGGGGCATGCGCCCGGCCCATTACGCCGTGAGCATCCTCGCCGCACTCACCGGCGGCGCCGCAAGTACGCGGCAGATCCTCCTGCACATCGCGACCCCGGGCGATCCGGGGTACGGGCCGGCAGTCGCCGGCTTCCACCTTTACACCTGGGCTTTCATCACCTTCGCCGTCGGCGCGGCCGGCTGCGCGGTTCTGCTGCTCTTCAGCAGCCAGTTCACCCTCGGTGACACCGGGGTGCTGCGCCGCAAGGGTCCGATGCGGATCGCCACGCTGTCCGTCGTCGTGTGGACCTTCGTCTATCTCGTCATCATCGCCGTTACGGTCCTGCCCGAGTGCGGCCTCGGGATGTGCCCGGATGACCCGGCGAGCAACGGATCCATCAAGACACCGGTCGGCGTCTTCGGATTCCTGGTCTTCGTTCTCGGGTCGCTCGCGCTCGGGTACCTGCTCGATCGCCTGCTCCCGAGCGATGAGGACGAACTGACTCTCGCGCCCATTCCGTAGGGCGCCTATCCGCGACGTCCTACTGCAGGATTTTCGTCAGGTAGTTGTCGAGGATGACGGTCACCTCGCGCGATCCGGTCGTGCCGAGGAGCTGCACCGGGGTGCCGGTGCCCTCAGCCTGCTGGAACGCGATCCGCTCGGGCATCGACGGCTTGAGCACTGACTTCGCGCCGACGAGGGCGATCATCTCCTTGACCCGGAAGTCGTGCTCCTCGGAGACACTGCGAACCTTGTTGATGACAACGCCGGCAAGGCTCAGTTCCGGGTTCGTGCTGCTGGCGATCTCGGTGATCTCCTCGACTGCGCGCTGGACGCCCTGAGCGCCGAAGTACGTCGGGGTCGTGACGATGACCGCTCGGTCGGCCGCGGTGAGCGCCTCACGGGTCAGGGCGCCGAGCGATGGCGGGCAGTCGATGAATGCAACGTCATAGCCTTGAACGAGCGCGAGGGCCCGCCTCAGCTTGCCGAGGGCGCCCGAGCCGTTCCAGGCGTCGAACCTGATGACGTTCGGGTGCGACGGCAGGACGTCGAGTTCGCCGATGTACGCATCCCAGTCGCAGGGAGCGATCGCCGACTCGATGACCCCCTTCGTGGGATTCGCGAGGACGTCGGCCACGCTCGTCTTCCCGACCTGGGATCGCAGGATGCTCGTCGCATTGCCCTGGGGGTCGAGGTCGACAACCAGCACGGACAGGCCCCGATGCGCGGCCGCCGAGGCGAGGCCAATCGTGAGGCTCGTCTTCCCCGTTCCGCCCTTGTTCGCAAGGATTGCCACAGTTCTCATGTAGGCATCATGCCCGATCGCCGTGAGGAAAGCGCCCTCCTCGGCACAAGTCGGACCGCGCATATCCCGTTGGCCGAAGGACGGCCGGGCGCTGAAACCGGGTTAGCATGGAGGCCCCCCGGAACAGGAGCACCCATGCGTCGAATTGCCAGAATCGTGGCCTCTGCCGCCTGTTGCGCCACCATCAGCGCCTCGCTTGCCACTGCATTCGCCCTCCCGTCGGCCAGTGCTGCGGAGCCGACGAGCGGGGAGTGTCATGTGAATGCACCGCTCGGGCCGAAGAAGGGGTCCAACCTCCAGGCGACAGCGTCCTGCGAGGGCCCCCACCTCTCGGAGACCTTTTTCGTGGGCTCCCTGCCCGCAAGCTTTCCTGACCCGGCCAAGGCCAGCGCCCAGCAGATAGCCGCCGTGCGCGCAAGCAACTGCACTGTCCAGCGGATGAACGCCTACATGGGCCTGAACTCCCCGGTCCCCTCACGGTTCCGGCCGGTTGCACTCTTCCCGAACAGTGTCGAATACGCCGCTGGCGACCGCTGGATCCGCTGCGATCTCGTCTACAGCAGCGGTCTCAGCCTCGGCGAGATGCCCAAGCCGGCCGCCCAGTGGGTCGGTGACAACGTCGCGGACTTGACGGTCTTCAACTACTGCACCCCCGGCGTCGGCTACTCGAAGATGCCGAGCCCGACGAAGACCTCGGCCCAGCAGTGCACGAACCCCTCGAAGCAATGGGTGCTCGTCTCAAGGCCGACCGTGGGCAGCATCGGGCAGAAGTACCCGGGATCTCGCTCCCTCAACAGCAAGGCCGCCGCGAAGTGCAAGGTATTTAAGAACACCTACAGCGGGGGGATCAAGGACCCGTACAGCCGCGGCTGGTCCTACATCTATCCGATGGCGAAGGGCTGGACCGAGGGGGTGCGCACCGTGTCGTGCTGGGTGCCGCTCAAGCAGTACCTCAACTCCAAGTAGTGCGCATTGACGTCGAGACCCACGACGACCTCAAGCGCCTTGCCTCCGAGTTTCACCTCAGCGTCGGCTAAGAGCGCGCGCGGATAGGTGACTCAGGGATCCGGCTGAGCGGGGTCGTCCCTGAGTTGTTGAAGGGTGAGGCTCTCGAGTTCGGATGTCAGTTCGCGTAGTCGTCTGGCGTTGTCGAGGAGTGGGCGTATGGCGTCGGCCTGCGCGGTGTCCAGGGTCCGGGTGACGGTCTTGTTGTCGACCTTGCGGGTCCAGGTCAGGTAGGGCCCGTGCAGCTGTGGCGGGTCTGCGTGGCACCGGCAGCCCTTGTTGCCGCATGTCGTCCGTCGCTCGACCAGGCTGCCGGGCAGCGGCGGGCCCAGTGCCGCGATCGCGGCTGCGATCACCGCGCGCCTCCGGTCGATTGCGGCCTTCGGGACACGCGCATTCGGTCGGCCTGCCATCCCGCACCTCCGGGCTTGAAGTAGCAATACTTGAAGTAGCAGTACTTCATGTTTCGCTGCCGAGGCTAGCAAACGGAGGGCGTCATGCTCGCAATGGAACCCCGCACCGTCGAAGCGGTCTGGAGCGCCATCGAAGGCCACCTGCCCGTCCGCCCGCCAGACACCCACCCGCTGGGATGCCACCGGCCACGGATCCCGGACCGAGACTGCTTCGAGGGCATCCTCACCAGGCTCGTGACCGGCTGCTCCTGGGACGTGGCAGCCCGGCTCACCAAGGCAAGCGAGACCACGCTGCGCGCACGGCGCACCGAATGGCTGGCCGCCGGCGTCTTC
>CAFBNE010000105.1_pt1 | contig 11721 bp, 9 predicted proteins | sample 7269181 | NCBI WGS metagenome assembly CAFBNE01 (sample SAMEA6814085, study PRJEB35770) | uncultured Actinomycetes bacterium | biome: Freshwater; feature: Freshwater reservoir; material: water | place: Czech Republic | collected 2017-05-23 | depth 30m m
CGCCGGTGCCGTGCGGCCCGCGCCAGAGGCGGAACTTCGCCATGTAGCTCATGTCTACGCCATCCCTACCGAGGTGAGTTCTTCCGTGGTCATGTACTTCTTCAGTTCCGCCGCATCGAAGAGCGTGATGAGCTCGACCGGGATCGTCGGCACGGCCTGCTTGGTGACGTCGATCTGATTGTCGCTGATGCGGCAGATGAGGTTCACCTGACGCCAGTCGGGGCTCATCACCGGAAAGTCGTTGCGGGTGTGACCGCCACGCGACTCCTCGCGGGCGAGCGCCGCCTTCGCGACGCACTCCGAGACCAGGATCTGCTTGGGCAGGTCCAGTGCGAGATGCCAGCCCGGGTTGTAGTCGCGGCCGCCCATCGCATGGGCCCGGCCGATGCGCACCTTCAGGCCCTCGATCTTCTCGAGCGCCGCGCGCATCTCATCGCCCGTGCGGATGATCCCGACGAGATCGTTCATGATGGTCTGCAGTTCGTCTTGGATCTTGAAGGGGTTCTCGTCGCGCGACGCATCGAAGGGCTCGAGGGCCCGCTCCATCGCGAGACTTATCTCGTCCTCGGACAGGGCCGGGGCAACGCCCTTCTCCTTGAGGCTCTCCACATACTCGGCGGCATACAGCCCAGCGCGCCGGCCGAACACGAGCAGATCCGACAGCGAGTTGCCGCCGAGGCGGTTCGAGCCGTGCATGCCGCCCGATGACTCGCCTGCCGCGTAGACGCCGCGGACTCCGATGAGCTCCTGCGAATCCGGGTCGACCTCGATCCCGCCCATGACGTAATGGCAGGTGGGTCCGACCTCCATCGGCTCGAGGGTGATGTCGACGTCAGCGAGCTCCTTGAACTGGTGCCACATCGAGGGCAGCTTCGCCTTGATGACGTCGGCAGGCAGTCGCTTGGAGACATCGAGGAACACGCCGCCGTGCGGCGATCCGCGGCCGGCCTTGACCTCCGCATTGATCGCGCGAGCGACCTCGTCACGCGGGAGGAGCTCCGGCGGGCGCTTGTTGTTGTCGGGATCGGTGTACCAGCGGTCGGCCTCGTCCTCGGTCTTCGCGTACTGCGCCTTGAAGACATCGGGGATGTAGTCGAACATGAACCGCCGGCCCTCGGAGTTCGTGAGGACCCCGCCGTCGCCGCGGACCGACTCGGTGACGAGCAGGCCCTTGACGCTCGGCGGCCAGACCATGCCGGTCGGGTGGAACTGCACGAACTCCATGTTGACGAGCGCGCCGCCGATCATCATCGCGAGCGCATGACCGTCGCCGGTGTACTCCCAGGAGTTGCTCGTGACCTTGAAGGACTTGCCGATGCCGCCGGTCGCGATGACCACGGATGGGGCCTCGATGACGACGAAGCTACCGGTCGAGCGCCAGTAGGCGAGCACGCCGGTCGCGTGGCGCTCGGCGCCCTCGCCGGCCATGAACACATCGGTGACCGAGCACTCTGCGAAGATCTTGATGCCCGACTCGTAGTCGCCCGTGTTCTGCTTATCCACCTGCTGCAGCTGGACGATCTTCTGCTGGAGGGTGCGGATCATCTCCAGGCCGGTGCGGTCGCCGACGTGGGCGAGGCGCGGGTACTCGTGGCCGCCGAAGTTGCGCTGGCTGATCTTGCCCTCGGCAGTGCGGTCGAACAGGGCGCCCCAGGACTCGAGCTCCCAGACGCGGTCGGGTGCCTCCTTGGCGTGCAGCTCCGCCATCCGGTAGTGGTTGAGGAACTTGCCGCCGCGCATGGTGTCGCAGAAGTGGACGTTCCAGCCATCGTTGGAGTTGACGTTCGCCATCGATGCGGCGATGCCGCCCTCGGCCATGACGGTGTGCGCCTTGCCGAAGAGCGACTTGCTCATGACCGCGACGGTCTTGCCGGCCTCGCGAGCCTCGACGGCCGCGCGAAGGCCCGCCCCGCCCGCGCCGATGACGACGACGTCGAAGGAATAACGCTCAGTGTCCGACATGGTGTCCCTCTTAGAAGAAGTAGAAGTTGGTGATGGCGCCGGATGCGACCTCGCGGACGTAGAAGTCCGTGAAGGCTACGAAGATGAGTGAGATCCAGGCGAACTTCGGGTGGTGGACGTTGATCTTCGACACCCACGTCCAAGCCTTGTAACGGACCGGATGCGCCGAGAAGTGCTTGAGACGGCCGCCCATCGCGTGACGGCACGAGTGGCACGACAGCGAGTACATCCAAAGGAATGCCGCGTTCATGAGCAGGATGAGCGTGCCGATGCTCATGTGGCCCCACGCGCCCTCGGCGTTGCGGAACGCGAGGATTCCGTCGTAGGTGAGGATGAGGTTGAAGATCAGGCCCGCGTAGAAGAAGTAGCGGTGACTGTTCTGGATGATGAGCGGGAACCGGGTCTCGCCCGTGTACCGCTTGTGCGGCTCGGCAACTGCGCACGCCGGCGGTGACTGCCAGAACGAGCGGTAGTAGGCCTTGCGGTAGTAGTAGCAGGTGAGCCGGAAGCCCAGCGGGAAGATGAGGATGAAGAGCGCCGGCGAGAACGCGTATCCGCCGAAGAACCAATCTCCGAAGGGCGTGAAGCCGAGCAGGGTCGCGCCCTCAGGGCACGAGGTCGACAGGCACGGCGAATAGAACGGGGAGATGAGCGGCTCGGCGAAGTAGAAGTCGTTCTCGAAGGCCCGCCATGTCGAGTAGATGACAAACAGCACGAGCACCGCCGCGGTGATCGCTGGCTGGATCCACCATGCGTCTGTGCGCAGAGTGCGGGCCTTGATCTGCGCCCGCTGGTCAGGCGCGCCCTGGCTCGATGGTGGGCTGGTGACACTTGCCATGCTCGGTCCTCCCACAGTGGCTTGATTCCGCGGGGTTTCACTTCGCGGTCCGTCGAATGCTACGGGAAGCGGCGGGCGCCGGCACCGGGACAGCGTGCGAGGTTCATCACACGAGCCCGGTTCCGGCCGACCTGCGACACGACAGGTCAGGCCCTAACCCAGTTTGGGCGCGTTGATGTCGCCCTTGCTGGCCCGATCAAGTCCCGCCGCGACACCTATCCGCCCAAACGGCATCTTGGGAACAGCCCGCACGGCACGCCGTCACCTGCCGCGGCGCTCTCCCGTGGGCTACAGGTCTACGGCGAAGTACTGGGTCTCGAGGAACTCGTGGATGCCGGCGAACCCGCCCTCCCTGCCCAGGCCCGACTCCTTCATCCCGCCGAACGGAGCCGCCGGGTCGGAGGCGAGGCCGCGATTGATCGCGACCATGCCCGACTCCATCTGTCGGGCCACCTTGATGCCCGCCCCGGCATCCTTGGCGAAGACATAGGAGATCAGCCCGTACTCGGTGTCGTTGGCCATGCGGACGGCGTCCGCCTGGTCGGTGAAAGTGACGATCGGGGCGACCGGGCCGAAGATCTCGTTTCGGGTGAGCACGGACCCGTGCTCGACGCCGCGAACGACATAGGGCGCGATGAAGGCCCCCTCGGTCGGCGCCACGGATGATGCGTTGAGCAGGGCACCCTCGCCGGCCGCCTCGTCGAGCAGTTCGTGGATCTTGTCGCGCTCCTTCACCGAGACCATCGCACCGAGGTCATTGGCGTGATCGCTGGCAGGGCCGATCTTCAAGGCCGCGAACGCCCCCTCGAGCTTGGACGAGAACTCCTCGGTCACCGACTCGTGGACGTAGAAGCGGTTCGCGGCAGTGCATGCGGCACCGCCATTGCGCATCTTCGCGATCATCGCGCCGGCAATGGCCGCGTCGACGTCGGCGCCCTCGAGGACGAGGAAGGGGGCGTTGCCGCCCAGCTCCATCGAGGACGGGAGCACCCGCTCAGCCGTCTGGACAAGCAGCATCTTGCCGACGTACGTCGAGCCGGTGAACGACAGCGTCGCGACACGCGGATCGGCGAGGATCGCCGACGACACAGCGCCGCTCGTCGAGGTCGTGATGATGTTCACGACGCCCGCGGGCACGCCCGCGCGCTGGAGGACATCGCCGATCCACAGCGCGGTGAGCGGGGTCTCGCCGGCCGGCTTGAGCACCGCGGTGCAGCCCGCCGCCAGCGCCGGGGCCAGCTTGCGGGTGGCCATCGCCGCCGGGAAGTTCCAGGGGGTGATCATGTAGGCGACACCCATGGGACGGTGATCGGTGATGATCGTCTTGTCGCGCGCCGGTGCGTACCGGAAGCCGCCCTCGATCCGCGATGCCTCCTCGGAGAACCACCGGAAGAACTCCGCGGCGTAGGTTGCCTCACCTATCGCATCGCGCCACGCCTTGCCGTTCTCCAGGCTGATGAGGCGTGCGCAGGTCTCGAGCTCGGCGGACATGATCTCGAAGGCCTTGCGCAGGATCTCGGCACGGACGCGCGCCGGAGTGGCCCCCCAGGTCTGGAAGGCATCGTGAGCGGACGCCACTGCCTCAAGTCCGTCGGCAACCGACGCATTCGAGATATCGGCGATGGCGGCTCCCGTCGCCGGGTCGATCACGGGCATCCGGGCATCGGTCTGCAGCCACTCCCCTGAGATGAGCAGTCCGGTCGGCGCGATGGTCGATGACATTGGTCCTCCAGCGGTCATGTTCAGGGTTGACGCAGCCTAGTCCGCGTGTCCCGCAGGCTGCCATCGAATGCCACCGGCTTAACATTGGGCGGTCATGCACCGGCTAATCCTCACCCTCGCACTCGCCTGCTCGCTCGCCCTCGGGGCGTCCGGAGCGGCTAGCGCCGAGACCATCGGCGGCGAGCAGCTCTCCAAGCGGGGCGTGCAGGTCAACCCCGGTCCGGACGCCAAGCCGGTCCCGGAGATCTGGGCAGAGACGTGGATCCTCGTCGATGCGACGAACGGCACCGTCCTCGCAGCGAAGAACTCGCATGACCGGCGACCGCCGGCGAGCACCCTGAAGACCCTCACTGCCCTCACCGTCCTCCAGGAGCTCACGCTCGACCAGACCTACGTGGCGAAGTCCAAGGACACCCGCGTCGAAGGCGCCAGGGCGGGCCTCATCGCGGGCAAGCGCTACACGGTCGAGGACCTCCTCTACGGAACGTTCCTGCGCAGCGGCAATGACGCTGCCACGGCACTCGCCCGGGCCCCGGGCAGCGTCAAGCGCACCATCGATCGGATGAATGAGGTCGCCCGCCAGCTGCAGGCGAACGACACGACCGCGAAGACCCCGACCGGCCTCGACCACAAGGGACAGGTATCGAGCGCATACGACCTCGCGCTCATCGCGCGCGCCGGGCTCGCGAGGCCCGACTTCGCGAAGCTCGCCCGGACGAAGACCCACCGGTTCCCCGGTGGCGGGGGCAGCACCTACACGATCTACAACCAGAACCGCCTGCTCATGGGCGGATTCAAGGGCGCTATCGGCGTGAAGACCGGCTTCACCACGAACGCAGGGCGCACCTTCATCGGAGCCGCGACCCGAAAGGGCACCACCCTCATCTTCGTTGGCATGGGTATCCACGACGGCAGCGCCTCGGCGGCCAGCAAGGCCCTGAAATGGGGCTTCAAGAACCTCGGCAAGGTCACGCCCGTCGGCAACATGGTCGGACCGATCTCGGTGGCAGGCGAAGCGGCCACGCTCCCCGACACCCCGACGGGCGCCTCGGACGAAGAGCTCGCGACCGCCGGCCTGGGCATACCCCCGGCCGGCGACTCGATGGCACCCTGGTGGTTCTGGCTCATCCTTCTGCTCGCCGTCTGCGCTCTGGTCCTCGGCTGGCTCGGCAAGCGTCGGCAGCAGACGGCGGGGTCGGGCGCCGGAGCGCATCAGGCGCCCCGCGCTAAGCGTCAGTACCGGCCCTATCAGCCGTTGTGACCCTCCGGCGACGACCCGGTCACGGCTCGGGGATCGCCACGAATCCCACCGCGTCGTAGACCGCGGCGAGAGTATGGCGAGCCGTCTCGCGAGCCTTGCCCGCGCCCTGGCCCATGAGCCGGCGCAGCTCATCGGGCTGCTCCATGAGCTCGTTCACCCGCTCGCGGATCGGCCGGATGAACTCGATGGCCACCGCCGCGGTCTCGGTCTTCAGGTCTCCGTAGCCCCGGCCCTCGTAGCCGGCGACAAGGGTCTCCATCAGGGTGCCGGTCAGCGCCTGCTGCATCGTGAGCAGATTCGAGACACCGGGCTTGGCCACCGGATCGAACCGGATCTCACGCTCGGAGTCGGTGACGGCGCTCTTGAACTTCTTCGCCAGCACCGCATCGTCATCGAGGAGGAATGCGCAGCCGGCCGGGCTGGACTTGCTCATCTTGGCGGTCGGATCCTGCAGGTCGACGATCTTTGCGGTGTCCTTCACGAACAGGCCCGCCGGCACCGTCAGGGTCTCGCCGAAGGTGGCGTTGAATCGCTGGGCGAGATCGCGTGTGAGCTCGAGGTGCTGGCGCTGGTCCTCGCCGACGGGCACGGCATCGGCCTGGTAGATGAGGATGTCAGCGGCCTGGAGGATCGGGTAGGTGAAAAGCCCGACGGTCGAGCGGTCGGCGCCGCCCTTCTGCGACTTGTCCTTGAACTGGGTCATCCGACTCGCCTCGCCGAATCCGGTCTGGCACTCGAGCACCCAGGCGAGCTGACTGTGCTCGGGAACGTGGCTCTGCACGAAGACCGTGCACCGCTGCGGGTCCAGGCCGATGGCGAGCAGTTGCGCGAACGACAGGAGGGTCCGGTGGCGCAGGAGGGCCGGGTCGTGATCGACGGTGATGGCGTGCTGATCGACGACTACGTAATAGGCATCATGGGTGTCTTGGACCCTCACCCACTCGCGCAGCGCCCCGAGGTAGTTGCCGATGTGGAATGCGTCTGCGGTCGGCTGGATGCCGGACAGGACACGCGGGGGCCGGGCTGCGGAGGGTGCCATGGCCCTATCCTCCCAAGGACGGACCATCCGGCGTCAGGCGGTCGCCCTCGCCGGCATCGTCTGCCAGCGGCGTGATGCGAACCCGTGCGATGCGTCGTCCATCGAGCTCGAGGACCTCGAACCGATGCCCGGCCTCGACCACCGAGTCGCCGAGCACCGGCAGGCTGCCGATTCGGGAGACGACGAACCCGGCCACCGTCTCGTATGGGCCATCGGGCAGTTCGATGCCCGTCTCCTCGTGGAAGTCCTCGATGTTCATGAGGCCCTCGAGGGTGGTGACCCCGAACGACCTGGCCGTCTGCGGATGCTGGACCAGGTCGTACTCGTCCTTGATGTCGCCGATGAGCTCCTCGACGAGATCCTCCATCGTGACAATGCCGGCGGTGCCGCCGTACTCGTCGACGACGACGGCGAGGTGCTGGCGCAGCCGGCGCAGCTCGGTGAGCGTGCTCAGCACGCCGTTCGTGCCTGGAAAGGCCGCGACCGGGCGGACGAGCTCCCCGACGCGAATCGACCGCTCCGCGAGCTCGGGGTTGAGAATGTCGCGGATGTGGACGAAGCCGACGACATCGTCGGTCGAATCGCGTGCCACCGGATAGCGGGAGTGCGGGCGGGCGGCAACCACCTTCACGGCCTTGAAGATGGGCAGGTCTGCGTCGAGGAACTCGACCTCGGTGCGCGGGACCATGACCTCGCGAAGCTCGCGGTCGCCCGCCGCGAAGACATCGTCGATGAGCTCGCGCTCCTCGACGCTCAGGTCCTCGTGGGCGGCGACGAGATCGCGGAGCTCCTCGCCGCTGATCTGCTCCTTCGCGGCTGTCGGGTCGACCCCGAACAGGCGGACGATCGAATCGGACGCCCAGGAGAGCGCGATGATGAAGGGTCGAAACACCTTCGCCATGATGTCGACCGGGGCCGCGACGAACAGGGCAACCTTCTCGACCCGCTGAAGCGCAATTCGCTTGGGAACGAGCTCGCCGAGCACGAGCGACACGTACGCGATGACCACTGTCACGAGAATGAAGGCGATGGTCTCCGAGGCACCCTTGCCAAGGCCCCAGCCCACGAGTACGGGCTCAAGGCTCGGCGCGATCCGCGAGGCGCCGAACCCTGCTGAGATGAACCCGGCGAGGGTGACCCCGACCTGGCCGGCCGCGAGGAATCGGTTCGGGTCCGACGTCAGTTGAGCGAGCCGACGGCCCCGGAGGCCCTGCTCGCTGAGCCGCTGCACCTGGCTGTCGCGCAGCGAGACGAGGGCCAGCTCTGCCGCGGCGAAGAATCCGCCGAGCAGGATGAAGAACAGGACGACGGCAATATTGACCCACACGTCACTCATGTCCGCACCCTGCCCATAGCCCCAGAATAGGGCCGCGGTCAGAGCCGACGCTTCCATCGTCACCCAGGCCCATCCGTAAGATCGGCACCATGACGGACGGAACCGGCGACCACGACTTCATCGATCGCCTCACCCTCGTGCCGATCGACCGGGATATCTTCACCGGCATCTGCCACTCGGGTGCGCCCATGCGGGCCTTCGGCGGGCAGATTGCCGCGCAGTCGCTCATGGCAGCCGGCGCCACGATCGGCGATCCGGCCCGCCACGTCCATTCGCTCCACGGCTACTTCCTGCGCCCGGGCCGCACCAAGGAATCCATCACCTACCTCGTCGACCGACCGCGCGACGGGAGGTCATTCTCGACGAGGATCGTGCGAGCCGTGCAGCAGGGCGAGACGATCTTCATGATGACGGCGTCATTCGCCCTGACCGACCCGGGGCCAGCGCATCAGTTCAATGCGCCGACCGTCGCGGCCCCGTCGTCGCTCCCCGGGTCACGCATCTCCGACGCCGTGCCCTCCGAGGTCCGCGAGCGCAGGCGCCTGGACTATCCGGAGGAGCAGCTGTTCGAGCTTCGCTTCGTCGAGGACGAGCATGAGACCCTGCCGCTCATCGATGACCGATACGAGCGCACGACCTGGGTGCGCCTCACCCAGCCGCTGCCCGACGATCCCCTCATTCAGGCGTGCGCGCTCACCTACCTCTCCGATCTCACGATGGTGGGCACGGCATTGGCGCCGCACCACAGCCTCAGGGACAGCCTGCAACTCGCCTCGATCGACCATGCAATGTGGTTCCACGCGCCGGTGCGCGTCGACGACTGGCTGCTCTTCGCCCAGGACACCCCGGTCGCGAACGGCGGCCACGGCCTCGCCCGCGGCCTGTTCTACGACACGAAGGGCGTCCTCGTGGCCTCGGTCGTCCAGGAGTCCCTCATGCGCGACCGCCGGCAATAGCACGTGCAGCCTTCCTCCCCCGGGTGTCGGCCAGCGCTGGTCCCCTCGGCCCTCGTACGCGGTCGTGCCTGGGCTAGCCGTAGGTGCAGGACGTCACGAGGTTCTTGACGAGGCTGACGGTGAAGCGATCCCATCGGAAGTCCATCGTGACCATCTGCGGCTCGCCGTCGATGGTCCCGGCCCGCATTGAGTAGCCGTTCGAGGCTGCGAATGCCGCCGCCTTCTCGTAGGTCATCGCACCATCGACCATCTGCCCGCACATCGCCACCATCTGTGCCGAACCGGTGACTTCTCCGCCGCCACCGCTCACCTGCTCAAGGCTTGAAGCGATGGAGATGAGTTGCGCGTATGAAAGACCGGCGGTCGTGATGACGATCGACGTGCGCCCCGGCGCCGTCATCGTCGAGGCCGGGCGGGCGGTCATGCGAAGCACGCCGCCGCTTCTTGCAACGTCAGCCTTCGAGCATCGATACCCGGCGGGGACCGGCCGGGGGTTCGCATTCGCCGGTTGGACGAAGCAGTTCGCGAACACCTGCGCCGTCACCTTCGCCTGGGTGCCGGGCGATCCGAGGGGGATAACGACGCTGCCCACCGGTGCCATGCTCGTCGAGTAGGCGGGCTCCGCAGCCCAGCCGGTGTCGCCCCACTTCTCGGCGATGGTGAAGGACGGACGGGACGTCGATGCGGCTCGCAGCGCTCCGTAGGTCGCTCCCGCATAGGTATCGCCAGAACGCGCCTCACCGTTCGCGAACGTCAGCCCATCAGCGATGACGTCAACCGGCTTCGTCATGCGCAGTCCGGCCGTGCGGCCCGGCTCCCACAGTGAGCCGGCGCTGCCGAGTTGCGAGGCGGCTTCCTGCCAGCCCTGCGCCTTCGATGCGGTGTCAGGCGCAGCCGCGGCACTCGGTGCCAGCACGGTGAGCGTCGCCCCCACGAGGCCGACCGAGACTAGGAGCGCCACCCATGCAACGGGCATCGCGGGCCGTGCGGAAGTCGTCATTCCACAACGGTACGTCACGACTCCGAGGATTCCACCACGCTCATGCTGATGTCGCTGTCGCTGCCGGGCACGTTGTCGGTCCGCAGGAGGCCGACTCGCGCAGCGCGGGTCACGGCCTCCGTCCGGCTCTTCGACTCCAGGAGCTCCAGGATGATCTGGACCTCGGCCTTGACTGTCGACAATGAGAACCCGAGCGACCTTGCGATGCTGCTGTTGCTCTTTCCCTCAGCCAGCAGCTGGAGCACCCGTTGCTGGCGCTCGCTCAGGCCCAGCGGCCGCGAACGAGCATGCACGCTCACCTCGACCGGAATGCTGTTCTTCAGGTCGTCGATTCGCTGCCAAAGTGCCATCGCGGCGCAGATCCCCTCCATGAACGCATAGTCGAACCACGACCACGGATCGGGGTACGCGCAGACGATGGTGCAGGCGGCAACGGCAGTCCCCGCGTACACGAGTGGCAGCCCAAGAATCGTCGCGTCGGAGTTCGACGCCTCTCCATGCCTGACGTACTTGGCCCAACCGACCATGAGCGGATACCGATCGTCGATCTCGCCCATCTTCACCACGACCGCCTCGCCGGTCAGGAAGGCCCGAGTGAGCGGGTAGTCCCACGTAACCGGTACGGATTCATGACGGGTGGAGGGGATGAATCCGAACGAACCACGTCGAGTCAGGGCCGAGCGATCCGGCGTCGGCGCGTAGATGGCAACGGCCAGTGGATGGTAGATCGACATTGGCCCCCGAGCGAGCGCCTCCACGAGGGCATCGCCAGTTGGATCATTGCTGATGAGCTTTAGGAGTGCCGAGCGAGACGCCATGTGATCACCAGCGTGCTCCCAGGTCATCACGTCATGTCCCCTCTTCGCTGAGTCGTCATCACGTCATGGTCGAGTGAAAACATACCGGCCATGGCCGCACTCTGGCCGACCCAACCGAGTAATGAGCGCATGTGCACACCGCCCAATGGAATGCTCTCCACCGGGGAGACACGCCCGGTCACCTCGGTGGCCAGCGCTTCCTCGTCTCGGTCGGGGGGCTGCGAGACGAGGAAGCGACGGCGCCCGCGAAGGGCGCCGTCGCTCACAGCCTTTGACACGTGCCGTCCCTATGAGGACATGGCCTTCTGCAGGTTCTCATCAATGGACGCGAGGAAGTCCTGCGTGGTCTGCCACGGCTGCTCCGGGCCGATGAGCATCGCGAGGTCCTTGGTCATCTTGCCCTCTTCGACCGTCTCGATGCACACGCGCTCGAGGGTCTCCGCGAAGGCCGTGACATCCGGGGTGCCGTCCATCTTCCCGCGGTGGGCGAGGCCTTGGGTCCACGCGAAGATCGACGCAATCGGGTTCGTCGAAGTCGGCTTGCCCTGCTCATGCTGGCGGTAGTGGCGGGTCACCGTGCCGTGGGCGGCCTCAGCCTCGACGGTGCGGCCGTCCGGGGTCATGAGCACCGAGGTCATGAGTCCGAGTGATCCGAAGCCCTGCGCGACCGTGTCGGATTGGACGTCGCCGTCGTAGTTCTTGCACGCCCAGACGTAGCCACCCTCCCACTTCATGGCCGCTGCGACCATGTCGTCGATGAGCCGGTGCTCATAGGTGATGCCGGCCGCC
>CAFBNE010000106.1_pt1 | contig 11646 bp, 10 predicted proteins | sample 7269181 | NCBI WGS metagenome assembly CAFBNE01 (sample SAMEA6814085, study PRJEB35770) | uncultured Actinomycetes bacterium | biome: Freshwater; feature: Freshwater reservoir; material: water | place: Czech Republic | collected 2017-05-23 | depth 30m m
ATAGGATTCCTCTCCTGAGTTCCCACCGCGCGCCGTAGCCCCGTCCAAGAGTTGGCCAAAACCCGAAACTTCGACTCCGGCATGGTCAAGCAGGATTCGACAAATCGCAGCGTTGCTCGACACCACAGGTACTGAAAGCTCCGTTTCCAGCGCCGGCAGTTCGGCGATGATCCTGATGCCGGTGCAACTCACGAGAAGGCCGTCGATGTCAGCGCCCATCAAGGGCAATGCTGCCTCCAAGACTTCTCCAGGAGTGACGGATTGGAGCGTCACATCGTCCACGAGCTCATCGCCAAAGAGCAGCGCCGTGCGCATCACCTCGATCCCAGATGCGTTCAAGAACTGCACGAGCGCCTCTGTCACCTCAGTCGAGTATGGCGAGACAAGCGCGATGCGCGAGCTTCCCACTCGATTCAGGGCTTGCACTACTGCAGATGATGCAGTCACGCACTCAACACCCAACAGCGCTCGAATCCGCTGCTCGATCGCGCGGTTTCCCTCGACACCGCCCATAAAGCTGCCGCTCGTACAGGCATAGATGAGGACTGAAGGGTGTATCGGGGCGAGCAGCGTCGCTGACTCTTCCAAGTGGCACAGCGCGTCAGCCAAGCTTTCCGCAGTGACCGTGCCTGGATACCTGACACGGCTGAAGTGCACGCCGACGCAACCCCGCAGAACATGAGCAAGCTCCGGCTCCAAGGAAAGATCTGAGTCCAGCAACATGATTCCCGCGCGAGCCAGTCCCGCCGTTAGAGTCGATTCAGCCACAGGTTCCCCATTTCATCGCGGTTCGCGTTCCAGCCGGGCGGCACCACCGTGGTCGCCGTTGACTCGGTGATCACGGCCGGCCCAAGGACAACGGCATCACTAGCAATTGCGGAGCGCTGCACAAAAGTGGTGTCCATCCACGCTCCGAAGTACGCCTTCTTCTGGGTGGGAGCTTCCCCAGACGTAGATTCGTCCCGCAACTCAGGGGTTGGGAGGATAAGAACCGCCTCGAGTCGGACGTTGACGATCTCCACCGGAGTAGTTGTCTCGCAGAAACCAAATCGTTTCGCGTGAGCTTCGTCGAATGCGGTGCGGATAGCGATTGAGTTTAGCTCTCCTGCGTCGATGCCTACTTGAACCTCGTGAGCCTGCCCGACGTAACGTAGATCGACAACGACCCTGATCTCGGGTGGTGTGGCGAACCCGAACTCAGCGAACTCGTCCATCGCCATAGTGCGCATCTCGTCTATGAGCGGCTGCGCCACTTCCGACGCTCGCTCGACCAATGCGATCCGTGTTCGCACGTAATGACGGGTGACGTCAGCGCACACCATTCCGTACGCGCTGAACACTCCTGGTGCGACAGGTACAAGGACGCGACGCATTCCGAGTTCGTCCGCGCACATCGCTGCGTGCAGGCCACCCGCACCGCCATAGCAGGTTAGGACGAAGTCGCGTGGATCGTGACCCTGCTCGACGGAGACGAGCCGAAGGGCACGACTCATGTTGGCTGTGGTAACTCGGAGGGCCTGCCATGCTGATTCCTCCACCGAAGTCGAAAGGCGAGCGGCCACGGGTGCGAATACGGCACACGCGGCGGCGCTATCCAGGCTTAGGTAGCGGTTTGGATCCCCGTCATCGAGCAATACTCCTAGGGCACACCACGCATCCGTAACCGTCGCTTTGCTGCCACCTCGGCCATAACAGGCCGGGCCGGGTACGGCTCCCGCACTGCTCGGGCCGGACTGAATCAACCCGCCTTCGTCCACGGAGATAATCGACCCCCCACCAGCCCCGACAGTCTCTATCCGGAATGTCGGCAGCATGCTCGGCAGGCCGTCAATATTGGAGTCGTAGGTGATTTCCGGCCTCCCAGCTCGAACCATGGCGACATCCGTGCTCGTTCCCCCCATGTCCAGGCAGATGACGTCGCCAATCCCGGCAACCGAAGCAACGTGACTCGCCGCAAGCACTCCGCCGGCAGGACCAGATAGGCACAATGCTGCTGCGCTGCCACCGGCCGCTGAGATCGGGACAACTCCGCCATGCGACTGCATGACAAGGACATCTGCCGTGAAGCCCGCCTCAAGGAGGGCCTGCACAATCTTGTCGGTATGGACTGCGATCACCGGGCCCAAGTACGCATTGAGGACCGTGGTGCTCATTCGGTCGTACTCTCGGTAAGCCGCAACCACCTTGTGTGATTGGCTCACATGAAGGCCCGGACGATGCTTGGCAATCGCATCGGCAAGCATCGCCTCATGAACTCCATTTCTGTACGCGTGCAAGAAGCAGATCGCCACCGAATCCGCACTCGCTTCATCAACCAATGCAAGGACGGCGTCGGCCGCTGCCGACGCATCGATTGCTCGGACGACGGCACCGTCAGCCGACAGCCGCTCGTCAACCTCCATTCGAAGCGCGCGAGGAACGAGCGGAGCCGTCTTGGTCCAGAAGAGGTCCCAAACGTCCGTTCGGTCTTGGCGCTGAAACTCCAGAACGTCGCGGAAGCCTGTTGTCGTGACGAGTACCGTTGTCGACCCGCGCCGCTCCAGCACTGCATTCGTGGCGACCGTTGTGCCGTGCACGATCGTTGAGACCGCTGAGGCATCCTCTACGAGCTCGCAAGCACCCCGGACCGCGGATAGGGCGCCCGATTCGACGTTGAGCACCTTATGAATCCGCGCCGATCCGTCGGGCAGGACGAGCACAAGATCGGTGAACGTACCGCCGACGTCAATCCCGAGAATGGCTTTACTCATGAGCGCCCCTACACGTGTCGGTGGTTACCTTGCCGTTGCGGAGATCCATCAAGCGCGCTCCGGGGGCCCGAGCGGATGCAATCCCGAATCCACCGCCGCCGCCAACGATGACCCTCACGCTGTCTCCGCGGGCGACTGGCAGCGAGGACTTGCTTGCCAGCGTTGTCTCGTTGCCGCCTGAGACAACGCTGAAGGAGCCGCGAGTTCCCGGATCGCCACCGGCTGCTCCGCGGGGCGAGAAGGCGTGGCGGTCTGCGTATGCGAAGAAGCTCACGCCGTCTTCGATGACCTCGTACTCTCTCACCGACCCAAGGCCCCCACGAAACTCGCCGTCGCCGCCCGAATCAGGGACGTAGGCGTACTGCACGATCCGCAGATACGGATGGTCCAACTCGAGAACCTCTGTGGGCGTGATCTTGCAGTTCGACAAGGGGGCATCGAGCATGTCCGCTCCGTCGGTTGCCGGTGTGGCACCCCATCCACCTCCGAGGTCTTCGATGAAGATTCGAAAGCCGTCCTCAGAACGCCGAGTGAAACCCACGGTGGTGTTCACATTGAATCCCAGAGCCGGCACCCGTTCTGGTGCCGCCAACTGCAGCGCCATCAACGTTGCGTCGAAGGCGCGATACGCCCCGCACATCCGGGCGCGTACTGCGGCGGGCGATACCGGATTCAAGAAGGAGCCACTCGGCACGTCAACGGTGACTGGCCGGAACGAGCCCGCGTTCACGGAGATGCGCCTGCCTCCGGCGACAGCGAACATGGCAATCGCGCTGTGGACCGCTGCCAGCGTCGATGCGATTGGAACATTCAAGAAGTCATCCGTCTGCAGATCCGTGCCAGCGAAGTCGCAGGTGAGGGAGTCTCCCGCGACAGTAATCATCAGACTCACCTTGATGGGGTCGGGTGTGGTTACCCCAGAGTCGACCATGTCTTCAGCCGCGTACTGGCCATCGGGAAGATCGGAGATGACCGCTCTCATCAATGCTTCGGAGTGGTCTAAGGATGCGTCAATGCACTGGGCCAGCACCTCTGCGCCGTAGCGCTCAGAAATCTCGATGAGGCGCTCACGTCCGACGTGACAGGCTGCTAACTGGGCGCGTAGGTCGCCCATGGATGTGATGGGCTCGCGAAAGTTGGCTTTCACGATGTCCGAAATGAATCCGCCATCGTCGAAGTCGGTGACCTTCAACCGCATGGCAGTAAATCGAAGCCCTTCCGCGTGGATATCTGCGGCGTCCAGCGTTAGCCCAGGGGCGCCACCACCAATGTCAATGTGATGAGCCACAGATCCGGCGAAGCCAAGCAACTGTCCACCGGAGATTATGGGCAGGAAGACGATGAGATCCTGAAGATGCTGACCTCCTTCATAGGGGTCGTTGGTAAAGAACACGTCGTCGGCGTCAAGGGTGCCGGCAGGGTATCGACGCAAACAGGACTCAAGCGGAAGCGAGAGTGACGCCATCTGAATTGGGGCATTTTCGGCCTGCGCGACAAGTCGTCCCTCAGCATCGAGTAGGGCGCAGGAGAAGTCCCTAGCCTCTCGGATGATGGTTGAACGCGCCGATCGCATCAAGTTCAAGCCCATTTCCTGAGCGGCGCCATGCATCGCGTTTGCCACGATGTTGATCGTCGCCGAATCAATTGATGTCATGCGTACCTCGCAAGTCTGTGTCGGCGGTTGAGATGGGCGGCGGGACCTGTACTCGAACGCGCCGAAGAAAGTCAGCTGTTCGCTCGTGAACGGGATGAGCGAAGATCTGCTCAGGAGTGCCCTCCTCGATGATCCGTCCCTTATCCATGAAGAGCACGCGGTCGGCGACCTGCTGGGCGAAATCCATCTCATGGGTGACGATGACCTTCGTCATGCCGCTCGCTGCGAGATCGCGGATCACGCCGAGGACATCACCGACGAGCTCGGGGTCCAAGGCGGATGTGGGCTCGTCGTAGAGCATGATCCTCGGCTTCTTGGCGAGGGCTCGAGCAATAGCGACTCTCTGTTGTTGACCGCCGGACAACTGGGCTGGGAATGCGCTTTGCCGGTCCGCGAGTCCGACGCGCTCGAGGAGGTCTATCGCGGTCTTTCGGGCTAACTCCTTTGGCACCGATCCGACGAAGTGCGGAGCTGCAGCGATGTTGTCGAGCACTGTCATGTGAGGGAACAGGTTGAATTTCTGGAACACCATGCTCGTCGAGCCGGTGAGCGTAGTGCGGGCGCGCACGATGTTCGAATGACGCTTGCGGCCGAGGCCGTCTCGAGGCATGGACAGGACATCCTCGTCAGCCAGTCGCAGCATTCCTTCGTCCGGGACCTCAATGAGGTTAAGGCAGCGCAAGAGCGTGCTTTTCCCCGATCCGCTCGGGCCGATGATGACGACGACCTCGCCCTCGCGGACACCAAACGAGCACACATCCAAGGCTCGTTGTGTCTTAAAGTCTTTGACGATGTCGGTCGCACTTAGAATCGAGGTCTCAGGCATACCCGCGATTGCTCCGTTCCTCAAGGCGCCGGGTGTACCAGGCGAGCGGCAAGCTGATCGCGAGGTACATCGCACCAACGGTCAGGTATATCTCGAAGCTTTGGAACGTCGCAGACACGATGATCTGTCCGGATCGAAGTAACTCCATGACGGTGACCACCGAAGCAAGAGACGTGTCTTTCACCATCGAGTTCGCGTAGTTGCCGATACCAGGCAGTGAGACGCGGATTGCCTGAGGAAGGATGATCTTCCGGTAGAGCTGTCGACCCTGAAAACCCAGTGATTCAGCCGCTTCCCACTGGCCGCGGTCGATGGACAGCAAGCCTGCCCTGAACACCTCGGCCAAGTAAGCGCCGTAGTTGGCTCCCAGCGCAAGTACGGCCGCAAGAATGGGAGTAACCCGGATGCCAAACTGCGGGAGGCCGTAGTAGACGAGGAAGAGTTGGACGAGGACGGGAGTGCCACGCACGACATCTACGTAGACGTGGGCTATGGCGCGCAGCAAGTTGCGGCGACTGAGTCGCATCAGTGCCATGACCAGCCCGATGATCAGGCCTAGAGCCAACGAGAGGATTGTTAGGATGATGGTGATCTTCAGGCCCTCAAGCAGCGCTGGCCAAGCTTCCGCCATGAGGTCTAGGTAGTTGCTCATGGAGCCGTCGGTCCCGCAGCGGTTGGGCCCAGACGATCCGAGCTCGGGTACATGTGAGCGCGAAGTTCAGCTACCGCGCGCGCTTGGTCACCGCTGAGGATCTCGTCCAAGAGCTGCTGGTGCGCCACAGGAACCGCGTCGATCGACAAGTGGTAGCCACGGTCGTTTCGAAAGCTCGCTATGACGGTTGGGCGCAGGTGCGCCCACATCTGCATAAGGCGTCTGCTCCCGGAGAATTTGTAGAAGGCGTCATGGAATCCGGACTCGACTCGGAGGATTGCCTCCCAGTCACTCCCCTGAACCGCCAGATGCATCTTGTCTACTTCCGCTTGAAGTGCCCTGCAGAGTCCCTCATGTTCACGGGACATTGCCAGCCGCAGTGCTACCTGCTCGATGCCCTCGCGGATCATGACAACCTCGCGAAGGTCCTCTGACGGCACCCACCGCACATAGACACCACGCCGGGGGATCACCTCGACTAGGCCCTCCTGTGCGAGCACCTTTAGGGCGTCCCGTATCGGCCCCCGGCTCACTCCGAGCTCACGGGCCAGGACTTCGTCGCGCAGTCTCGCTCCGTCAGGCAGTTGCCCCTCGAGAATTTGAGCTCGCAGATGCAAGACGACGCGGTCCTCTAGCAGGCCTGTGCTGATCGGCGCTTCAGTAAACATTGTGCAATCCTTCCCGTTCACGATCCATCTGATCCGAGGGTCAGCCTTCCAGTAGTTCTGAATCTCGCGCGAAGAGTTCGGGAAAGCCTCCGGTATGCCAGAAGACGAGCACGTCCGTCATGTCGCTGTCCTTTGCGAGGTCGAGGAGACATGCGAGCGCTTTGCCGGAATAGGTCAGATCGGTGAGCACTCCTTCCGTGCGGGCGAGGGTGCGAACCGCGTGAATACCTGCTTCCGTGGGCCTCGTGTACCCAAGTCCGATGTAGTCGTCGCGGAGGGTGAGGTGTGGCTCGGCTCGGGCATCCAGAGCGGTCCCACTTTTGAGGTGCGCTGCCTCGGCGCGACACCGTGCGACGTCGACCTCGAGAACTTCGCGTGGCCTGCTAACCGAGACACCAACGAGTTCTGCCTCAGGTCCACTCGCCGGACCCAGTGATAGTCCCGCCACAGTGCTCCCCGTCCCGACCGCCAGCACGACGGCCTTCGGCGATATCTCAAGTTCCAAACACTGCTGAGAGAGCTCTTCCGCCGCAACGGCGAACGACCACGTCCCCAAAGCCGTACCCCCGCCCAGCGGAACGACCAACGGTCGAAGGCCGTCCGCCCGAAACTCCTCGGCGCGCTGCATTGCACAGAGGTCAACCTCGTCGAATGACGCTGCATCGACGAAGTGCACCTCCGCGCCAAAGAGGAAGTCGAGCATCACATTTCCCAGGGCCTTGCCGTCAGACTGCCCCTGGAGATACAGCACACATCGCAACCCCAGCCGAGCACACGCGGCAGCAGTTTGTCGGCAGTGATTCGATTGTGCTCCGCCGACGGTGATGACTGCATCGACGCCGTCCAGGAGCGCTTGGCCCAAGATGAGGTCCAGCTTGCGGATCTTGTTGCCGCCAAGTCCGATGCGCGACAGGTCGTCGCGCTTCGCGTAAATCTTTGAACCGGTCAGATGACTTAGCCTCGGCCAGTATTCAAGCGGCGTTGGTCCGTGCATCAATCCTGCGGATGCTAGGAGGTGCCCCGTCAGTGACGAGGCACCTCCCGAACGAACAATCACGGCAAGTAAACAGGAATGCTGTAGCTTTCCAAGATGCTGGCGAGCGTTCCATCGGACTGGACAGATGCGATTGCGCTATTCAACTGCTCAAGCAACACGGGCTGATTCTTATCAACGGCGATTCCCTCGAAAAAGATCTCGTCGGACTTGTAGCTGTCGACGATCTTCAGATCGAGAGTTGCATCCTGCTGGAGGGCCCAACCCGCACTCGGGGATTCCAGATACGCAGCGTCGCAGCCACCGTTGCCCACGTCGAGAATCAGTTCGTTCTGGCTGGGATAGATCCGAGGCTCAAGGCCTGCTGCCTTCAGATGATCCACAGTGACTGACCCCTGAAGCGCGCCAACGCACTTGTCCTTGAGATCAGCAAGCGAGGAGATCCCGTCAACGTCCTTGCGCACCATGAGGACCTCGCCGGAACCCCAAGTTGGGTCCGAGAAGTCCACTACCTTCTTGCGCTCATCCGTGATGAAGAGGCCGTCGATGATGGCATCGCACTGCCCGCTTGTGAGTGAAGGAATCAGGCCGTCCCAAGTCCCAACCCAGACCGTCTCGTTGGTGACTCCCATGGCCTTCGCCAAGGCACCCGCGAGCTCAACTTCTAGGCCTGGTTGCTTCGGATCCGAACTGGAGTAGGGAAGAAGTCCATCCACGGCGCACGACCGCAAGACTCCAGAAGACTGGACCGCGCCCCAGACGCCTTGATCAATGGCGGCGGCTGAGGACGGCGCCGCAGCGGAAGGCACCGCTGCGGAGGTGGATTGCGTGTCAGATGAACTTCCGGACGAACCGCCACAGGCCGACAGGCCCATAGCGCTCACAGCAGCAACGACGACGAGCCGCAATGGCAGCGACCTATTCATGAGAGCCTCCAATGGTTTGTACTGACAGTAAATAATAAACATTCTTCAAAGTCAATAGAAAAGAGCGACTATTTGGCGGACCAGTCGGGCGTGAGACAGCGAAATGAGGCCGCCTGTAATTGAGCGCCTGCACCGAACTCGGACCACTGCCTACTCACTTGGAGATGCTCGCCTTGCCTCGTAGGCGGCCGGGACGCTCCGTCCACCCCGGCATTGAGAATGCCCAAGCCCGCTGGAGACAGGCCAAATCAGACGAGCATTCTCAGTGAGGATCAGCGATGCCGGACCGGATTCAGAGGCGATCAGCGATGCGGCCCCAGGGGACAACGTCAGCATGCAACGACGAGGGGCCGACTTCAAGAAGCAAGGCCGACCCCCACACGACGAGGAGACGAAGCAACTCGAATTCTCAAGGGCGGAAAGGCGCAAGGGTGATGCGTTAGAAAGCCCGTATGACTCGAAAGTAGATCGTAGTGTTTGCTTTGTCAAGGCTGGCCCAACTTCCCATTGGCCAACCTAAGGTTTTAGCCGTTTGAGCCGGAAAGTCAGCGTCCTGCGAGGAACTCCACTTAGTCCCGTCACCAAACGTATTAGCAAGCGCAGCGAGACTTCGCTTTTTCCACAAGGCGTAGAGTTCGTCACTCGAAGGTAAGTACCAGTCATTGAATCCGCCGCTGTCCGTGTTGGCTGCAGAGTATCCCGCACCGCTGGTGCACCCACCGGTCATCATGCTTTGCGTGTTCGCTTTCCCAGTGCCGATGGCCGTGCCATTTGGGGCGAACGCTGTCCGGGTGACCGAACACCATGCGACCGGCCCCCCCTCTGACGTTAGCGCCTCCAAGCCGACGCAGGAGGGGTCGCACGCCGAACCGGGGCTCGAGAAGCCTGACGACGAGTAGAACACCACTCCCCCACCGGGGCCTGTATCCCCAAGCGCATACACCACGTCACCCACCACGGCGCCTCGAATCACGGGGGCACCGGCATCTGCCGCGCTTCCTCCTGACCCGCCGCATCCCGCGAGGAGCATCACCGCGCATGCGAGGACCGCGCCAGCGGCTTTCCCTCTACCTGAACGTGAACTAAATGCTCCGAAGCGACTGTTGCGTGCACTCATTGAAGGCCTAGCCTCACCGGGACTGTGTCCCATCATCGTGCATGTATTTGTGACCATATAACATGGTGGGCGTGAGCACTAGCGTATAAACACGGTGATCTTCAACCAATTATCAAGGCTTTTCAACGCCTTTTGTCCGATATGTTCGATCTCAATGACAACTGAACACTCGCTCGGGATCGACCCAACGCCGTGCACGCACCCAACCTGCATGCACTTGTCAAATGAATGCCCCACCACCACGCGACATAGGCGAAATCAGGAGCCTCGAAGGGAGTTTTCAAGATCCTCGATGGTGAACGGCTTCAAAAGGTAAGTGTCCGCGCCGGCCACCGTGGCTTCAATGATTCTGGATGAATTGGTTTCTGAAGTCATAATGATGACCCTCGTCGTGACTCCGCGAGCGCGCAGCGCCTTCGTCATGTCGACACCGTTTACATTGGGCATCATCCAGTCCACGAGGATCGCGGCGAACGTCTCCTGCTCCGCCTTCTCGAGGCCTTCCTGACCGTCCGACGCCTCGGCGCACTGATACCCGAGGGAATTCAACATCCTGCAGCCGATCGACCTGACGCTTCTTGAGTCATCGACGACGAGGATTCTCCCACTGCCAACGACGGCACCCTTCGCGTCAATCCCCGCCGGCTCCAAACCCTGAGGGGATCCACTCGCCGGGCTGGACGGGACGGAACTGGGCTGGGCCGAGGTCAGCCCCGCCAGCGGCACCGCTGCTGAAGAAGAAGCCGCGGCCATCGTCTCCGGAGCAGGAGTCGCGGAACTGGCGGAGCCGCCAGGAGTCGGCGCCGTCGCAGCGGTCGACCCGCCACCGCAGCCTCCGAGCAGGATCGTGCCGGTTATTGCCAGGGAGCCGATGACGGCCACCGTCCTGCATGTCCTGTCCATTTCCTGCCTCTCGCTACGATCACTGTTGCTCACTAGGCCCGAACCGTGACACGCCGCCGCCGTGGCGTCAAGTGAACAAAGCGCGCTGTGCGCGTACAGGCAGGTGGGCCATCTTCTTGAGGGTGTCGATCGGGCTGTGCTGGGGAATGACATGAAGAGGCACCCCATGGCGACCTGGCGCTCAGGAGCTGCTGCACGTGTCCCCAAGACGACCGGCACACCGCGCCACAAGCGCTCCAAGGCTCGTGCAAGCGTCGCGGGTAGGCCGCGTGGCCCCGCAGCCCATGCACGGCATTCCGGTCAGGCAGACACCTGATGGCTGGGTGCGGATGCTCCGCGTTACGGACGAGTAACCATCACCCGGCCGTCGCATCGGATGCCTTCACTCGCCTCCTGACACGCTCCACAAGTGCGGAGGGGCCGACTCGATTTACGAGTCGGCCCCAACGTTCACTCGGAGGTCGCGCCTGGTCCGCGACCGCCTTCGATCACTTGAGTGGGAAACGAGCCCCTGAACGTCACTGTCGCCGCGACATACCCACTGTCCTTGACCATTGTCATGGCGTCGTTGAGTTCTGCGACGTGTACGAGCAGCCGTTGGCAGTGGTGCCCGTGACGGTGAAGGTGTTGTTCACCTTCTTCACCAGGCCCCGCACTTGGATGGACCCGCTCGAAGACGAGGTGCTGATCGTCGCGCTCTGGCCCGTATTTGCCGTGGCCTTGAACGTGGTCCAGGACGACGTCGTCGTCGGCGCGGAGAAGACGACCATGCGAGTGACCCCGCCGACCGCAGCGGTTACTGTCCAAGACCCCGAGAGGACCGGGCATCCAGCCCACCGGGCGTAAAGCGTTGCATCTGAGGTGAACGGATACTTGAAACCATCCGCGTATGCGTTGCTCCCGTCCGAGGTGGTGGCCCACCCGTCGAACACGTAACCCGAACGTTTGAACGCGTTCTCCTTCAGTGCCGTCTCCTCATTTGTGGTTTGGTTTGTCATAGTTCCGGTCCCGCCGTTCGCGTTGAACGAGACCGTCCGCAATGGAGCCGCCACCCACCTGGCGTAAAGCGTTACATCCTCGGCGAACGTGTAGTCGACACCATCCCCGTCTACCTTGATCCCGTCCAAAATGGTGGACCATCCGTCGAACACGAAAC
>CAFBNE010000107.1_pt1 | contig 11483 bp, 13 predicted proteins | sample 7269181 | NCBI WGS metagenome assembly CAFBNE01 (sample SAMEA6814085, study PRJEB35770) | uncultured Actinomycetes bacterium | biome: Freshwater; feature: Freshwater reservoir; material: water | place: Czech Republic | collected 2017-05-23 | depth 30m m
ACTCCGCCGCGATCGGCTCCTTGACCTTGAGGATCAGGTCTGCGGCGGCCCAGACCTCGTCTGCATCCGCCGCGATGGACGCGCCGGCATCGACATAGTCCTCGTTGGGAATTGATGAACCTTGGCCGGCATCGGTCTCGATGAGCACCGAGTGGCCGTTTCTCACGAGTTCGAACACTCCAGCAGGCGTTATCGCAACCCGGTACTCGTGGTTCTTGATCTCGCGCGGAATCCCGACCTTCACAACTGCCTCCCTCAGGCGTCCGTTCAAGGACGCTGCCCCGCTCCGGGGCGATGCCTGATCGTAGATGCAGCGTGGGTCGAGGTTCTCGACGAACCGGATAGTCGTCCGTGCTGCGACGTTACAGGCCGGCGAGAGCAGGGATGATCAGTCACGACACCCCACGGTCGGCGCCACGCATCAGTGTCCGCGCCACACCCCACCGTCGATCCCTAGAGTCACGGCAACGGCCGTTCGACTACTCGCTCACGCGAGGCGAAGGTGCGTTCACGCGTTGATGCGAGACCACAGTCTCGCGAGTGGGCCACCGAGCGTCGACCGGACGCAGGGAGGCCCAGCCATCCGCCCTCGATGCCCACGCGGCAAGAATTCCGCACACCGCGGTCGGGCTCCCGACTCGGCCCGCAAGCACGAGGTCCTTTGCCTCGTCGAGGTCCACCCAGGCGCGCGGCAAGTGCGCTTCCTCCGCCTCGCCCGTATGCGGCCGACCTCCGTCGATCTCCCGCAGATCGCGAGCGAGGTACACCCGGATCGCCTCGCTTGATCCGCCGGGTGAGTTGAGGAAATCGACGAGCACGTGCCACGTCGAGGCCTCGAACCCGGATTCCTCGGCAAGTTCGCGGGCCGCGGTTCGATGCGGTGCCTCCCCCGCGACGTCGAGAAGGCCTGCCGGTGGCTCGAACAGCGCCATCGCGACCGGATGCCGGTACTGCCGGATGAGGAGGACCCTGTCCTGGTCGTCGATCGCGATCACGGCCACGGCACCGAGATGCTGTTGAACGTCGCGAACCACATGGTGGCCGGCGAAATCGACGGTGTCGGAGCGGATCGACCAGATCCGTCCCTCGAACCGCAGGACCGAGTCGATGATGGGCCGCGGCTCCACGGTGTCGGCGATTTCGCCGACCCACTCCTCATCCCCTGCTACGGCGGTCACCGAGACTGGGAGGCCGGCTGCCGGCGGCGCGCATGCTCGAGTGCCGCGCCGATCAGTCCCTTGAAGAGTGGATGCGCACGTGTCGGGCGTGATCGCAATTCAGGGTGAGCCTGGGTGGCCACGTAGAACGGGTGCACGTCCGACGGCAGCTCAACGAACTCCACGAGCCGCCCATCCGGTGAGGTCCCCGAAAAGACGAGTCCAGCCTCCTCGAGCTGGGGCCGGTACGCATTCGCGACCTCGAAGCGGTGACGGTGACGCTCATCGACGTACGGCAGGCCATACGCGGCTGCCACCTGGGAACCCTCGAGGAGCTTGGCCGGGTAGAGGCCTAGGCGCATCGTGCCGCCCATGTCCCGTTCGCCGGTGAGCACGTCACGTTGATCTGCCATCGTCGACACGACCGGGTGCGGAGTCGTCTCGTCGAACTCCATCGAATTCGCGCCCTCCAGCCCGGCGACGTTTCGCGCGTATTCGATGACCATGCACTGCAGCCCGAGACACAGGCCCAGGACGGGGATCCCGTTCTCGCGTGCGTACTGCAAGGCTCCGAGCTTGCCCTCGATGCCCCGGACACCGAAGCCGCCCGGCACGCAGATCCCATCGAGGTCATCGAGGGCCTTTCGCGCGCCGTCCGGCGTCGCGCAGTCGTCACTGGCAATCCAGCGGATATTCACCCTGGAGTTGTGGTGGAATCCGCCCGATCGGATCGCCTCGGTCACCGACAGGTAGGCGTCCGGCAGGTCGATGTACTTGCCCACCAGGCCGATCGTCACCTCGTGTTCCGGATGATGCACCCGCCTCAGCAGGTCATCCCAGCTCGTCCAGTCGACATCGCGGAACGGAAGGTCGAGTCGGCGGATCACGTAGGCATCGAGGCCCTCTGAGTGCAGGACCTTCGGAATGTCATAGATGCTCGGCGCATCGACGGCAGCCACGACGGCCGCCTCGTCGACGTCGCACATGAGGGAGATCTTCCGCTTGATTCCGGACGGCACCGGCCGATCCGCCCGCAGCACGATCGCATCCGGCTGGATTCCGATGCTCCGCAGTGCCGCAACCGAGTGCTGGGTCGGCTTCGTCTTCAACTCTCCCGATGGACCTATGTACGGCAGGAGCGACACATGCAGGAAGAAAACATTCTGCCGGCCTACCTCGTGGCGCACCTGGCGAACGGCCTCGAGGAAGGGCAGCGATTCGATATCCCCGACAGTGCCTCCGACCTCGGTGATGACCACATCCACCTCAGGACCGGCCATCCTCCGGATGCGGGACTTGATCTCGTTGGTGATGTGCGGGATAACCTGGACCGTGTCGCCGAGGTACTCCCCCCGCCGCTCCTTCGCGATCACCGTCGAATACACCTGGCCCGTCGTCACGTTGGCCGAGCCATGGAGGTCCGTGTCGAGGAACCGCTCGTAATGGCCGATGTCAAGGTCGGTCTCTGAACCGTCATCCGTGACGAACACCTCGCCGTGCTGAAACGGGTTCATCGTCCCCGGGTCGACATTGAGGTACGGGTCCAACTTCTGCATCGTCACGCGCAAACCGCGGGCGGTGAGAAGGTTTCCCAGACTCGAGGCCGTGAGGCCCTTGCCCAGCGAGGAGGCGACTCCTCCGGTGACGAATACATGCTTGGTTTGCTTGGAGGCACTCACGGAAGTCCAGACTATCAGCGACTCGCCCGCGGCCCTCGCAGCACGCCGACGCAACCCTTCGGTCTGGCTCCCTGCACGCCTATCGGGTACCGGCACCGCCTCGTGATCCACGCTTCGGGGAGTCCTCGGGGACCGCTCGGACTCACCGCGAAGATGCCCGCTCGAGGTCTGCGACAGCGAGCAGTTCCTCGGCATGGGCGGCCCCGGCCTGCGACTCGTCGAGGCCGGACAGCATCCGCACCAGTTCGGACACCCGATCGCGCCCGAGGGCCACGGTGACACTCGAAGACGTCACCATCCCGTCTGCCCCCTTCGAGACGACGACATGCTGGTCAGCGAACGCCGCCACCTGAGGCAGGTGGGTGACGACTATGACCTGGGCCGTTCGCGAGAGCCGGGCCAGCCGCCGGCCCACCTCGACAGCGGCTCGGCCGCCGATCCCGGCATCGACCTCGTCGAAGATGAACGTCGGAACCGGATCAGCCCCTGCTAGCACCACTTCCAGGGCGAGCATGACGCGTGAGAGCTCTCCCCCGGACGCTCCCTTGCTCAGCGGCCGAAAGTCGGCCCCGCTGTGCGGGCGCAGCAGGATTTCCACCTCGTCGGCACCGTGAGGGGCGAAGGCGTCAAGGCTGTCACGGGTCGTGACCCTGACTTGGAGCGCTGCATCCGGCATGGCCAGCGCGTGCAGTTCGGCCGTGACCTGTGCTGCCAGCGCCATGCCAGCGTCAGACCTCAGGCCGCTCAAATGCATCGCCGCTCGAAGGACTTCCGCGCGCTGCTCGACCTCTGAGTCGGCGAGCTGTCGCATGCGGTCGTCTCCCAGATCGACCTCGGAGACGCTGGCGGACGCAGCCGCGTGCCATTCGATGACCTCGTCGATCGTCGTGCCATAACGGCGCCGAAGGGATCCGAGCGCATGACGACGCTCCTCGACCCAGGACTGGCGCGCGGGATCTGCCTCTATGTCGGTGGCATAGGTAGCGAGCTCGACTGCGGCGTCAGCCGCGAGGCTGCCGATCTCAGCGAGCCGCTCGAGGAGCGGGGCCAGGTCGGAGTCGACCTCCGCGGCACGATCGAGCGCGGCCACGGCACGTGACAGCACCGACACAAGGTCCTGGTTGGAGGTCTCCCCGTCCTCCCCGACGAGCGCATCGTGAGCGGCAAGCACGTCAAGGAGCAGGGTCCCGGCATGGGTGAGGCGTGCCGCCTGTCGGTCGAGTTCGACATCCTCACCGGGCATGGGCGCCACGGCCTCGATTTCCGCGATACCGATGCGGAGCAGGACAGCCTCGCGCTCCATCGCCTCCCGCTGATCTGTCAGTGCGGCAATCCGCTCGACCGTGCCTCGCCAGGCAGCGAACGCAGCACGGTACCCGGCCAGGGCCTCGAGGCACGCAACCCCGCCGAATCGATCAAGGAGATTCCGCTGAGTATCAGCATGGCGCAACCGCATCTGCTCGGACTGGCCGTGGACGGCGACGAGTGAGGATGACACCTCCTGGAGCACCGCGGCCGGCACCGACCGGCCACCCGCGAACGCCCTGCTTCGTCCCTCGCTGGCGACCGTGCGACCGAGCAGCAGCCGAACTCGCCCAGCCTCGACCTCCACCTCCGCGCCGGCGTCTGCCGCGCGCTTGACCGCGCTGGAATCAGGCGAGACGGACCACTCGCCGTCAACCCATGCCTGATCGCTTCCCGTGCGAACCATCCCGACGTCGGCCTTGCCTCCGGCGAGCAGCGCGAATCCGCTCAGAACCATGGTCTTGCCTGCGCCGGTCTCGCCAGTGATGACGGTGAGACCGGTCGAGAAGGGAATCGTGGCGTCAGCGATGACGCCAAGGCCCCGGATCTGAATGCGCTCGATCATCGGATACCTGCTTCGGGCCGACCCCGCAGGACCTTCACGATGCCGGTCCCCTGCCCCTCGTTCCCCCGCGCCAGCCCTGCACCGGCAAGGCGAACTTGGCGACGAGGCGATCGGTGAATGGAGCATCGATGAGCCGTGCAAGCCTGACGGGCTGCGGCGACGCCCTGACCTCGACCCGCGCCCCGCCGGTCACGTCTATCGTTCGGCGGCCGTCGGCGCACAGCACAGCGTCCGACCCCGCCTGCAATTCGAAAGCCACAACGCTCCTCGGGGAGATGACGAGCGGACGGGAGAAGAGCGCATGCGCACTGAGCGGCACGACGAGCAGCGCCGAGACCTCAGGCCAGACAACCGGCCCACCCGCGGAGAAGGCATAGGCGGTCGAGCCTGTCGGCGTCGACGCAACCACTCCGTCGCAGCCCCAGCGAGAGAGCGGCCTCCCATCCACCTCCACGACGACGTCGATCATTCGCTGCCGCGCGATCTTCTCCATGCTCAACTCGTTCAGGGCCCACGTCGAGCTCCCTGGCTGGCCGGGCTGCGAGACCCGGATGTCGAGTGCCAGCCGTTCCTCGACGTGCCAGTTGCGCGCTGCCACCGCGTCGACAACATCGGCCACGTCCTCCGAGTCGGCCTCCGCAAGGAAGCCGACGTGACCGAGATTCACGCCGATGATCGGCACTCCCGAAGCACGGGCGCGCTCAGCTCCTCGAAGAATCGTGCCGTCGCCGCCAAGCACGACGACGACATCACAGCCATCGGATGCGTGCTCATCGGCTGGCACGACATCAGCGACGGGTGCGGCCTCATCACCCCAATTCTCGAAGTCGTCCTGCGCCATCGAGACGGAAATGCCCTGTGAGGCGAGAGCCTCCGCAACTTCGACCGCCATCCATCGCACGTCATCCTTGCGTGAATTGATGACAAGAAGCACGCGTTGCGCGGTGCCCTTCATGATGGGCCCCTCCTAACCGCGGCCTCGATGGACGCGACCGGGTCGACGAGCCCGGCATGCGAACCGCCACGTTCCAGCCACACGAAGTACTCGACATTGCCGCTCGGCCCAGGGAGCGGACTCGCCTCGACGCCGCGAGGCGCGAGCCCGAGGCCAATGGCAAATCGGACCACGTTCTCGACGCTCAACCGGCGAAGCCCGGGATCCCTCACCACGCCATCGCCCACCTGCTCGCGGCCCACCTCGAACTGCGGTTTCACCATGAGCACGTAGTCGCATGCCGAGGCGGTACTCGCCACGAGCGCCGGCAGGACGGTTCGCAGCGAGATGAAGGAGAGGTCGGCCACAACCATGCTCGCGAGGTAGGGGACGGCATCGGCGGTGAGGGTTCGCACATTCGTCCGCTCGAGGAGGTCGACCCTCGGGTCGACGCGCAGGACCCAGGCGAGTTGTCCGTAGCCCACGTCGACGGCGAGCACCCGCTCGGCGCCCCGCTCGAGGAGTACCTGGGTGAACCCGCCGGTCGATGCCCCTGCATCGAGGACCCTGCGCCCCGCGACCGTCAGCGGTGCGATGCGAGCAGCCGCGCCTCCCTCGTCATCGGCTCCCGCGTCATCGGCTCCCGCGCCATCAACCGCGTCATCAAGCGCACCGCCTTCTACCGCGTGATCGGCTCCGCCGCCATCAACGCCATCTCGTGCTGGGCGTGCACCACCGAACGCATCCAGCGCGCCGATCAGCTTGAGCGCGCCCCTCGACACGTACCCGGGTCCACCTGCATCTACCGTGATGGGTGCTGAGGTCTCGACCTGAGTGGCAGGCTTTGTCGCAGCCACGCCTCGCACCTGAACAGCCCCGGAAGCGATCAGCTCACGTGCCTGCTCACGCGATCGGGCGAGTCCTCGCCGCGTGAGTTCGGCATCAAGGCGCCGGCGGGTCACCTGCACTGTGAGCGTTCTACGAGCCAGCGTTGAGGTCGGACAACCGCTGGTGCAACTGCCGGTGGACCGATTCGAAGATTGCCACGTGCTCGCTTGCATCAAGGTCGTCGAGTTCGTTGAGCCGCTCGAGGGCCGCATCGACAGCCTGGTCCCCGGTCGGCTCCCAGACCGGGAGGATCAACTCGCCATCGACACCTGGCAGCACAGGAGCCTCGCCTTCGGTCATTGGATTCAACGGGACGTGGAACTCGCTCATCCAGCATCCGCGGTAGACCCGCCAGGCTCGACGACGACCTTCTTCTTCTTACGGAGCACTGGAGCGGGAGCGTCCTCCCCTTCGGGCTTCGGCTCCGCGGCTGTCTTGGCCCCCGCCGCCTGCTTCGGGGCCGGGTCGGCCGTCGCACCTGACCCGGCCTTCTCGTGTGGCTCCGGGTTCTCGCCCCCGCCGGCCGGCCGGGGCTGCCCGCGCAATTCATCGAGTTGCTGCTCTAGCCGCTGGACGTGCCGGCGCAATGCCGCCAATTCATCCTCGCGCACGAAACCCATCCGGCCGACGGCCCTATCGACCTCGGACCGGATCATCGAGACGAGCATCTCGCGATTGTTCTTGCTCGTCGAGACCAAGTCGTCAGCGAGCTCCTGGACCTGACCGACAACGTCCGGGGCCTTGGTCGACAGCGTGAAGCCCTGTCCAACGAGGGACATCGCAACTTCCTTGGCCTTGTTCGCAGTCACCTCCGTCAAACCGGTTGCCAACTGCAGATATCCGCGCACGTCATCCAACATGGACACCACGCTACCGCCCTTCCTTCGTCGTCTGCCATCGTCCGGGCTCATGTAATGGCAATGGCCCCCCGGACTCAATGCAGCCTAGGTGGTTCGCGACGAATGTGGGCACCTCATGGCCCTCGGCTGACGCAAGTCCCGCCTCATCGCAGACCCCGGTCATGACGAGAAGCGTGGGAATGCCCAGGCGGCCTCCAGCGGCGATATCGGTGTCAAGCCGGTCCCCGATCATGAGCGGTCGGACGGCCCCGGTCCGTCGAATCGCCTCGAGAAGGAGAGCAGGCTCTGGTTTGCCAGCAACAGCATCTGGCGACCTTCCGGCAGCGGCGGCGACGGCACCGACCAGCGCGCCATTGCCGGGCGCCATGCCCCGAGGAGTTGGAAAGGTCATATCCAGGTTCGTGGCGATCCACGGAAGCCCCGCCCTGATCGCGAAGGTCGCCTCGGCGAGGTCGCGCCAGCCGACATCCGGCCCATAGCCCTGCATCACCGCAACAGTGGAGTCATCGAATGCTGGCACCGGACGAAATCCCCTCTCGCGAAGGGCCTCCCAGACTCCCCGTCCGCCGACGGCTAGCACGTCTCCGGCGTCCACCCGCTCCGCGACCAGGCCCGCCCCGGCCTGGGATGAGGTGACCACATCCTCTGCGGTCGCGGGGATTCCGAGCTCACGCAGGTGAAGGGCAACCTCTTCCGCGGTTCGCGAGGCGTTGTTCGTCACAAAGCAGCAGCGGACCCCTCGCAGGACGGCCGCTGAAATGGCTTCAACGGCTCCCGGCACCGCATTGGGTCCGACATAGACGACTCCATCAAGGTCGAACAGGAGCACGTCATGATCGACGCTCGCGATTGCGTTGCTCACGCAAGCACCGGTCCGTTCAGCGGAAGATCGCTCATCGCGCGCGCCAGGAGAGTTGCCTTCACCTGGCTCAACGCCTTGCCGTATTCGGACCGGCTCGGCCGCATCACGAAGGCCAGTGCGAGATGGTCGCGCGCCTCCTCGAATTGCTGCCGGTGCCAGAGGCATAGGCCCAGTGCGAAATGCGCGTAGTCGTTGTCGGGAGCGAATTCGAGGAGGCTCGCGAATGCCGCTGCTGCCTCGTCAAAGCGGCGGGCATCGAATCGAGCCCTGCCGAGGAACTCAAGTGCCGCCTGCGATCCAGGCTCGGCGCCGAGCACCCGCTCGAGCAACTGCGCCGAGGCATCCGGATTCCCGCTCGCCAGCAGCTCCCCTGCCCGTTGGAACCATTCGTAAGGCCCACCTGCTGGTTCAATGGGGTCCGATCGACGCACGGAGGAGATGGTCACACGCCATTCTTTCATGGCGAGCGCCACCTCAGACCGCCTTCACTCGGCGAACATCAACCTCCATCGCACTGCCAAGCCCACCCGCCGCCCGCCAGAATCGGCGTCTCAGCACGCCTTCGGCCTCGATCAAGCGCCCTGCTTCCCATCCTTGGAGCCTGCCCGACAACTGAGGCCTCCCCGTGACGCAGGCAATCGTGTCGATTCGGGTGGATCCCCTCACCTCCCGCGCAGGACGATCGACGACGATCGAGAAGACCGTGATCTCGTCCCCGCTGGGGAGCACTTTCGTCGAGACCTGGGCACCGAGTCGGCCCACAATCCTCACCTCGTTCACCGATCGGATCCCGCTGGTTTCACTCACGTGCATGGCACTCCTTGTCAGCCTGGAGGGCCCATCCTTCGCCCCCGTCGATGAATCTGGGGCAACGCTCGGGGTTGCTGTGCACGACAGCCCACCGGAAGAATGCCCCTGTGGAGAACACCGGTGAAGAGACGGCACTGCACACCTCGGACGTGACAGACCTCGGCAACGATGTCTTCATGATCGACACCCGCATGGGTGGCTACGAGGGAATCACGGCGAGCTACCTCATCAGGGGGAGCAAGCCCTGCCTCATCGAGACCGGAACGGCCCGATCTGCACCTATCGTCATGGGACAGTTGGCCGCCCTGGGCATCGCCCCGGGGGACCTCGCAACGATCGTCGTGACCCATATCCACCTCGATCACGCCGGCGGAGTCGGGGATCTTGCGCAACTGTTTCCTCGGGCGCAGGTAGCCGTGCACGAAAAGGGCGCCCGTCACCTCGCCGACCCGGCCAGACTCGTCGCGAGCGCCCACCGGGTGTTCGGGGAGGCGATGGACCGCCTATTCGGAGATCTCCTGCCGACTCCCGTCGAACGTATCACCCCCCTCGGGGATACAGGGGTCATCGATCTCGGGGACGGGCGATCCCTGACGACGTTCCACAACCCCGGTCACGCCTCGCATCACGTGGGCCTCGTCGATTCCCTCACCCGGGATCTATACACGGGTGATGCCGCCGGCGTATACATACCCGAGACCGCCGAGGTCCGTCCGTCGACTCCTCCGCCGGATTTCGACCTCGCACTCACGCTGGATTCGCTTCAGGTCATGAGTCAGGTCGGTGCCAGCCGACTCCTCTTCAGCCACTATGGACCCGTGACTGACGTCGCGAGCACCCTCGACGCCTCCGAGGCGCAACTTCACTACTGGGTCGAGTCCGTCGAGCGAGCCCGGGGTGAGACAGAAGACCTCGACCACGCGATCGCGCTCGTACAGGAGCGGGATCGCGCCCGTCACGCCGCCTTCTACTCAGACCCTGCCCTCGTCGAGAAGTACGAGGCCCTCTCCAGCATCGGCGCGAACGTCATGGGCATCAGTCGTTGGATGGATCGACCTCTGGAAGATCCCCAACCTCTTCGATGAAACTGATACCAGCGAGTTCTTCACAGCGCTCAGCAGCATCGGTGGCTCCATCCAGATCGGAACCTGCTGCGCGCTCCATCCACTCCCACGCCTCCGACGACCGCCCTGCTCGCGCAAGGAGATCCGAGTAGGCGTACTGAAGGCGCGCCCTCGTGGTGCCAGGTGGCAACCGCGTCAACTCCGGCACCTGGAGGGTCACGACCGCTGCGTCGACCTGGCCGAGGTCAGCTCGAGCCCCTGCTGCAACGAGTAGCAGTTCGATCCGCGTATCGGTATCCATGCTCGGGGCATTGATCGCCCTGATGTAGTCGAGTGCCTTCTGAGGACGACCCAGGCCGCGCTCGCAGTCGGCGATCATTGGTGCGTACATGATGCCGCCCGACATGCGACGAACCGCCCGAAGTTCGGCGAGCGCAACTGAGAAATCGCCGTCTGCGTATGCGGCAATCGCAGCGGCTTCGCGAATTGCGGACACTCGCCCTGCTCGTCGTCTGGCGGCCTCGATGTGTGCGCGGGCAGTCGTGATGTCACCGCTCACCATGCAGCGATCCGCCGCCACCAGGTGCCGTGCCACGATCTCGGCCAAGCCCTCGGGCAGAGTTCGCAACTCGAGGAGGACGCCCTTGTCCAATTCTTCCGGCACGACATCCTCTGGGATCAACGGGTCTCGAGGACGCTCCACCCGCGGCCGATCGACTTCGCGATCTCCGTAACTTGAGGATGCAGGCCTACCCCGGTCGAACCCTCCCCGATCCCCTCCACCCGAACGAGGCCGATCCGAACCGCCACCCGAACGAGGCCGATCCGACGAGGGGCGCCCTCCGCGGTCGCCAGAGGGTCGATCCCCGCGAGGCGCATCAGTACGCGGACGGTCGAACGACGGACGCGGCCCGTCCCCGCCCGGACGCTCCCGATCCCCGCCACCCGAACGCGCGCCACCGTTGGATCTTCCGCCGGCTGAAGGCGCGCCGGGCTTCCCCCGACCAGTGCCGGGACTGCGCGGTGGTTTGCCGCCGCCTGGCCCGCCGGCACCTGCGCCTCGCGGCTTCCTCGGTCCGTCGTTTGAACGCGGCTTGCGATCCCCTGTTGGCGGCTGGTTATCCACGGTGACATCCTCTCGTGCTGCGGCGGAGCGCAGGCTTCGACGTGCGTAGGCTTCGGTGTTCAGAAACGATAAAGGCCACCCCGGAGGATGGCCTTTATCAAAGATTGTCCGGCGGCGTCCTACTCTCCCACGCAGTCACCCGCGCAGTACCATCGGCGCTAAGAGGCTTAGCTTCCGGGTTCGGAATGGAACCGGGCGTTTCCCTCTTGCCATGGCCGCCGAAACTCTATTGA
>CAFBNE010000108.1_pt1 | contig 11375 bp, 12 predicted proteins | sample 7269181 | NCBI WGS metagenome assembly CAFBNE01 (sample SAMEA6814085, study PRJEB35770) | uncultured Actinomycetes bacterium | biome: Freshwater; feature: Freshwater reservoir; material: water | place: Czech Republic | collected 2017-05-23 | depth 30m m
GACCGCAACATCGACATCACCGTCAGGCCGGGCTCATGACACGCCAACTCCGCAAGCAACTCACCCGCCGTGCAGGTGAACGGATCAACGTTGGTGAACATGACACAAGACTAGGAGAGGGGTCTGACATTGGCCCCGAAAAACAGTTGATACTAATGAGACCTGTGGATCCCCGCTCGCCGATGGCTTGTTATCGACGCCCGCTTGGGCCGGATGCTTCGCTGTTCTCTTCCGCGGAGACCTGCAATCCAACGAGAACTGCCTCTAAGCGAGCACGCAGAGGGGCGGCTTGATCCATCAATTCCCTTTGGGCAGCAGCGTATTGCTGGCGTCCCTCAGCAGATTCGACACGAATCGGAGCGAGTCCCAAATCGCCGCAGTCGTAGGGAGAAGCCGCCATATCGACCTGCCGGGCGGACCTCGCCAGCTCGAAGCAGTCGGTCACGAGTTCACTGGAGACAAAGGGGGAGAACCAGAACGCGTACTTGTAGAGGTCCATCGATGCGTGCAGGCACCCCGGCTGCTCGAGATCGGGCTGAGTGGCGCGCGTCGGTTCCAGGCCGTTGAGTGGGACGGCCGGGGGGGTGAAGAATCTGAAGGCGTCGATGTGTGTGCAGCGCAGGCCGATCTCGTCGACCGTGGCGGCGATCGTGCCTGGGCTGACCCGAAGGGGTAGGTCCTCGTGGCGGACCTCGCCTTGGGTGAGGCCGTAGACCATCGCCCACTCGTGCAGCCCAAAGCAACCGGTCATTGCCGGACGAGACTTGGTGCCCGTGAGGATGCGGATCGCGAGGTTCAGCCGTGGGCGCTTGCTGGCCAGTCGGGACGGGTCAGCCGTGACTCCGTCCGACGCCACGATGTAGCCGGAGTGAGCGAGGTAGCTGCGGGCTTCGGGACCCTCGAGCACTACTCCGAAACCGGGGTGCCAGGAGGCGAGCTTGGCGGGGGAGAACGGGTAGTAGTCGAAGAGGAAATCATCGACAGCGTGCTTGCGACCCGCTGCTCGCCGCGCGAGCCGGGCGTCGACCCATGGCCGAACGCGGTCTGCGTGCCGGGCGGCCCGACGCTGCCACTCCTCCTGCCGCACGCAGTGACACTAGCGCTGTGGTCGTCTCACGTATTTGCCCGGAGGCGCGAAGTCACTTCGTTCAGGTGACCTCGGTGAGCCCTATGCCTCGGCAGCCTTCGACGAGTGCGTCCAAGCCGAAGGCATCGGCTGGGCCGAGAGCCCCGGTTGCCGCTGGCACCTGCGTCGCGAGCCTCGTAGCCGCCCACGTGAGGAGGTCAGCGGTGAGTTCGTACGGGGTCGGGCCATCCACCCGTGTTTCGGCGACGAGGGTGCCGGATTCGTCGAAGGCCCGGGCGACGGCGATCGAGATGCCGCCCCGGCGCTGCTGCTCGTCCGGGCCCCTGCCGGTGGGGCCCGACGTGGCCCGCGCCGTGATGCCCGTGAGCAGCGAGCGGGCCCCTGGAATCGATGCGACCGCGTTGAGCACCGCACCGGCCCGCGCGGCTGCCTTGGTGCGACTGCCTGCCCAGCCGAGGTAGACGTCGACGTCGATGAGTGATGGGTCCAGCCGGGAGAGGGTGAAGTGTTCGCTGCCGCCGACGCTCAGTGCATCGAAGGGTCGGCCATCGATATAGAAGGAGGTGGTGGACTTCGCTGCACGCTCTGGCTGCACGCGGCCGTGGCGGAATGCGAACGACGGGGCGAACATCACCCCTGCAGAACTCGCTCGCGTGCCGCTGCTCATGGCGAAGGCACCCTGTACGAAGTAGCCGATCTCGACGCGAACCGGAGTCGAACCGGAGGCCCGGGCCGAAGCGATGGCGAGCGCGCCAGCAAGGTTGCCGGGCACGTAGTCGTAGCCGAATGCGGTAAGCAGCCGTGCCCCGCTCCCCTGGGCGAGCCGGTGGTAATCGGTGAAGACCCGTTCAATGAAAGGGGGCTCGCCGGTTGAGTCGACGTAGGCAGCACCGGCGCGAATCGCTGCGCTGATGGCTGGGTCGCCGAGGCTGGTGAAGGGGCCGACGGTCGAGACGAGCACGTCGGACGGGTCTGTCACGAGTGCCTGCACGCTGGCGGGATCAGAGACGTCCGCGACCTGCCATGTCGGCGCGCTCTCCGCGAAGCCGAGCGCAGCAAGATCATCGACGAGTTCTGCGAGGCGCGAGGCGGATCGTCCGGCCAACACCGGCGACAGGCCAGCGCGAACCATGGAATGGGCGGCGAGTCGGCCGGTGTAGCCGGTCGCGCCGAAGAGGATCACCCGAGCAGTCATGGAGGCGACGCTACGCCAAAGGTGACTAGCCTGTGCTCGTGAGCAACCGGGCGAGCACGACCTTCTGGCATCCCTTCGCCGACATGTCGGCGGTGAATGGCCACGAGTTGGTCGTTGCGTCGGGGCAGGGCGCCCGGGTCCGCACGCAGGACGGACGCGAGTACATCGATGCGTCGGCGGCCCTGTGGTTCAACAACGTCGGCCACGGCCGCCGGGAACTGGCCGACGCGGCGGCCGCCCAGATGATGACCCTCGCGGCCTACTCCAATTTTGGCGACCAGGCGACGGAGCCGACTCTTCGGCTGTCGGATCGGCTGTCGGCGCTATCGCCGCAGGAGGACTGCAAGGTGTTCTTCACCTCCGGTGGCAGCGATGCCGTCGATACAGCGGTGAAGATGGTGCGACGCTACTGGTGGCTGAAGGGTCAACCGGACCGCACCTGGATCATCACTCGCAACCGGGCCTATCACGGCATGCACATGGCTGGCACTGCTCTCGCGGGCATCCCCGCGAATCGGGATGGGCACGGCGACCTCGACAGTCGGGTCCGCAATATTCAGTGGGACAGCGCCGCGGAACTCGCAGCGGTCATCGACGAGCTCGGCGCCGAGAAGGTCGGCGCCTTCTTCTGCGAGCCGGTCATCGGCGCGGGCGGGATCTACGCGCCGCCGCCGGGCTACCTCGACGAGGTGCGCGGGATTTGCCGTGATCGCGGGGTCCTGTTCGTGGCGGACGAGGTCATCACCGGTTACGGGCGCGTTGGCTCGATGTTCGCATCCACCCGCTGGGCGCTCGACCCGGATCTCATCCTCACGGCGAAGGGCCTGACCTCGGGCTACCTGCCGATGGGGGCGGTGCTCGTGGCGGGCCGAATCGCGGAGCCGTTCTGGAACTCGCCTGGTGTCATGTGGCGTCACGGCTACACCTACTCTGGCCATGCGACCGCGGCCGCCGTGGCGATGGCCAACCTCGATGTCCTCGAACGGGAGCGCCTCGTCGAGCGGGTCGTTGAACTGCAGCCGGTCGTCGCACGTCTTCTGCAGCCGCTGAGCCAGCATGATGCCGTGCACGAGGTGCGCGCCGGCGTCGGTTTGCTGGGCGCCGTTCAGGTGAAGCCTGATGTCATCGCAGCCGACCCGACCTTCGGCCCGCGCCTCATCGGGCAACTGCGCGAGCGGGGGGTGCTGACCCGGATGCTCGCCGATGGCTCGGTGCAGGTGTCGCCGCCGTTCGTCATCGGCGAGGACGACCTTGCGAGCATTGCCGGTGCCATCGACGAGGCGCTTGCCGCGCTGGGCTCGATCCGGCGGGCGAGGCCGATGCTTGACGTGAACCTGCTCCCGGACCAGACCTCTGACGAGGCGGGGGGCTTCGGGTCGAGCGACGACCGACTGCTCGCTGATGTTCCGCCACACCACGGCGGCTAGCTGTAGCTCAGTGGATTTCGAGCTCAGTGGATGAGGACCGTGAGATCCGAGTCTGAGGTCGCATCGGCGATCGCGAGCGCCTCGGCCTCCGGCACCGCGATGACGACAAGGGCACTCGCCGACGCCCCGAACCCGTTGCTGGCGCCGATTTCAAGCACCCGTGCCCTGCGCGAGACTACCGCCGCCATGCCCTCCCCGCCGGTGGGGATCGCGACGAGATCGATGATGTCGCCGACTTCGAGGCTCGATGCGATCTCGGGGCTCGCGAGGGTCACGGGTGCGGCGACCTCGCCGAGGCCAGGTCGCGGGCCGGACTCGAGGGCGGTGCCGGAGGCGGCCGGGGCCGGGGCCTTGAGCGCCGACAGGGTGAGGAGCACCGCGAGGCCCGCGCAGACTGCGGCGAGCGGTCGGCGGTAGCGACGGACGAGCGCGGCGAGGGGTGATCGCTCGATGGTCGCGCGCAGGCCGCTTGGGCGCGAGCCGCTCGAGTGCGGGCCGGCTGAGCGGGCTGGCTGGGTGCGGTCAGGCAGGGCTGAGGAGAACATGCACCGACGGTAGGGCGAAGTGCCGCTCAGCGGAAATGGTTATCCACAGGCACAGGGGGTTCCCCGGCTGGTCAGCTGCTGGAACTCGCAGATGAGGCCGCAGCAGGCGTGGTCGAGGCGGGTGCGCTCGAACCCGAGGACGAGCCTGAGCCCGAGTCTGATGACGAGGACGAGCCTGACGACGAGGACGAACTCGAGCCTGAGGAGGACGAGTCGGATGAGCTCGAGCTGGATCCGGACGATGAGTCCGAGGAAGAGGAGCTTGAGCCTTCCGACTTTGATGAACCGGCGGCCGGAGACGCGCTGCTCTTCTTGTCGCGGGAGTCATTGCGGTAGAAGCCGGAGCCCTTGAACACCACGCCGACGTTGTTGAAGAGTTTGCGCAGGGTCGACTCGCCGCACGCAGGGCAGACGGTGAGGGTGTCGTCGCTCATGCTCTGCTGGATTTCGTGCTTGGTGTCACAGGCTGCGCACGCGTACTCGTAGGTGGGCACGATTCCTCCGGGTAGGTTCCGAACAATTGGCACTCGGGAGTGCCGAGTGCCAATTGTGCCTCCTGAATCCCATCCCGTCCAATTCGCCGTCCCCTACGGTGGGCCCGTGGTGTCCGGAATGTCAGCGAGGCGGCATGCAGCCCTGCTCGTGGTGATCGCCGTGGGCGGAGCGGTGGGTTCGCTTGCCCGCCACTCGGTGAGCATCATCATCGGCGCTCACGATCCGCAGGCCCTGCCGTGGGGAACGCTCGGCGTGAACGTGACCGGATGCCTCGCGATCGGGGCGCTGGCCACGGCGCTGCCGGTGGTCGCAGCGCGCTGGTGGCTCAGGCCGCTCCTCATCACGGGGGTGCTGGGCGGGTTCACCACCTTCTCCGCATTCGCCCTGGAAACAGGGGTCCTGCTCGATGTCGGTTCAGCGGGCACGGCTGCGCTTTACGTGGGTGGGACGGTGCTCGCGGGCCTACTCGCCGTCCATCTCGGCCGAGCCCTAGCACGGGTGCGGGGCGCGAGATGACCGTCGTCGCGATCATCATCGGCGCCGCGGTGGGCGCGCCCCTGCGGTACACGATCGACCGGTGGGTGCATGGACGCACGGCGGGCACCGGTGACACCACGGGTGGGCGAGGGCGCTGGCGGTTGGTGCCGTGGGGGCTGTTCACGGTGAACGTCGCGGGCTCGGGCATCGCCGGCCTCGTCCTCGCCACCACGTCCGGCGACCTGCGAATCCTCCTCCTCTCCGGGTTCTGCGGCGCCTTCACGACCTTTTCGGGCTTCGGCTGGGATGCGAGCCTGCTGTGGTCGGCTGCTCGGACGCAGTTCTGGGTGACGGTCATCGGCATGCCGGTCGCATGCATTGCCGCCTTCATGGCAGTTTGGCACTTGGCAAGCGCGGCGGGCCGCTAGTCCCTACGGTGGGCTCGTGAGTGCGCTATGGCGAGTCCTGGGGGTCATCGGCCTCGTCATCGCCTTGGCTGTCGGCGGCGTCGTGCTCTACGGAGTCCACACCGTTCGGGCGTCCTTCCCGGTGGTGTCCGGCGAACTGACCGTCGATGGACTGACCGCCCCCGTCACCGTCATCCGCGACGACCTGGGCATTCCGCAGCTGTATGCGGAGGGCCTCGAGGACCTTTTCGCCGCCCAGGGCTACGTGCACGCGCAGGACCGGTTCTGGGAGATGGACGTCCGCCGGCACATCACGGCCGGCCGGCTCTCGGAGATGTTCGGCGAGAGCCAGGTGACGACCGACTCGTTCCTGCGCACCCTCGGTTGGCGACGGGTCGCCGAGCAGGAACTGCCGATGCTCTCCGCGAGGTCACGCCGGATCCTCGACGCCTACGCATCAGGCGTGAACGCCTACCTCGCCGATCATCGCGGCGACAGGCTGAGTCTGGAATACGCCGTCCTCGGCCTGCAGAACCCGGACTACCAGCCCGAGCCCTGGACACCCGCCGACTCGGTGAGCTGGCTCAAGGCCCTGGCCTGGGACCTGCGGGGCAACATGGAGGACGAGGTCTACCGGTCGATCATGTCGGCGTCAGTCGGGGTCGAGCAGACCGAGAAGCTGTTCCCGCCGTATCCCTTCGCCGAGCATCGCCCGATCGTCACGACCGGTGCCGTCGTGAACGGGGTCTTCGACGCGGGCAACGAGGCTACGTCTGGATCCAAGGGCGCGTCAGCGCACATCCCCTCTGAGGCCGTCGGGGCACTCCAGCGACTGCGCGCATCGACCGACGGGCTTACCCGCTGGCTCGGGCCGACGGGCCCGGGGATCGGCTCGAACTCGTGGGCGATCTCCGGCGACAAGACCGAAACCGGCAGGCCGCTGCTCGCGAACGACCCGCACCTGGCCCCGATGATGCCGAGCATCTGGTACCAGGCGGGGCTGCACTGCACTGTCCAGACCGTGGACTGCGACTACGACGTCGCCGGGTGGTCGATGGCCGGGCTGCCCGGGATCTTCATCGGGCACAACGACACGATCGCGTGGGGATTCACGAACCTCGGCCCCGATGTCACCGACCTCGTGCTCGAGAAGGTCGATGGCGATAGCTATCTCGTCGACGGGAAGGACGTTGCCTTCACGACGCGCGAGGAGATCATCGAGGTCGCCGGCGGCGAGCCGGTCGTCATCACGGTGCGGGAGACGATCGACGGCCCGATCGTGTCGGACGTCGCCGGCATCGATACGTACGGTGCGGTGGGTGCCGATGCGCCCGTCCCGGCACCCGGTTCCGTGCCGTCTGGTTCCGTGCCGTCTGGTTCCGGGACATCTGGGTCCGCTTCGGCCGGGTCGCCGGTGCCTCGTGGTGAGGCGTACGGCGTGGCGCTCCGCTGGACCGCCCTCCAGCCAGCCCCTACCTTCGATGCCTTCGACCTGCTCAATACCGCTCGAACGTGGGAGCAGTTCCGGACCGCTGCGGCGAAGCTCTCCGTCCCCGCGCAGAATCTTCTGTACGCCGACGTAGCAGGGAACATCGGCTACCAGGCCCCGGGCCGAATCCCGATCCGCGAGGGCTACGACGGCAAGTGGCCGGTTCCCGGCTGGGATTCGGCGTACCAGTGGCGGGGCACGCTGGCCTTCGAGTCGCTGCCGTCCGTCCTCAATCCCTCCGAGGGCTGGATCGTCACCGCGAACCAGGCCGTCATCGGGCCGCCCTACCCGTTCTTCCTCACCGATGACTGGGCCTATGGCGCCCGCTCGCAGCGCATCGTGGATCTCATCGAGGAGTCGACCGCCGGTGGGGCGAGGGTCGATGCCGAGCGCATGCGCGAGATTCAGATGGACGCACACAACGAACTCGCCGCATTCCTCGCGCCCCGGCTCGTCGAACTGCCGACGACCGAGCTCACCGCCCCCGCCGTGGCACTCCTGGATGGGTGGGATGCCCAGCAGACTGCCGACTCGGCTCCCGCGGCGTACTTCAACGCCGTGTGGCGGCAGCTCGTCCACCGCATGTTCGACGCGGCTGCCGACGAGGAGCTCATCTACGCGAGCGGCGGCGACCGTTACTGGCAGGTGATCGAGAACGTCTGGGACACCCCCGGCGACTTCTGGTGGGACGACAAGACGATCAGCGGCATTCAGACTCGTGACGAGACCCTCGAGGCTGCATTAGGGGCGGCGGCAGAGGAGCTCACGGCCATCCAGGGCGATGATCCCTCCGAGTGGTCGTGGGGGTCGCTCCACACCCTCGAGCTCGAGAACCAGACCCTCGGCACGAGCGGGATCGGGCCGATCGAGTGGCTGTTCAACCGCGGTCCCATCGAGACCGCGGGCGGGGAGTCGACCGTCAATGCGACCGGATGGACGCCGAAGAACGGCTACACCGTCGACTGGGTGCCGAGCATGCGCCAGGTCATCGACCTCGCCGACTTCGATGCCTCGACGTGGGTGAACCTCACCGGGGCCAGCGGCCATGCGTTCAATCCGCACTACGACGACCAGATCGAGGCGTGGCGGACCGGAGCCCAGTTCCCGTGGACCTTCAGTCGGGACCAGATCGAGGTGGGGGCTGTCGACACGCTCGTGCTGCAGCCGCGGGAGTGACCTTCAGGGCTCGCCCGCGAAGAGGCGTATGCCGGCCTCGGTGAGGGCGAGGTCGACCCGACAGTCGTGAGCGTCAGTCGGCACCCGGGGCAGAATCTCCTCCTCGAAGACGACCGCGACCCTGATCGGACCGCCCCGGTCGTGGGTCGGCACGTCGGCCAGTGCCCGGTCGTAGAAGCCACCGCCCTGCCCGAGCCGGTAGCCGCGATCGTCGACGGCGAGGGCGGGAAGGAACAGCGCGGTGCATCCGGACAGCAGTCCGCTGCCCTCTGCGACCGGATCACCGAGGGGCTCGAGGATCCCGAAGGGCCCGGGTGCGACCTGCTGGTCGGCCGCGAGGAGCAGCCAGTCGAGGCGATGCCCCGTCACCCTCGGGACGAGCACCGACGCCCCTCGCTTGACGAGATCCTCGATGAGCGGCCCGGTGCCGGGTTCGGTGGGCAGTGACAAAAAGCACGTGACGGTCATGCCGTCGAGGCGGTCGGGCAGCGGGAGGTCGCAGGCGTTCGCAGCGAGTGCGACTGCGGCAGCCGCGCGATCCGAAGGGCTTCGCGAGCGGCGTCCGGCCCGAATCCTGGCCCTGAGCGGGCCCTTGCCGCCGACATCCGCCGTGCCCAACTCGTCCACGTGCCCATCGTTGCCTACCGAGGGCGGCTATCGTCGGCGCATGACGACTATCGGCGGTTACACCGGCGCAGTTCGCAAGGCGGTGGTTCCGGCCGCTGGGCTCGGGACGAGATTCCTCCCGGCCACCAAGGCCACCCCGAAGGAGATGCTCCCCGTCGTCGACAAGCCCGCCATCCAGTACGTCGTCGAAGAGGCGGTCGCGGCGGGCCTCGACGACGTCCTGTTCATCACCGGACGAAGCAAGCGGCCACTCGAGGACCACTTCGACCGTAACTTCGAACTGGAGGAGGCACTGAGCCGCAAGGGGGACGAGGAGCGCCTGGCCCTTGTCACCGAGTCGACGGATCTCGCGCTCATCCACTACGTGCGGCAGGGCGACCCGCTCGGCCTCGGGCATGCGGTGCTCATGGCGCAGAGCCATGTCGGCAACGAGCCGTTCGCGGTCCTCCTCGGCGATGACCTCATCGACCCGCGCGACCCGGTGCTCCCGCGCATGCTTGCCATTCGTGAGGAGTTCGGCGGCTCGGTCATCTGCCTGATGGAGGTGCCGCGCGAGAGCATCTCGCTGTACGGGTGCCCGGCGGTGACGCCGACCGATGAAGCCGATGTCGTCATCGTGACCGACCTTGTCGAGAAGCCTGACGTCGCCGACGCCCCGAGCACGCTCGCGGTAATCGGGAGATACCTCCTTGACCCCGCAGCGTTCGCTGTCCTCGCGCGAACCGAGCCGGGCCGCGGCGGCGAGATCCAGCTCACCGATGCGCTCCGGGTCCTCGCGACCATGCCGTCCGAAGAGGGGGGCGGCGTCCGCGGCGTCGTCTTCTCCGGGCGTCGCTACGACACCGGGGACCGCCTTTCGTATCTCCAGGCGAGCATCATGCTCGCGAGCGAGCGAGAGGATCTCGGCCCAGACCTACGGGACTGGCTGAAGGAGTTCGTAGCAGGGTTGCAGTGATCTGGTCTCCCACGGTCTCCGACGGCGACATCACGCTTCGCCTCATTCGGCAACGCGATGCCGGCGAATGGCGCGAGGTCAGGCGGCGCAACCGGGAGTGGCTTCAACCGTGGGAGGCGAGCCTGCCCCCGGAGGCGTCACTCATCACTGACGTCCCGGCGACGTTCGGTCAGATGGTGCGGCGCATGCGCAAGGACGCCCGAGCTGGCAGAGCGCTCCCGTGGGCGATCCTCGTCGACGGCCGGCTGGCGGGACAGCTGACGGTCGGCGGCATCACGTACGGGTCCCTGCGCTCCGCCTACATCGGTTATTGGATTGACAAGGATCTCGCCGGTCGGGGGATCATGCCGGCGGCTGTCGCGCTGGCGTGCGACTACTGCTTCGACAACGTGCGGCTCCACCGGATCGAGATCAACATCAGGCCCGAGAACACGGCCTCGCTTCGGGTCGTTGACAAGATCGGCCTTCGCAAGGAGGGTGATCGCCCGAAGTACCTTCACATCGATGGTGATTGGCGTGATCACGTGACCTATGTCGTCATGGCCGGGGAATTCCCCGACGGCGTGCTTTCGCGGCTCAAGGCTCGTCAGGCGTCAGTCACCTGACCCGTCAGGGGCGTGCTGCTCGCGAGCTCGTTGTCGATACTGGCGCGACACGCCGAAGCGCGAAGTGTTCGCCTGCGCGTTGTCCCTCACGGAAGCCTCTAACGTACGAGTGTGACAAGCCTCATCTACATCGCGATCATCGTGCTGTGGATAGCGGTGCTCATCCCGATGTGGCTTCGTCGACTTGACCGGGTGAGCGAGGAGAAGTCCACCGCCCGTTTCAGCTCCGCGATGGAACTGCTCGGATCGAAGGTCACCGCGGAAACCGCTGTCACCAGTGGGGCTGCGGCACGTGACCCGAAGCCTCCGGTCACCCCCAGACTCGCTGCCGAGCGAGCGAAGCGCGCCGCAGAGGCGCGTGCGATTGCATCTGCGAGGCGGGCGTCGATCCGCCGAACCGTCGTGCTCGCAATCCTCACGACCATGCTCATCGTGACGCTCATCCTCGCGCTGGTTCGTACGGTCGCGCAGTGGGTTCCGGTGGCGACTGCAGCCATGGTCATCGCCTTCGTCGTCGCGTCAGCACTGACCGCGTCGACGCGCACCGAAGCCCTTGCCGCGAGCCGGGGCGAGACTCGGCCAGCAAAACGTGACCTGCGCGAGTTCCGGGAATTCCGGGAGAGCATCGCGCAGGAGGAGTCGGTCCGCCGCCCGGTGCCTCGAACGACGTCATCGCGGGCTGGGTCGCCTCGCTCTGCGACGGTGGCCCTCGAGGTCGAGAGGAAGCCGATCATCGCACCCCCGGTGATGTCGCCGCAGGGCATCTCGAGGCAGACCATTGACTTCGCGCGCGACGACGGCCGATCCGATACCGAGGCCATTCCCATCATCGACGAGGCTTACTACGACAAGGTGCGGGCCTCGAACGAGTAGCCCCTCGTCGGTGGGGC
>CAFBNE010000109.1_pt1 | contig 11346 bp, 12 predicted proteins | sample 7269181 | NCBI WGS metagenome assembly CAFBNE01 (sample SAMEA6814085, study PRJEB35770) | uncultured Actinomycetes bacterium | biome: Freshwater; feature: Freshwater reservoir; material: water | place: Czech Republic | collected 2017-05-23 | depth 30m m
CCGATGCCAAAATCTATCTGGATCTTCCAACACCGACGCGAAGTGGTTGCCAAGGGTGAGGCCGGGGCGACCTGGTACTGCGGTTGGTACGACGCCTCCGGCAAGCGGCACTCCGAAAGCTGTGGGAAGGGTTCCGCAGGCCGGAACCGGGCGGAGAAGCGGCAGCGTCGCCTCCAAGCGGAGCTCGACATGGGCGTGTACCGGGCCCCCACGAAAACCCTGTGGACAGAGTTCGTCGAGCAGTTTGAACGGGATGTCCTCCCCGGGCTCGAACCGACCACCCGCCGGGCGTACCTGGAGGCACTCAAGACGTTCGCGCGGCACACCGGCGTCACGCGGATCGAGTCGATCGACAACCGGATGATCGACGCCTTCGTGGCACGGCGGCGGAACGACCCCGGCAAGAAGGCCGGCGCCACGGTTTCCCCCGCGACCGTCGCGAAGGATCTGCGGCTCCTCAAGGCCGCCCTGGGCCGGGCGGTCGACTGGCGCTACCTGGAGACGCTGCCGAAGTTCCGATCGGTCCGGCAGGCCGAGAAGATCCCCCGCTTCGTCACCGACGAGGATTTCGGGGTCCTCTACACCAAGGCCTGCCCGCTTGCCCGCCATCCCGCCGAGCCCGGCCAGACCTACAAGGCCGAGGACTGGTGGAAGGCGCTCATCGTGGCGGCGTTCATGACCGGCCTGCGGATCAAGGAACTGATGGCCCTGCGGCTCGAGGACATCGACTTCGAGCGTGGGACGGTCATCACCCGGGCCGGCGACAACAAGGGCAAGCGCGACGCGATGCTCCCGCTCCATCCGGTCGTGGTCGAGCACCTCCAACGCCTGGGGACGGAGCAGGACCGCCCCCTCGCCTGGCCGCTCCACGAAAGGACGCTGTGGGCCGAGTGGGGCCGGATCCAGAGAGCCGCCGGGATTCACCTCCCATGCTCAGCCAGGCACGAGCACACCGACGCCTGCCACGTCTACGGCTTCCACGACTTCCGGCGGGCGTTCGCGACCCACAACGCCCCGAATCTCACGCCGGAGGCCCTCCAGAGGCTCATGCAGCACCGCAGCTACAGAACCACCCTCGGCTACATCAACCTGGCCAACCAGGTGAACCAGGCCGCCGGCAACTACGTGGTGCCGGAGGTGCTCACACGGGCAAGCCGGCGGGGGGATGAAGCGACACCCCCGAACCCCGACTGAAACCGCGACGAAACTCAGGGCTTTCCCGATTCCGGACTGCGGATCGCCGGGAATGCAGCTGCGTCGGGAGCGCCCCGCGGCCGCTGGAGCGTTCGCAGGTCCGGCCGAGCTACGCGCCGGACTCACCCTCAGGCGCGACCGCAGGGGGGCCCGTCGCTAACACCATCACAAAGCCCGCGGCGCCTACTCCGACCTATCGGGATTCCTTCCTCCCAACTACGCCCTCCGATAAACAGCACTCACATCCGCGGGTTGAGGTAATAGACACGGCAGATCCCATCAACGAAACGCCGGCGAAGAGGTCCCCCACTCTCCACCCGTTATCCCCGAAGTAATCAGAGCACACTCGGGCGTCTGCGCGCTGTTGACGGACTCGCGCACTTTGTCACACAATTGTGTGTAGCTCCATGTCTCGCCGTGAGCGAAGCTATCGCCCAGGACGTGTGAAAATGCGCTGCCATCCTTCCCGTCGTATGCCTTTTGATTATGCCCGCACGAGGCGAACCACATCACAGCGCACTTATAGTCCGACGAACCCGCCACAGCACCGAAAAGCCGCTTTGGAGCTGCTGGTGATTTCAACACTGCTCTCAAAGACTTCCTCGGAACACACCTCACAACCGAGGGAGTAGATCGTTTGCCACGCCCCAACCATCTCCTGACGGCCCCCAGCAACCCCTCTTCCGGCATTGCATAACAGCAATCCGCCACCACGACTACACGCACACCTTTGCCAAAGGCCCGCAATGCCTGCTTGATCTCCCTTTCGGTCAATACTCTATCAAAAAGACACCAGCCCTGAACGCTCCCGCCTTGCGTGGGATACCCATGACCTGCGAAACTGATTATGACTAGTCCCTGCGTGACCCTCTTGGCTGCGTCCGCAAGAGCTTTGAGCACATCGTCGGCCTTTGCCTGTTCATTCAGCAATGGCTTCGGCTTCAGAACGCCGGCGACGTTCTTGGCGATTCCGCTCATCGCCTCAATGTCCCAAGGAGGACCAAACAGTTTGGGCAGCGTGCTTCCGTACTGTGTCGTATCGACCTGGTTGACGCCAACATGAATCGACTCATTCATCGCTATCGCCTTAAGCGCCTTTGAAACACACCTACGACCAGACAACACCCACACAGTCTTGCGGCCGCGCTGGGTCGAATTAAAATACGTTCGGGATACGGAGGAAATTCGACGCAGCTCGAAATGGAGCAACAACCCGACCGCGCATGCGATCAACAGTTGAAGCATGCGCATCGCGTTTTCGGGGCATCGCGTCGAGGCACGCCCTCTCGTGCGACGCGACTTGGTTCCTGCGGCCATTCAGGAGCGAGGCGTGCAACGAGTCCGGATGCACCCAATGAACTACATCATTGCTCCTAAACCGAAACTGCTTGTCCGCGTCCTGGAGAATAAACGTACCCCGCACCCCCGCCACCTCTCTATGAACGGCAGCATATCCCCCTAGGCCGCCTTCGCCGAACACGTCGTTCACACGACGCGCACCTCGATCGACCAATGCAGCCGGGCCCGCAACCCCCGCTCCGTTCTGCAAAAGGCTTGCCACCTTAACGACGGGCGTTTCGCTTACCTCCTCCGTAAATATCTTTGCATCCGCGACCGATACCACATCGCGATCCATCAGGGGACAGGACCCTAGCGACGAATACTGAACGAGTGACGCTGGGATGAACTGCGATTGTCCGTTCCTGGTCACAACCACATACCATCGCTCTCCGCTCTTGCCTCTCACGTCCGTCCCGTCCTCCACTGGAATGTCCGCCCCCCACTGACTCGAGGCAAGTTTCGCTCCGGCCCGCAGCGACCGAGCCACGGCCTCGTCCAGGGTAAGCCCTTCCTTGGGGATATCCAGCGAGCCTCCTCGCAGCACGCCATCAACGACGTGAACCGTACCGTATGAGGCTTCCTGCGCGGACTGCTTCTTTCGATGGAGCCACTGGTGTTCCGCAGCGAACCCCGCCCCTGTAGGCGCAATCATTGATGCCGCCAGCAGAAGGAACATTGCAATTCGTCCATTAGTAGCCATGCCTCTTTCCTTCCCACGATACGCGGTCGGATCGCACCCCACACTATTGACACTCGCCCACACGCGAGGCAACTCCTGATCCCACGTCAGAGGAAGACTCGACACGGGAACCCGGCTCGGCGGCATCGACAAGCACTCTCGCACAACTCGCCTCACCACACGGCAAGGAGCCTCGCGCGTGGCGACTCATTCATAAACCACTTCCACCTCATAAAGCGTGAAGGAGTCAGTTGTTAGATAGGGCGATTCCTTCTCCCGAAGCACCGCCCGAAGCCCCTTGTCCGTTGCAGCGGTGTTTTCGACCTCGACGATCGATCCGTCCCCATCTCGAGCCGGCTCTGTGAACGCAACCTGCTCAACACCGCTGTCTTGTACCTTGGCGCTACTCCGAGGCGCAGGCACCTCCTCCATGAAACCACTCTCGCAAGGCACCCCTCCGTCGCAGTTGTGACACGCAGAAATGTGATGATGCAGAAACCCAGTGATCTGATCCGCCACGCCCGGGGCGTCTACATCAAAGAGTGCATACGCCACTGTCTTCTCAACCTTAATAGTGTGGGGGAATCTGGCGGCCGCGGTGTTCGCTGACGCATCCGGCATCTCTGCCCCCCCCCTCATGAACAGTTTCTTTATGCCATTTTCGCCAAGAGCTTCCGTGATCTGATTGATGGTCTGTTCCTGCACGGTGTTGTTAATGGTTTTGATGTGACCCGCCGTAAGCTCCGGAGACACGTCATTAAATGCCAGCGTCGAAGTCAGAGTACCGCCTGCCGGCCTTGCGAAATCCACCGAGAACAGCTTCTTCCGAAAGATGGGCACCACCGAGGCGTCAAGAAGCCGGGGCTCCCCAGGACTACGAAACGCCACCTCGTGAATCGTGCCATCTTTGCCCCAATACACGTAGCATGTCTCTTTCACTGTCACCGCGTAGTGAGTGGGCACCTCCAAGACAGCGGGAATGCCGCGGAAAGGCCGCACTTGACCGTGACGCCTGGTGTCGCCGTTCGAACTAGCGGCGTAGTCGTCTCCGCCCAGCCGTTTCAGCGGAGTGGTACGGGCGTAGGTGCAACCCAATCCGCTCACCATCGGAAGAGCAATAATCATTGCACCAAGAGCGACTGCTGACATCCTGAACTGATTGACCACGATTCACCATGTGTGTTGAGGATTGGATGAGCGCTAGCTGGAACTCACTCGTCAGTCGCCCCTGCCGGCGTCGGCGACGGAAGCATAAGTCGCGACGTTTTGACAATGCTCGGCTTCGCGGGAGGATTTGCTGAGACTTTTTCAGGGGCCGGCAGTTCCGCGGCCGGCGCTTCCTGGCCCTTCGTGTAAATCTTGGCTTTCGGAATGCTGCAGTCGCAAGAAGTGGGGGCCACGGATCGGGAGCACTTACCATCGCCGGGAGCATTCGCACACGAATGATCGCAGTTCACATGCTCATCAATGAAGGCTGCCACCTGGGCATCCAGATCACAGTCATTGATGTTAAAATAGCGTTCTGCTACGACCCGCTTCTCAATGAGCAAGTGTTCGGCGAGCGACAGGGTCTGGGTCTGGGTCTTGTTGACCTCTGGCCCTCTCGCCAGCACGAGCGATGCTGATGCGGCAACGAGCTTGCTGATATCAGTGATGGAGGTGTCCGTCACGGTCCCGGTCACGCTTGTGAAATAGCCGGACTTCTCATCAATGTCGAGCTTGTGGGAGGATGTTCCTGAGAGAGGCCTCGCGAAGTCGACGAGAAACACCTTCTCGGCATCAACGATTCTCTGATCCACCCATCGATCAGGAGCGGAGAGCTGATACTCGTTGAGCGTTTTCCCGTCATCGTAAATGTATGCGTTCTCATATACGGTGATACAGAGATACGCCGGCACCTTGAGCTTGACCGGCACACCGCGGTATGGGCGAGTCATGCCGAAACGCTTGCCCACTCCGTTGGACTGACCGTTGATCCACCCATCACCAGACATGGTGAGCACGGTGGTTCGAATGGACGAGCAGCCAATTGCTGTCGCCAGTGCGACAATCAGAGTCAGGCCGACATATTTAAACTCACGTCGTGATTTGCCGTCGCTCCGCATGGGTGACTTGAGATGGCGGCGGGACGATTCGCTCTCGGGCGCGCCCGGCCGCCCTGGCGTTGTGTACAGCGGCATGAAATTGCCCCAGGTTTGTTCGTGAATCCGCGTCTTGGCGATTCGAACCGCCCCCGTTTTTGGAGGCCCCTCGGTGGGCCCTTGCCCCCCCCCCCGTTCGAATACCCCTCACACTAGGTATCGGGTTTGTCAGAAGTGCCCTTTAGCGCGGTTGTTCCGGTTCTGACGGCGATTAGGCGCCGCTCACGCGGCAAGCGGCCGACGTCGCGAGCGTCCCGGCCATCCTCGGGCTAAGCCAACCCCCAAGGGGCATCGTGAGGGCAGTCTGGCCCTATTTTCATGGGCCACTGATCCGACTCACGGATAGGGGCGCCATGCGGCGATGCGGCGGTTCCCGGCAATTGACCCAGCGCAGGTAGGGCTCAATCGCCCCCCCCACCCCACCCGTCCCAACTTCCCACCTCAGCCAGCACGCCTTCACCCGGAATTCATAGCCATTCCGAGTTGCGCGACATCCCGGCCGTCACCTGACTCGGACAATCCGAGCACGGACTGCGCCGGAGCCCTGTTCCCGTAGTTGGGCCCCCGGGTCGATTCACATACATTCAGCCCCCCTGAGCGGGCGCCCCCTGCAAGCACCACATCCGTGCCCCCACTCAGGCATCGCTAAATCGGTATCCTTCGCACCATCCCACAGGACAAGTTCGGCGCCGTGGGGCAGCACAGGACACTCGCCACACAATCAACACCGGTCTGAAACTGTACATCGCGGCCCTCTTCCAAGGCCCTGTGGCGGACGTGGCACGCCCCCTCAGTCGTCCTCTGGACCCCGGATGACCACGTTCACCAACGATCCATCATTCCGCTGCTTGCGAGTTCCTGCCGAGACTCAGCCCCCAAGCCCCAGCCGTTCGATCCATGGGCCTCAATTGACGAGGTGCACCGATTACGTCGCCCACCACAAATACAGTTTTTATCGCGAGGCCGCGTGTACGACACAACGGCGTGGAGTCCCCTGATCGACCCAGTAGGAACGCCCATTTCAGCTGAAGGAAGGGACGGCGATAGCCCACAAGACGGACCGACAACAGCTCACATGTCGGGCACGATCACGACGTATGACACACCGGCAGCACGCCTCCGCAATCGCGGCCCCCCAGTGCGATGCATCGCAGAAATGGCGCCCCACGGTGATCGACGCCCAATGCGCACCGCTTGGACCGTCACGTTCCACGGGGCGCGACGATATCACGATTTATCGCAGGGAGACGCCCCTCAAGACCCCGGTTCGACCAACCGAATGGTCCAGAAGTCATCCGACAGGTTCTCTTCGAGTAGATAACGATAGGGCATCGTGAAGTACCCTCCCTTTCCCCATCGTGATCCAAAAGAGTTCCGCACAATGAAGGAACTCGTGTGGTCGTCGTAGCCCACAGCAAGAACCGCATGGCCTCCCACGTACGCCTCATTCTCGAGGTCAGGCATATGGAGGACTCCGCTCTTCGCCACGGCACCGCCCTCGAAAGCGTCATACATCGTGAACCCGAATACGAACGGAAACCCCGACGCCAAGCACCCCTTGAACTGCGGCAGGCTGCGTCGAAGGCGCTCATAACTGACCAGTTGGTGCTTGAGCGCCTCCCGGTAGCATTCGGGCGACGGCTTGACGGCAGGCTTTGCCCTAGGGGCCCACACATTAGTAGCTACCTCCGGCTTGACAGGATCGTAGGGCCACATGGCCTCTGGACAGACTCCCTGGTGATGCACGCTCTTGATGCCGTCGCGTAGCGCCGCCCCTGTATCCGTCCGCAGATTGCCCTGAATGCTTCTTTCGTTGAAGTAGATGAACAGACGGGAGGGCGTAAACACTTTCATCCTATTCTTGAGGAGGCTGAATTCAATCGCCGCTGCAATGGCGTTCGCAGTGCACGACTGGATACTTCCTTGCTGGTACACCGGCGGGCACTCCTTCCGCAGATCCACCTTCGACGGTAGCGGCCCCAGCCGTCGCAACGGCGCGGAGTACTCGAAATCGCGTTGGTCGGGAAGATCAGGAGTCCAGCCGTATCGCAGGCCTGATCGTCGCGAACCAGATTGTGCAGTCCGCTTGGCGGTAGTGGCGGCGCTCTTTGTGACGCTCTTCTTGACCATGCTTCGGATTCCTAAACGGGTCCACTCAAGAAAGGATTAGGGCCACCCAAGGTTCCTCGACAACCCCGCTGATTCACTCCGCACACACACACCGGCCGCCCGATACCCTAACCCGGCCGTATTGATTGCGCGACAACGTCATTTGCGGTCTCATGGTTCGCAGCGGAGCTGAGCGACTGGCGTCATCCCTTCCGTTCTACTAACCGCGACAACGTCACGGCACACGCGAGTTCTCGAACATGGATTCTCGGAAGCAGGCTTTCTCAGACACGGTCCACCGATCCTTTGCGTCCGGCAGGTCGCTGACTTACGGACCGAGCATGTGCGATTCCGTGCCCCTTTACGGCCCACGCTCCGAATGGCCCGGCACCTCACGACCACAACCCCCGCTCCACCACAGTTCGCACTTCATGCCCATCCACTCACCGGGTGAGTTGAATATCAGAATGGAAAACGCCAATGAACGTCGCCCCGTCGCTGTCCACCGCAAACGCCAACCTCGCGTGTATGCCAGCCCGACCACTACGGTGCTCCCGAGGGGTTTAAGACCGGGGTGACACCAGCGCCGATACGTCCAGGCCATCGATCGCAACGATCCCTTGCCCTTGCTGTGTTCGACGTTGAATTGTGATGCTCATGGTCGCCACGTAGTCCGCCACCGGACCGAAGAGCCCCACTGCGCCTGCGCCCCCTCGCTCAACGCCTTGCACACTGACCACACGACAGCTCTTCAGTGGCAACTCAGCAGCAGACCCCGCTTCCCCCTCGAAATCGAACTCAACGGTCTTCACGGTACCGGCGAGATCCGAAACGATAAGCACCCTCACATCCGGCGATCGCGATATGCCCATGGTGAGATTCTGCCAATAGCCGAACAGCCGCTGTTCAGGGTCGACTGCGACTGGCGCGCGGAGCGACACCACCTGAATGCAGCTTGTTGGGCCCGCATCTGATTCCAGCGTTAACTGAACATCTGAAAACGCCACTTCCAACTCCACCCCGCACCCAAGAACGCGGCCTTAACCGCTGTCGGAGCCGAGAACAACACCTCGCCTTCCCCCAATACCGATTCGTTACCCATCATTCGCTCCTTGATTATCGAACACCGATGCACGGTACGAGGGGCTCTAGCAGCCCGTGGCCAAAGTCCCCTTCGCGCCTGTGCGGAGGGCGCTAAACTGCTGCCGTTGGCCTTGGCTTGATTGGAGACAGACCCAGGAGGGGGCATGGCACTCGGTAAGCGTCGCCGGGAGCGGCAGTTGGAGGCCTTCGTCGCGGCCTCCGACCTGCCGAAGTCTCCCGGCCACCCGTTCTACACGGCTCTGAACCGGCTGCTGGCGGCAAACGGCTTCGACCCGCTGGTCGAGAAGCTGTGTGCCCCCTACTACGCCGAAACGATGGGGCGACCCGGTGTGCCGCCGGGCGTCTTCTTCCGGATGCTCTTCGTCGGCTACTTCGAAGGGCTGAAGTCGCACCGGGCGATCTCCTGGCGATGCACCGACAGCCGATCGCTCGGTGAGTTTCTCGGCCTGGCCCCGACCGATCCGGTGCCGAACCACTCGTGCGTGAGCAAGACGCACAAGCGGCTCCCGAAGGAAGTCTTCGACGAGGTCTTCAACTTCATCCTCTCCGTCGCGGCCCACAAGGGCCTTCTGTGGGGCGAGGCCATCGGCATCGATTCGACGACGATCCAAGCGAATGCCTCGATGCGATCGATCGTCCGCAAGGACTCCGGCAAGGGCTGGAAGGACTACACGAAGAAGCTCGCGAAGCAGGCAGGCCTCGAGGATCCGACGGACGATGAACTGCGGCAATTCGACCGGAATCGCCCTGGAAAGACGGTGTCGAACGACGACTGGGAGAATCCGAACGACCCCGACGCGACGATCACGCGGATGAAGGATGGCACGACGCGGATGGCCTACAAGGCCGAGCATGCCGTCGATCTCGACACCGACATCGTCGTCGCCGTGAACGTGCAGCCCGGCAACGCCCCCGATACGGCCACGGTCATCGACACCGCAATCGATGCGGCAGTGAACGTCGAGAAGGCAGGTGGGGAGAATGAAGTCCAGGCGATCGTCGCCGACAAGGGCTACCACTCGACGAAGGTCATCACGCTCGCTGCGGATCTCGGCATGCGGGCCTACATTCCCGAGCGTGCTTCGCCGAAGCAGCGGCGATGGAGCGACAAGGAGCCAGCAGAGAAGCGGGCTGTCTATGCCGCGCGAAGGCGCACGCAGAGCAAGCGCGGCAAGCAGCTCTCCCGACTCCGCAGCGAACTGACCGAGCGATCCTTCGCTCATGTCTGCGACACCGGCGGGGCGAGACGCACGTGGCTGCGAGGGCTCGCGAGCGTCGCGAAGCGGCATCTGATGATGGTCGCTGCGAGGAACCTCTCGACGATCATGCGGGCGATCATCGGAATCGGTGGTCCAAGGAGCCTGCAGGGGCTCCGCGCACTTTTGCAAACCGCCTGGACTCACTTCGAGCGGCTCCTGTCGGCTCTGGATCGCCTGGTGGCGGTGCTGGTCGCGCCCATATCGCAGAGGTCGCGGGCCATCGGTGGCTGACGATCAGGCGATCAGAGGCACAGAAAACAACTTGGGCCACGGGCTGCTAGCCGCCGGCAGAGTTCGGCGTGCTTCCCGGGGATCCGCCCCGCGGCACGGCGGGAGTCTTCGGCCGATCGGTCGAGGATCTCCCCTACACACCGGGCGAGGTACTCCTCGAGACACAGGCATGCCTGTTCGCCCTGGAAGCGCAGTGCCGCCACTTGGTCGTCCCGCAGCGTGATGGAGATCGTCGTCACGGAAGGCACCCTTCCGGCCGGCGCCAGGACCCGGGCTGCCTGAGCCTACCGCCGGCCCCTGCTGACGGCGGCGGCACCGCCGCGGTGGCAATCATGGCGGCCGCGGCAAGGATGAACCTTGATCCGTAAGAAAACCACACTATTATTTCTTACAGAATGAGCCGCAAGAAAAGCCCACACTCGATTGAGGCACAGATCCTGGCAGCGGTGCGTGCCAAGGGACGGGGGGCGGTATTTGCACCGGCGGACCTCCTGGAGCTGGGCAGCAGGACGGCGGTCGATGTGGCCCTTCACCGGCTTGTGGAGCAGGGTGTCATCCGGCGGCTGGCCAGGGGCGTGTACGACCTCCCCAGGGAGCATCCCACCCTCGGGCCGCTCCTTCCGTCGCCGGATGCCGTGGCAAAAACCGTCGCCGGCCGGGACCGCATCCGACTCCAGCCGGCCGGCGCCTACGCCGCCAACGCCCTGGGCCTCACCGAACAGGTGCCGGCCAAGGTCGTGTACCTGACCGATGGCCCTGCCCGGTCCATTCGGATCGGGACCACGACGATCCAGTTCCGCCGCACGACTCCGAAGAACATGGAGGCGGCGGGACGGCTCAGCGGCATGGTCATCCAGGCGTTCCGGGAGCTTGGCAAAGATCACGTGACCCCGGCGCGGATCACCCACCTCCTGAGGACAATCCCGGCCACCAAACGGCGTGAACTCCTCGCGGATCTCAGACTCGCGCCGACCTGGATGCACCCGCTACTCCGCAGTTTGGCGGGAGCTGATCCCACCCTTGTCCCCAGGGTTGCTGTCGGCCGCCGGAAGTCGAGGTGAGCACCAAGGAGCCCGGGGACCAATGGTAGATTTATAGTAGGTCGGTCAGGCCCAAGGAGCGTTCCGCCCTTGTTTTCCACGGCCGGACGGAGATGCGGCAGAGAATTAAAAGTCCGCTGCTCTAACCAACTGAGCTACAGCCCCACGACCATCCTACAAGGGGCGGCGGAGCAGGCAACGGGTCTGCAAAACGGCCGAAAAACGCTGGAATCCCGCAGGAAAGCAGA
>CAFBNE010000110.1_pt1 | contig 11301 bp, 9 predicted proteins | sample 7269181 | NCBI WGS metagenome assembly CAFBNE01 (sample SAMEA6814085, study PRJEB35770) | uncultured Actinomycetes bacterium | biome: Freshwater; feature: Freshwater reservoir; material: water | place: Czech Republic | collected 2017-05-23 | depth 30m m
CGACTCGGATGGCCCAGCGGCGGAGTTGTCGAGGTCGTCGTCTTCGTTGTCGCCGTTGGTGTCGTCATGCTCGCAGGAGTGTTCGGGTTCAGGCTCGTCACTCGGTTCCAGAGCGTCGTGACAGTCGTGAGCATTGCGATGACCATTGCCTTCATCGCTCTCACGATCGGCAACGTGAACTGGACGTCACTTGGCCGCATCGAAGGGGTGTCAGTCGCGGGCTGCATTGGAGCCGGAGTGATCGCCGGCGCAGCCTTCGGCCTCTCGTGGACGAACAGCGGAGCCGACTACTCGCGATACCTGCCGAGGGGTTCGTCGGGAAGGGGCATCGTCGGCTGGACGACCTTCGCGGGGAGCCTGATGCCGTCGGTTCTCGTCATCTACGGGCTCATGCTCGTCACGTCCGACCCGAGCCTTGTCGGGCAGCTGGACACCAATCCCATCGGCGCATTGGTGTCGCTGCTGCCGACCAGCGCGTTGATCCTCCTGCTCTTCCTTCTCGCGCTTTCGCTCGCCGAGACGGTAGCCGGCGCCATGGACCTCTACTCCTCCGGCCTGACGCTGCTCACCCTCGGGCTCAAGGTCCCTCGGGCGGTTGCCGCCGGGCTCGACGGATTGCTCATGACCCTCGGCAGCCTGTACCTCGTCTGGTTCGCCGGTTCGTTCTTCGGCCCGTTCGAGGGCTTCCTCATCTTCCTCGGGGTGCCGCTGGCCGCCTGGTCGGGCGCATTCATTGCAGACGCCACCTGCCGCCGGCAGGACTACTCGAGCGTCGACATATTCGACGCGCGTGGACGCTATGGATCGGTGGGCTGGCCCGCGCTCGGCAGCATGATCGCGGGAACGTTCGTGGGCTGGGGCCTTGTCACCTCGAGCACCAGCGTCACGATTCTCGCCTGGCAGGGGTACCTTTTCGACATCTTCGGGGTAGCTGAGCAGTCGGAGTGGCGAGGCTCCGACCTCGGGGTCATCGTTGCCCTGCTCATCGGATGTGCGGGCACGTGGGCCTTCGGGCGAGCGCGAGTGCGCCGGCAGGAGTTCGGAGGCTGACGAGTAGCCGCGCCTATGATCATCGAAAGTTTCGCGGCGCCATTAGCTGCGGCCCCAGGAGGAGGTTTAACCATGTCTCAGGTACACCTGTTGACCCCGAGGGTTTCGCGGAAGAGCCTCAAGGGGCGCATCCTGCGAGGTCTGGGCTTTGGTCTCCTCGCGGGTGCGGTCTTGACACTCATTCCGGCGCAAACGTCCTTGGCAGCCCCGGCCGGTGAGTTCACGATGTTCGACCTTGGCCCTGCGGGCGAAGGAGCTAATGCCATAGCGTCTGGGCCGGACGGCAACATGTGGTTCACGAACAACGCCAACAACTCGATCGGCCGGATCACCCCGACTGGCGCCGTCACCTACTTCGCGGTGCCGACGACGTCGGCGAGTGCGTCGACAGGCGGCCCCGGGCTGTTCGCCATCGCCGCAGGGCCTGACGGCAATATGTGGTTCACCGAGTTCTACGAGAACCTCGTCGGCAAGATCACGCCATCGGGCGTCATCACGACCTATCCGGTGCCGACCGCAAATGCGATGCCGTACGGCGTGACGGCTGGCCCGGATGGCAACATCTGGTTCATCCTTGACAACGCGAACGGGATCGGCCGGATCACGCCTGGAGGCGTGATCACCGAGTTCCCCATCCCAACCCCTGGCACGACCGGGCCGACTGCCATTACGTCGGACTACAACTGCGTGATGTGCGGGTTCGCGATCACCGCGGGGCCTCTCAACAGCGTGTGGTTCACCATCCCCGGTGCAAACAGGGTCGGACGAATCACCATGGCCGGCGTGGTGACGACCTTGCCGGTGACGACGGCACCGCCTGCGACTGTGCCGGTGGGCACCAGCGAGACGATCGGCGCCATCACGGCAGGCGACGACGGGAATCTGTGGATCACCCAAAACTCCGACGGCAAGATCACCCGGTTGACCACGTCCGGGGTGGCAACCGCATTTGCGCTTCCGTCTGCCAACGCTCATCCGTCGTCTATCACCCCGGGGCCGGATGGCAGCCTGTGGATCGGCAATGGCACAGGCAATGCCCTGATTCAGTTCGTCGTCCCAGGTGTGAAGAGCACCCCGGTCATCACCCAGTTCACCATTCCGACCGCGGGTGCGATGCCGACCTCGGTTGCTATGGGAGCCGATGGGAGCGCGTGGTTCACGAGCCTGGTGAACCCCACTCCGGCGCCGACCACGTTGCAGGTTGGCCGTCTCGGCACAGGTGTCGGCCCAATCTTGACAGTGAAGGTTTCGGGAACGGCGAAGGTGGGCTCGGCACTGACCTGCAGTTACGTCAACAACCATGGTGGGCCTCCCGCGAACGCTCGCTATCAATGGCTGCGAGGGGGCAAGGCCATCGCCAATCAGACCGCGAAGAAGTTCACACCCCGAGCGGGCGATGTCGGCGCCAAGGTTTCCTGCCGAGCGGCAGTGACGTACGCCGGCGCCCTGAACCAACTCGCGGCGACATCGAAGTCGGTTCGGGTCGAGGGCTGACGACGTGACCGATGCAGCGCGCCTTCTGGAGTTGTCCGAGCAGTGGCAGGACGACCTCGAGTCGTGGGCCATCCCGCCGTACATTCTTGATCAGGCGGAAGAGGCGCCGTGGTCGCATCCGGTGGCGATGTTCACCGTTGCGGGCGAGATCTCTGATTCGCCATCCCATCAGATGGCGCGTGAAGGAGTGCCGGCTACCGGGAGCGTGCTCGATGTTGGGTCCGGAGGAGGCAGGGCCGCATTCGCGGTGACGCCACCGGCCGGTACCGTCGTCGCGGTTGATCACCAGCAGGCGATGCTCGACGAGTTCGCCGACGGCGCGGTGCGCCGAGGCGTCGTCCATCACCAATACCTGGGCGATTGGCCGGAGGTCGCCGATGACGTCCCCGAGTGTGACGTCGTGGTCTGCCACCACGTCGCCTATAACGTCGCCGATATCGTCCCGTTCCTCCAGGCGCTCAACGATCATGCGCGCAGCCGGGTTGTCATCGAAATCCCGATGCACCATCCCATGTCGACACTCGCCCCGCTCTGGAAGCAGTTCTGGGACCTCGATCGTCCGACACGCCCCACGGCCGAGGGCCTGTTCGATATCTGCCTGGCGATGGGCTTCGAGGCAAACCTCGAGCGCTGGGAGGATCCTGAATTCGGCCGCAGATCGCCGATGTCTACGGCCGACGAGGTGAGGTTCACGCGGATCCGGCTGTGCCTTCCGACTGAGAGGGCCGATGAGGTCGCCGAGGCGCTCGCGCAGGCCACCCCCGCCGGACCACGTCAACTCGCGACGATCTGGTGGGATCGGCACTAGGTTCGTCCAGTGACCTACGACGTCGATCGACTGCGCGCCCGCATGCCTGCCCTCGAGTCGGGGGTGGCGTTCTTTGACGGGCCGGGCGGGACCCAGACCCCCGATGCCGTCGCGCTTGCGATTGCCGGCGCGCTCACCACAGGAATGTCGAATCGCGGTCGCGTGACCCAGGCGGAACGCAATGCCGATGACGTCACAATGGCAGCCCGGCAGGCTGCTGCCGATCTTGTCAACGCCGATATCCGAGGCATCGTGTTCGGACGCAGCGCGACCTCCCTCACGTTCGAGGTGGCCCGCACGTTAGCCCAGGGCTGGGGTCCCGGCGACGAGGTCATCGTCACGAGGCTCGACCACGATGCGAACATCCGGCCGTGGGTGACCGCGGCGGAGCGCGCGGGTGCAACAGTGCGCTGGGCCGCATTCGACCCCACGACGGCGGCGTTGGAGCCACAGTCCGTTACCGATCTCATTAATGAGCGCACGAGGCTCGTGGCGGTGACCGGGGCCTCGAACCTGCTCGGCACCCGGCCGGACCTCGCCTCGATCGCGGCCGTCGTCCACCAGGGAGATGCCCTGTTCTACGTCGATGGGGTGCACCTCACGGCCCATGCATCGATCGACATGCAGGCGATCGACGCTGACTTCTTCGTCTGCTCCCCGTACAAGTTCCTCGGCCCCCACAACGCGTTCCTCGCCGCGTCGCCTGCGCTCCTCGAGACCATGCACCCCGACAAACTCAAGCCGGCTACCGAGGATGTCCCCGAGCGCTTCGAGCTCGGCACCCTGCAATACGAACTGCTGGCTGGCGTCACGGCAGCGATCGACATGCTCGCGGATCTCGTGCCGGGGGAGGAGCAGGCGATGAGCCGGCGGGCCCGTCTCGTCCGCTCGATGGTCGCGCTCGAGGAGTACGAGGACGGCCTCCATGCACGGATGCGCGCCGGGCTCGAGTCGCTCGCCGGGATCGAGTTGTTCTCCCACGCTCCGGTGCGAACCCCGACTGAGTTGTTCCGGTTCGCTGGGATCGATTCGCAGGACGTCTACCGCGGGATGGCCGGCCTGGGGGTGAACGCGCCTGCGGGCTCGTTCTATGCGATCGAGCCCGCTGAATGGCTCGGGCTCGGCAAGGAGGGCGGCGTTCGTGCTGGGCTGGCGCCCTATACGTCCGTTGCTGATGTTGACCGACTCATCGAAGGCCTAGCGGAGGTCACCGCTCGCTGACGTCAGTCGCTCCGCTGGTGCTGACGGCGGTCTCCTCGTCGGCCCATTGCCCGTGCTCCCGGCGCGCCCATGAGGTCGGCACTGATCCGGTGCGCATACCAAGACGCGCGATCGAATCGCTGTAGGCCATCCACATATGCCCGCCGACCATGATGGCGATGATGAGGGAGAGCCAGTCGTGGACGAAGGTGGCGCCGGTACGCCAGGTCTCGCCGAGCCAGCCGTACATGATGATGCCGGTGAGGAACATGAGGATGATGGCGCCGAGAGTGAAGGCTGCGTTCAGCTTCTGGCCAGCGTTGAACTTGCCGACCGGGATGCGCCCGGATCGCCGGTCGCGCGAGCGCAGCCACGTCCAGTCATCCCTCGTGAACCGATTGAGGCGATCCGCATCGCGGCGGAACGCGACGAAGAACGCAGCGACGATGAGCGGCACGGGAAGTGCGAACCCGGCAATGACGTGAATATTGCGCAGGAGCAGGCGGTTTCCGGCGATCGAGCTGAGCTCGGGGAAGAAGAGAAAGGCTGCGGTCACGAGGAGCAGGCCCATGATGATCGCGAGGATCCGGTGGGTCCAGCGCTCGGCCCTGCTGAACCGGCGCAGGGTCGTCGGCCCGTCGACAGCACCCTCAGGTGATTGGGTCATCGCTGCGTCCATTCGACTCGCCGACCCAGGCGTCGACGTCATAGCCGAGCTGCTCCCAGTAGCCGGGCACGACCGTGGCCCCGAGCTCGATTCCCGAGAGCCACTTCAGGGATTTGTAGCCGTACATCGGCACGACGTAGAGGCGGACTGGGCCGCCGTGCTCGCGGGTGATCGGCTTGCCCCACATCGAGGTGGCGACGAGGACATCGGGCTGCATCGCCTGCTCGAGGGTGAGGGATTCGGTGTACACGCCGTCGAAGGACAGGAAGCGCAGGGCGCGGGCGGTATCCTTGACGCCCGCCTCCCGAAGCAGGTCGCTCAGCAGGACTCCTGACCATGGGACATCGTTCACCCGCCACCCGGTGACGCACTGGAAGTCTGCGGTGATGCCCGTCTGCGGAAGGGCCGCGATGTCGTCGAAGGTCAAGGTCAGCTCGCGGTCGACGAGACCGGTGACGGTGAGCCGGTAGTCGGCCTTCGACATCTCGGGATAGCCGTTTGTCACGGTGTAGATGCGAAAGCCGCCGGTTGCCGGGATCACGCTAGCGAGGCCCGGCGCGACCGAGGCGACCGTGTTGCTCAGGCCCTCGGAGAGCTGACGGCCGACACCGATGCCCACCACTCCGAGCCCGACCATCCCCAGCACGAGCCTGCGGCCCAGCGGGGTTCCCTTGGATGTGGTGTCCGTCGAGGTCTCCGTCATCCTGTAATGAGACATCACATCTGGTCTTCCCGCAACCCTTCGGCCGGTGCGTGAGGGGCTCTACTCCATGAGGGTCGGGACTTCGTGCTCCTTGGCCCCGTGCAGGCGCACGTCCTTGAGGAAGAGCGCGAGGACGAAGGCGACGACGAGGATCGGGACGGCGGTGAGGAAGACGTTGCTCAGCGAGTTGGTGAAGGCACCAAGGACGATGTCCCGAATATCGGCCGGGAGGCTGGCGATAGTCGACATCGCATTGGTGAGTTGCGCAGGGTCGATCGCGCCGGCGGAACCGGGCGGCAGCGTCTCGGCGAGGTTTCGGGCGATGCCATTGGCCATGACGGCCCCGAAGATGGCGGTGCCGAAGGTGCCGCCGATCGAGCGGAAGAACGTGGCCCCGCTCGTTGCTACGCCGACGTCCTTGGGGTTCACTGAGTTCTGGACGGCGAGGACGAGAACCTGCATGACGTTGCCGATGCCCAGGCCGAGGACGAGCATGTAGAGGGCGATCTGCCAGTACGGCGTGGTGACGGTCATGGTGGACAGCAGGAACATCCCGATGGTCGCGAGGGCCGTGCCGATGATCGGGAAGATCTTGTAGCGGCCGATCCGGGAGATGAGGCGACCGGAGAGGATAGATGCGACGAGCAGGCCCGCCATCATCGGCAGCATCTCCAGGCCCGCTGACGTGGGGGAGGAGCCGCGGACGATCTGCAGGAAGAGTGGCAGGAAGATGATGGCGCCGAACATCGCGAATCCGACGATGAAGCCGATGCCGCTCGTCACGCTGAAGACGTGGTTGCGAAACAGGGCCATCGGGACGAGCGGCTCGGGAGCCCGCAGTTCGCGCCAGACGAATGCGGCGAGGAGGGCGACAGCGGCCGCGACCATGAGCCAGATTGCCATCTCGCCCCAGGGGAACCTCGAGCCGCCCCACTCTGCAACGAGGAGCAGTGTGCTGACACCGGCCACCATGAGGATCGCACCAAGGTAGTCGATGGAGTGGTCGATCCGCCGGACGGGAACCTTGAGGACGGCCGCGATGATGAAGAAGGCGGCTATGCCGATCGGGAGGTTGATGTAAAAGATCCAGCGCCACGAAAGGCTCTCGACGAAGAACCCGCCGAGGAGCGGGCCGGCGATGCTGGCTATCGCGAACACGCCGCCGAAGAGGCCGGTGTAGCGGCCCCGTTCGCGCGGTGGGATGACGTCGGCGATGACGGCCATGACGAGGACCATGAGTCCGCCGCCACCGAGGCCCTGGATGCCCCGGGTGACGATGAGCCACTCCATCGACTGCGCGGCTCCGGCAGCGACTGATCCGACGAGGAACACCACGATGGCGATCTGGAGCATGGGCTTTCGGCCGTAGATATCCGAGATCTTTCCCCAGATCGGGGTGGAGGCCGTCGAGGCGAGCAGGTAGGCCGTGACGACCCAGGCGAGCTGGTTGAGGCCGCCGAGCTCGCTTGTGATGCGCGGCAGGGCGGTGCTCACGATCGTCTGGTCAAGTGCCGCGAGGAAGAGGGTGAGCATGAGCGCGGCCATGACGATCCTGAGTTGGCCGCCGTGCAGGAGGTCCTCGCTCGGGGCACCCTCCGCAATGAGGGTCGCCTCGGCATCGAGGGTCTCGGACGGGTCCGGCTGTGCGTCTGCTGCGCTCGTTGTTGTCATCGAGCGGGTGACCGGGATCGAACCGGCATGGCCAGCTTGGAAGGCTGGGGCTCTACCATTGAGCTACACCCGCGTGCCGCGTGCGCGACCACCTGAGTCTAGGCGAACGGTCACCGGAGCCTGCCAACCCCCTAGCCGAGGCCGATCGCCATGCCTGATCGCGATGCCTGATTCGCGGGTCGTCGTGGTGAGCCTCTAGACTCTTGCAGCCAACGCGGGGCGTAGCGTAGTGGCTAGCGCGCCTGCTTTGGGAGCAGGAGATCGGGAGTTCGAATCTCCCCGCCCCGACCGTCTGGAGTGAGTGATCCCCACCTGACCAGGTGGGGCCTTGCCCGAGATGTTCGATCAACCGAGGAGACGGATCAGAAGTGAAGAGCGACGTCGAGACCTTGTCCCCGACCCGAGTCAAGCTCACGGTCGAGGTGCCCTTTGACGAGATGCAGCCATCGTTGGACGCTGCGTATGCGCGCATCGCCAAGCAGGTGAGCATCCCGGGCTTCCGGAAGGGCAAGGTGCCGGCTCGGGTCATCGAGCAGCGCTTCGGCCGCGGGGCCGTGCTCGACGAGGCCGTGAACGATGCCATCCCGAAGGCCTATGAGGAGGCCTTGCGCACCCATGAGGTCGTGCCGGTCGGCCGCCCAGAGGTCGAGGTGACAGAGATCGAGGACGGCAAGCACCTTGCCTTCACGGCCGAGGTCGACGTCCGTCCTGAATTCGACCTCCCCGATTTCGCGAGCCTGCGGGTCGAAGTGGCCAACGCAGAGCCTCAGGAAGAGGACATTCAGATCCAGGTCGACAACCTGCGCTCGCGGTTCGCGAGCCTGAAGGAGGTCGATCGGGCGGCTGCAGACGGCGACCTCCTCCTCGTCGACATCTCGGGCTTCACCGCAGATGACGACCCAATCGAGGACCTCACCGGCAACGCGATGTCCTATGAGCTCGGAACCGATGGCATGCTCCCCGGATTCGATGACGCGGTCCGCGGAGCCGTGAAGGACGAGGTCAGGCGGTTCATCTTCACCCCGGAGAACGGTGATTGGACGGGCGTACCGCTCACGGTCAGTGTCGTGGTGCAGGCGGTGCGCGAGCGGGAGCTACCGGCGCTCGACGATGACTTCGCCCAGATGGCGTCGGAGTTCGACACTGTTGCGGAACTGCGCGACGATCTCACGAAGCGACTCGTGCGGCTCAAGCGACTTGAGCAGGGGGCGGAGGCACGCAACAAGGTGCTGGAGGTCCTCCTTGAGCGGGTCGACATCCCGCTGCCCGAGTCGGTCATCGCCGATGAGGTCGCGTCGCATTTCGAGGACGGCCACGACAGCGGCGAGGAGCATCGCGCCGAGGTCGAGCAGCAGGCCCGGGCCAATCTCAAGAGCCAGTTCGTGCTCGACAAGGTTGCAGAGGCCGCCGAGGTTTCCGTTGGCGAGTCGGAGCTCTCAGCGTGGCTCGTGCAGCAGGCCCCGAGGTACGGAATGGCGCCCGACGCATTCGCCCAGGCGCTCGTCGAGGCCGGGCAGGTGCCGATGGCGATCCAGGACATCCGGCGAGCGAAGTCGCTCGCAACGGTCCTCGAGCAGGCAACCGTCGTCGATGCCGACGGCAATGTCGTCGACCTCAAGGCCCTCGATGCGGAGCTGAATCAACTGCCTGAGATGGGCAACATGATGACCACGGAGATGGTCGAGGAGGAGTCGTAGCGCTCGCATTGCGGTCGTTGCGGGTGAACTTGTCTTTGGCTGCGGGCGAACACGGCGCTGACAGGGAAGCCGATGGGCGCTCGCCACGTTATGGTCGTGTGACGGTCTTACATCTGGAGGTTCGGTGAGTGGCATGACCCAGTTCGGTATTGATGGGCCGGCGTTTCGCGGCGGGGGCAGCATGGCCGGATTCGGCGACATGCTCGACGAGAGGCTGCTGCGCGAGCGCATCGTGTGGCTTGAGGGCGAGGTGCGCGACGAGAACTCCAACCGCATCGCCAAGCAACTTCAGGTGCTTGCGGCTGAGGATCCCGAAGCCGACATCACCTTGTACATCAACTCCCCGGGCGGTTCGATCACTGCCGGGATGGTCATCTACGACACGATCCAGTTGATCCCCAACGACGTGACGACCATCGCGATGGGCCTCGCTGCCTCGATGGGCCAGTTCCTCCTGTGCGCGGGAGCGGCCGGAAAGCGGTACGCGACCCCGAACACGCGCATCATGATGCATCAGCCGCTTGGCGGCATCGGCGGTACGGCGAGCGATATCAAGATCCAGGCCGAGCAGATGCTGTTCATCAAGAAGCGCATGGCCGAGTTGATCGCGAGCCACACCGGCCAGACCCTCGAGACCATCGAGGCGGACTCGGACCGCGACCGCTGGTTCACGGCCGAGGATGCAAAGACGTACGGGCTCATCGACCACGTGTACCGCAACTCGACGGACGCCCCGGCAGTGAACAGCGCTAAGAGTGGCAAGGGAGACAAGCAGTGACGTTCCTCAATCCGCAGAGCAGGTACATCCTTCCCGAGTTCCGTGAGCGCCACGCGAACGGCGAGCGCGTCCACAACCCCTACACGAAGCTCTTCGAGGAGCGCATCATCTTCCTCGGCGTCCAGATCGACGATGCCTCGGCCGATGACGTCATGGCGCAGTTGCTGTGCCTGGAGTCCATGGATCCGGATCGTGATATCCAGATCTACATCAACTCACCCGGCGGCTCGTACACCGCAATGACTGCGATCTACGACACGATGCAGTTCGTGAAGCCACAGGTGCAGACCGTGTGCCTCGGCCAGGCGGCCTCAGCCGCGGCGGTCATCCTCGCTGCAGGCACCCCCGGGAAGCGGTTCGCCCTTCCGCACGCGCGCATTCTCATCCACCAGCCGTACACCGAGGGCGGCGGCCAGGGTTCCGATATTGAGATCCAGGCCAACGAGATCCTGCGCATGCGGGTCGAGATGGAGGGCATGTTCGCCCTGCACACCGGCAGGAGCGCTGAGGAGGTCGCGAAGGACATCGAGCGCGACAAGATCCTCACGGCATCGATGGCGAAGGATTACGGGATCATCGACCAGGTCATCGCGTCGCGCAAGGTGTAAATAGGTAACACGAATCAGCCAAGGGCGACTGAAATGATTGTCCGGCTAAAGCGTGGTGGACACCTGCAATTGTCGGTGTGACAGGGTACGGTCATAGCCTGTTCGCGCGGTTGCCGGACAGGAGCAAACCGGAAGGATCGATGTCGTGGCGCGGATCGGCGAAAGCGGCGACTTGTTGAAGTGCTCCTTCTGTGGGAAGAGCCAAAAGCAGGTCAAGAAGCTCATTGCCGGTCCGGGTGTGTACATCTGCGACGAGTGCATCGACCTGTGCAACGAGATCATCGAAGAGGAACTCAACGAGGCGTCCGATGTTCAGTGGGGCGACCTCCCCAAGCCACGGGAGATCTTCGAATTCCTCGACGAGTACGTCATCGGCCAGGACACCGCGAAGAAGGCGCTGGCGGTGGCGGTCTACAACCACTACAAGCGCGTGCAGGCGGCGACCGGCGACCGACCCAAGGACGATCAGGTCGAGCTCGCGAAGTCGAATATCCTGCTACTCGGCCCGACCGGCTCAGGCAAGACCCTGCTCGCCCAGACCCTTGCCCGCATGCTCAACGTGCCGTTCGCGATCGCTGACGCCACGGCGCTCACCGAGGCCGGCTACGTGGGCGAGGATGTCGAG
>CAFBNE010000111.1_pt1 | contig 11245 bp, 12 predicted proteins | sample 7269181 | NCBI WGS metagenome assembly CAFBNE01 (sample SAMEA6814085, study PRJEB35770) | uncultured Actinomycetes bacterium | biome: Freshwater; feature: Freshwater reservoir; material: water | place: Czech Republic | collected 2017-05-23 | depth 30m m
GAGTAGGTCTCGATCGGGTCCTTGAAGGGCAGCTTGAGCGCGCGGTCGATCATCTGCCAGCGGGCGATGTCTTCCCAGTCGACGAGGGTGACGGCGACGCCGGACGCCCCCGCGCGGCCGGTGCGGCCGACGCGGTGCAGGTAGGTCTTCTCGTCGTCGGGGCATTCGTAGTTGATGACATGGGTGACATCGTCAACGTCGATGCCGCGTGCCGCGACGTCGGTGGCGACGAGGACGTCGACCTTGCCGTTGCGGAAGGCGCGCAGGGCCTGCTCGCGGGCACCCTGGCCGAGATCGCCGTGGACGGTGCCGACGGCGAAGCCGCGCTCGGTGAGGTCGTCGCAGATGCGCTGGGCCTTGCGCTTGGTGCGGGTGAAGATCATGACGAGCTTGCGGCCGTCGGCCTGGAGGATTCGAGCGACGAGCTCGATCTTGTCCATGGGGTGGGCGCGCCATACATGCTGCTCGATGGCATCGACCGTGGCGCTCTCGTCGTCGGGCTCGGAGGCGCGAATATGCATTGGCTGGGTCATGTAGCGGCGTGCGAGGTTGACGATCTGCCCCGGCATCGTGGCCGAGAAGAGCATCGTCTGCCGGACCGTCGAGACCTGGGAGACGATCCGCTCGACGTCGGGCAGGAAGCCCATGTCGAGCATCTCGTCGGCTTCGTCGAGCACAAGGATCTTTACCTGCGACAGGTCAAGGTCGCGACGGTTCGCGAGGTCGATGATGCGGCCGGGCGTTCCGACGACGACATCGACGCCGTTGCGCAGGGCGTCGATCTGGGGTTCGTAGGCGCGGCCGCCGTAGACGGCGAGCACGCGCACGCCGCGCAGGCGTCCGGCCCGCTCGAGGTCGGTTGCGACCTGGAGTCCGAGCTCGCGGGTCGGGCAGATGACGAGGGCCTGGGGGCGATCGCGGTCACCCTCGAGGTCGATCCGCTGGAGGAGCGGAATGCCGAAGCCGAGGGTCTTGCCGGTGCCGGTCTTGGCCTGTCCGATGAGGTCCTGACCCTGGAGGGCCAGCGGAAGGCACATCTCCTGGATGGGAAAGGCGCGCTCGATGCCATCGGCAAGGAGTGCTGCGGTGATCTGTGGATCGGCGCCGAGTTCAGCAAATGTAGGTGCTGTTGTCGGATCGACGCTTGATGAGGGATTCAGGAGTGCTCCAGTATTCGAGGATGCAGGACGAGGAGAATCTCGCCGGGCGTGTCAAGTCTACCTTCCTCACGCCGATAACCCCCTACTCGCGGTGATTGTGGGTAGCCTTCGGTCACTATGAATGCACCCTCACCCGACGCCCTCGAGACCGACGCGGACTATCGGGCGGCGGTCATCGACCTGCTTGGCGTCCTCGCCTACGGGGAGCTGACCGCGTTCGAGCGGACGGCGGCCGATGCGGCCATGGCCCCTGCGATTGACGACAAGGCCGCGCTCGCCGCGCTGGCAACCCGCGAATTCCAGCACTTCACCTCGCTCAACGACCGGCTCATCGAACTCGGGGTGCGCCCGGAGGATGCGATGGGGCCGTTTCGCAGGCCGCTGGAGGAGTTCCACGCCCACACGGCCCCGAGCGACTGGCTCGAGGGCATGGTCAAGGCGTACGTCGGCGATGGGATCGCCATGGACTTCTACCGCGAGGTCGCGGCCTACGTCGACGAGCACACGAGGGAGTTGGTCGAGCGGGTGTGCGAGGACCTCGGTCAGTCCGCGTTCATCGTCGAGCGTGTCCGCGGTGCGATTGCCGAGGACCCGCGGGTTGCCGGTCGCCTCGCCCTGTGGGGCAGGCGCCTAGTCGGCGAGGCGCTGTCGCAGGCGCAGCGGGTGGCGGCCGACCGTGATGGCCTCTCGGCGCTGCTCGTCGGGGGCGTGGACCGTCCCGGCGCGGATCTCGCCGAGATGGGCAGGATGCTCGCACGCCTCACCGAGAACCACACCAGGCGAATGAGCGCCCTCGGGCTCTCCGCGTAACCAAGCCCCAGGCCAACAGCAAGCCCCAGCCCAACAGCAAGCCCCAGCCCAACAGCAAGCCCCAGCCCAACAGCAAGCCCCAGCCCCGTTTCGGGCAGGTTGATGTCGCTGTAACGGGTGATTCAGAGCGGGGCAACGACATCAAGCCGCCGAAAACCGCATGACCGGTGGGTCACATGGTGGAGCCGAAGCCCACCTTGCGGGTCGATGCTGGGCCGATCTCCACGTAGGCGATCTTGCTCCCCGGCACGAGGATCGTGCGGCCGCGGTCGTCGGTGAGCGAGAGCAGTGAGCCGGAGTTCAGCGCGGCCTCGACCAATCGGGTCACGTCCTCGGGAGATTGCGCGCTCTCGATGGTGATCTCGCGGGGGGTGTCCTGCACGCCGATTTTAATGTCCACTGAGGTGCCTTTCGATCGTTCGCTGCGGGTTACGACGCCATGCTTGAGCACGAGGACGGCGGGCACTGAGCCCTGCTCTCGCCCTGAGACTAGTCGGCTCCGGCGCCGGTCGCGATGTCGTGCGGCGGGTGGGTGAGGGGGAAGCCGCGAATGCCGCGCCAGGCGAGCGCGGCGACGAGGTCCGCGGCCTCGTCGCGGGACATGAGCCGGTCCTCGTGCGAGAGCCAGCGCCGGGCCGCGACCTGGGCCATCCCCTGCATGCCGGAACCGAGAAGGAGCGCCTCGTCAGGGCGAAGACCGGTGTCCTGCGAGATGACCTTGGCGATCTGCCGGGCGATCTCGTGATCGGCGGCATCGACGCGCATCCGAACGGCGGGCTCGTTCATGAGATCGCTTTCGAACACGAGCCGGTAGGCGCTGTCGGGGTTGTCGACGAAGGCGAAGTACGCGCGCATGGTCCGCTGAACCCGAACCTTGTTGTCGGGGTTCTCCCGCACCGCGGTGTCGGTCGCCTCGAGCAGCTCCTCGAGTCCGGCATCGAGGAGGGCGAGATAGAGGTCGAGCTTGCTGGGGAAGTGCTGGTAGAGGACGGGCTTGGAGACGCCAGCCCGCTCGGCGATGACGTCCATGCCGGCCGCGTAGTAGCCGGACTCGACGAACACCGCTCGCGCGGCATCGAGCACCTGCGTGCGGCGCTGCTCCTTCGGCATGCGCGCTGGTGTCCCGATGCTCATGGGCGAATGCTAGTCACGGGTAATCTGTGACAGTGAGTCTGCCGACCCCCTGGCCCCGAACCGATGCATTCCTCGCATCGCGCACCCTCTCGGTGCGCCATGCGCCTTCCACCACCCCGGGAGTGCCGCGCGCCGTATTCATCCATGGCCTCGGCGGGTCGTCGCTCAACTGGACCGACCTCATGGCAGCGCTTCAGCCGGACGTCGACGGATATGCGATCGACCTCGGCGGGTTCGGCCAGTCGCCACCGCCACGCGATGGCGACATGACCCCCGCCGGGCATGCCGCGGGGGTCGTCGAATTCATCGTCGAGGAGCTCGGCGGCGAACCCGTCCACGTCTTCGGCAACTCCCTCGGCGGCGCGGTGGCACTGCAGCTCGCGGCACGCCGTCCTGACCTCGCCCGCAGCCTCACGCTCATCTCGCCGGCACTTCCATCGGTGTTCGCGACGAGGTCGAATGCCCACCTCCCGGTCATTGCCGTGCCGGGCGTCGGCGAGCGGCTCGTCGAGAAGTACCTGACCTTGCCGGCTGAGCAGCGGGTACGCGCGACGATCGACACGTGCTTCGGTGATCCGGCGAGGGTGCCCGGCCAACGGACCGATGAGGCGCGAGAGGAGGCAGAGTCCCGTGACCACCTGCCGTATGCCGCCGATGCATTCCTGCGCTCGCTTCGCGGCCTGCTTCGCACCTACGTCGACCTCGGTCCCCAGCGGCCATGGAAGCTCGCCTCACGGGTGCAGTGCCCGACCCTCGTGGTCTACGGCCGGCAGGACCCGCTCGTCGACCCGAAGGCCGCCCATCGCGTCACGAAGCACTTTCGCCATGCGCACGTCGTGGTGTTATCTGATTCCGGCCACGTGGCCCAGATGGAGCACCCGGAACTCGTCTATGAAGCCTGGTCGCGCTTCTGCCGGACCTGATGGCCATCGCGCACGTATCCTGTGCGCGTGATGGCGGGAGCAGTCAGGCCTCAGTGGTCCGGGGTTGATGCTTGGCGCACCCGACTGCACCACATCGAGGGGGAGCCCGACGTGGTGCTCCGCAATCGGCTCATCACGTCGGCCTATGACGACCTCTCCCGAGAGACAGCGACCCTTCTCGGCGAGGTCGATGCGAACTGGCTCACGTTCGGCAAGTGGGCGAGCTTCACGGCGGGCCGGTTCATCAGGGGGGAGGGCGCCCCGGTGCGGTGGGGTGCAGGCAAGGTCGCGGAGGGCAATGCAGCGATCATCTGCGATATCGCGCCCAAGTTCGTCCGCTTCCTCGAGTTGGCGGACGTGGAGAGCTCGGACGATCTCGCGACGCTCGTCGCGTCCGATGACCTCATCGGCCAAGAACCGACCACCCTCGAGGCCTTCACCTCATACGCCGAGGCGCTCGGCATCGACAACGACCTCGACGATCCCGGCTCGGCCCAGGCGATGCTGCGCGGGAACCTCCTCGTCGCCCACCACGAGCAGTCGCTCGCCGACGATTTCGTCGACGATGCGATGCCCCTCGGCGGGCTCTTCGGTGTCATCTCCACGAGGTTCGTCACCCTCGAGATCCCAGAGGGCTCGCTCGACCTCAGCCAGCCGGTCCCGTTCCCGCAGTATCTCCATGGTGAGCGGTGGCCGCCCGCCCTCGCGGAGATCTCGGACGCGCGCCTGAATGCGCTCGTGCAGTCCTACGGCCATGAATGGCAGTCAACACAGGGATCGGCCGCCACCACCTGGGAGGTGTTCGACGAGCGGATGGGCTACATCGCGCAGTTCTTCCGGGCGTACCAGCGCGACCCTTCGCTCCGCGCGCCCATGCAGGGCCGGTAGGCCGGCACTCTTCCCTCACATGGTTCTTCGATGGCGATGAATCACTGCTGGATTCGAGACGGCTGACACCGACTCGAGGCTCTGCCGGTTCTTCGGGCTCTCCGACGGGTACTGGCTGCGGTTGATCCAGGGGACCATGTCCGATTCGAGTACGTGAGTCATCCGGAGTCGATGGCACGGGAACAGCAGCCGTACGCCGATGATGACCGAGTCACCTTCCTGGACTTTCGCGGCTGAAGGCATCCAGCTGCCGCCTGTACCCGGTCGAGCGGCAGATAGCCGGCGCCAGCTCGGCGCGGTCAGATGCTCGCGCGGACGACGCAGCGTTCCTTGGTGACCTGATTCGTCGCTGTCGCACGTATCTCATCGGTGCCGGCATGATTGATCAGAAGTCGGCTGACGGACAGCGTTCCGCCACCATCCGAGGAACCCGCCCGTTGCGAGACGGTGAGCAACTTGACTCCCTCGTTGTAGAAGCGGACCGTCCAGAGGTGTCCGGCCCTGCCGGCGTGCAGTTCCATTTCGGCCTCTACCTGGCCGTCATCGTGGTTCAGGGTGAGCATCGCGTTCGCGCCCTGCGTGCATGTCGACGTCGTGACCCCGCTTGGGCCGAATGCTAACGCGCTCGACGGGGCACTCAAGGCGAGGAGTGAACCGGCCACAGCCCCAGACAGGATGCGCAATCGAGACAGCATGATGTCTGCCTTCCCTCAATGGTGCCGTTCCAAGAGTCCATCTCGAACCCGGACACCGGCTTATCACGACGCTATCCCCGATCCCACGGGCCTTGCGTAACGAACGAACGGGCAAGCTCGACAGTGCCCAGGCGATGACCGGGTGGCCGCCCCGCAAGGAGCCGCCACGGACTCAGCCCCGATCAGTACCCCTTGGTTTCAGAGATCAGCGAGACCCGTGAAGGCTCCTTCGGCATTCGCTGGGTTCTGGTTCCCTCGTGATGTGATCCTTCTGGTGGTCCGCTGGTACGTCAGGATCGGATGGCCGGGCCGTGATCTGGAGGAGCTCCTCGTGGAGCGCGGTATCGACGTGGATCACGTGACCTTGCTCCGCTGCGTGCAACGGTCCACGACACTGGTCGACGACGTGGCCCGCCCCTGTCGGCACGCCGTGGGCCCCCGTGGTTCGTCGACGAAACCAATGTCATGGTCAGCGGGGTGTGGCGGTAGGCGTACCGGGCGGTGGACCAGCAGGGCCAGGCCATCGACGTCTTCGTCTCCACGGGCAGGGGTATCGCCTCGGCCAGCCGGTCCTTCACCACAGCCCCTGCCGCGCATCGCGCCCTTGGCAGGCGATCCACGAGTCAGATGGCGACTAGGCGCAAGGTGTTGCCGTCCGCCGATCACAACACCACTCGGCTCGCTTGGTCACCTCTCGGCTTGCTTGGTCGGTGAAGGATCAGGAATTCATCGCGACCGTGGTTAGGTTCCCATCGTTATCGTCGATTGCCGACACCGCGAGACGGCCCTCGGGGGCTTGACGTCCGTTGTGGAGGACGTGCTGCAGGACATGCTCGCTGAAGCGAGGAGGTCCCTTCGCCGTGGGATGAGCGATGGTGGGGCGCCGCCCAAGGCGCTAGATCTTGAGTAATTTCATCGTCAGTCGTGAGTCCATCCGGGCGATGGCCACGTCGCCCATGATGTCCGAGGTGAGCCATCGCTCGTAGTGCTCGATATTCTTGACCCGCACTCGGATGAAGTAGTCGGGAATGCCGAACATGCGACGCAGTTCCACTACTTCCGGCATGGCGGCCACGCGAGCCTCGAAGGCCTCGACGGTGGGGAGGTCTTTGGCGACCAGGTCTGCGTGCATCAGTACTTCAAAACCCTCACCCACGGCCGCGGGGTCGACCTGCGCGGCGTACCCCGTGATGACGCCGTCCTCCTCAAGCCGTCGCACTCGGCGTAGGCAGGGAGCTGGGGTGAGACCAATTCGATCTGCGAGTTCCTGATTGGTTAGTCGACCCTCGGCCCGAAGATGAGTGAGAATTGCACGATCGATGTCATCCATATCGCATTATTGCGTCGAACGCCGTTTGAGTGCATGTTTAAGCAAGCACATTTCGCAAGAAACTCCCTATTATTTCGCCATGACCCAACCGCGCCTTCTGGTAATCCAGCACGATCTCGATGATGCTCTCAACGACCTGACTGCACCCCTCCTTGACGCGGGCCTGATGATCGACACCTGGTGCACCTTCCGCTCCGATGCCCCTGACGAACCGCTGGAGTCATTTGACGGCGTCCTATCGTTGGGCGCGTTGGCGAGTGCAACGGAGGAGGACTCGACCCCGTGGATACGGGGCGAGATCGCCGTCCTGGAGGAGGCGCTGGCCCGTCGCATGCCCATCCTGGGTGTGTGCTTCGGTGCACAACTGCTTGCCCGCGCCGCCGGAGGCCGGGTCTACCGTTCACCGGTCGCGGAGATCGGCTGGTTCGAGGTCACCATGGCGCTCGAGGCAGCAGCGGACCCGGTGCTGGGCTCGCTCGGTCCGAACTTGCACGTCTTCCAGTCCCACTACGACACCTTCGACCTGCCCGCCGAGGCCACCGTGCTGGGACGCACGGGCGAGTTGACGGAGGCGTTCCGGATCGGTGATCGTGCGTGGGCCGTCCAGTTCCACATCGAGGCCAACCCGTCGCTGGTCTACTCCTGGCTTGCGGTCTACAAGGACGCCATGCTCAAGGCGGGCGTCGACATCGACGAGCTGCGCCGATTTACCGCCTCCTATTGGCGTGAGTACCGGCAGGCATCGTGGGATCTGGCCACCGCCTTTGCAGGCGAGGTCTGGGCGGCAAAGGCCTGAAGGGCGCTAGGTGGAGACTCTGCGTGCCCTTGTCGCCGTGTCTGCGCTGGCGGCCGTCGGCATCATGAGTCCTGGCCCGGATTTCGTGGTGGTCAGCTACACGGCTATGACCGGTGCGCGACGCAGGGCCGGGTGGGTTGCCTCAGGGGTGGTCGTCGGCAACGCGATGTGGGCAGCCGCGGCGTTGCTCGGGTTCAGCGTGCTCCTGTCCTTGGCGCCGGCACTCTTCGTCGTTTTCAAGATCGCCGGGGCCCTGTATCTCGTGTGGCTGGGGGCCAAGCTCATCCGCGGTGCACGCACTCCGCTGGCGACCTACGCAGACGAAGGGCAGGGGAGCGGCCCATTCGCGTCCTGGGCTAGGGGGTTCGTGACGACGCTCGCCAACCCGAAGGCGGCCGTCTTCTATGCCTCAGTGCTGACCGCCGCCCTGCCTTCGTCACCCGCGTCAGGACTGGTGATCGGCACCGTCGCAGCTGTTGTGCTTGTCGCCACCGTGTCTTTCACCGTTGTCGTCGTCGTCCTGTCAACGCCCCGAGCGAGTGCTCTCATCCGCCGGCACAAGGCTTTCGTCGAAGCCGCATTCGGATCCATCCTCGCCGGGTTCGGGCTCGTTCGACGCCTGATGGCGGTCCGCGAGCTCCCTTCCTCCATGGCCTGAGGCAGGCATCCCGCCGTTACTCGGTGCACGAGTCCCTGCAGGGATGTGCGCACCGACTGGGTGCTTGCGGTAGGAGATGGACGTCGCGAAGCGGGCGCGCTGTGCCACTGCCAGTACGTCTTGCAGACCTCCTTTGTGACTGAACCCATGTGGCCAGATCCGACGTTTTCCCCGTCGAGGGTGGCGACGGGCATGAGGCCCCCCGTGGTCCTGGTCAGGAACATCCCGTCGGCTCTGCGGAATTCGTCAGCGCTCACTTGGCCGACCCGTGCAGCCAGCCCGAGGTGGTCGTCGATCTCCCCTGGCTCGATCGTCCAAGATGGCAGGCGCGTGCTGCTCGCCGTGTGGCCAGAGCCCTGTCAAATTCACCCGGCCATATGTGGCGCATGGGTTGCTACCGGTTATCGGAACGCATCGCGACCGAGTGAGCGTGGAAGGCCCTACTGACTCGGCCAAGGTCATGACCCTGCCGTAGGAACTTCGGGCCATGCAGCGAGTCGCTGGCCAACTGGTATCGAAAAGGGGCCTGAACAGGCGGCTTCGACCGGCGATTGCGCTTCATCCCGGCACCTTCACCGACTCGCCGCGATCGGTCAATGCAACGGATCCCTTTACGGCCATCCGTAGATTTGTGGCTTGAAAAGTCCTTTGACCTCAACGACGGCCGCGGGGGCAGTCCCATCATCAGCGTCGGGCGCCTCCGAAGCGGCAGGTGACGGCAGCGCCGAGCACAGCTCAGACCTCATAGCTCCGAATCCGTTCGCCTCTTGAGCGGCGATGACGTATTCCATGACGGCCATCCACTCATCGGCGGTCGAGCCGGGGGCGCGACCAACCCCAGCAGCGGCCTCTGCTGAGAGTTCATCATCCGTCAGCGGAGCGTAGAGAATGATGCAGCGCTCTGCATTCACCTCAGAGGACCGTGCCGCGAACCGCTCTCGGTAGGTCGACGGGTCGCTATCCCTGACGATGTCGGACCAGTCCTTGTCCGGAATGCCGCCCGGGCGGGGCGGATCAAACCGACCGGCTGAGGCAGTCGCCGTCGCGCCTACCGCCGTCGACGTCGCGGCGGTCGAGCCGCCACCGCAGCCCGCAAGCATCATCGTTGCGGTCAATGCCAGAGAGCCGCCTACGGAAGCCGCCTTGGAAGGTCTCTTCATTACTAGCCATCCCGTATTGTCATCGAGCCTTCGCACTATGCGTGCGCTGACCATGGTGTCGAAACAGAGCTGTCGGAAGCCCACAAGGTGCGCGCTACAGACATCCTTTATCGCTGTGCTCGGAGACGTACACGTTGATGGCCTAATTTGCTGTTCCACCGCCAACTCGTCGAGCACGCAACCGGATGGGCGTGCGCCCCCAGTTCTTCCCGCTACCGAATTGAACGTTCAACTAAATGAACGCTCGCACGATAGAGGGTCCCTGAGAGTTCAGGGGCCCTTCGTCGTTCCGCGGCGCCGCGCAGCGATGCTGGCGCGCGGCAGGGACGAAGGACCATGCAAGCTCGAGGGTTGGTCTAGCGTCCGGCGGCAGGTCGCCTACGCAACCGCAAAGACAGCAAACTGACCGACGAGCAGTGGTGGCGACAGGCTGAGCCCGCCCTCAACTCCGCGATGAACTCACTCGAGTTGCCGATCTCGAGCAGGGTTGGCCGCAGCGTGGCGAGCGCCGGTGACCCCGACGGCTCGATGCGGTTCGGAATCGATGCGCTCATCCAAGGCATCTTGGCTACACACCAGATACCTGCGCGCGTTCGTCCGTAGCGACCTACGACACTTCTCCGCATACTGATTTCAGCCAGGTGTGGTTGCTAGTAGTAACGCGATGCGTTACTATTGCTGAGTGGTCGTCTCGTTCGCCGACAAGGAGACCGAGCGGCTGGCTGCGGGGCAGCGCGTGCGCCGGTTCACGGCGGTCGAGGCGGTCGCGAGACGCAAGCTCAGACAACTGGAGGTCGCCGGTCGACTCGATGATTTGCAAGTGCCTCCGGGCAATCGACTCGAGGCGCTCAAGGGCAGTCGAAAGGGCCAGATGAGCATCCGCGTCAACGATCAGTGGCGTGTGTGCTTCCGATGGACTCCAGCAGGTCCCGCGGACGTCGAGATCGTCGACTATCACTAGACAGTAAGAAGGAGGACGAGAGATGGCGAAAACGGTCGCATTGCTGGCCCCGGTGACTCCGGGGGAGTTGCTGTGGGAGGACTTCATGGCTCCTATGGGTTTGTCTCGTTACCGCCTGGCCAAGGAAATTGACGTCCCCGCGCAGCGCATCGGTGACATCGTCAACGGTAAACGTGCGATCACCGCTGATACCGACTTGAGGCTGTGCCGCTTCTTTGGCCTATCCAATGGTTACTGGTTACGTGCCCAGACTGCATTCGAGATAGAGGTTGCCCAGCGCGAACTAGCACCGGTGCTGAAGAAGATCAAGCCGTGGGCCAGTACGGCGGCCTGACGAAAGTGTGCGAGGGGGGTGCAGGCTTGCACCCCAGGGGAGTGCAGAGGGGGGTGCAAAAGTGACTGTTTGTGAGAGCAAGTCGCGGTGCACACAACCCAACGGTCGCAGCCTTGTTTTGTCTCCCCTCTACTTGAATGTTCAACTAGTGTGAACGGTACGACCGAGGGTCCCCGAGAACTTGGGGGCCCTTTGTCATGTCTGCCGAAACCTGCCCCGAGGTGCCTCACGTAATTGTGAGCGCGTAACTGTTGCTGGTGCCTCACTTACTTTGAGCGCGTGAGGCTTGGGGTTATTTGCTGGGCTGTAGCCGTTTGATCGACTTCTCCAATGATGTCATGTCCAGTCGCCGGGTCTGGGTCAGTGCCCGTGTCTTCTCGGCTGCGAGGTAGGTGA
>CAFBNE010000112.1_pt1 | contig 11222 bp, 7 predicted proteins | sample 7269181 | NCBI WGS metagenome assembly CAFBNE01 (sample SAMEA6814085, study PRJEB35770) | uncultured Actinomycetes bacterium | biome: Freshwater; feature: Freshwater reservoir; material: water | place: Czech Republic | collected 2017-05-23 | depth 30m m
ATGACGAGTTGGGAGGTCTGCGGCATCTGCGCAGGCTACCTCGCGCCGCCGCCACGTCAGCAGGCTCGCTCCCGCAAGGAGCATTGCAACGACGAGCACCGGGTCGGCTTCAGCGCGGAATCGCTGGTTCTCGCCGATTTCGGCCGCGATGCTCACTGCTGCGTGGAACAGCAGCAGGCCTGACGCGAACCAGAAGACCGTCGGCAACCGCTGCCTCGCCCGGCGGTCGACCGTGGCACGGATCAACGCCAGAAGCAGGATTGCCCAGGCCAGCTTCGGGAAGATCCACGACCAGACTCCGAGCAGGCTCCACAGCCAAGGGGCGAAGGTCTTCTGCAGGTCGAGCGTCTCGTAGTAGATGTCTGATCGACCGAGGAACAGGGCCAGCGAGCCGTCCTTGCCGTCCTCCCCAGCGATGAGCCCCCACTCGGCTGAAGGTTCCTGCATCACGGCGGCCATGCTGAGCGCCGACCATTGCTTGCTGAGGAGCAGCAGGCTCCCATTGTTGAAGTTGATCCCGACACCCGGCGAGCCCTTCGCCGCCTCGTCGAGGGCGAGGGTCCCGCCGATCGGCTCCGCACCGACCCCAAGGCAGGTCGGGTATGAGCTCGGCGGCTGCCACGGGCCCACCGCGATGAGTTCGGCGAAGCACGGATTCTGGGCCGAGAGGTCCGCCCGTGTCTCCGGCGAGAGACCCACCTCGCTCACTGCGCCGTAGAGGTTCTGTCCGGACCAGGACGACAGGGTCGGGGTGCCGAACGAGATGAAGTAGTGACCCTGAACCACGATCACGGCGACCGCGCACGAGGCAAGGACGACGATCATTCCTGTTCGACGGTCATGTGACCTGACCCGAGCGAAGATAAAGCCGAGAGCCACCAGCCAAACGAGGACGAAGGCCCACAGGAACGATGCCCTCGTGAGGAAGAGCCCGGTTGCCCCCAACGCGCTCATGGTCACGCCGAGGCTGGGGTGCGACTTCGCGAGTGCGACGCCCCAGATGCACGCCATCATGAAGAAGGCGACGATCGTCGTGCTGTAGGGAAACAGCGAGTACAGGACGGTACCCGGGAGCAGGGCATAGAGCAGACCTGAGACCGCGGCCCACCGAGATCCGAGCCCCGCAAGACGCACGGTGTGCACCAGCATGAGGATCGTCAGAAGTGAAGCGAGGGCGAACACCAGCCCCAGATTCCTCGGTGCTTCGGGGCCGTCGGTGAGTCCGTACATCGCATTGAGCAGCGGCGGTTGGATGTGCAGGGATAGCAGGCTGGGCCAGAACTGCTCGGCCAACGCGTTGGGGTCGAGGCTCTGCCAAATGCTGAACCGCTCCTCGTAGAGGAAGCGCCCGCCGTTTCGGATGATGGCGATGTAGAGGGCCAGCCAGACCAGCAAACCGGGCAGATAACTCAACCAGGCGCGGGGCCCAGAGCCCACCGCACCTCTCGTGGCCTGCATCGGCAATACTCTAGCGAGTGAGCCCCTTGGTGTCGGTGGTCGTGCCGGTGTTCAACGGCCTCCCCCACCTCACCGTCCTCGCGGAATCGATCCTTGCGCAAACCCATGACAGCCTCGACGTGGTCTTCGTTGACGGTGGCTCGTCGGACGCGTCCCTCTCCTTTCTCCAGGCGATCACCGACCCTCGAGTACGGGTGCTCACCAACCCGAAGGGCACGAGCGCAGCGGCGAACTGGGATGCCGCATCGCAGTCCGCCCACGGCGAGTTCATCAAACTCGTCTGCCAGGACGACGTTCTGCACCCCGATGCGATCGCCAAGCAGGTCGACGACCTCGAGGCCAATCCAACCGCAGTGATGGCGGTCGCCCAGCGCGACATCATCGATGCGAGGGGATCGGTCGTCTATCGACAGAGGGGGTGCGCCGGTCTTCGCCCCGGTCTCGTCGACGGAGAGGGGGCGATCAAGGTCGCCTACTTGCGCGGCACGAATGTCTTCGGAGAGCCCGTGTCGGTGCTGTTTCGCCGAGACGCCCTCCTGCGCGCACTCTCGTGGGACGACAGCAACCCATTCCTTCTCGACCTCACGCTCTATGCCAAGGTCGCGCGCACCGGTGAAGTCGTCGTACGCAAGGAGTCGATCGGTGCCTTTCGGGTGAGCACGCAGTCATGGTCGACCCGACTCGTGGGCGAGCAGGTGCGGCAGTTCCGGTTGTGGCAGGACACCTTCGCGGCCTCGCTCGCGATCCCCCCGACGACCGCCGAGCGCCGGCGAGCCTTCCTCGGCCTGCATACGCAGGCGCTCCTGCGTCGAGCTGCCTACCGGTGGCTCAGGATGAAGGGCTCATTTGAATCCCGCGCCGTCTAGACTCACGACGTGACGCAGGACGCCCCCTCATCGTTCGCGGTCGACTCGTCGCCGCTTGAGATCAGCGTCGTCATCCCCGTGTATCAGGGGGAGCAGACCCTTCCCGCACTCCTCGACGAACTCGAACCGCTGACGCGGGCGACCCTCACCCCCGATGGCCGAAAGTTTCGAATCGCCGAGGTGCTCCTCGTATGGGATCGCGGCCCCGGCCGAAGCGATCAGGTCATTCGGCGCCTCGCTGCCACGCACGACTGGGTCCGTCCGATCTGGCTCTCCCGGAATTTCGGTCAGCACGCTGCCACCCTCGCCGGCATGACCTCGTCCGGTGGCCACTGGATCGCAACGATCGACGAGGACGGTCAGCACGACCCGGCACACCTCGGGGCCATGCTCGATGCCGCCTACCGCGACGGCGCTCAACTCGTCTACGGCGCGCCAACGAACCCACCTCCGCACGGCGCACTTCGCAACGCAGGTTCCAAGTTCGCGAAGAAGCTCTTCGCCACGGCGCTCGCCGACCAGGACTTTGCCGAGTTCAACAGCTACCGGCTCATCCTCGGGGAGGTGGGGCGCAGCGTCGCCGCATACACCGGCACCGGGGTATACCTCGATGTGGCGCTGAGCTGGGTCGTCGCCGATGTCACCACCTGCCCGGTGACCTCACGCGATGAGGGTCGCCCGGCGAGCAACTATTCGCTCGGCAGACTCGTGTCGCACTTTGGCCGCCTCATGGTCTCCTCTGGGACAAAGCCGCTCCTGTTCGTCTCCTGGCTGGGTATCGCATTCGTCACCCTCGGGAGCCTTGTCACGCTGTGGATTCTCTTCCGGCGTTTCACCGACGACGTGCCCCTCGGCTGGGCATCCACCTTCGTTGCGATCACGATCGTTGGCGGCGCCGTGCTGCTGAGCCTCGGCATCGTTGCCCAGTATGTGGGCGCCGCCACGAACATGTCGCTCGGCAAGCCGCTCTACGTCGTGGTGCGAGACCCTGCACTCACCTTTGATCCCGCTGCCAGCGACGAGGATCGTTGATCACCTGGACGATCGGTTCGACCGGCCTGATCGGGAGCGCGATCGCCCGCCGGTTAGCGCTCATGCTGCCCGGGACCACGTTCAACCCCGGCCCGATTCGCTGGGCCGATCCGCGTGCGGCCCAGGAATCCCTGGCCAACGGAGCGAAGGCCTTTGCGCAGGCGGCCGGATCCCAGGCATGGGCGATCTTCTGGGCGGCTGGAGCTGCGACCGTGTCGAGCACGAGTGCGCAGTGCCTGACCGAGGTCGATTCCCTCACCGCCCTCCTGCGGGCGCTACGAGCGGATCCCCCGGCCGGACCCGGCGTGTTCTTTCTGGCGTCGTCTGCTGGCGGCGTCTACTCGGGGTCTGCCGAGCCACCATTCGACGATCACACCGTTCCACGGCCGTTGAACGACTACGGCGAGGCCAAGCTGCTCCAGGAGCAAGCGGCGATCCGGGAGCTTCGCGACGTGTGCGAGGTCGTGATCGGCCGGTTCAGCAACATCTACGGTCCGGGGCAGAATCTCGACAAGCTCCAGGGCATCGTCTCCAGGCTCGCGCTCGCCACCGCGACTCGTCAGCCGCTCAACATGTTCGTCTCCCTCGATACCCTTCGCGACTATCTGTTCGTCGATGACGCAGCCGCCCAGGCTGTCGCGCACACCCGAAGTGCTCTCGACGGAACGCCCAACCGAGCAAGCTACCGAATACTGGTCATTGCATCAGGCGAGCCGGTCGCACTGAGCCATGTGATCCGGACAGTGCAGACGGTCACGAAGAAGCGGGTGCCCCTCGCGCTCGGCTCGCACCCGAGCTCAGTTGGTCAGGTCCATGACCTGCGACTTATTCCGTCCGCCATCGAGTGCAGTGCGAGCGCCATGCCCACCCCAACTCACCTGGCAGCAGGGGCACGGGCCGTGTACGACGACATCCTCAGGCGTCTGCAGTTGCCCGGCCTGACGGCCAGGTAAAGCACGAAGTCGACGCTGCCAGATCACCCCGAGGTTGGGGTCACGCCGAGCTCCACCAGCTCTTCCGGGGTCTTGCCGGCGAACTTCGGGAACCGAGAGACGAGACTGCCGATGCTCTCGAGCCCGACAACGCGGTTTTCCTCGTCGAGCAGGATCAGGTTCTTCGCCCGCACCTCCGGGGGCAGTCCCGCCAACCAGTCGTATTCATTCATCCACGATCCGGTGTTCGTGAGCCACTCGCGACGCATCCAGTCGACGAGCGGTTGCGCCGTCGCGTCCATACCGGAGAGGCCGATGAGGATTCGGGTGCAGTTATAGAGCCGTTGACCATCGGGCAGCACGGTCGGGACCTCGGCCTCCGGAGGAAGGTAGACGCAGCCGATGGGATTACTGGCAATCGACTGGTTCACCGCGTTCGGCTTCACCTCGGCCGGCGCCCAGTACTTGACGCCGTACAGGAGTTCCTTCGGCCACTGGGTCGGCCTGATTTCCGCAGCGGCCCTCGGCAGTATCCCGTCGAGGACCAGCAGGTAGGCAACGACCACGACTGCTGAACCGCGAATGAGCGTCAGCCCCGCCCTGCGCCGGTCGATGGCCATGAGGGCGAAGGGAAGGCAGGCGCTCAGCACCACGACGGTAACGAAGAACATCATCTTGAGTGCGCCGTAGTGCGGACCGGAACCGGTCACCCACATGTCAGCGACAGTGAGGAGGCTGACGTAGACGATGAGTACCAAGGCTGGTGCGAATGGCATCACCCGCTGGAGCCTTGTCGCAGCCTCCGGCATGGCCGCCCGGGACATGATCGCGATTGCGAGAACGAGCGATGCTCCGGCAAGCAGTCCGAGGATCGGCCCCGTTGCCGCCGTGCCCCCATTTGCCGTGAACAACTGAAGGCCCTCGAGGAAGGTCTCACCTCGCGGGATGAGCGCCGCCACCGTCCGAACACCGGCACCGGACATGAGGCTCCCGGGAGCACCCGCCGCGCTGATGTTGGCGCCAAAGATGAGCCCGCTCAGCAACGGTGACCACATGGCCACCCCGATGAAGACCAAGGCGCCGAATGACACCCAGTCGTACTGGCGAATGCCACTGGCGGAGCCCACCGCGAGCACGAGCCTGCGGATGAACACGAAGATCAAGCACACGAGGATGCCGACGGAAACGAGGTTGAGCGGCAGCCACACTGTCGCCGCCACGACCATCGCCAACGAGAGGAATACTCGAGATCGACTTCCGGTGAGCCCGGAAACAAAGGTGACGACCCACAGTCCCGCGGTGAGGAACACGAATTGCAAGGTCAGGTGCCCGTTTCGGGTGACGAGGAAACTCGCCGACACCATGACGAGCATCGCCAGCCAGATCAGCGGGAGCGGGATGAGGGCGAGGCTCCAGCCCCTCTTCGAGCCGCCGACCCGGACCCTGGCCTCGACGAGCGGCGCGAGCGCCAGCGGCACGAGAACCACGAGGCCGAACTGGGCGAAGAGCGCCGTCCATGCAGCGACGAAAACCTCGTTGACGCCGCCGAGGACCACCACGGACAATGCCGCGGTCATGGTGCTGATGAGGACGAGGAAGAGTTGCAGCGGCCCCCCCATCGGCACGCCCTTGTGGATGGGGCCGCCGCCTGCGAGTTGGGCGGTGAAGTCCAGCCACTTCGAGTTGTCCTCAGCGACCGGCTGGTTGATGTAGTAGGTCACCACACTCCACAAACCGTCGGCATCAGCGACCCGCCGGACCGCAATGATCGCCAGGACGATGAGGAGCATCGGAACGCCGACGACTAGGAGTTGCCGGCGCATGGCAACGGGCCCGTCTCGCCAGGTGAAACCGCGCGAGAACAGCGCTACAACGACGACGCCGATCAAGGCGATGAGCAGCACGAGTTGGAGCGAGCGCCTATCCCAAGGCACGTCCAGTTGCTCTCCGACGGAGACGAGCGCCCCTCCAAGAGCGAAGGCGACCGTGAGGGCGATCATGAGCCAGGTCAAGCTCCTGACCATGATCAGCGCGAGGATCGGGAGGGCGATGTAGGCGGCCAGAAGGACGAAATCCACTCAATGTCTCCTCAGCGACAATCGCAACGATCCGTCCGTGAACGGCCGATCATGAGCATCCTACGTCAGGCTGACGCCTCGCCCCGAGCACCGATCGGTCCGTGCAGCAGCCTCGAAGGCCTAGCATTGCCCGAGCCAAACTCATCGACGAATTGAGGCCCCCCTGACTGCGACCACAGCCGGACCCCGAATCCTCATCGTGGTGCCGACACTAGGCACACGTCTTGAATTCCTCGAGCGGTGCCTCAAGTCGATCAGCAGCCAAGAGGCCCGGGCCGACATCGTGATTGTCGGGCCCGAAACCCCGGCCCTGCACGAGATGGCTGCTCGCTTCAATGCTGAATTCTTGAAGGATCCCGGAAGCCTCACCGGCGCCATCAACCTCGGGGCATCCAGCGCAAGCCCGGCCCATGAGTTCGTGAACTGGCTCGGCGACGACGACCTCCTCGCGCCCGGAGGGCTGCGGGCCGTGAGTCAGGCACTCGACGTCAACCCATCCGCCGTAGTTGCTTACGGGGCATGTCGCTACGTCGATGAAGACGATCGCGAAATATGGCTGAACAGGGCTGGGCCGTGGGCTAGGCGCGTCCTGAAATGGGGCCCCGATCTGATCCCGCAGCCGGGGATGCTCATCCGCGTGTCCGCCTGGCGAGCGGTGAACGGTGTCGATGAGTCGTTCAGGTTTGCCTTTGACCTTGACCTGCTGCTCCGACTCCAGCGGATCGGCTCACTCGTCGATGTAGACGACGTGGTTTCCAGTTTCCGGTGGCACGCGGACTCGCTCACCGTCGGCGATCGCACGACCAACCTTCGCGAGTCCGAAGACGCAAAGCGCCGGGCCCTGGGCCCCGTGGCCCGGAAACTCTCATGGCTCTGGGAGCGTCCGGTGCGCGGAGCGACCCGCCTGGCGGCCGCTGAGGTCCAGCGACGGTCTCGCAAGTGAAGGCGCTCCTCCTCTCCCATAGCGATGGTGGCGGCGGGGCAGCCCGCGCCGCCTATCGACTCCAGCAAGCCCTCGTCGCTTCAGGCGTCGACTCGACCATGCACGTGGATTTCAAGGACACCGACGATCCGGGAGTCCGTCGCAATGCTGGCGCCCTCGCCGATGTTGCACGGCGGCTGCGAATCAGCATCGAGGAGATTCCGGCGGTCGTCGCCCGGCATCCCAGCCCCCGCCTGTTCTCCCCCGGCCTCATGAGTGCCATCTCAGCACGCCGCATCAATGCCACCGGCGTCGATATCGTCAATGCCCACTGGACAAACTTCGGCTACCTCTCGATCGGGCAGACGGCGCGCATCAACCTCCCGTTCGTCTGGAGCCTCCACGACATGTGGGCGTTCACCGGTGGCCTCAATTACGCTCCCGATGGACCCGACGCTCGCTGGCGAACCGGTTATCTCAAGACGAATCGCTCGATTCATGGCCGTGGGTGGGATGTCGAGCGCTGGGTCGCGGGTCGCAAGGCTCGTCTGTGGAGTAGGCCGCGTGATGCAATCGCCTCGAGCACATGGATGGCGACCCTCGCGCGGGAAAGTGCCCTTCTGCACGAATGGACGACCCATGTGATCCCGAACGCAGTTGACGTGGGTCGTTACCAACCCGGATCGCGCACCGCTGCCCGTGCCCGGTTCGGCGTCGACCCTCGGGTTCGGCTCGTCGTGGTCCTCCTGCCAACCCATCTTGACGATCCGCGAAAGGGCTTCGACCTGCTGCGCGTGGCGCTCAGCCGCCTGACTACAGCTGGAACCACAGGTGTCGAACAGATCGAACTTGCGGTCGTCGGTCATACCGGGCCACCGCATGATTGGGCGCAGTCCATGCCGAAGACCCACTGGCTCGGCTATCTCGACGATGAAGGCTGCATCGACGCCTACAACGCAGCCGATGTCGCTGTCGTACCGTCACGTCAGGACAATTCACCGCAAACGGCTACCGAAGCCCTCGCCTGCGGCACTCCAGTCGTCGCATTCCGGGTGAGCGGACTGCCTGATTTCGTCACCCATCAGGTGACGGGATATCTGGCCGACCCGGAGGACCCCATCGATCTTGCGCACGGAATCATCTGGGCCCTGGCAGACGATCAACGTCGTTCCGCGCTCTCGCAGGCTGCCCGCGCTCGGGCCGTTGATCTCTGGTCGCCCTCAGTCGTGGCGCGCCAGTACATTGACGTCTACGCCGAGGTCATCGATCGAACTCGAGGCTAGGGCGCACACTCGCCTTCGACATAAGGCAGCTCAGTCACGACGTACGGCCCGATGCCGGCCGCGTTGACAAGGAGCGGGCTTGACGAAACCCCGGAGAGTGCCGCATCGAGGCCCGGGTGGAGGGCAGCCATGGGCGCCGGCTTCCACAGGACCGTGTTGATCCCACGGCTCCGCGCATCACAGTAGAAGTCGTGAATGGATGCGAGGCTCACGTCGATGTGCGGTTGGCGTCCATTGAGGCTGATGTTCTCCCACCCGCCTATCCGGTCCGGCACGTTTCCGGGGATCCCGGTGAAGTACAGGAAGAAGTCGTCAGTGAGGACCTGACTCGCCTCGGTCACACGGCCCCCCGCGAGAACGGCTGCCTCCACGGCCGCTCGCTCGCTTGCCGCCTGCTGCTTGGCCGCGGTCGCGAGGGCGATCTCACGCATTTGCGGCCAGATGACCGCCGCCACAAGGACGCCGATGACTGCAATCCTCTGCCAGAGCAACGGCGCTGCCGATGTCCGGGTGAACGTCCAAGCGAGGACGACGGCAAATCCGATCGCCGCCTGCGGGAGGATCGGCAGCGGACCGCGCGGCGACGAGGCAACTGACACTGCGAGGGCGAAGGCGACCGTGCTCGCGAGGATCGACATGAGCACGAGGCGAGCTGGGCGAGATCGGGCGAGAAGGGTCGCCAACACGAGCAACGCAATAGGGATCACATAGTTCGTGAGCGCCATGACGTAGGCGGACAGGAACTGCAGCGGGTGGTCGATGACAACGCGCAGGGGGTTGTCAAACAACTCACGTGGGATGGCTCCGGTCGTGTACCAGTCCATGCCGAGGGTGCTCTCGTAGACATAGAACCCCGTATCGGCCTCGAGTGGTCCGAATCCGCCCAGAAGATTGATGACGATCTGCGGCAGGATGCCAATGACGACACCGAGTCCAGCGAACGCGAGCATCCGGACGCGTTCATGCTGCTGGAGCAGTGTCCACAGGAGGAGACCCCCGGCCAACACGAGGGCATGGGCCCGGAAGAGTCCGGCGGCACCGAAGATCAAGCCGGCCAGCAACAGCACCATCGGTCGTGGGGGCGCCTTACGCAAGGCTTCGCAGGCATAAACGGCAAGGGCAACGGTGGTGAGTCCGACCGCAATGAGGTCAGGGCCCGGGCTCGCACAGTAGTCGAAGAACAGCGGATTCGCGGAAAGGAGAACGACCGCGGCAAGACCCCACCACCTGCCCGCAAGCCGTCCGGTGACGACGTAGGTGGCGACGAGGGCCGCTAGCCCACCGAGGAGTGAGATGACCCCGGTCACCCAGAAGACCGCGTTGTCAGGGATCACGGTGAGCATGACCGGAAGGCCCGCCGCGAAGAAGCCGTTATGAACGGTCTCGATCGCGCCGAAGTCGATCCCGTTCGCAATGTTCAGGTTTCCAAGAAAGTCGTTCTCGGCCGGCCGGAACCCTGATCGGTACCCCAGCAGAAACTGGATAAGGCCGTAGATGATGAGGTACCCGCACAGAACCCACCGTGGTGCGTGCTTGCTGCTCAGCAACGAAACCTCATCTGCAAAGCCTAATGACGATGGCACCGAAGTCCGATGGTGGTCGGCCTAGAATCGCGACGTGTCATCAATGGGCCGGATCGCCAACGGGGTGCGAACGGTACTTCGCGATCCGGTCGAGCGCCGCGCCTATCTCGCTCGGCTGAAGTTCCTCATGAGCGGTACCGAGGGGGTTCAGGCGTGGAGCCTGGAGTATCGCTCTGAACTCACCGGTCGCTTCCTCGTACCACTCGAGCGCCTCTCGCCCGCTGCGGAGCAGGTCATTCGGTGCGAGCCGACATGCGCAGCGGGTAGTCCGCTATCGCACTTGTATGAGCAGCGTTTCGTGTATCAACTTCACGACACCATCGCCTCGACGGCGTCCGGCGCCACCCTCATGTGCGCGACTCCCGAGCCAGCCTTTTTCATCCGAGAGAGCATCGCCTGGCCCTTTGAGAGCGTGTTGGCCCACGGCCTCGAGATACCCAACCCAAATGGGGTCGAGGATAGGTTCACCGGACCGCAGGTCGTCTTTCCGACCACCCGCAATTACTACCACTGGCTGGTTGAGGAGCTGCCGCTGGTCCTGCGGGCTCGGCAGGCAGTCCCCACGTGTGGACTCCTGTCGTTCTCGACGGGGATCACCGATCGCCACCGGCTCGTTGCCGATCACCTCGGCATGCAGCTCACTCCTGCCCCTCTCATCGTTCAACTCGAGGAGCAGGTCCTTCCTGGACGGGCCAGCGACTCCTTCTTCGTCCATCCAGATGACCTGTCCATGCTCAACGATCTCGGCGTCTCGCTGTCGGCCGCCAGTCAGCCGGAGCGAGCCTCCTACCCTGAGTTGCTCTACGTGTCTCGCAGCAGGTCACGCCGGCCATTGGCCGACGAACAGCAGCTCGAGGCGTTTCTCTCTGCCGCAGGGTTCGAGGTGGTTCATCTCGAGGACACCCCGTGGATCGAGCAGATCCGCCTGTTCCAGAACGCCCGCGTCATTGCCGGGCCGCACGGCGCAGGTCTGTCGAACCTCGTCTTCGCACGCCCGGGCACCATCGTCATTGAACTGACGGTGGGCTACATGTTCAACCGCTGCTTTGAATGGATCAGCCATGTCGG
>CAFBNE010000113.1_pt1 | contig 11214 bp, 9 predicted proteins | sample 7269181 | NCBI WGS metagenome assembly CAFBNE01 (sample SAMEA6814085, study PRJEB35770) | uncultured Actinomycetes bacterium | biome: Freshwater; feature: Freshwater reservoir; material: water | place: Czech Republic | collected 2017-05-23 | depth 30m m
ACCCAGTCGAGGCCGAAGGCGAGTTGCGCCCAGCCGGTCACGGGTCGGCACTTCTCCTGGCCGACGTAATGAGCCCAGCCTCCCCCATTGACCCCTTGGGTGCCGGTGAGGGTGATGAGGGCGAGGAAGGACCGGTAGATGGTGTCGGAGTGGAACCAATGGTTGGTACCGGCGCCGAGGATGATCATCGAGCGGCCGCCGGAGTCCTCCGAGTTCTGGGCGAACTCTCGGCCGATGCGCTCGGCCATGGCCGCGGGCACGCCGGTGATCTCCTCCTGCCACGCGGGCGTGTACGGCTCGGGGTCGTCATATCCGGTCGGCCACTGCCCTGGCAGGCCCTCGCGCGCGACCCCGTACTGCGCGAGCAGCAGGTCGAAGACCGTGGTCACGGTGCGCGTGCCGCTACGGGTTTGCAGCGTTGCGGTCGGGACCCCGCGTCGGTGCACCCCGCCGCCCTCGCCGCTGCCCTGCCCCACGTCGAAGCGAGGGAGGAGCACCTCTGCTGTCCCGGTGTCGGTCGCACCGTAGAAGGACAGAGCGGGGTCGATGCCCTCGAGGTCGAGGTTCCACTTGCCCTTGCCGGAGTCGTTGAACCGAAATCCGAGGGAACCGTTCGGCACATGCGGGCGCCCTGTCGCGGCATCGACGAGCACCGTCTTGAAGGCCGCGCCCTCCGTGTCGTCGCCGAGGTCGGCCGCCGTGATGAACTTGTCGGGCACCCATGCCCCGTCCTTTTCCTTGAGGCTCACGAGGAACGGGAGGTCGGTGTACTGCTTGACGTACTCGACGAACCGTGGCACCTGCCGATTGACGAAGAACTCGGTGAGGATGACGTGGCCCATGGCCATGGCGAGCGCACCGTCGGTGCCGGGATGCGGCGACATCCATTCATCGGCGAACTTCGTGTTGTCGGCGTAGTCGGGCGAGACGGTGACGACCTTCTGGCCGCGGTAGCGGGCCTCGGCCATGAAGTGGGCATCCGGCGTTCGGGTGACGGGCACGTTGGCGCCCCACATGATGAGGTACGAGGCGTTCCACCAGTCGGCCGACTCGGGCACGTCGGTCTGGTCGCCGAACACCTGAGGCGAGGCGACGGGCAGGTCGGCGTACCAGTCGTAGAACGAGAGCATCGAGCCGCCGAGCAGGCTGATGAACCGCGCACCCGCGGCATGCGATGCCATCGACATCGCCGGGATCGGCGAGAATCCGAAGACCCGATCGGGACCGTGTTCCTTGATGGTGTGGACGTGTGCTGCAGCGATGAGCTCGTTGACCTCGGGCCAGGTGGCGCGCACGAGCCCGCCCTTGCCGCGCGCCCGCTGGTAGCGGCTGCGTGTCTCGGGGTCGCCTACGACGGCCGCCCAGGCATCGACCGGGTCGTCGTGCACCTGCCTTGCCGATCGGTAGGCCTCGAGCAGGACCCCCCGGACGTAGGGGTACCGAACCCGGGTGGGCGAGTAGGTGTACCACGAGAACGCGGCTCCTCGCGGGCAACCGCGCGGCTCGTATTCGGGGCTGTCGGCGCCTACGGTCGGGTAGTCGGTCTGCTGCGATTCCCAGGTGATGATGCCGTCCTTGACATACACCTTCCACGAGCACGACCCGGTGCAGTTCACTCCGTGCGTGCTGCGCACCACCTTGTCGTGGCTCCAGCGGTCGCGGTAGAAGGCGTCGCCCTCGCGGCCGCCGATCTTGGTGACGGTGCGCAAGTCCTGCGACACCTTGCCCGCGGTGAAGAACCGTCCGGCCCGGACCAGGAACTCCTCAGCTGCATCGGTACCTACTGACGTCACGAATGCTTCCCCTCGGGATCTAGATCTGCGGCACGGATGGTGCGGGTGGGGATGAGATCTGAGCGCAAGAGGTGCGCTTGACATAGTCCCGGACGTGCCCACACGTCCATAGAGTCCAAAGTCACTGGTTGCCCGATCTGCGCAAGGACACGAGCGACGAGGGAGGCGTGAATGTCGCAGATCACCGGGTTGTCCGCGACGAGTGCCTCATATGGGCAGTTGGTCACCGTGATCGTGTCACCGGCCGGGTTCACGCTCGTTGAGAAGCCGAGCTGATCAAGCGCGGCCGCGGCCTCCTGAACTGCCTCGTCTGGCGTCTGTGCCGCAGTGAGCGGTGGCAGCAGGTTCGCCCAGAGATCGCCCACGCGCGTGGCCGCGTCGTCGCCGATGCGGCTCAACTCCGTCGCGAGCACCTCAGCGAGCTGCTGGTACGGCGAGGGCTGCGCGGCTGCCGTGCCGTAAAGCCATCGAGGCCGACCACGACTGGTGGCACGTTCCGGTTGGCGTGAAATGACATTCGTCGAGAGAAGGACGTCAAGGTGCCCGCGCACCGTGTTCGCATGCAGACCAGTGCGCTCCGTCAGGTCGAACACGTTGAGGGGAGTCCCTGACTCCTCAATCAACCTCAGGATCGTCGCTCGGCTCTCGCTGCTCGCTTCGTCAGGCACCCCCCATTTGTAGCATGAATTGTCAATTAATGAATATAACCGGGGATAAATCTGAAACGGTGATTAAAGTGACGGCATGACGACACGGGGCATCGAGCGCGGCCGGGTGAGCGTGCTGGTCATGGCAACGGCCGGGTTCACCCTGATGTTCGCGGTGTGGCTGATGTTCGGCGTCCTCGGCATCCCGATTCGCGCCGAGTTCGACCTCACAGACGTGCAGCTCTCATGGATCGCAGCCGTCGCCATCCTCAATGGCGCGATCTGGCGGCTGCCCGCGGGCATCGCCGCCGACCGCTTCGGCGGACGCCGCGTCTTCATAACGATGCTCGCCGTCACGGCGATCCCCGCCTACCTCGTATCACAGGCGTCGTCCTACGGCATGCTCCTTTTCTTCGCCTTCCTCGTCGGCTTCGCCGGCAACTCGTTCAGCGTCGGCATCGCCTGGGTGAGTGCCTGGTGGCCCCAGGACAGGCAGGGCTTCGCCCTCGGCGTCTTCGGGGCAGGCAATGTCGGCGCATCGGTCACCAAGTTCATCGGCCCAGCGCTCATCGTCGCCGTCCCTGCGGCAGGGTTCCTCGGCGGAGCCATCCCCGGGGGCTGGAGATTCGTCCCCTTCCTCTACATGACGCTCCTGCTCGCCATGGCCGTCGCCACCTGGTTCCTCACCCCGCACCGCGAGATCACGCCGGGCAGCGGCAGGTCGCTCGCGTCGATGCTCGCTCCCCTGAGGCAGCTTCGCGTCTGGCGCTTCAGCCTCTATTACGTCATCGTCTTCGGGGCATACGTCGCCCTCGCAGCCTGGCTGCCGCTCTACTACGTCGACGTATACGGCCTGCCCCTGAGCCAGGCGGCGCTGCTCACGGCGCTCTTCATCTTCCCGGCTTCCCTGCTGCGGCCCATCGGCGGAATCCTCTCGGACCGCGTCGGCGCCAGGCGGGTGATGTACGCGACCTTCGCCATCATGCTCACCGCGTCAGGAATTCTCATGATGCCGTACGGGTACATCGTCCTGACAGCGCCGGGCGGGCCCGCGAACGAGGTGATGCCTGTCCATGAGGTGATGCCCTGGAGCGTCGGCACGACCCTCTTCACCGTCCTCGTCTTCACGATGGGCTGCGCGATGGGCATCGGCAAGGCCGCCGTCTACAAGCACATTCCCGAGTACTTCCCGAATGACGTCGGTGCCGTGGGCGGGCTCGTCGGCTCCCTCGGCGCCCTAGGCGGCTTCTTCCTGCCACCGCTCTTCGCCTACGCCACGGTCTTGACTGGGATGCCGCAGGCCACCTTCTTCGTCATATTCGCCGTGACCCTCATCGGCGCTGTGTGGATGCACGTCACGGTGGTCGCAGTCCTGCATCGGGCCAGCCCGGAACTGGCGAACAAGTTCGAGCACGAACCCCTTGAGCAACAAGAAGACGCCCTTGAGCAACACGACATGACAGGAGTCCAAGGATGAGCAATCCGACGAAGCACCGAGGACCGGACTGGCTCGACGAGTGGGACCCGGAGTCACCCACCTGGGACTCAGGCCGGGCCTGGAAGACCCTTTGGGTGACAACGTTCAACCTCACGCTCGCCTTCGTCGCCTGGTTCCTTGTCTCGGCCCTGGCCCCGAAGCTCAACAGCATCGGGTTCGAGCTCAGCAAGGGGCAGCTCTATTGGCTCATCGCCATGCCGGGTCTCGCCGGCGGTACCCTTCGCCTCATCTGGACGTTCCTCCCGCCGATCATGGGCACCCGCAAGCTCGTGACCGTCACCACGGCCCTGTTCGTGCTCCCTGTCGTCGGATGGGGACTCGCCGTCCAGAACCCGCAGACGCCCTTCACCGTCCTGCTGATTCTCGGTGCCCTCGCGGGCATCGGCGGTGGTGCGTTCGCCGGCTTCATGCCGAGCACGTCCTACTTCTTCCCCCGCGCGAAGCAGGGAACGGCGCTCGGCCTCCAGGCCGGCATCGGCAACTTCGGCGTGAGCGTCGTGCAGTTCGTCACCCCGTGGATCATCGGGTTCGCCCTCGTCGGCGGCACTGCGCAGGTCATGGTGAACGAGGACACCGGGGTCGCAAAGGACGTGTGGTTCCAGAACGCCGGCTACATCTGGCTGCCCTTCATCGTCGTCGGTGTCGTGCTCGCCTGGCTGCTCCTGCGCAGCGTCCCCGTGCAGGCCCGGGGACTGCGCGATCAACTCGACATCTTCAAGAACAAGGACACGTGGGTGATGACGTATCTCTACGTCATCACCTTCGGCACGTTCTCCGGTCTCGCAGCCGGCTTCGGGCTGCTCATCATCAATGTCTACGGCGCGGCGTCCTTCGGCGATCAGGGCATCGACCCGCTCAGGTTTGCCTTCCTCGGAGCCCTCGTCGGTTCATTCGCACGAGTGATCGCAGGTCCGGTCGCCGACCGGGTTGGCGGTGGACGCCTCACCGTGGTGTCGGCCCTGGGCATCGCGATCGGCTCCGCCTACACGGCCCTGCAACTCTCGCCGGCATCAGTCGATGAGTTCCCGAAGTTCCTGTTCGGCATGCTCTTCATCTTCTTCTTCGCCGGGGTTGGGAATGCGAGTACGTTCAAGCAGATGCCGATGATCTTCGAGCGCCGACAGGCGGGCGGCGTGATCGGATGGACATCGGCGATCGCGGCCTACGGGCCCTTCGGCTTCGGCATGATGCTGTCGTTCATGGCCCCGGCGCTCTTCTTCGGCCTCGGAGTCGGGTTCGCACTGCTCGCCGCCGTGATCGCCTGGTGGTTCTATGCGCGGCCGGGTGCACAGACACCCTGCTGAACCCCAAGCGTTGATGTCGAGGAGTTCACGACACTTGGGGAACAATGGCAACCGGATAGTCGCTTCGGCGCATATTCTGCCGTGCTCGAAAAGGCCGTCAACCCACGACATTGGACATCATGACCGATCTGCAGAAGTGGCTGCCCAGGGGCGTGGACGCGATCAACGCCTGGCAGGACGCCTACGGAGCCTTCGACCAGCACCCCTCCCTCGTTGTCTCCGATGAGGCGCTTGGCAAGGCGTTCAACGAACTCACGGAGCGACTGCGCGACAACTACCCGTTCGGCCACCCGCGCTATGTGGGGCAGATGCTCAAGCCCCCGCACCCGGCGGCCATCCTCGGCTACACGACCGCCATGCTCATCAACCCGAACAACCATGCCCTGGACGGCGGCCCTGCCACCGCCCAGATGGAAAAGGAGATCGTCGCGCGGATTGCGACGATGTTCGGGTTCGAGCAGCACCTCGGCCACCTGACCTCGAGCGGGACCATCGCCAACCTCGAGGCGCTGTGGGCGGCCCGCGAATCCCACCCGGGCAAGCGCATCGCCTACAGCGCCGATGCCCACTACACGCACTCGCGAATGTGCCAGGTCATCGGCGTCGAGGGGGTCGCCATCGCAACCGACGATTCGGGCAGGATGGATCTCGGCGCACTCGAGCGGGCACTTGCGAGCGGCACTATCGGCACCGTCGTGGCCACGCTCGGCACCACCGGGCTGGGCGCCCTGGATCCGCTGCCGGCGATCATCGCCCTCACCAGGGCTCACGGTGCCCGCGTCCACGTCGACACCGCCTACGGCGGGTTTTTCGCGCTCATCGCCGACGACTCGGCAGATGGTGTCGCGAGCACACCGTTCGCCGCCATCCGCGACGTCGACAGCATCGTCGTCGATCCCCATAAGCACGGCCTTCAGCCATACGGCTGCGGGGCAGTCATCTTCTCCGATCCGGGCGTAGGCCGCTTCTACGTCCACGACTCGCCCTACACCTACTTCAGTTCAGACGAGTTGCACCTCGGCGAGATCTCCCTCGAATGCTCGCGGGCGGGCGCCGCTGCGGCTGCGCTCTGGCTCACCCTCGAGGTCATCCCCCTCACCGATGCAGGTCTTGGGCAGGTGCTTCGCGCGAGCCGTCGAGGGGCACTCGAATGGCAGCGCCTCCTCGGCTCGTCCGACGACATGACTGCCTACCAGTCGCCTGAGCTCGACATCATCACGTACTACCCGACGCGCGGCCGGATGACGGAGATCGACGCGGCGAGCAACGCGCTCTTCCATGCCGCCGCGGACGGCCATCCTGCGGAACAGATTCACCTCGCGACCTACACGGTCAAGGGAAGCGATCTGGCCAGGCGTGGGCACGAGGTCGAGCACGACGCCCCAACTGCACGCATCATGCGAAGCACCGTGATGAAGCCCGAGAGCGAGGCCTACGTCCCGGCCATTCATGCACGCCTCAGCGAGCTTTCCCGTCCATAGGGTCACGGGCGATCACCGCGACGGCAAGCTCAGGATCTTCTCGGTCCTATCGACCGAGGCGCTGGCCAGGTCCAGTGAGCGAGCGAGGTCGGCGGTGCCCTGCGCAAGGGGCGTGTTGCCCCGGACTATCTCGCCCTTGCACAGGTACAGGGTGTCCTCGAGGCCCGCTCGCGCGTCGCCGCCGAGGGCAAGGCCGACACGCCGGGCCCGTTCGGGCGGGTTGACGTCGTCCCGCCACTCCCCTGGCACGCCCGGCGCGACATCCTTCCGCCGAAACGCTCGGTAGGGCCTTACCGCGCGACGAGCGGGTTCCTTGTGCGGAGCGTCGGGTACCTGGAGAAGTCGCGGTCGGCTGACCAGAATTCGCTCACCCCCGCATCGAGGCACACGGCCGCGATCCTGGCATCGTGCACTTGATTGCCGACGATCTTGCCGGGTCCTGCGTTCGATCCGGCCGGATCGCCGTCGCCGTCGATGTCGTTGTCGTTGTCGTTGTCGTTGTCGTTGTCGTTGTCGTTGTCGTTGTCGTTGCCTGCGATGCTCACGCGATGGAACCGATCGAGTGGTCCGTCACGCCGACTGAACCCTGAGTCAAGGCGGTAGGCCGTCCATCGCTCGATCAGTTGCCGCGGCTCACCAGCCCGAGGTTGCCATCACCGTCTCGGACGACTGCGAGGTCGCCCTGCTCGTCGGTTCGGCCGACCAGGGCCCCCACCGCCGCCCATGCGTCAAGGGTCTCGGGGGCGGGGTGCCCGTAGGTGTTGCCCTCCCCCACGCTTACGAGGGCAATGCGTCCGCCGGACCACGCCGGCAGCCGCGGATCGAGATTGCGCGACCCATGGTGAGGCACCTTCACGACATCGACGCGCAGACCTGGCTCGGAGGCGATGATCGCGCTCTGCGCCTCGGCCTCGACATCACCGGTGAAGAGAAAGGTGGTGCCGGCGCTCTCCAGGACGATGCCGACGCTCGCGTTGTTCGGGACGGACCCAGCACGGATGACGCGGCGCGGCCAGAGCACCCGCCAGCTCACCGAGCCCGTTGTCCGGATCTCTCCCACTCGCACGGCCACGGGCGCAGGGGCAATGCCGCTGAGCCAGCCGAGAACCATCGCGACCTGCTCGGGTGGGTCGTCGACAGGGCTGGCGAACACCGCGGCGACCTCCCGGTCGCGCAGCACCCCCGGCACGCCGTTGACGTGGTCGGCGTGGAAGTGGGTGAGGATGAGCGCCGTCACCGCCGTGACGCCGAGGTCGTCGAGGCAGGCATCGATGAGCGCGGGATCCGGGCCGGCGTCGATGATGACCGCTGAGCCCTCCCCGTCGCGAATGATCAGCCCATCGCCCTGGCCCACCGAGCAGGCGACCATGAGCCATCCAGCAGGTGGCCAGCCACGCCGGCCCGCAGGCGCAAGCGAAAGGACCGTCAGCACCAAGACGACCACCGCAGCGCCTGTCGTCATCACCTGACGCGGGATGCCGGTCGGGTAGAGGCGGCGCACCAGCCGATGGGCGACGAACAGCAGCGGGGTCGCGATGGCGAGGAGGATCACGCCCATGAACCCGCTCGGCCACGGGAACGCCGCGAACGGCAGCGTGCTGCACGCACTCGCAACCCAGGCGATCCACGCGGCCGGCAGGGCCGCGACCTGCGCGATCACTGCCGCAACCGGGAGGCTGAACGGGGCCACCATCGCCGCAATGAGCCCCAGTATCGTCACGGGCGCGACCGCGGGCATCGCGAGCAGGTTCGCCGGGACCGCAACCCATCCGACGCTTGCCCCCATGCCCACGAGCAGCGGAAGGGTCGCCAGTTGCGCCGCGGTCGTGACCGCCACTCCCTCCTGCAGGGCGGGGGGCCACCGTCTTGTTATCCGCCAGCGGGCGAGCCTTGCGGCAACCGACGGGGTGAGGAGGATGAGGCCGCCGGTCGCGAATACCGACAGCCCGAATGCCCAGGAGACCGCGAGGGCCGGCGACACCACCACGAGCACCAGGACCGCCGTGGCAAGGACTGCTGGTCCGGACCGGCGCCCACCGGTGAGGAGGGCGAGGACCATGACCACTCCCATGACGGCCGCGCGGACGACGCTCGGCTGCGGCCGCACGAGGATGACGAAGTAGCCGAGCGCTGCCAGCGCCACGATCACGCGGGTCGGCATCCGCCAGCGCAGCAGCCGCGCGATTCCGAGCACCACCGCGAGAATGATCGCGACATTGCCGCCGCTCACGGCTGTGAGGTGGGAGAGCCCGGACGCTTGCATCGAGTCATCGAGGCCTGCCGACTGCAGCGACTCGTCGCCGACCGACAGGCCCGCGACGAGTGCCGCGGCATCCGGCCCAACCCCCGCGAGCGATTCCCGAAGCCCCTCGCGCATGGATGACGCCGCCGAATCGACCGGGCCCGGCGGCCGCAGGATCGTCAACCCGGATTCGGAGCGCATCGTGAGGACCCCGGCGAGATCAGGCTTCGTCGCGGGTCCGAGCCGGCCCGATACCACGATCTCGGTGCCGGGCGCCGGAACGAGCCCGGGCTCGTCGACCCGCAGGCTCAACGGGAGCTCGACGAGCACCCGCTCCCCTCGAGCCGAGATCATGGTCGTCGCGATGCGGACCTCGGTGGAGGACGAGGATTGCCACACCGCTGCCGTACCAATCGCGCGGGTGACCGGCTCACCGTTGACGACGGCGACGACGCCTGCCGAGGCGCGCGCGGAGGTCCAGGCCGCGACGGGCTCAGGGGTGATGGCCCAGACGTGGGCACCGGCAGAGCAGGCTCCGAGCGCGAGTCCGAAGCCGGCCGAGAGGAGGGCGGGACGCCAGCGGATCGGCAGGCGGAGGGCTGCAAGCACGAGCGCTACGCCGACAGCGCAGCCCGAGGAGGCAAGGATGACCGCGATGCCGTGGCGCTCGACCGGGTCGCCGATGAGGCCGGTGCCGACGATCACGAGCACTGCGGCGAGCCATGCCGACGCCGCGGGCAGGAGCAGTCGAGCGTCGATCACACATGCACCAGCGGCCTCAATTGCTCGAGGATCGAGTCGCCGATGCCCGACACCTCGCCGAGTTCGTCGATGCTGCGAAAGGAGCCGTTCGTCGTGCGCCAGTCGAGGATGCGCTGGGCGAGCACCGGGCCCACCCCGGGTAGCGCCTCGAACTCGCTTGCACTCGCGGAGTTCAGCCCGACACCGGGGTTCGAGCCTGCTCCCTGGCCTCCCGTCGGTGCTCCGCCCGCCGAGACGAGGATCTGCTCACCGTCGACGAGTGCCCGCGCGAGATTGACCGAGGCGAGGGCCTTCGGGGTCTTCACCCCGCCGGCCGCCTTGATGGCATCATCGACGCGGGCCCCCGCCGGGAGCCTCAGCAGCCCGGGCTTGCGCACGGCCCCGAGCACATGCACGACGACATCTCCGCCGCCGATGCCCGCCGCCGGGTCAGCACCGGCCATCGGGGTACCTGAGGCGGTGAGGGTCGGTGCAATGGCGACGGCCCTCGGGCGACCCTGCCACCACATCCATCCGGCGATGAGCCCGGCGGCGCAGACGAGCGCGAGAACCGCCCGGAGCGACCGGCGATCAAGGCGGGTGAGGAACCCGGGCGCCGCGGGCCGGGCCGGTCCCGACACCCCGCCGGGCGCCGACACCCCACCCCAAGCAGCATCGAGAACTGGCTCCACCGCCAAGCTCGGATCGAGCCCCACTGCAGATGGCGCAGCCGGTCGCCACTGGTCCGCGAGCCGTTGCAGCCTGCGCATGACCTGATCGTCGAATTCATGACGTGCCGCGATGAGTCGTGGATTCATGCCCGGACGCTACGAACGACTCGACAGCGCGTGCCAGCCCCGCACCAACACTGGGGACGGGATCCGCAAAGGCACCCGCACCTGTGGACAGGCGGGTCAGCGCCAGATTGCCTGCCGCAGATTGCGCCAATGACGTCCGAGGACGAGGGCCGCGAGGGTCACCGCGAAGGCGGCGTCGGATCCATCCGCCCACCCGACCTGCCAGTAGACAACCCCGGTGATCGCGAGAACGACAGCGGCGATCGCGGCGCCTATCCCCACGCGATGGAACGCCCAGACGCCGATGCCGAAGGCGATCAGCACCGGGATCACGAACCACGGCTGCACGCCAAGGATGGCACCGAGTGACGTCGAGACGCCCTTGCCGCCGCGGCCTTTGAGGAACGGCGAGGTGATGTGGCCGAGCACGGCAGCTAGCCCGGCGATCTCACCTGCGATCTCGCCGACGAGCAGGCCGAAGGTAATCGCCGGGACGAATCCCTTCAGTGCATCGAGGAAGCCCACGAGGACGGCCCACCTCGGGCCGAGGGCCCGGCCCACATTCGTCGCCCCCGGATTGCCCGAGCCCACCTTTCGCAGGTCCTTGCCGAAGACTCGCGCGACGAGCACCGCCGGGTTGATCGACCCGAGCAGGTATCCGCAGGCCGCGGCAACCGTCCACCAGATGACTGCATTCATGCGTCGTCCCGC
>CAFBNE010000114.1_pt1 | contig 11184 bp, 13 predicted proteins | sample 7269181 | NCBI WGS metagenome assembly CAFBNE01 (sample SAMEA6814085, study PRJEB35770) | uncultured Actinomycetes bacterium | biome: Freshwater; feature: Freshwater reservoir; material: water | place: Czech Republic | collected 2017-05-23 | depth 30m m
GCCCCCTCACCGATCACGGCGTGGTGTGGCTCATGACCCCGAAGCCGGGCCGTGATGGCCATATCGAGGCCGAGGACATCGCCGATGCGGCACCGACGGCTGGCCTGCAGCAGACGAGCACGATCAGTGCCGGCTCGAACTGGCAGGGCACCCGGCTCGTCGCACCCCGCGCCAAGCGGTAGGAATCGATTCGTCCTCACGACCACGCGTGACCTGCATTTCCTGTTCCTGAGGGATGGCGCATCTCACATGTGGTTGAGTCGGCTGACGCGAGCTCACTCAGCGAACGCCTGTGCAGATCCTTCGTTGTTCTGAAAGCACCGTGTTTACACGGTAGTGCGAACCCACACCGGGGGTTAGTTTTGGCGCCGCTGATCGCACCCGAGCGGTCAACACCCGAACCGATGAGGCGACTCGGTGTTCAGTGCCGAGGCACGCTCGGCGCCGCCACCGTAGACTTCCAGCCTTAGGTTCGCGCGAGCGAACACCTCCCCCCAATTCCAAGGAGATCCCCCATGTCAGTAGAGGTCGGCCAGGCCGCACCCGAGTTCACGTTGTCCAACCAGTTCGGTGAGAAGGTGTCGCTTGCCGACTTCCGCGGCGAGAAGAACGTTGTGCTCATGTTCTACCCGTTCGCGTTCACCGGTACCTGCACAGGCGAGCTGTGCGCGATCCGCGACCAGTACGTCGACTTCGTGAACGATGACACCGTTGTGCTCAGCGTCTCGTGCGACAGCCCGTACACGCTCAAGGTGTTCGGCGAGCAGGAGGGCCTCACTCACTCGCTTCTCAGCGACTTCTGGCCGCACGGCGAGGCTTCGAAGGCCTATGGCGTATTCCTCGACGACAAGGGCTTCTCGACGCGTGGCACCTTCATCATCGACAAGGAGGGCGTCGTTCGCTGGTCGGTCGTCAACGGCCCGGGCGAGGCGCGCGATTCGGCTGACTACAAGGCCGCCCTCGCGGCGCTCTAGTCGATCGGTCCGACTGGGAGCCGGGTCTCGACGACCGCCCCGCCGGCTTGCTCGATCCGATACGCCGCCGGTCCCTCGCTGGAGGGGCCGGCGGCGTTCGTGTCGGCAATGACGGCAACCGGCTGGGTCCCCTCGTAGAGGATCCCGACATGGTCGTCGGTCGCGTAGGAGAGGGGCAGGACCCCGTCACCGACGAGTTGGTGGAGGAGCGGACGTCGCTGGGCCTCTGAGTCGTAGTGGACGCCGTTGCCGTACGGGAGTAGTCCGAGACCATTCGTGACGGCGGTGAGCTCGGGGCCGAAGGAGTCGGTGGGCCCGCCGGTATGCCAGCAGATCGATCCAGCGCTGACGCCGCCGAGGATCGCCCCTCGCTCCCAGGCGTCGGTCATCGAAGCGTCGACGCCGTGGAGTCGCCACAGGGCGAGCAGGTTTGCGACACTGCCACCACCGACCCAGATGACATCGGCGCGGCCGAGGGCTTCTTCGGGCCTGCGGTTCGGCTGAGTGAAGAGGGCGAGGTGATCGACATCGCAGCCGGTGTCGCTCAGCGCCGAGTACATGGTGGACAGGTACTGGCTGTCGTCGCCGCTGGCGGTCATGACGAGGCACACCCGCGGCCGCTCCTTGCCGCTGAGCCGCAGTGCCTCGAGGAAGATCGCCCCGGGCCGCATGACCCCCCAAAGGCCAGGGGTCGAGACGAATCCGCCGCTGCTGGCGATGATTCTGCGGATTGCCATGTGGGACTCCGATCGGGATTAGGGGCGCAGGCGCATCATGCGCTCGAGGGCTGCGAGGCATCTGGGGACCTCATCGACGGCGAACATCCCCTCGAGCACGAGGGTCGCCATCCCGTGGACGGCCGACCACATGACCTCCTCGGAGCCCTCCCGAAGCTCGGCGGGAAGGACGCCGGTGGCCACGAGGTCATCGAAGAGCTCGACGATGAGCGGGTTCTTCTCGCGCTCCGGGGGGCGCGGGCAATGCCCGGAGAAGGCGATGCGGAATAGGTTGGGGTGGTCGACCGCAAACGTGATGTAGGCGAGGCCGGCGGCACTCGCTCGCTCCTGAGCTGATGCGGCCTCCCCCCGCGGATAACGCGCCATGGCGCTCGCCATCGAAACGTTGAGCTGCGCGACGCCCTCGAGGGCCACCGCCGTGAGCAGGGCGTCCTTGTCGGCGAAGTGGTGGTAGGCAGCGCTCGGGCTGACACCGACCTCGTGCGCGACGCTACGCAGCGATAGATGCTCCATGCCGACAGCCTCGACCTGCGAGATCGCCTCGAGGATGAGGGCTCCCCGCAGGTCGCCGTGGTGATACGGGCGATCCTTGGTCGGCGTGGACGTGGACCCGGGCATGGGGCCAGTGTGTCAAAGAATGGCGAACATGCTCACGTGGCGGCCGTTCACGGCCTTCTCTATCGCTGTTCGTGAGGGGAGGGGTGGGCCGTGAGGGACTTGAACCCCCGACAATCCGCGTGTAAGGCGGGCACTCTAGCCAACTGAGTTAACGGCCCCGTTTGTGAAGGGTAGCGCGTGCCCGGCGAGCGCTGTGACAGGATCGCTGATCGGGGCGAGCCGGCGATTGCCAGACAGGAGATGGGCGAACATGGGTGTGCTCCTCGCCCTCGCATCGAGCCTCACCTGGGGGGTCGCGGATTTCATGGGTGGCCTCGCCTCCCGGAGGGCCGGCCCGGTTCAGGTCCTCAGCGTCTCGTACCCGGCGGGCGCCATCGTCATCACGCTCTTCGCGATCCTCGTCATCCCGGGCAGCCTCTCGAGCGGGGTTCTCATCTGGGGGGTGGGCGCGGGGATCGTCGGAGCGGTTGCGATCGGGCTGCTCTATGCAGCCCTCTCCCGCGGGCCCATGGGCATCGTGTCGCCCGTCACCGCCGTCATGGCCGGAGCGGTTCCCGTTCTCGTAGGCGTCGCGCGGGGGGAGACTCTCTCGGCCCTCGCCATCGGTGGCATTGCCTGCGCGGGCGTGGCCGTCATCCTCGTGAGCAGGGAGACGGGCGAACAGGCGCGAGTCCGGCCCTCGACGATCGGACTGGCCCTCGCCAGCGGTGCCGCGATCGGCGTGTACCTCTCGGCGATCGGGCTGGCCCCGGCAGACTCCGGGGTGTGGGCAGCGGCCATCGGACGATGGACCTCGACGGTCCTGCTGGTCGCGGTCCTCATTGCCTTCGCGCGGCCATTCGTGCGCACTGGTTTCCCCTGGCTCCTCGTCGTGGTGTCGGGGGTCCTCGATGCCTGCGCGAACGGGGTGTTTCAGCTCGCCTCACAGCGCGGCATGCTCTCAGTCGTCGCGGTCGTCGGATCGCTGTATCCGGTCGCGACCGTCATCTTGGCCTGGGTGCTCCTCAAGGAGCGCCTCAACGCGGTCCAGCTCGTCGGGGTAGCACTCGCACTCCTAGCGGCGGCCACGCTGTCGCTCACCTCCTGAGCAGCGTGCAGCGGGCGACGGCGCGTACCCTCGCGGGCATGGCAGACCTGCGCGTTCGTGATCTCGTGGATGCCCTCGACACGGCATACCCGCCTTGCCTCGCCGCAGACTGGGATGCGGTCGGTCTGACGTGCGGTGACCCTGACGACGTGGTCGAACGGGTGCTGTTCGCGGTCGACCCGGTGATGTCGGTGGTCGACGAGGCGATTGAGACCGGAGCCCAACTCATCGTGACGCACCATCCGCTGTTCCTGCGCGGGGTGCATTCCGTGGCGGCCACCGACGCCAAGGGCCGTCTCGTCCACCGGCTTATCTCCAACGGCATCGCCCTGTTCTCGGCCCATACGAACGCCGACCATGCGAATCCCGGGGTGTCCGACGCCCTCGCTGCGGCCCTCGGCCTAGTGGTGCAGCGACCCCTCGTCCGGCAGGAGGGCGACCCGGCGGGCGTGGGCACCGGGCGGGTATGCGAACTCGCCGAATCGGTGACCCTCGAGCAGTTCGCCGAGCATGTCGCCGTCTCGCTGCCGGGAACCCGCCATGGCGTGCGGGTCGCGGGCGACCCGCAGCGGGAGATCCGAACGGTCGCGGTCTGCGGCGGAGCGGGGGATGGGTTCCTGCGCGAGGCCGCCGGCTTTGACGCCTACGTCACGTCCGACCTCCGCCACCATCGAGCCCAGGACCATCTTGCCGAGAGCGCCTGCGCCCTCATAGACGTCGCCCACTGGGCGAGTGAGTGGCCATGGCTGGAGCAGGCAGCGACGGCATTGCGTTCCGGCGCTGCCGTGCGCGGCGGTACCGTAGCCACGAACGTTTCAACGCACCCCACCGATCCGTGGACCGCCCACCTAGGGAGCACCAGCTGAACGCCGAAGCCTCTGCCCAGCACCGCCTCCTCGACCTCCAGGAGAAGGACACCCGCCTGGCCCAGATCGCGCACCGGGTCAAGACCCTCCCCGAGGCGGCGGAGCTCGCCGAGCTCCAGACCCGCTTCGCGCGTGCGCGCGACGAGGGGGTTGCCGCCGAGGTCATTGCCGATGACCTCATGCGCGATCAGGCGCGCGCTGACACAGACGTCGAGCAGGTGCGCGAGCGGGCGAGGCACGACCGCCAGCTCATGGACTCGGGTGCGGTGAACGACCCCAAGCAGCTCACGAATCTCCAGCACGAGCTCGAGTCGCTCGCGCGGCGTCAGGCCGAGCTCGAGGACGTCGAGCTCGAGATCATGGAGCGGGTCGAGGGGGCGGCCGCAGCGGTGCGCCAGCTCCACGCCCAGCGCGACAGCCTCGCTGCGGAGCGAGATGCCAAGGCCGACACCGTGCAGGCGCTCATCGCCGATCTCGATGACGAGCGGTCGATCGTGACGGGGAAGCGAGCGGTGATCGCGGCCGAGATTCCCGACGACCTTCTTGCCCTCTACGAGCGCATTCGCGCTGATCAGGCGGGGGTCGGTGCCGCGCACCTGCATCGCGGCCGCTGTGGCGGCTGTCGCCTCGAAGTGCCGCCGAGCGAGATCGAGCGGTTGCGCAAGGCACCTTCGAACGAGGTCATCCGATGCGAGGAGTGCCGTCGCATCCTCGTCCGCACGGCTGAATCCGGCCTGTAGCCCGACGATGACCAGATCGCTCATCGTCGAAGCCGACGGCGGATCGCGGGGCAATCCCGGCCCGGCCGCGTTCGGTGCCGTCGTCCGTGATGCCGTGACCGGCATGGTCCTCACCGAGGTGGCCGGCTACATCGGCACCGCGACGAACAACGTGGCCGAGTATCGCGGGGCCATCGCCGGCCTCGAGCAGGCGCGGGCACTCGACCCCGCTGCAGTCATCGAAGTGCGCCTGGACTCAAAGCTCGTCGTCGAGCAGATGTCGGGGCGCTGGAAGATCAAGCACCCTGACATGCGCGACCTCGCACTCGAGGCACGCAGGGTGCTTCCGGCCGGCCAGGTGAGCTACTGCTGGGTGCCGCGGGCCGCGAACGCGCTCGCCGATGCCCTCGTCAACGAGATCCTCGACCTCGCGCTCGCGGGCGGACAGGCCGAGATCCTCCGCACCGTCTCACTGCTCCCCGAGGACCTCGATCGGCAGGACATCGTGGGGTCGGCGGAGGAGGCTCACGTTCGCGCGCTCGTCGACACGACTGCGCGACCGGCCAACCAGCTCGTCGGCTGGGCTGATCTCGGGGCGCCGACGGTGACCGTCATGGCCAGGCATGGCGCGACCGCCTATAGCGTCGACAAGCGATTCAGCGGTCGCGGTGGTGCTGACCTCCCGCTCGCGCCGATCGGGCTCGCCCAGGCAAGGGCCCTCGCCGAGGAGCTGCTGCAGCGAGGCGGAGCCGACATCATCGTGACCTCGCCGCTCCTGCGAACCCGCCAGACCGCTGAGATCGTCGCCGGCATCATCGATGCGCCTGTCCATGTGGAGCCGGACTTCGAGGAGTGCGCCTTCGGCGATTGGGACGGGCTGACCTTCACCGAGGTCCAGTCACGCTGGCCGGAGCAGGTCGCCGAGTGGCTTGCCTCGACTGACATCGCGCCGCCGGGCGGTGAGTCCTTCGCCGAGGTTCGCGTGCGCGTCGACCGTGGCCGGCGACGGGTGATAGACCAGTTCAGCGGCCAGCGGGTCGTGGTCGTCGCGCACGTGACACCGATCAAGGTCATGGTCGGCCTCGCTGTCGATGCGCCGCTCACCAGCCTGTTCCGCATGGAGCTCTCGCCATGCTCGATCACGACGCTCGCCTGGTTCGCCGACGGAAATGCGTCGATGTTCGGGTTCTCGGAGGCGTCGCACCTTCGCGACGTCCAGACCCCGCACGGGACGTGACGCTCAGACCTCGCCCACGATGATGTCAACGAGCGAAGGCGCTCCCTGACGCCTGGGTGCCTGGAGCTCGGCCTGGTAGCCAAGGGCTACGAGGACGTCGATGAGGTCTGCGATGGTCTTCGGATGCGTGGTGGCCTGCGCAAGGCTTCGCACGATCCGCCCCTTCGTTGCCTTGTTGTGGTGGCTGACGATCGAGCGCTTGCCCTCATGCTCGTGGAGCACGCGCCCGACGACGCTGCGGCCGGCAATGCCCGGTGGGATCGGGCCGAGGGCCACGTAGGAACCCGACCTGAGGTCGAGGATGACGCCCGGCTGCTGCGCGAGCTCGCCGCTCACGTGCTCGCGCCAGACCGCTGGCATCGTGCCGAGCGTCGGTAGGCAGGTGTCGCCGCTGAGCCGGTAGGCGGGAATGAGGTCGTCTGGCCTGACCAGGCCGAACAGGGCTGAAGAGATCGCGACGAGCCGGTTGAGGCGGCGCCGATCGGCGGAGCGCAGGCTCCCGGCGTCGAGGGCCTCGAAGAGCACGCCGGTATAGACATCGATCGCGAGGCCGGCCGGCGCGCGCTTGAGCGAGGCATTGGCCCGAACGTGGCCGGCCTGGGTCGGACCAAGGCCGAGTGCGGTGGCGGCTGTCGCTGGCTCAGATGAGCAGAACCTGATGAGGGCGCTGAGAACCCCCCGGCGCGTCTTGGCGAGCCCGTCGAAGGAGAGCGTCGCGAGGTCGAGCGGCGCGCCAAAGGGCGGTGGGGTCTTGCCCTCGCTGGGAGGAAGCAGGATGAGCACGCCTGTGACGGTAGCGGAGCGGCGAACGTGTCATGCTCTGGGCATGAGGATGCACAATCATCGACCGCCAGCGATCATCCGTGCGGGGGTCATCCGTGTCGGGATCGCCGGATCAGCATGCGTCGTCCTGCTCGGCGCATGCGCCGGCTCGAGCTCCGCGGACCATCCTTCGGGTGGAGCGTCGGGTCACGGGTCTGCCGGGTCGGCGTGCGAGGAAGCGGCCGTTGGCGACACCCTCGGCCATATCGTCGGTGAGGCGCAGATGGTAGTCGCATCGATCGACAGCCTCGAGTGCAGTGGTGACTGGGCATCGGTCTCGGCGACGGTCGCCGGCAGGGACGAGGGCAGCCAGCCGTTTGCCGAGGTGTTCCTCCTTCAGCGAGACGGGGATATCTGGGTGCTCAAGGCCCGCGAGACTGCATGCGGCACGTTCTCCCCGGGCGGACCGAGGCCCACGGATGCCGAGGTACCGGCCGACCTGTGGGAGGCCGTGTGCCTGGCGAGCTGAAGGGCCTGCGGGGACCTCACCCGATCAAGGCCGTGCTCGTCGTCGTCATCATCGTGGTGATCCAGATCGCGCTGCCCAGCGAGGTGACGCCGGGCCCAGCCTGGCTCATCATCGTCGTTGAGCTGTCCGGGATCCCGATCGTGTTCATCTCTCGAACCTTGGGCATGGTCGCGACGAAGCGCTTTCGGCATGTGATGGACGTCTACTTCTTCCTCCTCATCTGTTCGGGCGCAACGAATGCCTTCCTCCTCCTCGTCGCAGCCCTCGACGACTCTGGCAGCTCAGGCATTGCGCTGCTCTTCGCCGGCTTCGGCGTCCTGGCGATCAACGTGCTCACCTTCGGACTCATCTACTGGTGGATCGACGGCGGCGGCCCGCTACGGCGGATGCAGGGGCAGGTCACCCGGTGGGATTTCCAGTTCCCGCAGCAGCAGGCCCTGGTTGAGGAGTGGCATCCGATGCTCTTCGACTACCTCTACGTCGCCTACACGAACATCCTGGCGTTCAGCCCGACCGATGCCATGCCATTGACCCACCGGGTGAAGCTCCTGTTCACAGTCCAGTCTGCGATCTCTGTCCTCACGGTCGTCGTGACCGTCGGCCACGCGATCAACGTCCTGTCAACCTGAGCGGCTCCGGCTGGCAGGAAGCCCTCAGTCGACGGGCGATGTTGCATGGATGGCGATCCGCAGTTGCAGGCCGCCGAGCGGGCTGTCGAGGAGGTCGATGCGGCCTCCGTGCGCATCGACAACGGCGCGCATGATGCTCATGCCGAGGCCGAATCCGCCGCTGGTTGTCGAGCGTGATGGGTCAAGGCGGGTGAAGCGCTCGAGCGCCACCGCCCGCTGCTCCGGCGCAATGCCCGGGCCCGCATCATCGACAGTGAGCGTGGTCTGGCCGTCATGCTGGCGCAGGGTGACTCGAATGGGCGACCCGGCTGGCGTGTGCCGGGTGCAGTTCTGCACGAGATTCGCGACGAGTTGCCGCCACGCGTCCTCGAGGCCGAACAGGTCTGCGGACTCGATGTCGAGCTCGACGGTGCGATCAGGGTTGAGCGCGGCCAGATCGTCGAAGCTCTCCCGAACGACGCGTGCAAGGTCGAATGCGGCGAAGTTCGCGGCCGACACGGCGTCCATCCGTTCGAGGAGGAGCAGTTGGGTCACGAGCCGCTCGAGGCGCCGGCTTTCGCTCTCGATGCGCTCGAGGGCACGAGTCGACAGTTCGGCTGACTCCCCGCCGTCGCGCTGGAGCAGTTCGACGTAGCCGCGGATCACGGTGAGCGGTGTGCGGATCTCGTGCGATGCATCCGACACGAATGTGCGAAGGCGCTCCTCTGATGCCTCGACCGTGGCGATTGACGTGGTGAGCGACCCGATCATGAGGTTGAGCGACTCCGAGAGCTCGCCGAGCTCGGTTCCGGGCCGTGCGGTCGGCACGCGCCGCTGGGTGTCGCCGAGTGAGATGGCGTGCGCGGCATGCACCATTGCGTCGACCGGCCGGAAGAAGCGCCGCACGATCGCCCACGCGGCGATGGCGCCGAGCAGTGTCACGGCGAGGACGCTGCCGATGATGGCGACCGCAAGGCGGGTGAGATTCTGCGCGACGTCACCGAGCGGCGCGGCCGCAATGATGATCGCGCGGCCGGGGGGCTGCCGCACGATGACGCGGTAGGACGGACTGCCCTCGACCGAGACCGGGGACACTCGTGCTGCGGCGACGGATTCGCTGGTCAGCTGCGGAAACGGCAGCGGGTCCGAGCCGAGGCCGGCCTGGCGCAGGACGGTGATGGTCCCGTCGCGGCTGAAGCGGGCGAGCGCGACCGGGCTGTAGACATCGTCGGGCACCGGGCGCGGGTTCGTGGCCAGGCTCCTCACCCGTGCATCGGTGATAGCGCTCTCGAGGGTGGTGTCGATGGTGTCGTATTGCAGCCGCGACGAGGTTACATACGCGAGTGCGCCGAGTGCGGAGGTCGAGACGAGGATGAGGATTGCGGTGAGGAGTGTGACCCTCGCTCGAAGGGTCATGTCGGGCCCTTGCTGCCCGTGAGCTGGTATCCGACGCCACGGACCGTGCGGATGCTCAGTTCCGGTCCTAGCTTCTTGCGCAGGTAGGAGATGTAGGTCTCGACAACGGTCGTCTCGAGCCCATCGTCGATGCCCCAGACGCGGCGCAGCAACTGGGCCTTGGAGAGCACGCGGCCTGCGTCCTCCATCAGCACCTGGAGCAGCCGGAATTCGGTGGCGGAGAGCTCGATGATCTCGCCGTCGCAGGTGACGGCGTGCTGGTCGGTATCGAGGCTGATGGCGCCAACTCGCAGTGTTGCCTGCGGCACTGCGCCCTGGGCGCGGCGGAGCACCGCCTTCACTCGCAAGGTGAGCTCCTCGATGCCGAAAGGCTTCTTGACGAAGTCATCGGCGCCGAGCTCGAACCCGGTCTTCGTGTCGTCGCGATCCTGGCGCGCGGTGAGGATGATGACAGGGGTCTGGTCACCGGCCTCGCGCATCCTGGTGAGGACCTCGAATCCGTCGACGTTCGGCATGTTGATATCGAGGACGACGAGGTCGACCGGTGCCTCGCGAAGGAGCCTCAGCGCTGCCATTCCGTGCGAGGCGGAGGAGGTGCGGTAGCCGGCGAGCCGCAGGGCATCGCAGATGAGGTCATTCACTGCGGGCTCGTCATCGACGACGAGGATCGTGCGGCTCACCTTGCCTCCGTTTCATTGATTCGACAACTGTAGGGCGACCGCGCCCGTGTGGGCCGCGGCCGCCCTGCAGCCGGGGGGAGCAGTTATGCGGCGCGGGGGCCTTGGTTATGCGGCGCGGGGACCTTGGTTATGCGGCGCGCGGGCCGTGTTCGCGAGCCGGGCGGGCAGCCTCGATCGCGTCGGCCTGCGACAAGGTGATGGTGCCCGCGGAGACGAGCGATGCAAGCACCGCCTCGGGCTTGGTGGCAACGGCGTCCATGGCGGTCTTCACTGCGGCGTGCACCTCCCGGGCCAGTTCGCGGGTGACGACGCCCGAGCGGACGAGCCCCCGCATGCCCTGACGACCATCTGCTGCAGCGATGGCATCAGACTGCGACTCGGTGAGCGTCCCGGCCGAGACGAGGCCGGCGAGTGTCGATGACTCGACCCTGTCATGGGCGGCCTTGTTGGCGTCGTGCGCGGCAACCATGGCGACCTTGACCGCGGTGGCTTGGGCCTGGGTCAGGGTGCCTGCGGTGACGAGGGAGCTGAGGGGCGCCTTGCCCGGGTCCTTCGCGACACCGGCCGCGGAGGCGCTGCTCGCGGCGCCGGTCATGCCGACGACGGCCAGGGCAAGGGCCCCGGTTGCGAGGGCGGCGCGGGTGGCGAGCGATGTGCTGAGGTTCATGGGTTCTCCTTCATCGGTGAGCCCCCGACGGGCGCTCGGTTCAGTAGGTCAACCATCCAGCGCGTTCATTTGAGGAGGCTGGGACAACCATGTGCGTTTCATGTGAGTCGGAGCGCGTAGGCTTCGTTCGGACGAGTCGGCCGGGTGATCGCGGCGCGAGCAATCGCATCGAGGAAAGTCCGGACTTCACAGGGCAAGGTGGTGGGTAACGCCCACCCGGGGTGACCCGCGGGACAGTGCCACAGAAAACAGACCGCCAGGAGCGATCCTGGTAAGGGTGAAAC
>CAFBNE010000115.1_pt1 | contig 11178 bp, 10 predicted proteins | sample 7269181 | NCBI WGS metagenome assembly CAFBNE01 (sample SAMEA6814085, study PRJEB35770) | uncultured Actinomycetes bacterium | biome: Freshwater; feature: Freshwater reservoir; material: water | place: Czech Republic | collected 2017-05-23 | depth 30m m
GATCGCCGATAGCTGGGCGGCGCCGTCTGTCGGAGACGATTGGCAGGCCCAGGGATCGGGCGATAACGAGCTCCTGGACCCGCGTCGCTGGGCCAGGCCCTGACTGAAACAATCGATCCATGTCTACGCTGGCGATCCTGCAGGCTCGGGTGTCGTCGACCAGGCTGCCGGGCAAGGTCCTCGCCCCAATCCTCGGAGAGCCGATGATCGCCCGGCAGGTCGAGCGCATTGGGCGAGCAAGCCGCATTGATGATCTCGTCATCGCCACATCGAGCGATCCGTCCGATGACCCGCTGGCCGCATGGGCGGAGGCCGAAGGCATCACCGTCTACCGCGGTTCGCTCCACGACGTCTTAGGTCGCTTCGTCGGTGTCATCGCAGCGCATGCGCCCGACACGGTGGTGCGCCTGACGGCCGACTGCCCACTCGCGTCGCCAAGCGTGATTGATGCGGTGATCGACCATTTTACGGCGTCGGATGTCGACTACTGCTCGAACACCCTGACTCCAACATTCCCGGATGGGCTCGACGTGGAGGTCGTGAGGGCCAGGGTCCTGACCGAGGTCGCCGAGATCAGCACCGACCCTGCGGAGCGTGAGCATGTGACGCTCGGGGTCTACAGGCGTGCGGAGCAGTTCACTCTGGCGAACTACGCGGGCAACACGGACCTCTCATCGCTTCGATGGACAGTCGATACCGCCGGCGATCTCGCCTTTGTCAGACGCGTCTACGAGGCGCTCTACGAATCGACCCCCGGCTTCGAGACCGGGGACATCCTCGACCTCATCGAACGAACCCCCGGCCTCGGGCGAACGACCGACGATGGCATCCGTAATGCTGCTCTGCGGGGCCTTGATACCGGGATGATGAATCAGTAAGCGTTGTAGTCGTAGCCGAGGTTAATGCTCCTGCCAGCCTCTGAGCCAGCGACACCTCACCGGACTGTGACGAGCGAATACAGATAGAAGAGGGCGAGAGCGGCTCCAGCCCCTGCGATCACCGCGACTTGCAAGGGCTGCCTCCACAAGCCCGCCAGCCCGCCTCGCACAGGCGCCCACAGGATGGCCAGGCCGAGGGGAATCGTGGGGATGTACCAGAGAGCGAAGTTGATGAACTGGTGAATGAAACTGTGGGGCCTGGCGAGGAGGAACCACCCAAGCGGTCCGAGGAGCGAAATGAACCAGGCCGCTCCCATCGCCGACTCACGGACTTGTGCGTCGTCGATGTTCGATCTTCCAAGGCCGATGAGGATGACCGTGGCGCAAACGCACAGGAAGGCGACCATGGTGAAAATCTGAATGAACGGCAGCGCGGCTGGAGAGCCAATGATGGGCATTCCGAGGTAAATCTCGAGAACGCGGTTTGGACTGACGGAAAGGGATTCTGCGAACATCGGATCAACCTGCATGCCCGTAGAGCCCGTACGCTTGGCGGCGTTGTAAACGAGGCTGTTCACGCCCTCGGCGGCACTTCCAAGCCTGATCCACAGCTGGAGGACCTGAATCAATCCAGCTGCAGCAAATCCAAGGACCGCTCCGATGAAACCGGTGATGACGAGGAGAAAAGCCTGCCGAAGCTTGTAGTTTCGGACAACTGCGTAGTACGTGAGCACAGCCAACTGGCAGGCAACCACCACCGTGAGAAACTCATAACCTGAGAGGGCTGCCAGCAGAGTGAACCCAAAGGACACAGCTAGAACGCGCAAGTTCGTGTCGCGCCCGTATGTGAACAGCGCGATGAGTGCTGCGGCTGGGAGAACCTTGAGTCCGATCATCCAGTAGGTGCTGTGTGCCATCGCGCTGGGCCAGGGCTGCAACAAGGCAACGATGACGAGGGCGGCCGCCCCCTTGGACAGTGCCCGTGACACGAAACCCACGGCTGCGGTGGCGAGGAGTGCGTTGCCGGCAGCCACGAGGGCATACATGAGGGGAACACCAAACCAGCCCCACGAACGGAACAGGGTTGACGGCAAGGTGAGGAGCCATCCGCCGAAGCCGGTCTGACTCGTGTAGACGTCGCGGCTGCTGCCGAGCAGCATCTGCGACGAAAACATGCCTTCCTCGACGTTTTGCTCTAGTCGCATGGAAATTAAGACGTCCGACTCGCTTCCAAACACATTGTGAAAGTCACTGAACCCGAACCCGTCGTGCCACACATTGACCTTGGAGCCAAGCAACCAATCCACGATCACCAGGTGCGGTGCCCAGTTGAACGAGATGAACAGGGCGATGAACACGAGGCATAGCGCGAACCAGTCTCGGCGTCGTAAGGTGGCCAATCGAGCCTTGACTTGGTCAGGGCGCTTGATTTGATCGATACGAAGTTCACGGGCCACCTGAATCATCCTTCCTCCGAAGAGTTGTTGGTGCCCATGGGTGGCCAAACGTTCACCTGTGCTGTGGCGTCGGTCGACCGGGAGAGGCCTCTTGCGAGTGAGTCGAGACGGGTCCACGTGAGCCCCAGCATCGCGAGGATTGAGGCCTGCCCGAGCCCGATCACCACCATCAGCGTGGTCCACCCCTCGGGCGTCTGCCCACGCAGAACGAGAAATGCGAGTGCATACGCTGCCGCTCCTAGACCGAACATCGCAGATAACGCGGCAATGGCGAGTGGGATGGCGGAGCCGAAACTCGTTCCCTTCGTTGTGAGAGCGATGCCCTCACGCAGACGATGGGAAAACGATTCAGTGCGCTGCCGAGGAAGATCAGACTCGATCACCAAACGTTGGACGGGCAGCTCCGCGGCGATGACAGCGATTTTCGACTCAAAGGACGTTGCGCCCAGCAACTCCTGAAGCGCCCGACGGGAGTATGTGCGAGACACCGCCTTGCGAACAGGGGCATCGAATGGGCGCAGGCGATTGACGAGGCGATAGAAGACTCTGCTGGAGAGCGCGCCAACCCTCCCGGTCACTTCGACAAGTTCGGTTCCGCTGTCTGTCGGGACTAATAGTCGCTGGAGCGTGGGGCCATCGAGGCGATCGATGGGGCCGTGCCACTCGACGATGAAGTCACCGACAGCTCGTGCCAGACCGGCGATCATCGCGCTGTCTGGAGTTGCGCGCATGTGGGTGGTGACGATTGTCAATGGCCCGGTGGTCGCTAACGACTCGTAGGCGGCCGGGACGACCCCGTAGGGGGCCACGATGACGATTTCGTGATCGCGGGATTCCTGGTCGAGTGCACGATCAAGGGCTTCGCAGGCGGACGGATCCGGCAGCGCGTCGAGGCAGAGGACGACGCTGACGTAGGCGTGCTTCAAGGAAGTTCCCTGTCCAGTTCGAAGAGCGTGCTGACCTTGCCGGAGAATACCGTGTAGACGTTCTTGTCGGGCTCCTTGTGCACGAGAGTAGGCCGCGCATCGTCGACCTCAGTCGATGCGAGAACTGCCTTCACCGTCAGCAGGCTGCCAGTCGGGGAGAACGATGAGGCCCTCTTGAGGAAGAGCGACAGCTGCTGCAGTTGATGGGTGACCGCGCTCGGGGGGCGAACCGGGCAGGACGTGCAATCCGCTAGGTGCATGGCGTTGCAGCCGTCCCGTTCATCCTGACAACTGAATCTTGGCTCACCCTTCGCCCTGCGCAGGGGGGTTAATCCGACGCTGGTCAGTGTGACATCGGGGCTGTGGCCGAAGGGCATGAGGGACCAGAATGGCCCGTCCATCACCGTGAAACCCAAGTCAGCGAGATCTGGCGAAACCCTGCCGGTGAGCACTTCAGCGAGTTCGAAGGTCAGGGGAAACGGCTCAAGGCCGAGTGACGTTCGCATCCCATTGGTGCTGGCATAGGTCGCCAAGACAACGCCGGAGGCCTCAAGGACTTCGCCGGAATCCAGCGTGATTTGGACTCGGTCACGGCCCGCGGTACCGCCAATGACCTTGACGCCGCATGTAACCGTGATCTCCGAGCGACTGCGTATTTCGTCCGTCAGCAGTGCGCGAAGAGTCGTCGCATCGAACGAGGGCTCCTCGACCCGGAAGGCGCGAGCGATGGTCCCCCTATGAAACCAGCGATGCGGGTCAACCTCCTCCGTTGGCACCCCAAGGCGAGCGGCGAAGTCCGCGAAGGCGCTCGGGGTTGTCTTCGAGTTGTGCGTGGCGACCGCGTAAATCTGAGTGAAGTCCCGAATAGCCGTGGGAAAGCGTGATCGGAATTGTCGGTAGCTCGCGAGGGTTTCGCTGGCCGTGACAATGCTGCGCGGGTAGTGCAACCCGGTGTGAAGTCGCGCCTGGTTAACGAATGATGCCCGGCCGAGGAACTCTGAGCCTTGCTCGATCAGGATGACCTCATTTCCTCGATCAGCTAGGACGGTGGCGGCGTAGCAGCCAAACAAGCCTCCGCCGACGACGATCCACCGCACGTCCGCTCCTCGTTTGGTCGATTCCACCCGCAACCGCATTGTCCCCAAACGATGGACCAAGGAAGCGGTCGTCGCCGCTCGCTTCTCGTCACCATTTCGCGCGGTCCCCGAAGGCTATCGCGATGACGCCTCGGCAATTGGCGCGCCGATAAGGTGTTGGCGTGGCGATTCTCATTGGTTCGACGGGGTTTGTTGGCGGACACTTAGCTTCGAACTACTCCTTCGACGAGCAAGTGCATCGGTCAGATGTGTCGAAGATCACCGGAAGCGTCACGGATCTTCTTGTATGCGCCGGACTGCCTGCCGAGAAGTGGCGAGCAAATAAGGAGCCCGCCGCAGACTGGGCGAACATGTCACACCTTGCCCAGATCCTCACGACCGTTGACGCTGACCGGGCAGTGCTGGTATCCACGATCGACGTCTACCAACCGCCAGTCGGTGTGGATGAGTCAAGCCCAGCAAACTTCGATGGCACGGGGGCGTACGGCGCCAATCGAGCGTGGTTCGAAGCCTTCTTCCGAGCTCAATTCAATGACTCGCTCATTTTGCGCCTGCCCGCCCTATTCGCTCATGACGTGCGAAAGAACCTCGTACACGACTTGCTCCACGGTCGGTCGGACCAGTGGGCAACGGTGAGTCCGGCTTCGACGTTCCAGTTCTTCGACGTGACGCAGACCTGGAATGTCATCGAACAGGCATGGACACAGGGCACCAAGCTCCTCAATGTGTCGAGTGAGCCCGTCGCTGCCCAAGAGGTCGCCGATATCTTTGATGTCACGCTGCAGGCGCGAACTGCGGCATCCACCTATGACATGCGCTCCCGTTATGCCAAGGAGTTCGGGGGATCGGACGGCTACCTGTACACCCGGGCTTCGACGCTCGACGGGATCGCGGCCCTTCGCGAGATCGAATCGCGCACATGAGGCTCTCGATCTCGAACCTCGCCTGGCCGGAGGCCTCGGTCGCAGCAACTGCACCGCAACTGACTGCCGCCGGCCTCAACGGGCTGGAAGTCGCACCCACCGCCGTATGGCCTGATGCTCCAAGGGTGCCCGCGCGCGAGGTCAAGGAGTACGCCCGGGAGTGGCAGGATCATGGATTATCAGTTTCGGGAATCCAATCCTTGATGTTCGGGCATCCGCAGTTCCAACTATTCGACCGCGAAACATGGCCCGAGATGCTCGAGCATCTCACCGCCATGATCCGCCTCGGCGAGGCGCTCGGTACCCATACAGCAGTGTTCGGATCACCGAAGAATCGAGTCAAGGGCAACCTTGCTGATCATGAAGCGAACCTGATCTGCGCTGAGTTCATGCACCTTCTCATCCCCGTGCTCATGGATTGCGAGATTGTGTTGACGCTCGAGCCCAACGCACCCGCGTACGGAGCCGACTACCTCACCCATTACGTCGATACGGTCGTTGTCGCCGACCTCGTGGCATCTTCGTGGGTGCAACCTCAGGTTGACACGGGCTGCCTGAGCATGGTCGGGGACGATCCAGCGGGTGCCATCCGCGCGCGCACCCCTGCCCACGTGCACATCAGTTCACCGAACCTCGCTGCACCACCTGGGCCGGTGGACCACGACGCGGTTCGCCAGGCCCTCATCGACGCCAACTACGAAGGTTGGGTGGTGCTTGAGATGCTGAAATCCGGATCAAAACCTCTTGACACGGCTGTGGAATCGGCGGCTTGGCTTGCTACGACCTACAGAACCGAGGGCACGTGACTAAGTGGCCGTCCCGAGAGGTTACGGACGTCGACGGAGTCCCGCGCTATCGCATCACCACCTTCCGAGATTGCGTGGCTGAATGCGCGCTCGTGATCCCCGTCTTGAATGAGAATGGTCGCTTGACCGGGCAGATCGGACGGATCAAGGAGCTGAATCCGGATGTTGATGTGATCATCGCGGACGGAGGCAGCACCGACGGATCCACCGATGTCGATGCTCTCGCCGACCTCGGTGTCACGGCCCTCCTGACGAAGACCGGGCCTGGGAGGTTGTCGGCCCAACTACGGATGGCCATTCACCACTGCATGTCTGCGGGCTACGGTGCCGTGATCACGATGGATGGCAACGGCAAGGATGGCGTTGACGGAATTCACGGCATCAGGGAGGCCCTGAAGGACGGATACGACTTCGTCCAAGGCTCCCGATTTGTTCGTGGGGGAGTCTCGTCGAACACTCCGAGCGACCGCTATCTCGCGATCAGACTCATCCATGCCCCGATCACCAGCCTCGCTGCTCGCCGGTGGTACACCGACACAACGAACGGATTCCGCGGCCACTCCAGGAGACTCCTCCTCGATCCCCGCGTGGCGCCCCTTCGCGACGTGTTCGACTCCTACGAGTTGCTCGCCTACCTCCCCATTCAGTCCGCGAGGCTGGGCTTTCGCACCACCGAAGTCCCTGTGGCCCGTTCGTACCCCAGTGGTGAAGCGCCGCCCACCAAGATTCACGGCACCAATGCGCACCTGAACCTGATGCGCATCCTCCTCAAGGCCAGTGCTGGTGGGTACGCACCTTGAGCTAGGTGCGGAGCCTCGTCGGCATCCTTCCGCAAGAGTCTGCCGCCGATTCGTGTCGGGTCGCTTGGCTATCCCAGTGCTGCCGTGGGCCCAGCTGCCTGTGAGAATACTTCCGTGCCTGCGCCGGATGTGTCGATGGCGATCCGATCACTTTTCGCGGCCCTCCGCAGCAACGGGGCGTTCTATCTCGGCACTTTGCTACTCACGTTTGTCCTCGCCCAATTCGCCCAGCACCTGTGGCCGACGCAGACCCTCCTCAAAGGCCAGCCTGCGTCTGTGGTCGTCAGTTTCACCGGCTTCGGGATTGCCCTCGTTGTCTGGTGGATCTACCGACCCCGTGACTCGTGGCCACCGGTATTGGTCGCGCTTCTCGCGGCTTGGGCCGTACTTTGGGGGGTCGTTGTCGGCCTGTCGATTCTTCACGACGATCTGTTCAACCTGACCTCCTTTCTCGTTCTGCCGATCCTTGCCATGATCTGGCTGAAGAAGCCGAGCCTGCCTGCCACCTTCATCGCGGGTGATGTGTTCGCATGTGGTCTGGTGGTGATTGCACTTGCGAGTCAGGTGCTCATCGTCATCGGGGTGCGTGAGATTGACTTCCAAGGCTGGAACCGGCTCGCGACCCAGACCCAGGTGATGGAATTCGCCTACCGGTATTTTGGCGCGGTGCTCGGGGATTGGCCCGGCCCCATGGCCCGATGGTCTGGCCCGTTCGGAAACGTCAACTACGCGGGGCCGATCGGTGCCTTCCTTGTGATTTACGGCCTCCTCCGTCCTTGGAAGCAGCGCGTCGGGTTCGTCCTCGCGGGGGTCATCATTGTCCTGACCAGTGACTCTCGAACCTCCGTTCTCTCCTGCGCCGTGGGGGTCGCGGCGCTCATCGCTCTATCGCCGAAACTGGGCAGCCTGCGCACAGCGAAATGGCTGCGCGTGGCGGCGCCGGCAGCAGTGGCTGTGGCGGTCATCGGATACATCGCCGTGATTGATCCGACGCTGAACCAGCGAACACCGGTGTGGGAAGTCTTCGTATCGGCTTGGAAAACCTCGCCGGTGGTGGGTGTTGGGGGATCTGGGCTTCAAGACTTGATCAGCGGCGGGACCCTGGAGTGGTGGGCGAACCATGGCCACAGCATCCTCGTAGACCCGCTCGCGCGTTACGGTCTCGTGGGGGTGGCCGCTATCACGGCAGTGATCGTGGCGTCCGGTGTCGTGGCGACCCAAGCCGCTCGAATCGGGTTTGCCGCGTCGGCCGTGCTGTTTGTCACGAGCTTGGCCGACGGCTTCAGCGAGGACCTCGTCGATTGGCGCTATCTTGGTATTCAAGCGGTGCCGCTCTTGCTCGCAGGGTTGCTTGGAGCCGCATGGTTCGCCCAGCCAGTCAGGGAGAAGACGTGAAGTCCGTTCTGAAGGCGCTGATCCTGCTGCCTCTGCGCCTTGCCGATGCATACTCGCGTGCAGTGGCGCGGTTGTGGCCGAGCGCCGCCTTTGCGTGGACCGATCTCGCCTACGGGATCACTCGTGACTCCAGGGTGACCGTGCGCCACTCGACGGCAGAAGGCTCGCTGGACATGACGTTCTACACGCCCAATGCGATGTGCCGCTATCGGACGGATACCTTCTCGACGAAGGAGCCGGAAACACTCGAGTGGATCGATCGCTTCGGGGGCGACGGCGCCTTCTACGACATCGGTGCCAATGTCGGGCTCTATAGCGTCTACTACGCGAAAGTCCACGATGGCACTGTCTACGCGTTTGAGCCATCAGTTCTGAATCTTGGACTCCTGGCGAAGAACATCTCGATCAATGACCTGTCTGATCGCGTCGTGATCGTGCCAAACCCGTTGACGTCGGAGAACCAAGTCGCTCCATTTCACCTGTCGATGCTCGACGAAGGCGGGTCAATGTCGACCTTCGGTGTCGAGACAGGCCACGATGGAGCCGCCCTCGAGACCCAACTGGCCTACGGAACGACGGGCATGTCGCTCGATTTCATGGTCGAGCAGGGCCTCATCCCCCAGCCGCCCACGATGATCAAGATTGATGTCGACGGCATCGAGCACCTCATCCTCCGCGGAGCCGAAAAAGTACTCGCCCTTCCAGGCCTCCAGACAGTCCTGATCGAGGTGAACGAGGACTTTCAGGTCTTGGCGACGGAGGTTGCAGATCTTCTCCGCGCAGCCGGCCTCGCCCTCGTAGAACGTCGTCGCTCCGACATGTTCGCTGGCGGCGCCTTTGAGAACACCTACAACCAGATCTGGGTGCGAGATTCAATGACGGACGATGTAGGGGCAGCGATCGCATGACGGTTCTCCAGATAATCCGCGAGTCATTCTCACTGCTCTCCAAGCGCCACAAGTGGATGCTGGCGGCCATAACCGCGATTCAAATGGCAACGGGCGCCTTAGACCTAGCAGGCGTGCTCATCTTGGGACTCGTAACCGTGCTGTCGGTGGTAGCGGTGAGCGGAGAGGCACTCCCGACCTCAGTCCAGACCTTGGTCGATCGACTCGGTTGGGCGGGGGTGGACCCGATTTCGATTGCTGGTTGGCTATGCCTCATCGCGGGGTGCGCACTAGTGTTGAAAACCGTAGTTAATGCGCTGTTGGCGCGCAAGACTCTCCGTTTTCTAGCTAACCGTCAGGCGTCGTTGTCGGGAGAACTTACAGCTGGTCTCTTTCGCCGACCGCTGCTCGAGGTGATGTCACGAGCCAGTCAGGATGTGAATTTCCTTTTGACGGTGGGTGCGCAGGCGGCGACTGTCTCGGTTCTCGGTGCGGCGTCCGCTGCAACGGCGGATGTTGCCCTTCTCGCGATTCTGGGCTTAGGGCTTACCGTTGTGGATCCCGTGGTCACTGTATTCACCATCCTTTTTTATGCGCTTCTCGCGATAGTTTTGCAGCGCACGATGGCGCAGTGGGCTAGTCGACTCGGTTTTGAGAACACATTTGTCGACATTGAGAGTTACGTGAAGATCGGTGAGGCGCTCAGCAGTTACCGTGAGGTCACGGTTTTGGACCGCCGTGGCTTGTATGTAGAGCGCATCCAAGCCCTTCGCTGGCAGTCTGCGCGAGTCTCCGCTGATAGCCAGTTCATGTCGGCCATTCCGAAGTATGTTTTCGATGTGGCGCTTGTTGTGGGCGCCATCGCCCTGGGAGTTTCGCAGTTCGTGGTTAAGGACACAGTTGCCGCGATAGGCATCGTGGCCATCTTTCTCGTTGCGGGGTCTCGCATCTTGCCTGCGCTGATGCGGCTACAGGGAGCCTCGTTGGAAATTCGTAGGGCTGAGGCTCCTGCAATGAGGGTTTTTGAACTTGCGCGAGATTTGAAGTCGAACTCGCATGAGGTGCTATCGCTCGGTGTCACAAATCCCATCGAAATTCGAAACAGACTCAAAGCGGGGTTTCCAGACTTCCATCCAGCGATTGAAGTCGAGGATGTCTGGCTCACGTATGAAGACTCCGACGAGCCTGCAGTAGCGGGTGTGACCTTTTCCCTTCCCGAAGGGGCCTCCTTAGCCCTCGTGGGCTCTACAGGTGCGGGAAAATCAACACTTGCAGACCTCATTCTAGGGATTGTGGTTCCCGACTCCGGCCGTGTCACCTTTGGTGGCGTTTCGCCAGCCGAGGCTGTAACGAAGTGGCCGGGTGGCATCGCCTACGTGCCGCAAGAGGTTTCGCTAGCAAATGGCACGGTGCGGGAAAACGTGACCCTGGGCCTTCCCCGGGAGGCTGTTGATGACCGTTGGGTCTGGGAGGCCCTCGAGCGTGCCCATCTGGCGACTTACCTTCGTGATTTCAGGGACGGTTTGGAGACACCCATTGGCGAGAACGGCATGCGGATCAGTGGGGGCCAGCGTCAGCGCCTCGGTATAGCGCGGGCCCTGTACACCAAGCCGAGGCTCTTGGTCCTCGACGAGGCAACGAGCGCGCTCGATGCTGAAACTGAGCAAGCCATCGCTCAGACCATGCAAGACCTTGAGGGGCAGGTTACGACGGTGACAATCGCCCACCGCCTCGCCACGGTACGCCACTGTGATCTTGTGCTGTATCTGGAAGCCGGACGGGTGGTCGGGCGAGGCACCTTCGCCGAGGTGCGGAAGCAGTCACCGGCCTTCGATCACCAAGCACAACTACTCGGCCTGTGATTAAGACCGCGGTCTGTATCCTTGGGTCGGCCACAATCCCGTGCCCACGAAACGAGGTCGAATGTCAGAGCTGAGCAATTCCTCGATCTTGATCACGGGAGGCACCGGGTCCTTCGGCAAGGCCTTCACCCGTTACGCGTTGGACAA
>CAFBNE010000116.1_pt1 | contig 11098 bp, 11 predicted proteins | sample 7269181 | NCBI WGS metagenome assembly CAFBNE01 (sample SAMEA6814085, study PRJEB35770) | uncultured Actinomycetes bacterium | biome: Freshwater; feature: Freshwater reservoir; material: water | place: Czech Republic | collected 2017-05-23 | depth 30m m
ACTGGTTGCCCTTCTTCGTCTGGCGCATCTCAGGATCACGGGCACCATCGGCGTTCTTCGTCGATGACGGAGCGGCGATGATCGTCGCGTCGACGATGGTTCCGCCGCGCGTGATCCAGCCCTGCTCCTCGAAGATCTCCCCCTGGGACTCCAGCAGTCTCCTGCCGAGTTCGTGCTTCTCGAGCAGGTGCCGGAAGCGCAGCAACGTCGTGGCGTCGGGGACCTGCTCGACCGTGAAGTCCAGTCCCAGGAACCGCGGCGCCACGGCTGGACGAGGTACTTGCGCCAGCACCGCGCAACGGTCGCGTCGCCGACGCCCAGGTGCGCCGCCAGCAGCCGGGTCGACCAGTGGGTCACGCCCAGGGAATTCGGCGGAGGGCGCATGGTCGCCGCGACGATCGCGTCCTCGTCCACGTGCACCGGGCGGCCCGACCGGGCCGTGTCCTCCAGGCCAGCAAGCCCCTCGGCCGCATAGCGATTGCGCCACTGGATCACCGTCGGCCGCGACACCCCGACCCTGCGGGACACCTCGCTCGTGCAATGCCCGTCCGCCGACGCCAGCACGATCCGCGCCCGCGTCACCAGCCCCGCGCGGATCGCCGTGGACCGCGACCACGCCGTCAGCGTCGCGCGATCCTCATCGGACACCTGCAGTGATTGCGTCATCAGGGACGTGACACGTCATCCCAACCAGAAACGCTACTGTCAAGGAACTATTGACGCGACACACTAGCCCGGTCTGCCGGGGGCGTCACTCATCGAGTGGGGGCAGTCCGTTGGTGGACATCACGATGAGACGTGCGATGTTGTCGGCGGCGCTGCGGACGCGGGATTCGGCGGATCGCCAGGTGACCCCACTCGTCGGTCCAGCGAGGGCGACTGCAGCGATGGCATACCCATCCACGATGATCGGCGCCGCGACTCCGAAGAGACCCAACGCGCTCTCCTCGCGCTCGTGTGCGACGCCGGTCTCGCGAATGCCTTTGAGCTCGGACAGGAACCTCTGTGGGGAGATGATCGAATAGGACGTCTTTCGCGCGAGGCCCTGTGCCACGACGGCCTTGATGTCGGCGGGGTCGCTGAAAGCGAGGATTGCCTTCCCGAGTGCCGTGCACGATGCTGCCCGCCGCGCTCCGGGTATGGTGAGGACGCGCGTCGGCTGGCCGCCCTGCATGCGCTCGATGTACACGATCTCGTTACCCGATAGGACGGCGAGATGAACGGTCAGGCCCGTGGACACGTATAACTGGCTCAGGTCATGCATGGCGATGTCCCTGAGGCCGTTGGGGCGGTTGAAGCCCACCCGGGCGCCGAGCTCGAAGAGTGAGAGGCCGAGCCGGTACATCGAGTCCTCCCGCTCGACAAATCCCGCGCTTTCGAGGTCGGCCAGCAGTCTGTAGGCGGTCGACTTCGGGAGCCCTGCTCGCCGTGCCAGGTCGCTGAGGCCGACATGGCGCGACGTGCCCCGAAAGGCGGCGAGGAGTGCGAGCGCCTTTCGCACCGCGGTTACCTGATTGGTCGTCAGGTCAGCCTGATCAACGTCGGGTTCGGCGATGTCTATCCGTCGCAGTCCCTCGGGGGTTGTCATCAGCGGATCCTTGAAGAGGCGTTGTCGTTGCGTGCCGTATCGCGGACCGCGTACCGATCCACTTGACCGATGCACGTCCATCATACATTCAGCCAGTGGAGAGGGGTACGACGTGCCGGAGTTCAACGACACGACATTCAGGGCCGTGCTCGGGCACTATCCCACGGGGGTCGCCCTCGTCACAGCGATCGGTTCGGATGGCTCGCCTGTCGGCATGATCGTGGGCTCGTTCACATCGGTGTCCATGGACCCGCCGCTCGTCGCCTACCTCCCAACGACCGGCTCGCGGATCTTCGCCAAGCTGCGAGAGGCTGAGACGTTCTGCATCAACGTGCTCTCGGCCCAGCAGGAGGTCACCTGCCGAAAGTTCGCGTCGCGTGCGGAGGACAAGTGGGACGGCGTCGCATGGGAGCTCTCGCCCGGAGGGGCGCCTATCATCGAGGGCGTCCTCGCCTGGATCGAGTGCACGACCGATTCGATCACCGAGGCGGGGGATCATTATCTGGTCGTGGGACGCGTGCGGTGCCTGGACATCCATCGGCCGGCGACACCGTTGCTGTTCTTCCAGGGGGCCTACGGACGCTTCACGATGTCGAGCGTGATTGCCCCGTCATCCCCCGAGCTTGTGGCGGCCACGCGGCTCGCGGAGCGAGTCCGTGATCGGGTCGAGACGTTGTCCGGGCAGCTGGGTGTGGTCTGCGACATTCTGGCCCCGATCGGCTGCGACCTCGCCTATGTCGGGGTAGTTGCCTCTGTGACGGATACGCGGCCAGAGCCAGTGCTGGGCTGGCGCATTCCGTTGATGACGCCGTTTGGCGAGCAGTACATCGCGTATGCGCACGAAACGGCCATCGATCGCTGGATGGACCGCGGTGGTGTCGTCGAGGACACGGAGCGGTCCCTGTTGCGGGATCAGCTTGAAGCGGCGCGGGCCCGCGGCTGGTCCATGTCGAAGCTCCCGCCAAGTCGTGAGGGAAGTTTCGTTGAAATCATGAGGGAGTACGCGAACGGCGACCTTACCCCCGCCCGCGAGCGCGAGTTGCGCCGCCTAATCGAGGAATTCCGGCTCGACTATGAGACCGGAGATGTTGACGAGGACGCCCACTATGCGCCCTTCACGTTGGCGGCCCCGGTCATCGGGCCTGATGGGGCACCGGTCCTGGTGGTGCGTCTCATCGGCCTACCCGAGTCGGCCTCTGGGAGCCAGATCCACGCCTGGGCCAAGGAACTGACCACCTGCACCACCGAGTTGGCGGGCATTCTCACGGCCTGAGCCGAAAGCCCACGGCGTAGCATTCCGTCTGGTGAGATGGAACCTTGCGCCGCAGCCCCGCACCGGATTCCATCCATTCATGCGATCGAAGGACGCCACGTGAGCGTGATCAAGCGGTTTCCACCCGCGCTGATCTCGATGACGGTGATCCTGCTGCTTTGGCAGTGGGCCTCCGGTCTCGAGAGCATGGGGAGCATGCTGCCGTCCGCGACGACTACCCTGAGCACCCTCTGGACTTCGCTCCAGCAGGCCGCAACCTGGCAGTCGATTGGCATCACGTTGCTGCAGGGGGCCATCGGCCTGGTTCTGGGAGTGTTCATCGCCGTTCCAGTGGGCCTGTTGCTCGGGCTGAGCAGGTTCGGCTACTACTCCACGCAGTTCACGCTCAATTTCCTGAGGGTCATCCCGCCCATCGTGCTCATCCCCATCCTGCTCCTGATCCTAGGCCCCACCTCGCAGATGGCGGTCTTCATCGTCGCCTGGCCTGTCTTCTTCATCATGGCGATGCAGACGGCCTATGGCGTGCGCGATACCGATCCGGTTCTTCTCGAGACCATGAGGTGCTATCGGCTCGGAGTGGCGCGGCAGATCTTCCACGCTCGCATACCGAGCGCCGCTCCATTCATGGCGCTGGGCCTGCGGATCTGCGTCGTGGTCGCTGTCCTCGGTTCCACGGTCGCGGGTCTGATCGGAGGAGCACCCGGCCTTGGCCAGGACCTCTATTACGCCGAGAGTCTTGGCCTGACCGCGGAGACTTTCGCCATCGTCATGCTGCTCGGAATCATCGGGATGGTCATCAGCCGCCTCGTCGAGTGGGCCCAGCCCCGAATTGTCTTCTGGACCGCGGGGAGCCGAGCATGAATTCGCGCCTCGTACGCTTCCTTGTCGGCGCTTGGCTGCCGATCCTCTTGATCTGGCTGTGGTGGACGCTCAGCGCCGACTCAACGAATCCGTATTGGCCTCCCCTTGAGCAGATCTGGCAGCGCTTCCTCGAGCTTTGGGTCTTCGAACAGGTGCCGATTCACGTCTTGCCGTCGCTGCGGAACCTGTTCATCGGGCTCGCGATCGGCGTGTCGGCGGGGATCCTCATCGGCGCGCACATCGGTCTTTCGAATCTGGCGGCTCGATTCATCATCCCGGTGGTCGACTTCATCCGTTCGATCCCATCGATCGCGCTCATCCCCATCTTCATCGTCTTTTTCGGCCTCGAAGGGGAGATGCGCATCGCCGTCATTGCCTTTGCGACCTGCTTCCCGGTCCTGCTGGCAACCAACCAGGGGGTGCGCAGTACCGACCCGACGCTGCTCGACACTGTGCGGGCTTTGAGGTTCTCTCCGTTCCAGATCCTGTGGAAGGTGAGACTCCCTGCCGCTGGTCCGCAGGTCTTCTCTGGCATCCAGCTCTCCGTACTGATCGGCTTCATCGTCATGATCGGTTCGGAGATCCTTGGCGCAGGCTTCGGCATCGGCGCGTTCGCCAAGATCACGGCTGACTCGTTCCTGATCGTGGATGCGTGGACGTCCACCATCCTCATGGGGCTGCTCGGCTATGTCATCTACCTAATCTTCCGGGCAGTCGAGCGCTTCGTCCTGCGCTGGTACTACGCCGCCAACAAGCTCGAGATGTGAACAAGGAGACACCGTGACCGTGGCAATCCACATCGACGATGTGAGCATGACGTACGTCTCCCCGAAGGCGACGAATCACGTGCTAGAGAAGGTTTCGTACGAGGTCGAGGAGCATCACTTTGTCTCGATCGTGGGTCCGTCGGGCGTGGGCAAGACCACGCTCCTGCGGCTTCTCACCGGGCTCATGAAGCCGTCGGGCGGTCAGATCGTGGTCGATGGGAAGGCCATTGATGGCCCACCGGAGGGACTGGCCGTGGTGCTGCAGGACTACACGCGGTCGCTTATGCCATGGCTCACCGTGGAGAAGAACATCGCGCTCCCGCTCGTCCGCCAGAAGCTGAGCAAGGAGGAGCGTCGTTCCCGGATCGCGTCGTCGCTCGAGGAGGTGGGCCTGACTGGGAACGAGAAGAAGTACCCGTGGCAACTCTCCGGCGGCATGCAGCAGCGCGTGTCCATCGCCAGGGCCTTGGCCACGCGCCCGTCCATCCTCATCATGGACGAGCCCTTCGCCTCTGTCGACGCGCAGACACGTTTCGGGCTCGAGGACTTGGTGCTGAAAGTGCGCGATGATTTCGGCATCACGACGCTGATGGTCACGCATGACATCGACGAGGCGGTCTACCTATCCGACGAGATCATCGTCCTTCATGGCAAGCCCGCGCAGGTGATCGACCAGATAGAGGTCGAGCTCGAGTTCCCACGGACGCAGTTGGACACGCGCAACAACCCGCGGTTTACGGAGCTCAGGACCCGGGTCTACGAGAAGGTGCAGGGCCTGTAGCGGCGCCAGACCGTGATCACTGGGCGACGGACGGAATCAACTGGCGACCCGGTTGGTTAGGGTCCCGATCCCATCGATCTCCACCTCCACGACATCACCATCGTGGAGATAGCCGGTCGGCTCCATGAACTTGCCCACTCCTCCCGTCGTTCCGCCGGCGATGATGTCTCCTGGGCGCAGCGGCGTGAACGTCGAGCAGTAGGCGATGAGTTCCGCCACCGAGTGGATCATCTCCTCGAGGAGCGCACTCTGTCTGACCGAGCGGTTGACCCGGGTCTGGATGCGCTGTGTGCCCGGGACGCCGAACTCGTCGGCCGTCACGATCCACGGACCTATAGAGCCGGACCGGTACCAGTTCTTGCCTGGCGTCCACTGAGCCGTATGCGCCTGCCAGTCACGTACTGAGCCGTCATTCAGGCAGGAATAGCCGAAGACATGGTCAATCGCCGTCTCGACGGGCACCTGCCACGCGTGTCGTCCGACGACGATCGCCAACTCGCACTCATAGTCGAACTGATCGGAGATCGCGGGCTTGAAAATGGGAGCAAGGTGAGGCACGAAACTGTCGAGATATCGGGTGAAGATCGTGGGGGTCGGAGGCTTGGCTGCATCCCTCCCAGTCTCAGTCCGGTGAGTGGGGAAGTTCACGCCCGCGCACAGGATCTTGGTGGCCTGGACCGGAAGCTGATACTCGATCTGATCCAGAGGCACACGGGTCGAGGCCGCCGAGAGGCGGTCACGGGTGGGGAGCCCCTCCTCGATCAGCTCGATCACCGTTCGAGCTGCGACCCCCGCCACCGAGTCGGCAGGGACAACGGAGCTTCCGGTGACGAAGCCGAATGACTCACGATCCTGGTAACGGTAACTGACAATGCGCACGGGGACCTCTGTCGGTCGATGAGTGACGTGGGGCGGCAGTGTCAGTGTTCTTCGAGGAGGGCAATTGCCCAAGGACGATGTCTCACACTGCGGCACGCGATGCTTGGTGGATGCCTGCCCGACCTGAGAGGCTCGTGGGACTCCATGGGCGGCATCGGAAGCCTGTGCGCACGGGAAGGGAACTCGCGTGACCGCGATCGTAACCGACGAGCAGGCCTGGCAGTTCGCCGAGCAACTCTACGAGGCTCGCCGCACGCGCACGCCGATAGGTGCGTTCACGGACTCCCTTCCGGACCTGGGGATGGAGGACGGGTACGCGATCCAGAAGCACCTGGTGCGGATGCTGGTCGACGACGGCGAGTCGGTCGTCGGCTACAAGCTGGGACTCACGTCGGCACCGATGCAGCAGCTGCTCGGGGTGGACTCGCCGGACTTCGGGCCGGTGTTCGCGTCGGGGGTATTCACCGACGGTGCGGTGCTGCCGGTGGACCGCTTCATCGCGCCGCGGGTGGAGGCGGAGATCGGGGTCATCCTCGGGTCGGACCTGTCTGGACCGCACTGCACGCCCGCGGAGGCGCTGCAGGCCACGCGAGGCATGGTGGCTGCGCTCGAGATCGTGGACTCCCGCATCCGGGACTGGAAGATCAAGCTGGCTGACACAGTGGCCGACTTGGCCAGCAACGGCGCGATCGCGCTGAGCAGCCTCGTCGTCCCCATCGACGGGTTCGCTCCGCGGCTGCTGGGCATGGTCTTCACGAAGAACGACGAGATCGTCGCGACCGGGGCCGGCGCTGCCGCGCTGGGCGACCCCCTGGCGGCGGTGGCGTGGCTGGCGAACACCCTGGCCCCGCTGGGAGTCACCCTCCCGGCCGGGAGCGTGATCATGACCGGTGCCTTGCACGCCATGGTCCCGGTCGCCCCCGGTGATGTGTTCCGCGCCGAGTTCGACCGACTGGGCCCGATCACGATCAGAATGGCTGGTGAATGAGAATGCGCTGCGCGATCCTGGGGTCCGGCAACATCGGCACGGACCTGATGATGAAGCTGCTCAAGGGCACGGACGCCTCCGGCTCGGGCCAGACGCCACTGGAAGTGGTGGCGCTGGTCGGCATCGACCCCGCCTCGGACGGCCTCGCGCGGGCGAAGACCCACGGGATCGAGGGCCCTCATGAGGGGCCACAGTGGATCCTCGACCATGCGGACGACATCGACATGCTCTTCGACGCGACCAGCGCCTACGTACACGTCCGGCACTACAAGCAGTACGCCGAGGCCGGGATCGTCGCGGTGGACCTCACTCCCGCGGCTCGCGGGCCGAAGGTGATCGCCGCGGTCAACCTGACCGAGCACCTGGACGCACCGAACATCAACATGGTCACCTGCGGCGGTCAGGCCACCACCCCGATGGTCTACGCCGTTCGCCGGGCGGTGGAGTCGCTGCCGTACGCGGAGATGGTGTCCACGGTGTCGTCCAAGAGCGCCGGTCCGGGCACGCGGCAGAACATCGACGAGTTCACCAAGACCACGTCCACGGCGCTGCGGGAGATCGGCGGCGCCGACCTGTCGAAGGCGATCATCATCCTGAACCCGGCGGAGCCGCCGATCATGATGCGCAACACCGTGTTCGCCGGCCTGCCCGAGGGCACCGACCACGACGCCGTCCTCGCGTCGGTCTACGCGATGGAGACGGACGTCCAGCATTACGTGCCCGGCTACCGGCTGAAGAACCCGCCGGTGATCGAGGAGGGCCCCTTCCACACCCCGGGTGGCACCGTCCCGCATCGCGCGGTGGTGCTGCTCGAGGTCGAGGGCGCCGGCGACTACCTGCCCCCCTACGCGGGCAACCTGGACATCATGACCGCCGCCGCGCAGCGCGTCGGCGAGGCCATCGCGACCCACAAGGCAGGAGTGTCGGCATGACCACCACGGCCACGGACTACCGCCTGATCGACTCCACACTGCGCGACGGGTCGCATGCCATTAGCCACCAGTACCACGACGAGGACGTCATCGCGATCGTCAAGGGCCTGGACGCCGCGGGCGTGCAGGTGATCGAGATCGCCCACGGCGACGGGCTCGGTGGCTCCTCCTTCAACTACGGGTTCTCCGCGGTGCCGGAGAAGGAGCTGATCGCCAAGGCGTGCGAGGTCACTACCAACGCGAAGATCGCGTGCCTGCTGCTGCCCGGCATCGGCCTGGCCGACGACCTGCGCGAGGTCTCCGAGATGGGCGTGTCCGTGGCCCGCATCGCGGTCCACTGCACCGAGGCCGACATCACCGAGCAGCACATCAAGGTTGCCAAGGGCCTGGGCATGGAGGCCATCGGCTTCCTCATGATGGCCCACATGAACACCCCCGAGGGACTGGTCGAGCAGGCGCTGCTCATGCAGTCCTACGGCGCCGACACCATCTACATCGCCGACTCCGCCGGCGCCATGACCACCGAGGACGTCAAGGTCCGCGTCAACGCCCTCGTCCAGGCCCTCGACGTCCCCCTAGGCGTCCACGCCCACAACAACCTCGCGATGGCCGTGTCGAACTCGATCGCAGCGTTCCAGGAGGGCGCGAGGAACCTCGACGGCACGTCTGCGGGGCTCGGCGCGGGCGCAGGGAACTGCCCTACCGAGATCCTCGCCGCCGTCAGCGACAAGTACGGCATCAGCACCGGCGTCGACGCCCTCAAGCTCATGGATCTCGCCGAGGAGGTCGTGCGGCCGCTGATGCCCCGCCAGCAGGTCATCGACCGCGCCGGCCTCATCCTCGGCTACGCCGGGGTCTACGGATCGTTCCTGCTGCACGCCGAACGCGCCGCCAACCGCTACAACGTCTCCCAGGCCGAGATCCTCCTCGAGCTCGGCCGACGTCAGGTCGTCGGCGGCCAGGAGGACATGATCATCGACGTCGCCCTCGAACTCGCCGCCAAGCACGCCGCCCAGGAGGAGCAGGCATGAGCCTTCCCAAGGCGCATCTGAGTGGAGTCTGGCCCTTACATGGCCCTTTCATGCTCGGGGCGTTGGCCCTTTCTTGACGGGCCTGGGTGCTTCCGGAAGGGTCTGGGTGAGCCGGAATCCGCTGCAATCATTTGATATTCGGTTGACTTCGGTGTGATCGGGAAGGCTCTTAATCCGTAGGTTCGGGGTTCGAGTCCCCGGCGAACCTCATACTCAAATGCTATGCGCTGCAACGACTTTACGACGTATAAGGGGTCTCACGATTGCCCTCGTGATGTCTAGTGTGTCGCGTCAATAGTTCCTTGATAGTAGCGTTTCTGGTTGGGATGATGTGCCATGTCCCTGATGACGCATTCACTGCAGGTGTCCGATGAGGGTCGCGCGACGCTGACGGCGTGGTCGCGGTCCACGGCGATCCGCGCGGGGCTGGTGACGCGGGCGCGGATCGTGCTGGCGTCGGCGGACGGGCATGGCACGAGCGAGGTGTCCCGCAGGGTCGGGGTGTCGCGGCCGACGGTGATCCAGTGGCGGAATCGCTATGCGGCCGAGGGGCTTGCTGGCCTGGAGGACGCGGCCCGGTCGGGCCGCCCGGTGCACGTGGACGAGGACGCGATCGTCGCGGCGACCCTGAGCCCACCGCCGGAGTCACTGGGCGTGACCCACTGGTCGACGAGGCTGCTGTCGGCGCACCTCGATCCCGTCGACGCCCTCGGGAAGGTGCTTACGCGCCAGCACCTTCCCGGCGTCGTTGATGATCTCGATGTCGTGGTGGGCCTCGGCCCAGTCGTCACCTACGAACAGCATGCGCATCTCCCTCCGGTCGAGCATGGCGAGCCCGCGAGGAACCTTGCTGCTACCTAATGGTCCAGTGCTCGAGTCGACACGTCATCCCACCAGCGCTACCAGTTCCTCACCCACCGGCCGGGGCACGATCTACGCATAGGAGTCCATGAACTCCAGGTCCGAGCAGTGCTCACCGGCCGGCGGCTCGGACACAAGTCTGGACCGAAGACCAGACCCGTGCGATTCCATTAGGTCCGGGGTTCAAATCCCCGAGGCGGCTCCACGAAAACACGTTGCAGGTAAATGTGTTCTGGGAGATTCGACAGAGACAGTGGATCCACTCGAAGCTGATTTGCCACTGATCTGCCACAGATTGATTTCGGTCGCGAACCGGTTCTGCTGCCTCGTGGGCCCTTTCGCGCGCCTCCTGCCAAGTCGATTGCGTGTCTTGTCAGGTCGTTGACGTGTCTTGCCACGTCGCCTGTCTGTCCTGATGCTTCGCCTTTGTGTCTTGGGCAGGAGAGCAGACGAGACTGGACCAGACCGGAGAAGAAAGCAGCCTTCCGCGGCTGGCGCCGCGGCTGCCGTTCCTGCCCGGTTGACTCCTGCTCCGTGGTGCCTTCTTGCCATCCTGGAATGCGGCGGAACGGTCCTGCCTGCCGGACAGGAAAGCTGCCATCGGGGCGGCACCGGCATCAGGTCCAGGGAGGGCCTCACTCCATGCCGACTCCGTCATCGCGCCACGTCGCGCGACTCATCGCCCACCTCGCCGAGGTGGGCGCCACCTCGGCGACGAACCGGGAGCTCGCCGCCGTTCTCGGCGTGACGCCCCGCAGCATCCGCTACGGCATCGCGGACGCGCTGCTGCTCGGCCTGGTCGGGGTCGAGCGACGCGCACCGGTTCCCGGCGTCGATCCTTCGGGCCGGACCATCACGCTCGCCGGGGCGAAGCAATGAGCGCCCGGGTTCCGCAGTCCGGCGGCCGTCCGTGGGTCGCGGTGCATACCTGGATGCTGAACGACCCGGATGTCCTGCTGGCCGGCAACGCGGCGCGGGCGCTGTGGTTGTCGCTGATGCTGTGGTCGGCGCAGGCGGGCACGGCCGGCGTCGTTCCTGCCGATCCTCGCCGGGTGGCGACCTTCGCCCGCCTCGACGGCGGGGTGCCCGAGGTCGCCGACGCGCTCGCCGCCCTGGTCGCCCAGGGCCTGCTCGTGG
>CAFBNE010000117.1_pt1 | contig 11000 bp, 7 predicted proteins | sample 7269181 | NCBI WGS metagenome assembly CAFBNE01 (sample SAMEA6814085, study PRJEB35770) | uncultured Actinomycetes bacterium | biome: Freshwater; feature: Freshwater reservoir; material: water | place: Czech Republic | collected 2017-05-23 | depth 30m m
CGGACCAGCTGCTGGATCGTTGGCAACGTCGCCTCTTTCGCTTCAGTGTCGAGTCGTACTAGTGCTCGTCCGTGCTTGGCTCTTCGGGTACACCCACCGGACTTCCGACCCACGCGGTCGGGCGTGTCGCGCGGCTTTCAGGGCCTTGCGCTCGCCAGAACGTGGGGGTTCCGATTGCGAATCCGGCACGAGGTCGTGGACCGGAATCGCGGTGAATGCGCCGCTCTTGGGGAAGTTGCGCATGCGGGGTGTACCTGAGGGGTCAGGCACAAGGGGGAAATCTACCCGTCATGGCTTCCGATAGTCAAAACGGGGTCGCAATGAGCTCCGATGAGGGGGCCGAGACCCTGTCAGACCTGGCCTGCTGGGACGACCTGGCTCAGTCCACCGGCAATCACGGCGATGATGACGACGAAGACCGCCACGACCATGACCGCAACAAAAATACCGATGTTGATCCACGACACGATCTTTGCGGCGGTGCTCAGACCGCCCCCTTGGATCTGCCCGCCCGACGAGGCGATCTCCCGATCAGCCTTTGCGGCGAACACGAGGGCGATGATGGCTAAGACGAGCGGACACACCGCCCAGGAAGCAATTGCCAGGACCAAGGCGACAATGGCACTGCTCGAGGTCTGCGGACCCTGTGGGGCCACCGGGTAACCCGGGTACGCCAGAGTCTGCGGGTACTGCGCAGAAGGCTCAGGTGCCTGCGGCGCCGCTCCAGGGGGCACGTCTGGCGGAGCGGCGGCCTGCGCAGCGGCAGCCTGGTAGGCCATCGGGTAGGTCACCGGCCATCCGGGGGGCGCAGCCTGCGCCGGCTGTGCCGGGGCCTGCGGCTCGGCTGGGATGGAGTCAGCGGGGTTTGATGCTGCGGCGTCATCGCCCAGCGGCGTCGTGTCACTCATCGCCACAGCCTACGCCGGATCATCCCCCTACGATGCGTCAGGCGCCCCGGGCGCATGTCGCTTGACGCCCCGCTAATCGAGCGCGGCGAAAAGCTGAGCCCGCCGAGCGGCACGCAATTGCTGGGTCTGGCCCCGCGAGCCCACTTCACGCGCCTGACGCGCCACGGAGAGCATGAAGTCGCTGACAGCCTCGGACGCGTAGATCCAGGATGACGTGTCGATATCAGGCTCCGCGAGCCATTGCGTCACGAGTACGTCACCGCGATCAAGACTGCCACCGTCAAGTTCAACGGGCAGACGAAACTCAGGAATGAAGGCGGCGAAGCCCAGCTCGAGTTCGCCGAGCCCGGCTGCGAGTGTCCCGAGCGCCGGCTGGTTCGCCGGAAGTCGCACCTGCACGTGCGCGGCTCCACTGCGGCGCATTTGGCGCAGGGATCGGTCGATGACGTCTAGGAGGTCTCGTCCGACAGAAGCGACGTCGAGGAGGCCGAACCCGTTATCCGCACTGAACATCGTTGAGAAGGTGCTCAGATTCGGATGCCTGGCATCTGCCTGGGGAGGGGCGAGCTCACGCGGCCAGCCGCTGCTCTCGAGGATTGTGCGCACGAATGGCTCGTAAAGGGCCGGAATCCAGATGGTTGCCGCGCTCAACGGCCGCAGGGCCGAGAAGGCAACCGACAATGAGGCCCGCCCCGACTGGACGCCATCAGTGATGCCCACCTGCTGGATCGGATGAGTCACGTTGATGAAAGCCCCGATCATGGTGGCTCCCTCCCTCAGCGCGATCTCCTGAGTGGCAGGGTGGGTGAGCACGGGCTCGCGCAGGCGACCACCCGCTCCGAGGTCCTCCAGCCGTTGGAGGAGACGAGCGCCTAGGACCCCCGCGATACCCCGGCGCCGGAACCGCGGATCCGTCACCGTGCCGCCGGTTTCGACGACGTTCGACGATAGGTACACCGCCCCCCAGTGCGAGACGACCTCGCCATCGGCAGTGACTGCCACCTCGCCGATCCGCTCCCCCGCCTCGAGTGCCGCCTCGATGCGCTCCGGGTAGTAGAAGCCTGCATTCGGGTAGGACCATCCGTAGCAGCGAAAGAGCGTGCGCGTGAGTGACGCGGCATCCTCTGGCCGCATCGCCCTGTACTCAACTTCGTGGGCCAGCGGCTCGGCATCCTCGGGCACCTCGGCGACTTGCTCGACATCGAGGATTCGATGGTGTCCAGGGAGCGCGAATCGGACTTCGGTGACATTTCCGCTGCCGTCCGTCCGTGCCTCCGCCGAGGTGGCGACTCCAGACTCGAGCAGTGACAAGACGCCATCGGGAGCACCCGTCACGGGCTCGCCCAGATCGCGCAAGGTCACCATGAACTCAGTACCCCGGACCTCGGCGAGCACGGTCAGGGTGATGTTCTCCTCGCCGCCTCGGAGGCGATTGCGCGCATCGACCGCCAGCAGCCGTACCGCGAGCCCGACGCCTTCGCCGTCACCACCGCAGGCCGTCATGGCGGCCCTGGCGCCCGCCGCCAGCACCGAGATTCCCGTGTCCTGCGCAGGCGCGCTCATGGTGATCACGCGCGAACGATACTCAGTGGTGACAGCACGCGCGGGCGCCCGTCGTCGGTACGAAGGCGACGGAGGAGGTCAATGCGCTACTCGGTTGGCGATCGCCCGGATTTGGGCCGACCACTCGGTGTCCGGACTCGTGAGCGAGTAGAGCCCCGCCGAAGCGTTCTGAACGACCTCCTCCGACAACGGCAGGATCGCCGCGGTCTCAGCGCTGTACGCCGCGGTCATCTGCGAGCGGAGGTCATCTAGGTCTACGCCGCTCGGTACCTTGTTCAGGATGAGGAATAGTGCCGGGACGCCGAGTTTCCTCGCCACGTCCACGGTCACGGCCGTGCCCTGGAAGTCCTGCCGGTCTGGCCTCAGGATCAGCAGCAGGATGTCGCTTATCGTGATCGAGAGCAGGGTTTCCTCATTGAGGCCCGGGTGCGTGTCGATGAGGAGGTAGTCGAGGGCGAGGTCTCGGGCCAGATCGCGAAACCCGTCGTTGAGCGTCCCGACGTCGTATCCCTCGCGGAGCACGCGTGCGATGTCGCCTGCCTTCATGCTCGACGGCACGAGGAACAAGGCGCCCCCCTCGGCCACCGGCGTCGAGGTTGCCACGACGCTCGTCACGTCATGGGCAGCCTCCTTGATCGAGATCTTGCCCCACAGGTAGTCGTTGAGCGTGTGCTCAAGGTCATCCGAGAACCCGAAGAGCACGTGGATGCCCGGGCTTTGGATATCGGTGTCGATGACGGCGACCCGCGAACCGGCAGCGGCCAGTTGCCCCGCGAGGTTCGACGTCGTGTTGCTCTTCCCGGTGCCGCCCCGAAAGGAGTGGACGGAGATGACGGTCGTCATAGGGTTCCCTTTGCGTCAGCGGGCAGAGTGCAAATGGTATGCAAGCCGATGCCTGGTCCGGGCTAGCCCGCTCGACTCGTGGGCCGCAGGGCATCATCGTCGGGTTGGGTATCGCCTATCGTTGGCCCCGCAATGAGCACCCAAGGGAGGGACGACATCAGCGGTTGGCAGGACGGCCACCTCGACCCGCCAGCGATCGTCCGGCGCATCGTTCGGTCGCGGCCTGGAGCGGGCGCCATCCTTGACCGTCTTGGAGACCTGTGAGCGACAGCATTTCGACGCCAAGGCCATCCATCCGATCGGCTCGATGGTCGAAGCTCAGCTACCGCCTTGCCCTCCTCATCGTGGTGCTCCTCGGCCTCTCCGCCGTTGTCACCACTACCTTCGCCGTTCGATCAGTTCAACATGCCATGTTCACCGAGTCGAGCACGTCGATGGAGAACGTCCACGCTTCCATGAACTCCCTGATCAGCGTTGAGTACCAAGGCATCCTCGACTTTCGATCGGCCGCGCTCGAGAACAGGCGTAACGCACTTCAGGACGTCTCGGCCCCAGTCGTGGTCGCCCTCGACCAGTTGCGATCAGCCGCGGATCGGGGCGAGATCTCAGAGGCGGCGGCCAAGTCCAGCGCCTTGGCCATGCTCAAGGCCGTGCGGTTCGGTAATGCTGACTATTTTTTCACCTACGACCGGGGAATGACCGCCATCGCGCACCCTGACGCCAAGTTTCAGGGTCGTGAGCTCATCGACCTCAAGGACGCTGACGGCCGATTCGTCATCCGGGAGATCCGAGACGTCGCGCTCAACGAGGGCGCCGGTTTCGTGGAGTATCGCTGGGTGCGCCTGAACGAGGCCGTCCCGTCCTCGAAGATCGGCTACGTCTTTCACTACAAGCCGTGGGACTGGATCATCGGAACCGGCGTCTACGTCGATGACATCGACATCGAGGTAGACGCTCGTCAAGCAGCCATCGAGGCCCAGCTCAGCGCCGCCTTCGGGGAGCTCAGCTTCAGCAGCGACAGCACCTTCTTCATCCTCGATGACGAAGGTCGGGTCGTCGTCGCCCCCGAGGGGGCTGACCTGAGCTCACTGTCGTCGGCTCCACAGGGCGAGATCCTCGCAGCCGCCCTCGTGGCTTCAGCTCCCGAGCAGGATGGCGAGATCGCCGAAGTGACCGAGACCGCCTCGCTCCGAGACGGTCCGGCCGAGGAGTGGGTGATGACCACCTCGAGATTCGGTGCGCTCGGATGGGTGCTCGTTTCGGCAGTGCCGAAGTCCGAGCTCACTGGCCCGGGTCAGACCCTCGCATTCCAGCAGGCACTCCTGAGCATCGTCGTCCTCGCCATCGGCCTCAGCGGCGGACTGCTTCTCAGCCGTCGCCTGGTCCGGCCAGTAGAGTCCATAACCAGCGCAGCCCTCGCACTCGGTGACGGCACCTTCGATCCATCCACGCTCGATGCGGCCGCGTCGCGCAAGGACGAGGTTGGCGAACTCGCACGCACCGTTCAGCGCATGGGCAAGGAAATCCTCGAGCGGGAGCGCAAACTCCGCGAACAGGTGGCCCGGCTGACGGTGGTGATCGACCACAGCAAGGTCGCTCAAGCCGTTGACGAGATCACTGAGACCGACTACTTCCAACGGCTCAAGGCGCGAGCGGACGAGATGCGAAACCGGAAGGACTGACCTCGCTGGTCCCATCCTTGCCGCTCGGTGCCTCGAGCTGGACCGACAGGACGAAAATCGTCCTGTCTGCGCGGCGCTGCAATGACCACCCACCGAGATGGTCTGCGCAGATCTCGTCAAACAGACGGGAACCAAGTCCCTTGGGTGCCTGGGCATCGACGCCGCACCCGTTGTCCTCGCAGTGCAGCGTCAGTCCATGGGGGCCTTCGACGACGTCGATGGTCATCTCACTGCAGCGCCCGTGCCTGCGTGCATTGATCATGCATTCCTCAATGACGAGGTGGAATTTCGGAACGATCCACGGGGCCCGTTCTTCGAGTTGCTGCCAATCGATACGGTCATCAACGACAAGGCCAAGGTCATCCCGCGGCCATGGTGATACCTCGATCCGATTCCGGCTGGCGTCGCTGAGAAGGCGCTCCTCCAGAATCGGAAGCGTCTGGGAGCAGAGGACCCCGAACTCGTGCATGGCCTCCGAACGCCTGCCAAGGCGGAGAAGGAGCGAGATCGCCGAGAGTCGACCCTGAACGGTCCGATGCAGGGTTTCGGAGAGGAATCTATCCGTCTCATCAGCGCTTGCGAGGACGCTGGCACGGTCCGCTTCAGCGGCGCTCAGTCGAACCCTCAGGCTGATGGCATCCGTGAGCGCCTGCGCCGTGTAGCCGCGCGCAATGAGAATGAGGAGGCCGATAAGCGAGTAGCGGACGACTCCGCCGATGAGGCGCGTTGTCGTGAGGACGGGGGTCAGCGCATCAGGGGCAATGAGGCTGACCGCCAGCGCATTCGCCAGACCCGCCGCTATTCCCAGCCCCAGCCACATCGCAAGCGCGGTCATCGCGCCGACCCGGGTTCCCGTCGCCACCTTGATGCGCGTCAGTGGAATGGCGAGCATCACCGGGACCACAACGCTGAGGAAAGCGGTAAGGACGAGTTCCGGTGTCTGGGCATTCCGCAGGATCGCGAGAGTGAATGGCATGGTGACGAGGCCCGCGAGCACCACGAGGTAGACGTCCATAATGGGGGGTCGGGTGAGCAGAAGCCAACGATTGCCGTGCATTCGCGGTAGCGCCTCGGGTGGGCCAGCAGCGCTTCCCTCAATGTGGACTTCGGCGCCGATCATGGGCGCGAGGAGTTGCAGTGTCCCCTCACTGTCCGCCTTGCGCACTGCCAGACCCGCCACCTGCTGGATCGGGTCGAGATCCCGCGATTGCTGCACGCCACTTGCAACGATGCGCAGGTGGTCCTCGTCGATCGTCAGGACAAGCGACACCGTGGTCCCGCGCGGCGACAGATTCCGGACCCAGCGGAACACCTGCAGTCGGACGTTCTTGTCCAGCAAGGTGCCTTGAGCATCAAGGCTGGTGATCATCGCACTCGCCGAAAGGCTGAACGACCGACCAAGGGCAGCAACTGCCGGGATCAGGCCGACTCGAACGCTCACCGGGTGCAATAGGTGCGCTAGCGGCCTCATGACTGCTGCCTGGAATCCGTCGATATCGTCCGCGAGGGATTGCTCGCCGGAAGCCGTCGCCCGTTCGTGCAGTTCGATGAGCGGCCGGCTCACCTGATTCCTGATCACCTCACGGTAGCTTGCGAACCGCTCACGCTCGGCCGCCTCGAGCAGGATGTTCAGCCGAGACGTGTCAGCCAATGTCTTGACGAGAATCAGCCTCGCCCGACTGGCCTCCTGCCACCTTGACCGGGCGTTGGCAGCTACCACCACGATGCCGGTGACCACGCAGACGACCGCGATGATCGTCAAGGCCACCCCCATGGCTGATCCCGGAGTCGGTGCAGCCGGGTACGCCACGATGAGCATCACCCAAAGGGCAGGTACGAGGCCCACGCTGTACTGCAACAAGGCGAGTAGTCGACTGGTGGGTAGCTCGACCGCAAATGACAGCAGGCGCAGGACGACCATCGCCGTCACGGCGGCAGCGAGGCCCGCCGTGACCAACCTCGCGAGGTCAAGAGCCGATCCATCTCCGGCGTTCACCAGAAGAATGACGGCCTGGACGGCCGCTGCGACAAGCACCGCGCAGATGCTCACCCGGATCGACGGCCGAGCCGGCTTCGGAGAATCCCGGCACATCCCCTTCTCGCTACTTTGCGGGTTCACCTGAACGGTCACCAACCCCGTGGATGTCAAAGGCCGCATGCTGCAGGTAGAGCAGCACGCTGCTCACCCGCGGGTTCATTCCATCGTCCGCCTCGCGCAGGTCGAGGTTGGTGATGATGTTCGAGACGATCGATTCGACGGACCGGGTCGACAGAAGCAACTCAATGCCGATCCTTCGATTCGACCAGCCCTGCGCCATCCCCGCGAGGACCTCGATCTGCCTGGGCGTCAACCGGTCCAGCGGAGTATCGGACTGTGACACGAGATGCGCCACCAGGTGCTCGTCGACGAGCAGCTCACCACGAGCGGCGCTTCTCATGGCTCTGCCGACCTGCCGCACTTCGGCGACGCTCGTCTTGAGCAGGTACGACCAGCCACCGCTCACATCTGCGGGGAGGGTGCTGAGCACGGTCGGCAACGCGAGATTGGATAGGAGGACAACACCTCGCACACTCGTCTGCCTCCGCATGGCAATCCCGAGATTCACGCCATTCATGCCCGGGCCGAGGTCGATGTCGGTGAGCAGGACATCGACGGCGAGTTCTGGCGCCGCCTCCAGCGCCTGGCTTGCGGTCGCGAAACTGCCGACAACCTTGGTGGCCGCGATGCGCGAGACGACCCCCACATTGAGGAGTTCTCGGTAAAGCGGCTCATCCTCGACGATCATCACCCGAAGATCCGCCACGGGACAAGTATGACAAAAGGCTCGGTCGGTAACCACCGTGTTTCCACGGTAGGCACGAGCATCGATTCCGGTTAGGTTTCGTTAGGCGGGGGAACGACGGTTCGACGACATCTGGAGGCAAGCAAAGTGGAGCATGACGATGTCGCCTTCCTCACGCGCTTCGACAGCGACGCGGCCTTCGCAGAGGTGATCTCCTCTGCGGCAAGCATGGACCATGCACTGGCACTCGCAACCCGGTACGGCTTCGCAATCACCCCCGATGTGCTCATTCGTGCCGCCATGCCCTTTCGCGACTCTGGGGAGAGGACACCTCGCCCGGGCGCAGACGGCCCCCACGAGCATGTTCGTGCCGAGGATTTCGGGGAGTATTGAGTCTTTTCCTGCGGGACCGCTGATTGATGAGGGAGGGCAGCCGGGTCAACCCGGCTGCCCTCCCTCAATCAAATGCTCGCGCGAGCATTTACCTCTCTCAGGCGTTGTACCCGCGGAAGTCGAACTCCTCGAGGGGCACTGCCGCCCCCGAAGACGCCGCGAACGACGTGTAGTCGATGTCGTCGTACCCGGAGAAACTCGCGTACATGGCAGCACGAGCCTCCTCAGTCGGCTCCACCTTGATGTTGCGGTAGACCGGCATGCCCGTCCCAGCCGGGATCAGCTTTCCAAGGATGACGTTCTCCTTGAGCCCAAGCAGTGGATCGCTCTTCGCGTGGATCGCTGCGTCGGTGAGGACGCGGGTGGTCTCCTGGAAGGAGGCCGCCGAGAGCCACGACTCAGTCGCGAGCGAGGCCTTGGTGATCCCCATGAGCTCAGGACGCCCCGCTGCCGGAGTACCACCCTCAGCGACCACGCGCCGGTTGACGTTCTCGAAGGTATTGCGTTCGATGACATCGCCGGTGAGGAACCCGGAGTCGCCATCATCGATGATCGTGACTCGCTTGAGCATCTGGCGAACGATGACCTCGATGTGCTTGTCGTGAATCGACACGCCCTGCGAGCGGTACACGAGTTGTACCTGCTCGACGAGGTGCAACTGCACAGCCCGCTGGCTGAGGATGCGAAGCACCTGCTTGGGATCGACCGCCCCGACGATGAGCTGCTGCCCGACCGTCACGTGTCCGCCATCCTCGACGAGGAGGCGCGCACGCTTCGATACCTGATGTGCGATCTCCTCAGAGCCGTCATCGGGCGTGATGATGATCTTCCGGGTCTTCTCCGAGTCGTCGATTCGGATCCGCCCGCTGAACTCGCTGATTGGCGCAACCCCCTTGGGCGTGCGCGCCTCGAACAGTTCCACGATGCGAGGCAGACCGTGAGTGATGTCCTCACCCGCCACGCCACCGGTGTGGAAGGTGCGCATGGTGAGCTGCGTTCCGGGCTCACCGATCGATTGCGCGGCGATGATGCCGATCGCCTCACCGACATCGACGAGCTTGCCGGTCGCCATCGACTGGCCGTAGCACATCGAACACGTGCCAACCTTGCTCTCGCAGGTCAGCACTGATCGCGTCCGAACGCTCGCGGCGCCCAGGGCAACCAACTCGTCAAGACGGGGTGCCGTCACTGCTTCGCCCGCGAGGGCGATGACCGTGCCGTCGACCTCGACGTCGCGCGAAAGCACCCGGGTGGCCACCGAGGTATCAATATTCGGCAGCGGCCGCAGCACGCCATCGACCAACTCGCCGATCGCGATCTCGGTGCCTCGCTCGGTGAAGCAGTCCACCTCGCGGACGATGACATCCTGTGACACGTCGACCAGACGACGGGTCAGGTAACCCGAGTCCGCCGTACGAAGCGCCGTGTCAGCCAAGCCCTTGCGCGCACCGTGCGTCGAGATGAAGTACTCGAGCACCGACAGGCCCTCACGGAAGTTCGACTTGATCGGGCGCGGGATGATCTCACCCTTCGGGTTCGCAACGAGCCCGCGCATACCGGCGATCTGCCGGACCTGCATGAAGTTTCCGCGGGCGCCCGAATCGACCATCATGTGGACGGGGTTGGTCCGTGGGAAGTTCTCACGCATGGCTTCGGCGACCTCGTCCGTCGCCCTCGTCCAGATCTCGATGAGTTCCTGGCGACGCTCGGAGTCGGTAATAAGGCCTCGCGAATACTGCTTCTCGACCTTTTCGGCCTTCTCCTCGGCAACGCCGAGGAGTTCGGCCTTCCGCGGCGGGCTGATGACGTCGGAGATGGAGATGGTCACCCCCGAACGAGTCGCCCAGTAGAACCCGAGGGCCTTGAGCTTGTCGAGCGTCTCGGCAACCTCGACCTTCGGGTACAGCTCCGCGAGCTGGTTCACCGTCTGGCCGAGCACCTTCTTGTCGACCTGCGCATTGACGAACGGATAGTCAGAAGGCAGTGCGTCGTTGAAGATCGCCCGTCCGAGCGTGGTCTTGATGAGGAACGGCTGTCCCGGCACCCAACCCTCAGCAGCCTCGAAGCCCTCCGGCGGCAGGCCGTCGGACAGGCGGATGGTGATCTCCGACTGGCGCGACAGCACCTTGGCATCAAACGCCATCATCGCCTCGGCGATTGAAGAGAACGCACGGCCTTCGCCGATGGCTCCCGGCTCGTTCATCGTGAGGGAGTAGATACCCAGCACCATGTCCTGGGTCGGGGTCGTGATCGGGCGGCCGTTCGCCGGGGACAGGATGTTGTTGCTCGAGAGCATGAGGATTCGAGCCTCTGCCTGCGCCTCAGCGGAAAGCGGGAGGTGGACTGCCATCTGGTCACCGTCGAAGTCGGCGTTGAACGCCGTGCAAACGAGCGGGTGGATCTGGATGGCCTTGCCCTCGATCAGTTGAGGCTCGAAGGCCTGAATTCCCAGACGGTGAAGGGTCGGTGCCCGGTTGAGGAGCACCGGGTGCTCCGTGATGACCTCTTCGAGGACATCCCAGACGACCGGACGCGAACGCTCGACCATGCGCTTGGCACTCTTGATGTTCTGCGCGTGGTTGAGGTCGACGAGCCGCTTCATCACAAACGGCTTGAACAGCTCAAGCGCCATCTGCTTGGGCAGACCGCACTGGTGCAGCTTCAACTGCGGCCCGACGACGATGACCGAACGGCCGGAGTAGTCGACGCGCTTGCCGAGCAGGTTCTGACGGAAGCGGCCCTGCTTGCCCTTCAGCATGTCGGCCAGCGACTTCAGGGGCCGCTTGTTGGCGCCGGTGATGACGCGGCCGCGGCGGCCGTTGTCGAAC
>CAFBNE010000118.1_pt1 | contig 10995 bp, 9 predicted proteins | sample 7269181 | NCBI WGS metagenome assembly CAFBNE01 (sample SAMEA6814085, study PRJEB35770) | uncultured Actinomycetes bacterium | biome: Freshwater; feature: Freshwater reservoir; material: water | place: Czech Republic | collected 2017-05-23 | depth 30m m
CACCATGAGCCCGGCAGAGCCGACGATGGCCATGTCTGCGACGTTGAAGACCGGGAAGTTCGGGAAGGCGATGAAATCGACGACGGAACCCATGCCCGGGCTCGGCGGCCGGGTGATCCGGTCGATGAGGTTTCCGAGGAGTCCGCCGAGGAGTCCGCCGAAGGCGACAGACCAGGCGATCGACCCAAGCTGCCGGGAGGTGCGGATGATGACGACCGCCACCACGATCGCGATGATGGAGAAGATCCACGTGTAACCGGTGCCGAGGCTGAACGCCGCCCCCGTGTTCTCGGTGTACGTGAACCGAACGAGGCTGCCCACGACGTTCATCGGGCCCTCACCACCGGCTTGGAGCCGAGGAAGCATGACCTCGACCGCCCACGCCTTCGTGAGCCGGTCGAGGAGGACGACTGTCGCCGCCACCGCTGCGAGCACGACGAGGCAGGTACGACGGGAGGTCACCCCCCTAGCCTAACGCCGCCGGATGCCCTCCCCCGCCGCCGAGATCAGCGCTCCTCGGCCTGCTTGCATGGAAGGCACAAAGTCGCCCGCGGGAATGCCTGCAGCCGGCCCTTTCCGATCGGCGTTCCGCAGTTCTCGCATGCGCCGTACGTGCCGTTGGCAAGTCGCGCGAGCGCGTGCTCGACCTGGAGCAGCATGTCCCGGGCATTGTTCGCGAGGGACATCTCATGCTCGCGCTCGAAGGTCTTGCTCCCGGCGTCGGCCTGGTCATCGCCCGCACCGTCGCCCGAATCCCTGATGAGGTCGGCCAGACCCGCCTCGGCGGCGGCCAGCTCGCCCGCGAGGCGACCGGCATCCTCCCTCAGCTCACGCTCGATCTCACGAAGCTCCGCCGCGGTCCACGCTGATTCATCGGAGCGGACAGCCGGCCGGCTCTTCTTCTCGGATACGGGCTTCTCGACCGGCACAGCCTTCTTCGCCGGAGCAGCTCTCTTCACCGCCACCGGCTTTTTCGCCGGAGCAGGAGCCTTGCTCGTTGCTGACTTCTTGACCGCCACCGATCCCCCAGACGTCAAACTTCAGTTGCCGGATCGTAAACGAGGATTCGTGCGAATGCTCAGTGACGCGCCGAGAGGAAGCCACCCAACCGGGCGGTATCCTTCGAGTCTCGCGGGCCTTGGCATGCCTGCCCTCGAAGGGAGTCCCATGTATCGCCCCGTGCCTGCGCAGATCGACCTGCCGGCGATGGAACATGAGGTGCTCGCCCTGTGGGAGTCCGAGGGTGTCTTCGAGGCGTCCGTCGAGCAGAGCAAGGGCAGGCCGCCCTGGGTGTTCTACGAGGGCCCCCCGACCGCGAATGGCACGCCCGGCACGCACCACGTCGAGGCCCGTGTGTTCAAGGACGTGTTCCCCCGGTACCGGACCATGAAGGGGTTCCACGTTCCGCGCCAGGCAGGCTGGGACTGCCACGGCCTGCCGGTTGAGCTCGCCGTCGAAAAGGAGCTCGGGTTCTCCGGGAAGCAGGACATCGAGCGGTACGGCGTGGCGGCCTTCAACGATCGCTGCCGAGAGTCGGTCCTGCGCCACGTCGACGAGTTCACCGAGATGACCCGTCGCATGGGCTACTGGGTCGACTTCGACCGCGCCTACTGGACCATGGACGCCGACTACGTCCAGAGCGTCTGGTGGTCGCTCAAGCAGATCTACAACAAGGGCCTCCTCGTCCAGGACCACCGAGTCGCGCCCTACTGCCCGCGCTGCGGCACCGGCCTGTCGGACCATGAGCTGGCCCAGGGCTACGAGACCGTCGTAGACCCTTCCGTCTACGTGCGGTTCCCCGTCACCGACGCAGCATTCCTCGAGCGGTTCCCCGGCGCAGTGCTCCTCGTCTGGACCACGACCCCGTGGACCCTGGTCTCGAACACCGCGGTCGCGGTGAACCCGGCGGCTGACTACTCGATCGTTCGCACCCGGGACGGGCAGACCTTCGTCGTCGCGTCCGCGCTCGTCGCACAGCTCGTCGGCGACGACGTCGAGGAGCTCGGGCGGGTGCAGGGATCCTCCCTCGAGCGGGTGTCCTACGAGCGCCCCTTCGACCTCGTCGACATCCCCGATGCCCACTACGTGATCCTCGCCAACTACGTCACGACCGACGACGGCACCGGCCTTGTCCACCAGGCTCCTGCGTTCGGGGCCGACGACCTCGCCTCCTGCCGGTCCTATGGACTGCCCGTTGTCAACCCGGTGCTCCCGAATGGCACATTCGCCGACGACATCCCGGTCGTGGGCGGCCTGTTCTTCAAGAAGGCCGATGAGACCCTCGTCGATCTCCTCCAGGAGAGCGGCCGGCTTTTCAAGCACGTCGAGTACGAGCACTCCTACCCCCACTGCTGGCGCTGCCACACGCCGCTCATCTACTACGCACAGCCCTCCTGGTACATCAGGACCACGGCGATCAAGGACCAGCTCATCGAGCAGAACGAGCTCACCAACTGGTTCCCGGCAACGATCAAGTCGGGACGATTCGGCGACTGGCTGAACAACAACGTCGACTGGGCGCTCTCCCGGAACCGCTTCTGGGGCACGCCGCTGCCCATCTGGCGCTGCGCGGAGGATCACCTCACCGTGGTCGAGTCACTCGCCGAGCTCAGTGCGCTCGGCGGCATCGACGTCACCGGGACCGACCCGCACCGTCCCTACGTCGACGACATCACGATCCCGTGCCAGTCCTGCGGGGCCACCTCCACCCGAGTGCCTGAGGTCATCGACTGCTGGTACGACTCCGGGGCGATGCCGTTCGCCGCTGTCGGCTACCCCCACGTCGATGCCGGCACGTTCGTGGACCAGTACCCCGCAGATTTCATCTGCGAGGCCATCGACCAGACCCGCGGCTGGTTCTACACGCTCATGGCCATCGGCACCCTCGTCTTCGACCGCTCCTCGTACCGCAACGTCCTGTGCCTGGGCCACATCCTTGACGAGGACGGCCGCAAGATGAGCAAGCACATCGGCAACGTGCTCGAGCCGATCGGGCTCATGAACGACCATGGAGCCGATGCCGTCCGCTGGTTCATGCTCGCCAGCGGATCCCCTTGGCAGGCGAGGCGGGTCGGCCATGCAGCGATCGGCGACGTCGTCCGCAAGACCCTCCTCACCTACTGGAACACCGTGTCCTTCCAGTCGATGTACGCGCGGCTCGCGGACTGGGACCCTTCGCAGCCTGCGCCCGCCGTCGCAGATCGGCCGGTGATCGACCGCTGGCTCACGGCGCAGGCCCACGAGCTCGCGCGCGACGTCGATCTCGCACTCGAGGCCTTCGACACCCAGCGTGCCGGCCGGCTGCTCTCCACCTTCATTGACGACCTGTCGAACTGGTACGTCCGGCGGTCCCGCCGACGCTTCTGGGATGGCGACCCCGCAGCGCTGGCAACCTTGCATGAGGCCCTGCGCATCACGACACTGTGCATGGCGCCGTTCACCCCGTTCATCACCGAGAGGGTCTGGCAGGACCTGTTCCGGTCAACCGACCCAGCCGCAGCGACCTCCGTGCACCTCGCAGCCTGGCCGGAGCCCGCTGAGGCACTGATGGACCCGACGCTCGCCCAGAGCATGGCGCTCGTTCGCAGGGTCGTCGAACTCGGGCGCGCGGCACGTGCCACGAGCGGCGTCCGAACCAGGCAGCCCCTCGGTCGGGCCCTTGTCTCGGCAGGCGGATGGAGCCGGCTGCCGGATGACCTACGGGCCGAGGTCTGCGAGGAACTCAACGTCGGCGTCATCGAGACCCTCGCCGACGACACGGCCGGTTTCGTCGAGACGACCATGAAGGCGAACTTCCGCGCCCTCGGCCAGCGCTTCGGCAAGCAGACCCCGCTGGTGGCCGAGGCCATCGCGAACGCGGATCCGGTGGCGCTCCTCGCTGACCTCCGCCGCAAGGGCTCTGCCGGCCTCCATGCTGCCGGGGTCGGTGACGTCGAGATCACCGAGGCCGACGTCTTGGTCACCGAGACGCCACGAGAGGGATGGGCGGTCGCCTCAGACGGGGGCGAGAGCCTCGCCCTGGATCTGCACATCACCGACGAACTGCAGCGGGCCGGCACCGCCCGCGAGATCGTGCGCGCGATCCAGGAGGCCCGCAAGCAGTCAGGGTTCGACGTGTCCGACCGGATCACCGTCTGGTGGTCCAGTGATGACCAGTCGATCCTCGTCACCCTCGACGAGCACGCTGCGCTCATCGCCACCGAGGTCCTCGCCACCGCATTCGATGAGGGCGTCGACAATGCGCCCGAGGGTGCCGTCAGGGTGACCGTGCCGGAAACCGACCTACGGCTCCTCATCGCGAGGGGCAGCCGCAGCTGACGACCTGATCGCCGCGGCGTACTCGGTTGCCGCCCGGACGAGTTCCGCTGCGGTCGTCTGAGCGGCCCCGAGGACCTCAGCGGGCTCGCCCACGATCGTCACCTGTCGTTCCAGCATCTCGATCCGCTGCTGCAGTGCCTCGCAACGAGCGGTCAGCGCCGACTCCACCTCGCGCGCCCGCTCGGCCTGCGCCTGGGCACCGGCCGCAGCGAGCTCGACCGAGGCCCGCTCCGCAGCCGTCCGCTCTGCGGCAGCTGACGCCTCAATGACCCCGTTCGCGCTGGCCAGCTGCTCCTCGAGCAATTGCACCTTGGACTGCAGTGCCTCGCAGCGGGCTGTCAGCGCCGACTCCACCTCGCGGGATCGCTCAGACTGCGCGTGCGCACTGCTCGCAGCAAGGTCGATCGCTGCCTTCTGGCTCGCGGCGAGCTCCTCGACTGCCGCGCGCCGGGACGCGTGATCCTGCGCAGCCCGGTTCGCGGCGGCCAACTCCGCCTCAAGCAATGACAAACGGGCCTGCAGGGCCTCGCAGCGAGCGGCGAGCGCCGACTCGACCTCGCCGGTGCGCGCGGACAGCACCTGCGTGTTGCGCGATGCGATGTCTCCGGCGACGGCAATTTGGTTCGCGGCACGGGTCGCTGCCGCGAGATCAGCCTCCAGGGAGTAGACCCGGGACTGAAGAACCTCGCATCGAGCAGCGAGTGACCCTTCGATCTCGGAAGGCCCCCGCATGAGCGCAGCCGACTGGTCATTGCGATCCCTCGCCGACGCAGCCCGATCCTGCTGCTCGAGGAGGGCAATGCGCGCCTGGAGCTGCTCGCACCGCACCATGAGGACCGACTCGGCCTCGCGATACCGCGCGACATCGACCTCGAGGTGCCCCACGGTCTCCTGGACGGCATCAAGGAACTCGTCGACCTCGTCCATGTCGTAGCCCGCCCTCAGACGGGTGGCACGAAAGGCAACTGCCCGGACATCAGCCGGGGTGAGGGTCATGAGCAGGGGCCAGCCACTGGCGGGCAGCTTCCTCGCATCAGAGGTTCATCGCGACGCTGATGAGGATCTGGAGCCCGATGAGCACGATGAGGAAGGCCAGGTCGAACTGCATGCCCCCGATGCGCAGCGGCGGAATCACCCGGCGCAAGAGGCGCAACGGCGGATCGGTGACGGTGTAGATCGCCTCTGCGATGAGCAGGAGGATGCCCGACGGCCGCCACGACCGTGCAAAGACCTGAACGAAATCGAAGATGAGCCGTCCGATGAAGACAAGCCAGTACAGCCACAGAATCGTCGCGAGGATCTCGCCTACGGCGCCCATCAGCTTTGGTTGAAGAAGGGATCTTGGGCGATCTGCGCTCGCGCCTCGTCGCCGACGTCGACATTGGGCGGGGACAGCAAGAACACCTTGTTCGTCACCCGCTCGATCGATCCACGCAGGCCGAAGACGAGCCCGGCGGCGAAATCGACGATTCGCTTGGCATCCGAGTCATCGAGCTCGGACAGGTTCATGATGACCGGGACCCCTTCGCGGTAGTCCTCGCCGATCCGGCGCGCGTCGTTGTAGCTGCGCGGGTGCACCGTCTCGATGCGAGTGATCTCGGTGCTCGGGACGGGCCGCCAGTCGGTGAGCGGGGCCGCCGTCGGACGACGCTCTGAGATTGCGTCCGTGCGGAAGGTTCGGACTGCGCGCGTCTCGGACAGGGTGCGGACCCCCCGGCTCTCGTAGCGATCGTCAAGGCGATCCTCTGCCCGATCATCCGAGACCCGTCGCTCACCGCCCCGCGACTCACGTCCGCGCACGTCACGACGGACGTCCTCGTAAACTTCGTAGTCATCCTCGACGACGTCGTCCCCAACGAGGCCGAGATAGACGCCCATCTTGCGCATCGCGCCAGCCATGAACCGCCATCCTTCTTCGAGGGTGAGAACTTCTTCGAGGGCACGAACTTCTTCGGGGGTGAGAACGTGCTCTGCCAAAACCTAGGTGTTCTGACAGGCTACCCGACAGCTGCGCGTTTCCCGAGTATCGCTCCCCCGATGCGCACGTGTGTCGCACCGTGCCGGATAGCGTGCTCGAGGTCTCCGCTCATCCCCGCTGATATCCGGTCGGCACCGGGAGCCACCGTTTCGAGTCGTCTGCCCACTGATTCAAGCAGCCCGAACGCGGCATCAGGGTCACCGGGAAAGGGCGCGACCCCCATGACTCCGCGAAGCGCCAGCCCCGGCAGGGCTGCGACCCGTGCCGCGAGATCGGGCACATCGGCTGGGCGGACGCCACCCCTGCCAGCCGCCTCACCCGGATCCAAGGAGACCTGGAGGAGGATCTCGATCGACCGATTCGCAGCGACCGCGCCCGCGGAGAGCGCCTCGGCGAGCGGCAGCCGATCGACGGACTCGACGACATCGGCCCAGGCCGCCACCGACCGCGCCTTGTTGCGCTGAACCTGACCGATCATGTGCCAGCGCAGGGCGGGAGCGGTGTCCGCCAGTTCGGCGGCCTTTGCCCGCGCCTCCTGGTCCTTGTTCTCCGCGACCTCCGAGCAGCCAAGGTCGTGGAGAATGCGCACGTCGGAGGCCGGGAAGGTCTTCGTCACGACGATGAGTTGGACGCTTCCAGCCGGACGATCTGCAGCGGCGCATGCCCTGTCGATCCGCGTTCGAACCTCGCTCAGGCCTGCGGCAATCTCCGCAGCGCGATCGACACCTGCACTCGAGTCACCTGACACCTGTCTGCCTCTCGGTTCACATCGCATGCCCCGCAGCGGGTCCGTCGCGGACTCACTGCCTGATGATCATCCCCTGCCGGCCCGTCACCGTGTCGCGCCGGTAGGAGAACAGGTCGGTCGACTCGTTCGTGCAGACATCCACGTTCAGCGCCGCGATGCCCAAGGCCGCCAGCTGCGCCGACACTCCCGCTCGGACATCGATGAACGACGTTCCCGAACGCTCAATGCACGCAACGTCACTGATCTGCGATGGCAGGGCCTGCCGAAGCGAGGCCGTGCGCTCAGCGGGCACCGGGTAGCAGCGGGCGCAGATCGCCGGGCCGACGACCGCCTCAATGGCCACCGCACCGAGCTCACGCATGGTCGCCACGGCAGCACCGACCACTCCCGCACCGAGTCCCCGCCACCCGCAGTGCACCGCCGCGATGACCCCGGCACCCGGATCTGCCAGGACAAGCGGCACGCAATCGGCCGCGAGCGCGAGCAGGGCAACTCCTTGGGAGTCGGTCACTAGTGCATCGACACCGGGGACGGTGCCGCCGGCCGACACGACACCGACGGCGGCGCCATGCGTCGCTCCCATGACGGCGACGTCCGATGATTCGAGGCCAACGAGTCCCGCGGTCCGACGCCGGTTCTCGGCAACCGCCCCCGCATCATCGCCGACGTACTCGGCGAGGTTCAAGGATCGGTAGGCACCGATGCTCGACCCCCCTGCACGCCCGGTGGCCGCCCACAGTGCGGCGCTGGAGCCATCCGGGTTCTGGCCCAGTGCACCGGATGCGATCGCGAACACGCAGGGATCCGCTACTTCAGGAAGTCCGGGATGTCCAACTCATCCTCTGAGTCCTCGAAGACGATTCTGCGCGGCTGCTGGGAGGGCGGAGTGCTGACCGGTGCATCTGCGACGGGTCGGGGCACCTGTCGGATGGGAGCCGGCGTGGCGGGCTCCTCGGGCTTGCGAGCAGTCGAGGCCGCGCCACGTCGGGCCGGCAGCTCGCCACCGTCAAAGCCCGCGGCGATGACCGTGACGCGCACCTCATCGCCGAGCGTGTCGTCGATGACGGCACCGAAGATGATGTTGGCATCCGGGTGCGCCGCATCGCTCACCCGGCGCGCCGCCTCGTTGATCTCGAAGAGGCCCAGGTCACTTCCGCCGGAGATGGAGAGCAGGACGCCGTGCGCTCCGTCGATACCGGCCTCGAGGAGCGGACTGGAGATCGCCTTCTCAGCAGCCTCCACCGCGCGATCCTCGCCGCGCGCAGACCCGATCCCCATGAGGGCGGTCCCGGCACCGTGCATGACACTGCGGACGTCGGCGAAGTCGAGGTTGATGAGCCCCGGGGTCGTGATGAGGTCCGTGATCCCGGAGACTCCCTGGAGGAGCACGTGGTCGGCCTGCCGAAAGGCGTCGATGACGCTGATGTTGCGGTCCGAGAGCGACAGCAGGCGGTCATTCGGAATGACGATGAGCGTGTCGACCTCAGCCCGGAGGTTCTCGATGCCCGACTCGGCCTGCGACTGGCGCCGACGTCCCTCGAACCCGAAGGGGCGCGTCACGACGCCGAGGGTGAGCGCGCCCAATGAGCGGGCGATCCGAGCCACCACCGGCGCTCCACCCGTGCCCGTGCCTCCGCCTTCCCCAGCGGTCACGAACACCATGTCGGCACCCTTGAGCACCTCTTCGATCTCGTCAGCGTGATCCTCGGCCGCCTTCTTGCCGACCTCGGGGTTTGCGCCGGCGCCAAGGCCCCGGGTGAGCTCGCGGCCGATATCGAGCTTGACGTCGGCATCACTCATGAGGAGTGCCTGCGCGTCGGTGTTCACCGCGATGAACTCGACCCCCTTGAGCCCGACCTCGATCATCCGGTTGACGGCATTCACGCCGCCGCCTCCGATCCCGACGACCTTGATCACTGCCAGGTAGTTCTGCGGAGCCGCCACAGCTGCTCATCCCTTCGTCGTTGTTGGCCGAGGCCGCCAGATCAGCGGCGTTCGCCCACGTATTCGCGTTGAATGGGTGACCCTCAACCTCTAGTTCAGGGTGAGGTTTCGTCCATCCATCAAGCCGCCGGAGGCTAGACGGTGCGCGCGCATCATGCAAGCGAGCACCCTTGGCCGCGCCTGTCCGGACAGTGCCTCGCACCCGGCACTGCGAGCCGCTACAAGCCAAACCCCTAGTCCGCAGGCGCAATCGGCTGACCGATAGTGGTCGGCAACTCCGGTGCCGCGACGTCGTAGACGCGGGCCTTCGTCTTCATGAGCGCGGCCAGCACGCGGGCCTTGAGCAGCGGCCGCTCCACGCTCCCCCACCTGATGACGATGCCGGAGTCAAGGACGAGTTCGGCATCGTCGCGGGTCGTCGCCGAGACGAGTGCGACCCTCGAGCGGAGGTCCACGGGAATGGTTTCGAGGACTCGCATGGCGGTCACGAGGCCCACGCCATCGCCCCGGACGGTCGGAAGCCCGGGCTCAAGGGGCTCGGGAGGGACGAACACGGCTCCATCGGACGACACTGCTGCCCGGGAGCCTTCGAGGAGTGCAATCGCCACCCGAGGCTCGACGACGAGGACCACTCCACGTGGCCACGCCCTCACCACCGCGGAAGCACGAACCCACGGCAGTGCCGCGATCCCCGACCGCACCTGCACGGTATCCAGTCGCGCCATCTGCAGGCCGATCGGGACATCGGCAGCGTCAAGCACCCGGTTGACGAGTATCCCCGATACTCCGGTGACCTCGACCTTGCGAATGACGAGCACCGAGGAGAACCACACGACCCACACGAGGCCCGCGATCAGAACGGCCGCAATGAGGAAAACGAAGCGAAACACCCGCCAGCGACGGCGGCGGGCCGGGTCACGGACCGGCTGTCGCCGTTCCTTCGCCCGGCGAGGCGGAGTGCCTGTCGCCATCAGGCCGGTCGCATCCGATGTCACGCACCTTCACGCAGGCGCAGGAGGTCGAGCACTTCGAGGCCGATCATGCCGATGTCGCCCGCGCCGAGGGTCATGACGATGTCACCGCTACCCGCCCGCTCGACGAGATGCGCGGCCACAGCGGACCAGGACGGCTCGAACACCACGTGCGCGGGATCCAGCGGTACGTTCGCCGCCATCGTCTGTCCGCTGGCGCCCGGGATGGCCGTCTCGCCCGGTGCGAACACCTCGAGGACCACCACATCGTCGGCGAGACCGAGTGCCGCTCCGAATTCGTTGATGAACATCGCTGTCCGGTAGTAGTGGTGCGCCTGGAATGCGACGACGACGCGACCCGCCCCTGCCACGTCACGCGCCGCACGCAAGGTTGCCTCGATCTCAGTCGGGTGATGCGCATAGTCGTCGAAGACCCTGACTCCAGCGACCTCGCCCCTGAAGTCGAACCTGCGACGGGAGCCGCTGAAGCCGGAAAGGCCCTCGGCCATCTCGGCAGCCGGTTGGCCAAGGCCGATGCCGGTGACGAAGGCCGCGAGTGCGTTGAGCGCGTTGTGGCGGCCGGGGACCTGCAACGCGATCCTCCCGAGCCCCGCGCCGGATGCATCCTCCACCCCGAAGGCCCAGCCCCTTCCCGTCCACTCGAGATCCGCCATCCGGAAGTCAGCGTCAATGGCACTTCCATAGGTGCGGACATCGACGCCGGCTTCGCGCGCCTGCCCCACGAGCCGTGCTGCGCCGGGGTCATCGGCGCACGCCACGAGAAAGCCCGCCCTGTCCCGGATGCCGATGGCGAACTCCAAGAACGCCGCCTCGATGGCCTCGAAGGTACCCCAGTGATTGAGGTGGTCCGCCTCGACGTTCGTGACGATCCCGGCGAACGGCGAATATTGCAGGAACGCCCCATCGCTCTCATCCGCCTCGACCACGAAGATCTCGCCGCTCCCGAGGTGCGCGTTCGAACCGGATTCGTTCAGTTCGCTGCCGATGGCGAAGGACGGGTCGGCGCCGCAGTGCTG